>MDTG01448730.1_pt1 | contig 299336 bp, 255 predicted proteins | sample 811421 | NCBI WGS metagenome assembly MDTG01 (sample SAMN05326645, study PRJNA326480) | marine metagenome | isolation source: seawater | place: Pacific Ocean: South East | collected 2011
AATTCTTGTCGATGCAGGTCACATGGTGACCAAAATCAGCAAAACACGCCCCCGAAACCAGACCCACATATCCAGTCCCGATCATCGCTACGCGCATCTGATCCCCCTCACGCTGTGCCTGTCACAGGGTTTACCGCACCTGCACAATTTCAACAACTCCGGCGGCGCGGGGCGGGCCGGATTTCAGGCTCGGGACAGGGTCGGGCGGGTACGCGGGGTGGGTCCGCGAGCCCGCGAGCGCTTGCAAATACGTCCCCGGACAAGCGAAAGCGCTCTGACGCCGCGCCTCGAGGGCTCGATTGGGCGAACGCCCGTCCGCACATTCAACGAGAATATTCCGGGAAAATGGCGCACCCATGAGGATTCGAACCTCAGACCTCTGCCTTCGGAGGGCAGCGCTCTATCCAGCTGAGCTATGGGTGCCTGATAGGGCGCTCTGTTTAACTTGCTCTGCGGACAAGTTCAATCATGACAGCGCAGCGGGTGTGGCGCCTGGGTGAGTGTAAAAACTGAATCCGAATTGTTAATATTAATCAAAGGTTGACACGCAAGCATAGGCGTGCGCGGATAGCGTGTATTGTCCTTTATAACCCGTCGTGGGAATGAAAAGGGGTGATGGAATGACACATTACACGCCCCGGCTCTTGCTGGTGGAAGATGATCCGCAAGACGCTTTTCTGGTCGGACGCTATCTGTCAGATCTGCCCTATGGCGGGCAGGTTTCGCAAGTGGACTCCCTGCATAACGCCCGCGCTCAACTCGAGCAGAGCACCGACATTGCTTGCGTGATGGTGGACCTCAAGCTTGCAGACGGGTCAGGCGCCACACTCATTGAGTGGATGTTGTCTGACGATGTCTTGCGGGAAATCCCGATCATCGTCTTCAGCGGAGACCGGTCCACCCACCCCGAGCTTGATACCTTCGCCAATGTCGCCTGCCTGATCCAGAAACCGGCTTCGGCGGAGGGGTATGAGGCGCTGGCCAAGGCCCTGCGTCCGATCGTCGAGAGCGCCCTGGCGCGCGCGGTCTACGCGGCGCAATAGCGCTATTTCAATTCCCCGGTCACGTGGAGACGGATCTTCAGGCCGCCATGGTCGATGGGCGCGCTCGTCCGTTCAAAGGCGAGCCCGGTCGCCTTCGCCATCTTCTCATCGGTGGTGATGAAGGCGGCGCGCCAGCCGCTGAACTGGTCGCGCATCACCGCGCCAAAGGTCTTGTAGACCCCGAAGACGGCGGACTTGTCTCCGACCCGGGCGCCATAGGGCGGATTGGCGACCACCCAGCCGGGCGCGCAATCGGGACGCTTGAGGTCTTTCAGACCTCTTTCGCTGAACGTGACACGGTCAGACACTTCAGCCCGTTCGGCGTTCTCTTTCGCCATGCGTACGGCGCCGGGGTCGCGGTCAAAGCCGAAACAGGGCGCGTCTGAGCGGGCATGGGGCGCGCGGTTGCGCAACGCCATGAAGGCGTCGCGGTCAAAACTGGCGAAGCGTTCAAAGGCGAAGCCGCGCGCGCGTCCGGGCGCCAGCCCCGCCGCCAGCTGGGCGGCCTCGATCACGAAGGTTCCCGAGCCGCACACCGGATCCAGCAGCGGTGCGCGGCCGTCATAGCCCATCTCGCGCAGCAGGAGCGCCGCCATTGTCTCGCGCAGGGGCGCCTTGGCGACGGCCTGCTTGTATCCGCGCTTGTGCAAGGGCTCGCCAGAGGAATCCACGCTCAGGGTCACCACGTCATGATCAATGCGTACGCGCACGGTGATCTCCGCATCGTCGCGGATCGCCACCAGCGCCGTACGGGCGATGGCGTTCGCCACGCGCTCGGCGGCGGCGCCGTCATGATAGATTCGCGACTTGCGGCAACTCGCCTCGACCTTGACCGGCGTGCCCGCATGAAAAAGCTCTGGCCAGGGCGTCTGGCGCGCCAGCTGCTCAAGCTGGTTCAGATGCTGACACTTGAACCGGTCCAGCACCGCCAGCACCCGTGTGGCGCCCCGGATCTGGAGGTTCGCCCGCCAGACCTCCGCCCAGCCGCCCTTGATGGTGACGCCGCCCTGTTCGGGGCGGCATTTGGCGAAACCGTTCTCGGCCAGCTCGCTGGCCAGGGCGGATTCAAGCCCGGGCGGGCAGGCGAGGAAAATGTCAAAGCGGGTCTGGGTCATCGCGCCTTCATAAGCGAAGTCCGCTGCTGTGGCGACACGATTGCGCCGCACTCTTCCACCGCTTTCTGCCGCCCGGCTCTGGCCAGTCCGGCGCGCTTGCCGTACATCGCTGGCCTTGCAAGCACGAGGGCAAGATGAGCCGGCTGATTGTCTTTGACGTGGATTCCACGCTGTTGAAGGTCGAGAGCCTCGACTTCGCCGTCGAGCATGCGCTCTCGAGCGCGCCTGATGGCGCGGAGCGGACGGCGCGACTGAAGGCGCTGACCGATCAGGGCATGGCCGGCCAGCTCGATTTCAGAAGCTCGCTTGAACAGCGTCTGGCGATCGCCGGACTGACGCGCCCGGCGGTCGAGGCCGCGCGGGAGCGGCTTCGGACCCAGCTGACAGAGGGCATGGTCGAGCTTCTGAACGCCCTGCGCACGCGCGGTAATGACGTGGCGGCGGTGTCGGGCGGATTTGTGGACCTGGTCGAGCCTGCGCTCTCCGATCTCGGCTTCGCCAATGGCGAAATCCGCGCCAACCGGTTCGTCTATGAGGGGGATGAGGTTATCGGATACGATCGCCAGAATCCGCTGTCGCGTTCGGGCGGAAAGGCGCCGGTCGTGGCCTCTCTCAAGACCCTGTTCGGCAAGCCGCTGGCCATCATGGTCGGCGATGGGATGACCGATTACGAGGCCTTCGACAAGGGCGCGGCGGACAGCTTTATCGGCTTTGGCGGCGTCGCCCTGCGCGCGCCCGTCCGGGCGAAGGCCCCGGCCTATGCCGAGAGCGTTGCGGCGCTTCATGCGCTTCTTCTGGGCTAGGCTGCAGCTTTCAGAATTGACTTGCCAAGACGGGGTTCCGGGTTCAAAAGCGCGCACCTTTTGAACGGAGCCGCCGGATTTGGACGCTGTCGTCTGCCCGAAGCCATTCTTCTCTGACAATCTGACCGCCAGCCTGCTTGCGGATCTGGAAACGCGCGGCTGGGCCCATGCGCCCGCTGCGCTTGATCCCGAGCTGGTCGCGGCCCTGCGTCTGGAAGCTGAAGCGCTGGAAGAGGCGGGCGAGACCCATATGGGGCGGGTCGGGCGGGCGCAGAACGAGACGAAGGCGCTGTCCATCCGCAAGACCCATATCGCCTGGCTTGATGGCGCCAGCGCGGCGCAGCAGCGCTTCATGGAAGGCGCGGACGCCCTGCGCATCGCGATGAACCGCCGCCTGTTCCTGGGCCTGTTCGAATTCGAGGCGCACTTCGCCGTCTATCCGCCGGGCGGGTTTTACGCGCGCCATATGGACGCCTTCACCCTGCCCACCGCCAGCGCAGGCGCCTTTGCCGGGCGCCGGGCCGAACGCGCGCGTGTGGTGTCCATGGTGGCGTATCTGAACAGAGACTGGGCAAGCGCGGATGGCGGCCAGCTGGCTGTGTGGGAGCATGCACCGCTGGATGAACACGGTCGCCCGGATATGAGCCGGCTTGATGACGTGCCGCCTGTGGCGGAGCTGGAGCCGGAAGGCGGCGGGCTGGTGCTGATGCTGTCCGAAGTCATCCCGCACGAGGTGCGCCGGTCGCTGGCGACCCGCTACGCCATCCCCGGCTGGTTCCGCGTCAATACCAGCGTCGGCGGCGCGCTCGATCCGCTGCGCTAGGGCTTGCACGGCGGCGCTTCAGAGAATATACGAAACATATATGTTTCATATATTCGCGCGAGGGCTAGTGATGGGCATTGTGAAAATTGATGATGAGCTGCACGAAGATATCCGCCGCGGCAGCAAGGCCATGTGCCGGTCCATCAATGCGCAGGCGGAATTCTGGCTGAAGATCGGCATGTTGGCCGAAGCTCATCCCACCCTGACCTTCAACGAGATCGTGCGGATGCAGTATGAGGCCGCCGAACTGGATCTGACGCGTCGGAGCGTCGCCTGACATGGTCAAGACAGCGGACGAGCTCGCGCTGATGCGTCATTCGGGACGGCTTCTGGCGTCGGTCTTTGAAATGCTGGACGGGCTGACGCTCGAAGGGATGAGCACGCTGGCGGTCAATGATTGCGTGGAGCGGTTCATTGTCGACACGCTTGAGGCGCGCCCGGCCAGCCTGGGCCAGTATGGCTATCAGTATGTGTTGAACTGTTCGCTCAACAGCGTGGTCTGCCATGGCATGCCGGATGCCGGGACGATCATCCGGGACGGCGACATCCTCAATCTCGACATCACGTTGGAAAAGAACGGCTTTATCGCCGATTCCAGCAAGACCTACATGATCGGAACGCCGTCCGCCGCCGCCCGGCGTCTGGTGAAGGCGACCGAAGCCGCCATGTGGAAGGGCATCGCCGCGGTGCGGCCCGGCGCGCATCTCGGGGATGTCGGCCACGCGATTTCACGGCACGCCAAGAAGACCGGCTATTCGGTGGTGCGCGAGTATTGCGGTCACGGCATCGGGCGCGAGATGCATGAAGAGCCGTCGGTGCTGCACTATGGCAAGCCCGGCTCCGGCATGCGCTTGCGGGAAGGCATGGTCTTCACAATCGAGCCCATGCTCAATCAGGGCAGCCGACACGTCTATACCGAGGACGATGACTGGACGGTCGTCACCCGGGATGGAAAGCTTTCCGCCCAGTTCGAGCACACGGTCGCCGTCACCGCGACCGGCGTTGAGGTCTTGACCCTGCGACCGGGCGAAGCGCTGCGCCTGAGCTGATCTAGTGCGCCTGGCCCCAGGTGCTGGCGGCCTTGGCTTCCACTTCCAGCGGCACGGACAGGTTCTGGGCGGGCAGGGCGGCGGTGCTCATCACTTCGGTGACCAGCCTGATGACCTGATCGGCCTCGCTCTCGGGCGCTTCAAACACCAGTTCATCGTGCACCTGCAGCAGCATGCGGGTCTTCAGGCCCGCATCGCTGAGCGCGCCCGGCATGCGCACCATGGCGCGGCGGATGATGTCCGCGGCCGCGCCCTGAATGGGAGCATTGATCGCCTGACGTTCCGTGAACTGACGCACGGACGGGTTCTTGTCCTTGATGCCGGGCAGATGGATGCGGCGGCCGAAGATGGTGCTCACGCAGCCCTTGGCCTTCGCCTCGTCCTTCATGGCGTCCATATAGTCCTTGATGCCCGGGAACTTCTTGAAATAGCTGTCGATATAGCTTTTTGCCTCATCGCGCCCGATGCCGAGATTGTTGGCGAGGCCGAAGGCGGAAATGCCGTAGATGATGCCGAAATTGATCGCCTTGGCGTTCCGGCGCGTGGTCGGGTCCATGTTCTCGAGCGGCACGCCGAACATTTCGGACGCCGTCAGGGCGTGAATGTCCTGGCCCTCGCGGAAGGCCTGTTTGAGCGCTTCCACATCCGCGATATGGGCCAGCAGCCGCAACTCGATCTGGGAATAGTCGGCCGCGACGATGACATGGCCGGGCTCGGCGGTGAAGGCTTCGCGGATCTTGCGGCCTTCCTCTGTCCGTATGGGGATGTTCTGAAGATTGGGTTCCGAGCTCGACAGGCGTCCGGTGGTGGTTGCGGCCAGCGAAAAGCTGGTATGGACCCGGCCTGTGTTCGGATTGATCGCGTCTTTCAGGGCGTCCGAATAGGTGGATTTGAGCTTGGAGAATTGCCGCCAGGTCAGAAGCGCCTTGGGCAGGTCATGGCCCTGGGCGGCCAGCTCGTCGAGCACGGCGGCGTCGGTCGACCAGGCGCCGGACTTGGTTTTCTTGCCGCCGGGCAGGCCCATCTCGCCAAACAGGATTTCCCCGATCTGCTTGGGGCTGCCCAGATTGAACTTTGTTCCCGCCAGCTTATGGGCGGTCTCTTCGGCCTCGGCCATTTTCTGCGCGAAGTCCGACGACAGACGCGAGAGCTGGGCCACATCCACCTTCACCCCCGCGAGCTCCATATCGGTCAGAACCTGCGGCAGCGGGCGTTCCAGCGTCTCGTAGACAGTGGACAGACCCTTGCCTGCAAGGCCGGCCTTTAAGAGCTCCCACAGGCGCAGGGTGATGTCGGCGTCCTCGGCGGCGTATTCGGTGGCGGTCTTGAGATCGATCTCGGAGAAGCGCTTCTGGGACTTGCCTGTGCCGCACACCTCCTTGAACGAGATGCACGTGTGTCCGAGATGGCGCTCCGCGAGCTCGTCCATGCCATGGTTATGCAGGCCCGCCGCCTGCACATAGCTGATCAGCATGGTGTCGTCATAGGGCGCGACGCGGACGCCATACCGCTGGAACACCGCCAGATCGTACTTGAAGTTCTGACCGACCTTCAGGATGGCGTCGTTCTCCAGGATCGCCTTGAGCCGTCCGAGCGCTTCGCTCTCGTCGATCTGGTCGGGCTTCATGCCGCCATCGGCGAGATCGCCGCCTTCATGGCCGAGCGGGATATAGCACGCCTCGTTGGGCGCTGTGGCGAGCGACACGCCCACAAGCCGTGAAGCGACAGCGGAAAGGGCGTCGGTCTCCACATCCACGGCGATGACGCGGGCGCGTTTGGCCTTCTCGATCCATTTGTCCAGCGCCTCGACGGTCTGGACGGTTTCGTATTTGGAGCGGTCCACGGGGGCGGTGGCGTCGCCGGTTTCATCGGCGACCGGGCCGCCCAGCCCTTCCTCGACCCGGCGGGTCAGGGTGCGGAATTCCATGGATTTGAGAAAGCCCACGAGCTTTTCGGCGTCAGGGTCCGCCGTGCCGAAGACGTCGAGCTCATCCGTAATCGGAACATCGGGTTTCAGGGTCACGAGCTGGCGTGAGATCCGGGCGTTCTCGGCATGCTCAATCAGCTTCTCGCGGCGCTTGGGCTGCTTGATCTCCTCGGCGCGCTCCAGCAGCGCTTCGAGATCGCCATATTCGGTGATCAGCTGGGCGGCGGTCTTGATGCCGATGCCCGGCACGCCCGGCACATTGTCCACGCTGTCGCCCGCCAGCGCCTGCACCTCGATCACCTTGTCGGGCGCGACGCCGAACTTCTCGATCACCTCGTCATGGCCGATGCGCTTGGACTTCATGGGATCGAGCAGCGTGATCTGGTCATTGACCAGTTGCATCAGATCCTTGTCAGAGCTCGCCACGGTGACGCGCGCGCCCTTCTCGGCGGCGAGGCGGGCATAGGTCGCGATCAGATCGTCGGCCTCATAACCCTCCATCTCGATGCAGGGCAGCTCGAACGCCTGGGTGGCCTCACGGATCAGCGTAAACTGCGGGACCAGATCTTCAGGCGGCTCGGGCCGGTGCGCCTTGTACTGGTCATAGATCTCGTTGCGGAAGGTTTTCGACGAATGGTCGAAAATCACCGCCAGGTGCGTCGGCTGGTCCTCGCCTTTGAGGTCTTCGAGCAGCTTCCACAGCATGTTGCAGAAGCCCTGAACCGCGCCCACGGGCGTGCCGTCCGACCGGGTCAGCGGCGGCAGGGCGTGATAGGCGCGAAAGATATAGCCCGACCCGTCCACCAGATAGACATGGCTGGAAGAATCAACAGGACGAGTGACGGCCATGACAGCGCTCCGGCGGCAGTTCAGCGAGGGAGCGCTAACCTAGGCGGCGTCGGGTGAGGGGGCAATCGGAAGCCCCACCCTAACCCGGAAACGCCACCCCACTAATCAGGCTGCTCACCAGCGCGATCAGAGGCGCGGCGACCAGATTGATGCGGAAGCCGGCCTTGATCATCTGGGTCATGCTGGCCGCGCCAGACGCGTAGACAATGGCGTTGGGCGCGGTGGCGACCGGCAGCATGAAGGCGCAGCTCGCCGACAGGGCCACGGGCACGATCAGGTGTTCGGGCGGCACGCCGGCCGAGATGGCGACCGCGCCCAGCACCGGCAGGAAGCCCGAGATCGTCGCGACGTTCGAGGTCAGCTCGGTCAGGAACACCACGATGAAGGCGAGGATCAGAACGGTCAGCGGCAGGGGCAGGCTGGCCACCCACTCAAGGTGTGAGCCGATCCATTCCGCGAGCCCTGTCGCCTGAATGGCCGCGGCCAGTGACAGGCCGCCGCCGAACAAGAGGATCACTTCCCAAGGCAGCCGCTTGGCGCTCTCCCAGTCCATCAGGGCCTGACCCTTGCCGGACTTGCCGCCGGCGGGGATCAGGAACATGGCGAGCGCGCCCGCCATCGCGATCTGGGCATTGCCCAGGCTCAGCGTGATCGGAAATTCAAGCTGGGTGCTGATCCAGGCCAGCAGGGGATTCCAGCCAAAGCTGATATCGGGCTGGCCGATCAGAAAACCGGGCAGCACCCGGCCCATCCACAAGATGGCCACCACGCCAAAGGCCAGCGCGACCCGCAGCTCGGGCGTGGTCATGCGGCCCAGTTCCGCCTTGTGCTGGAGGATGATCTCGCGCCCGGCCTCATTGGGGGCGTGGCCATCGACCCGGAACACCCATTTGGTGAGGATCAGCCACATGGACGGGATGATCAGAAGGGCGGCGGGCAGGCCGAGCATCATCCATTGGGGAAAGCTGATGACCGAGCCGTATTCGCGCTGCATGAAGCCCATGGCGATCAGGTTTGTGGGCGTGCCGACCGGCGTCATGATCCCACCGACCGACGCCGAATAGGCGACAGCGAGCGCCAGCGCCGGGGCGAACTGGCTGGCGTCCACGCCTTCATCCTTGAGCGCGTCAGCCACCTTGAGGGCGATCGGGATCATCATGAGCGTGGTCGCAGTATTTGAGATCCACATCGAGAGGATCGCGGTGGCGGTCATGAAACCGAGCATCATCAGCGCGGGGCGCGAGCCAAAGGCGGCGACGATATTGAGCGCGATGCGGGTGTGCAGATTCCACCGCTCGATGGCGAGGGCGACGATAAATCCGCCCAGCAGCAACATGACGATGGGGTCGGCATAAGGGGCGGAGGCGTCGCGCATCCCGAGGATGCCAAAGACGGGAAACAGCGCCAGCGGGACAAGCGCGGTCGCCGCGATGGGAATGGCTTCACTGGCCCACCAGGCGCCCATCATCAGGGCCAGACTGGCCAGCAGCCAGGCGGACCGGTCCAGTCCTTCGGGCACGGGCAGGAGTTGCAATCCCACCGCGATCACAAGGCCTGTGATCAGTCCGATCCGTTGACGCATAACCGACGTGTTCGCCTGGCTCATCGCGCTCCCCCCTTTGCGGTCTTTCACACAGGTATAGGGAGGGCGCTTCCGGGATCAATCGAAACCGGAATATCGCCATGACATTTGAGAAAAGGGCTTACGCCTTGGGGTCAGCTTTCGAACCGCGCAGCACGAAGCGACGGTCGCAATAGCCGCACTCGACGAAATCCTCGTCGCCCATTTCATACCAGGTGCGCGGATGGCCCAGAGCGCCGCCGCCGCCGTCGCACATGACGCGCTTCTGGTCGACCACGATCACTTCGGGGGCGGGCAGGGAGGAGGCGTTGGTGTCGGTCATGATGCGCTCTGCCGGTCTGTAAAGAGGGTCCGGTTGAAGAAGATAGACGGCGTTGCGACATGGACGAGGCCCGCGCACGCCGCTAGGGTCCGCTCCGTCTTAAGACGCGCTGTGTGCAGGCGTCAATTGCGCACGCGCTCTCCTCCCGTTCCGCTTGCAGACCGTGAGCCCGCCCATGTCACACGCCCAGCCCGAATTCGCCCTTGAAGCCTATGGCCTGAAGAAGACCTATCCCGGCGGCAAGGGCGCGCCTGCGAAAGAGGCGCTCAAGGGGGTGGACCTGCAGATACCGCGCGGCTCGATCTTCGGGCTTCTGGGGCCGAACGGGGCGGGCAAATCCACCTTCATCAATATCTTTGCGGGCCTGGTGACCAAGTCCGCCGGCACGGCGAAGATCTGGGGCGTGGATATCGACAAGGATCCGCGCCGCGCCCGCGCCGCGATCGGCGTGGTGCCGCAAGAGCTGAACATGGACGTGTTCTTCACGCCCTATGAGACGCTGGAGCTGATGGCGGGCTTTTACGGCGTGCCGAAAGCCGAGCGCCGGACCGAGGAAATCCTCGCCGCGCTGGGGCTCGAGGACAAGCGCAACGCCTATGTGCGTCAGCTCTCGGGCGGGATGAAGCGCCGCCTTCTGGTGGGCAAGGCGCTGGTGCACAACCCGCCTGTGCTGGTGCTTGATGAACCAACAGCCGGCGTGGATATCGAGCTGCGCCGCCAGCTCTGGGATTATGTGGTCGAGCTCAACAAGCTCGGCGTCACAATTGTTCTGACCACGCACTATCTCGAGGAAGCGCAGGAGCTGTGCGACCAGATCGCTATCGTCAATCATGGCGAAGTGGTCGCGTGCGAGCCCAAGGCGGATCTTCTCAAGCGCATGGACAAGAAGACCCTGGTGATCGAGCCGGTGGAGCCCCTCAAGGCCGTCCCGGCAGGCTTTGAACAGCAGGAGGCGGTGATCCGCCCTGACGGCTCTCTGGCCATCACCTATCGCTTCGGCGAAGCCTCGGTGGCGGACATGATCGAGACCTATCGCGCCTCGGGCCAGCGGATCGCCGATCTGCGCACCGAAGAGCCGGATCTTGAGGATGTCTTCCTGGCGCTGACCTATCAGGCGGACGCGAAACAAAGCGCCTGATCCGCGATTGCGCACATCGAAAAGTGAAGCCATTTTGCGTTAACCGCGTTAGTCTGGCGTCATGTCCAGATTCTTCACCCGCCTTCTCGCGCTGATCCTGTCCGGCGCCTTGCTGATCGTTCTTCTGGCCGTCCTGCTCCAGATCGAGCCGGTTGGATTGCCGGGCTGGGGAGTGTTCGCGTCCCTCGCTGCGGGCGCTGTTCTGGCGCCTTGGGCGTTGTACAAGTTCCTGATGCGCGGCACGCGTCCGAAGGTGACCCCGCGCGACGCCGCCGGCGCGGGCATTGCGGTGGGCATGGGGCTCGAACATGAGCGTCAGCGTCGGGATGAGGACGCTGACGTCGACCTTGATCTGGATTGAACGCGCTCGGGCAAGCACAACCGATTGAAACGCTCGAGTTGCAACCCTAACTTTTCCATCTTGTTCGGTGAATTCGGTTATCGAGGCGGCAAGAAGGGTAAATATTCCATTAAAACAAATCCGTAAACCGAAGTTTTAGGCGCCAAAAAGCTCCCCCCAAGGGGGATTTTCAAGATCGCCAACTGGCTGTAGGCTGCAATCGCCAGCATCAGACAGGGGCGCGCACTCGCGCGCTGGGGGATCATGACCGGATTTTTCACCAAACTTGCGCGCGCCGTCTGTGCGTCCGCACTGCTCGCCGCCGCTTCGTTCACTGCGCAGGCGCAGGATCTGGGCAGCCCTACAACTGTGACATTTGATGCTGCTGCTTTCGCCAATGGCGGGCAGCTGATCGCGAACCCTTATGCAGACTCGAGCTTCACCTTCACCTTCAGCGGCTCTCCGGTAATCGGGGACGGCAATGATGGTGACGGCGGCACCGACGCCATTGCAAGCCTGGGGGCCACCCAGAACGAGACTCTCCGGATCGACTATTCCGGCGATGAGTTCGATTTCAATGCCTTCTATTTCGTGAACACGGTCTCTGCGGTCACGCTTCAGGTGCGCGGCTATGATGTCAGCAATGCCCAGGTCGCCAGTCAGACCTTCAACGCCAGCATCGGCAGCCAGACCCTGACGATGACGGACGCCGGCTTCAATGACGTCAATTACGTGATCATCACCGGCACGTCAGCAAACGGTTTTGATAACGGCTTCTTTGATACCCTTGCTTTTGACGCGCCGTCCGCCGCTGATGCGACTGCGCCGCGGGTCAGTTCCATCGTGCGGCAGACGCCGGCGACAGCCACGACGAGTGCTGACTCCCTTGTCTTCCGCGTCACCTTTGACGAGCCGGTCCAGAATGTGGATACGAGCGACTTCACCGCCAGCGGCACGTCCGGTGCGGCGACCGGAGTCTCCGCACAAAGCACGTCGATCTATGACGTCACGGTGTCAGGCGGCGATCTGGCCAGCTTTACCGGCACGGTCAGCCTCGGCTTTGCAGGCGGTCAGAACATTTCCGATACGCCAGCGGGCAATGCATTGACCAACACCACCCCGACCGGGGCCAATGAGAGTTATACGCTGGACAATACAGCGCCTTCCGCGCCCTCCACGCCGGACCTGACGGCAGGGTCGGATACGGGCTCCAGCAGCACAGACGATATCACCAATGACACGACGCCGACCTTTACAGGGACGGCCGAAGCCAATGCGACCGTGACGGTGATCTCGTCGGTCGGCGGCACGCTGGGGACCACCACGGCGGACGGTTCTGGCAACTGGTCCTACACGGCGGGCTCGGCGCTGGCGTCGGGGGCGCACACGATCACCGCGACGGCGACAGACGCTGTTGGCAATACATCCTCGGCGTCCAGCGCGCTGTCGATCACGATCGACACCACAGCGCCGGATATCACTTCGATCACCCGACTCTCGCCCACCGGGCAGACGATCAGCGCGTCGGCGGCGAATGCGGCTTTCCGGGTGACGTATTCCGAGGCGATCGCCGGTTCCAGCCAGGCGGACTATGCGTTCCAGAATGTGTCGGGGACGGCGGCGGGCTCGGTATCAAGCTATGGAACCAGCAGCCCGACCCTGATCAATGTGCAGCTCGGAACCTTGTCGGGCGATGGGGATTTCTCCATCACCCTGAATGGCGGGCATGGCATCACCGACATTGCCGGCAACGCGCTCTCCAGCACGACGCCGACCGGCGTGCGTGAAGTGTTCACCCGGGACGGCACGGCGCCGTCGACCACCTCGTTCGTGCGCACCACCCCCGCCGGCGCGACCACGTCCTCGGATTCTCTGGTGTTCACCGCCAATTACTCCGAATCCGTGAGCGGCGTGGACACCTCCGATTTTGCGGTCACCGGGACGACGGCGACGGTTCAGAGCGTGTCGGCCGCCAGCGGAACCAGCATCGCCATCACCGTGTCTGGCGGCGATCTCGCCAGCTATAACGGGACTGTGGGGCTCAACTACGCCGCCGCGCCCACCATTACGGATGCGGCCGGCAACGCCCTGCCCAACACCGAGCCCGCCACGGACGAGACCTATACCCTCGATAACACGGCGCCGGCGGGCTATTCGGTGACGCTGGATGACGATCCGGTGAATGCGGGGAACCAGACCGCGACCAGTTTCACCTTTGCCGGGGCTGAAGTCGCTGCCAACTACAACTATACGATTTCTTCGTCTGGCGGCGGCGCGAACGTGACCGGGTCGGGGACGATCTCCACGGCGACGGATCAGATTTCGGGCATTGATGTCAGTGGCCTGGGTGACGGCACGCTGACGCTGTCCGTCACGCTGACTGATGGCGCGGGCAATGCGGGTTCGGCGGCGACGGACACCGCGACCAAGGAGGCCCAGCCGCCGCAGGTGAACTCCATCGTGGTGGCGGGCTCGCCCGCCGGCAATGCGACCAGCGTGGACTTCACGGTGACCTTCTCGGAGGCCGCCCAGAACATTTCGACCGATGACTTCTCGCTGACCACGACCGGCACCGCGGCCGGGACGATCGCGTCCGTCTCTTCGGCGACCGGAACCACGGTCACCGTGACCGTGAACACCATCAGCGGCGACGGCACGATCCGGCTTGATCTTGATGCGGCCACCAATATCCAGGATGCAGTGGGCAATAGCGGCCCGAACGCCTACACGTCCGGCGCTACGCATACCGTCGACAATACGGCGCCCGCCGCCTTCAACGTGGCGTTCCAGGCCGGTCTGATCACGCAGGCCAACGAAACCTCGAACGATATCCGGTTCACGACTGCCGAGACCGGGACGACCTACGCCTATTCGATCAGCTCTTCGGGCGGGGGCACGCCGGTGACCGGCACGGGAACCATCACCACGGCGACGCAGGACGTGACCGTCAACGTGTCGAGCCTGCCGGACGGCACGCTGACCCTGACTGCGACCCTGACGGACGGCGCCGGCAACGTCACCAATCAGAGCTCGGCGGATACGGTCTCCAAGGCCACGGCCGTGCCCGGCTTTTCCATGGCGTTCGCCCCGGCTTCCGTGCTGACCGGCGGAACCTCGACGGCGACCTTCACCATCGACAACTCCGCGATCGGCGTGGCCGCCACCTCGCTTGATTTCAGCAACAACCTGCCGGCCGGCGTGACCGTGGCGACCACGCCAAACGCCAGCACCACCTGTACGGGGGGCACGCTGACGGCGACCAATGGCGCGAACTCGCTGGCCTATACAGGCGGCACCGTTTCGGCCGGCGCGAGCTGTACGGTGTCGGTGGATGTCACCGCCAGCACGACCGGCGCCAAGGCGAACACGACGGGTAATCTGACCTCCAATCTGGGCAATTCAGGCACGGCGTCCGCCACCCTGACCGTGACCCAGCCCTCGCTGAGCGTGGATGACCCCAGCGTTCTGGAAGGCGATGCCGGCACGGCGACCCTGACCTTTACCGTGACGATGGCGCCGGCCTCGTCCCAGACCATCACGGTGGATTACGCCACATCGGACGGGACGGCGACGGCGGGAAGCGATTACACCGCGGCCACGGGCACGCTGACCTTCAACCCGTCCGTCACCACCCAGACCGTGTCCGTGACCGTCACCAGCGATGCGACGATCGAGCCTGACGAAACGGTGATCCTGACGCTCTCCAACCCGTCGAACGCGACGATCGGGGACGCCACCGGGACCGGCACCATCACCACCGATGATGTGGCGCCGACGGATTTCACCGCGCCGACCCTGGATCTGGTCAGCCGGGCGTCACCCACCGATGAACGCACCAATGTGAACGCCCTGACCTGGGTGCTGGAGTTCAGCGAAGCGGTCCGGCGTGTGGATGTAACCGATTTCGCGGTGACCGGCTCGACGGCTTCCGTAAGCGCCATCTCCGGTTCGGGGAGGGTCTATCAGGTCACGGTGAGCGGCGGCGACCTGGCCGGATATGACGGCGTGGTGGGGCTTGAGCTGCCCAACCCGACCATTGTCGACCTGGCCGGCAATGATCTTGACGGCGGCGCGCCGTCGAGCGCCGAGACCTATCTTCTGGACAATACCGGCCCGGTTGCGACCCTCAGTTCGGATCTGACCGGCGACGCCAGTGAGCCCTTCACGGTGACGGTCGCGTTTGATGAACCCGCGACGGGTCTTCAGCTGTCCGACTTCGTGCTGACCAACGCCAGCGTGAACGCCTTGCGGACTGTGTCCGAAACGGAGTTCACCGTCGAGATCACCCCGGGCGGCCGTGGCGAGCTGACCGTGTCACTGGCGGCTGGGGCAGTGACGGATGCGCTGGGCAATGAGAGCCTCGCATCGGACACCCTGACCTTCGAGACCGACACATCGGGTCCCGGCCTGTCCGGAATCCAGAGCGGCGTGGGCTCGGTGACGGCGCTGGATATTGTCTACTGGAACGTCACCTTCTCTGAAGAGGTGACCGGGGTGACGCGAGATGTCTTCTCGCTCTCCGGGGGCACGAATGCGAACCTGTCTGTTTCAGGCTCGGGCGCGTCCTATCAGGTCACGGCGTCCGGAGGATCGCTGGCGGATTTTGACGGCGTCATCGCCCTGTCGATTTCTGACCCGGATGCGATCCTGGACCTTTCCGGCAATGCCTATGAAGGCGGCGCGCCCAGCGGCCCGGATCAATCCCAGATCCGGATCGACAACACTGCTCCGGTCGCGACCCTGAGTTCGGAAAAGGCGTCTGTGGGCGCAGCCGTGACTGTCACGGTCCGCTTCAGCGAGGATGTGAGGCGGTTCGGCCGCACGGGCGTCACGCTCACCAATGCGAGCCTTGAAGAGCTGACCGAAGTCAGCCCCTCCGAATACACGCTGGTTCTGGCGGCCCAGAGCAACAGCCCGGTCTCGGTCCAGGTGAAGGCGGGCAGCGTGATCGACGCGGCCGGCAATGCCAATCCCGCAAGTTCGACCCTGACCCTTGCCGCAGATGGCGAGGCGCCCGTGCTGCGCAATGTCGTGGCGGGTACGGATCTGCGCACGGCCGACGACACGCTGAGCTGGACTGTCGAGTTTGATGAGGATGTGACGGGCGTTGACGCCTCGGGCTTCACTCTGGCCGGCGCGAGCGGCGTGAGCCTCTCCGTTTCAGGCTCAGGCCGGACCTATACGGTGACAGCGAGCGGCGGAAACTTGGCCGATCTCGACGGCGAGGTCCAGCTGCAGCTCGTGACGCCGTCCTCGATAGTGGATGTCTGGGGAAATGCGTTCGCGGGCGAAGGTCCGACGAACACCGATGAATCGCGCATCGAGCTCGACAATTCCGGTCCGGCAGCCACCCTGACCGCATTGAGCGACGAGGTTGTCGGCCCCTTCACGCTGACGATCGCCTTTGATGAGGACGTGACCGATCTGGCGCTGTCTGATCTTGCCGTGACCAATGGCGAGGCCAGCAATCTGAGCCGCATCGACACCCGGAGCTTCAGGGTTGCGATCCAGCCCCAGACCTTTGGCGTCATCACCATGACGGTTGCGGCGGGCGCGGTTGAGGACCTGCTGGGCAATCCCAGCGATGCGGGCGAACTGAGCGTCGAGGCGGTCAGCCAGCAAGACGAGATCGATGTCGAGGTCAATATCGATGTCACCTCGCCTGTGGGCGCCCAGGTGCAGAGTTCGGTCAGCAATCCCGGCGTTACCGACGTGCGCTTCAGCGCCAGTGCAGACGTAGGCTGGCTCACCGTCACTCCGGCCCAGGGCGTCATTCCGGCCGGCGCATCCGTTGAGTTCACGGTCACCGTGAACGATCAGGCGGCGGCTCTGGAAGCGGGCGATTATACGGGCACGGTGACCGTGGTCCGTGAAGGCGTCTCCGGTGGCGCGAGCGCGGGACGCGCGGGCGTTCAGGCGGTTCAGGAAACCGTGCTGGCGCGCATTCCCGTGAACCTGATGCTGGTCAGCCAGAAAGGCTCGCTGCAGATTGTCTCGACCACGCCGTCAGGCGTCTCCGGCGATGCGGACTTCACCTATGCCTCCAGCCTGTCCCAGTTTGACGGACTGACCCTGACGACCGTGAACGGCTATGCGCAATCGACTTCAGTCGAGCTCAACAGCGCACAGGTCAGCCTTCAGCAGACGTCGCCGGCCGGATGGCGCGTCGAGTCCATCAGCTGCGCGGGTGATCTCGATGGAGGCTCGCAGGTGGATCTCGCGACGGGCACGATCCAGATCGACCTGGATCCGGAAGAGAACCTGGTCTGCACTTTCGAGAATGTGAGAGATGAAGCAGCGGTGCAGCTGGCCACCCAGCGGGCGATCCGCAACTTCATGCTGCGCCGGGCGGATCGTCTGATTGACGCCGCGCCGGACCTGTCCACGCGTTTGAGCGCGCGGGAGTCCATGGGCGCAGGGCAGTATGCGGCCAATGTCGATCAGGGGCGCTACACCATGTCCCTGACCGCCTCTCTGGCCGGGGCTCGTAACCAGGCCAAGGCGCGTCACTCCGATGCGCCGGGCATGCCGTCCTCCATGCGTGACGATGTGGGCCGCCTGGACGTGTGGCTGTCGGCTGAACTGTCAGGCGTTTCAGACAACCGGGCCGGTGAACGCGCGGAAAGCGATTTCGGTGTGGCGCAACTGGGCCTCGACTGGGCCGTGTCGGACGCACTGTTGGTCGGCGCCATGGTCCAGATGGACTGGATGGACGAGACCGCTCAGGAGGTCTTTGAAGAGGCGGGTGCGATCACGGGCGCCCGTGTTGACGGCGAAGGCTGGATGGCTGGCCCGTACGTGGTCTGGCGCGTGGCGGACAGCGTCATCCTTGACGGTCTCGCCCTCTATGGAACGAGCTCCAACACCGTCAATCCGCTCGGCCTTTACGAGGATGAGTTCGAGACGGATCGCTGGATGCTCCAGGCCAACCTGACCGGTGAGTATGGGCGCGGCGCATTCCTGGTGCGTCCGCAAGCCACGCTGACCCATTTCGAGGAAACCCAGGACGGCTATACAGACAGCCTGGGCTTTGTCATTCCGAGCCAGAGCATCGCGCTGGGCCGCCTTGCGGCAGGTCCGGAACTGGTCTGGCGTCAGGAACGCGCGTCGGGCGCGCGTTGGGAGCTGCGTTCCAAGCTTCGGGCCGTTTGGGATTATCAGCCGGCCGAGCTTCTGAGCGAGACCGGGGCGTTCATGAACAGCGAGTCCGATCTGCGCGCCGATGGTGAGATTGGCGTCGCCGCCACGCTGAGCAATGGCGCGGTGTTCGAGCTGTCGGTCGGCGTGTCCGGCATCGGGCAGGAGGATTTCGAGGCGAACTCGGCCCGCTTCCAGCTGCGCTATCCGCTGAGTCTGGGGCAATAGCCGCCTTGCGGCGAACAGCAAGAGGGCGGGCCCTGGGGCCCGCCCTCTTTCGTGGCGCATTCTCGCTTCAGAGCGGCAGCTCGGTCGTGTTCTTGAGCGCTTCCATGGCGAAGGAGGCCGACACGTCAGACAGCGGCGCGATGGAGATCAGGCGCTTGTAGACCGCGTCATAGTCGGAAATCTCGGGCAGCATGATCTTCAGAAGATAATCCACATCCCCGCCCATGCGATAGAACTCCACCACTTCGGGCATGCGTCGGACGCCTTTTGAAAACGCGTCCAGCCAGTCTGCATCGTGGCGACTGGTCTTGATGAATATGAACAGGGTGGTCTTCAGCCCCAGGGCGTCGGGATCCAGCAAGGTGACCTGTTTGTGGATCACCCCCTCTTCGGTCAGGCGCCGGATCCGGCGGGCGGTGGGAGTGGCGCTCAACCCGATGGCGTCCGCATAGTCCTGGACTGTCCGGTTCGCGTCTTCCTGCATCAGGCGCAGGAGTTTCTTGTCGTAGTCGTCAAGCGTCGCCATTTTGGCCCCTTTGAGTGTTTTTCTCCAGGATTCCGCCATTATAGGGGCGAAATTGGCGATTATCACTATGGAAATTGGCGTTTGATGGGGGCAGTAGAAAGGCCCCTGGAATGACGAGTTCGACCCGCCCAGATCTGATTGCTGAGACGCGCGCCGCCCTGATTGGCGGGGATGGCGTTCTGCGCACGCCGTTTGGTCTCAAGCCTCTGGTATACGCTGATTATGCAGCCTCCGGGCGCGGAGATCGCCGGATCGAGGCCGAGCTCGAGCGCTTCCAGGCCATGTACGCCAATCCGCATACGGATGACAGCGCCACTGGACGAGAGTCGACGGGCTGGCTGAATCGGGCGGAAGCCCTGATCAAGGAGGCCCTGAATGCGGGTGAGGACGCTATCGTGCTCGCGTGCGGTTCAGGCGCAACGGGGGCGGTGGCGCATCTGCAGCAGATCCTGGGCGTGTTCGAGGCGCCGGCCACACGCGCCGCCAATCATGAGCGGATTGTCGAGATTCTGGGCGAGGCCGAGGCGGCGCGCGTGGAGCAGGAGATGCGCGCCCGCGCGCCGGTGGTGTTCGTCGGCCCGTATGAGCATCATTCCAACGAACTGACCTGGCGTGAGAGCCGCGCCGAGATTGTCCGTATCGGCCTTGATGAAGCGGGCGGGATTGATTTCGGCCAGCTCGAGCGCGCGCTCCGCGATCCGGCATATGCGGGTCGGCGCAAGATCGGCGCATTCTCCGCCGCGTCCAACGTCACCGGGGTGCGGACGGATGTGCCGCGGCTGGCCCGGCTGCTGCATGGGCACGGAGCAATCCTGTGCCTCGATTGCGCCGCCAGCGCACCCTATCTGCCTATCGACATGAACCCGGCGGACGGCGCCGATGCAGCGCCGGATGCGGTCTATTTCTCGCCCCATAAATTCATTGGCGGGCCTGGGGGGTGCGGAATCCTGGCGTTCAGGAGCGCGCTCTACCGCACCGACCTGCCGCCGACCCTGCCGGGCGGCGGTACGGTGACCTATGTGACGCCTGACCATCATGACTTCATCAGTGACATCACAGCGCGCGAACGCGCCGGCACGCCCGGCGTGATGCAGATGATGCGCGCGGCGCTGTCGCTGAAGGCTCTGGCGGATCTGGGGTATGACGAGATCGAGGCGCGCGAGCAGCGCGCACTCCAGCGCGCCTTCGCCGCCTGGAAAGACTGTGACGGCATAGAGATCCTGGGGCCGCAGGCGCCGGAGAGCCGCATCGGCATCGTCTCTTTCAATATCGCCGCAGGAGAGCGCGGAACCCTGCATCCGCGCTTTGTGGCGACTTTGCTCAATGACCTGTTCGGCGTTCAGGCGCGCGCCGGGTGTTCCTGCGCCGGGCCCTATGCGCACCATCTGCTCAATCTGGACGAGGCGACGACGGGCGCGCATCGCGAGGCGGTGCTGTCAGGCTATGCCGGACTGCGTCCGGGCTGGTGCCGGCTCAGCCTGCACTGGGTGATGGATGAGGCCGAGATCGACTACCTGATCGAAGCGGTGCGCTTTGTCGCCGAGCATGGCGCAAAGTTCCTGCCGCTCTATGCCTTTAACGCCTCGACCGGGGCCTGGCGCATCCGCGAGCAGACCGAGGCCATGGGGCTGGCCGCCCGATCCGGCGGCCGCGCCATGCTGGCGCGGGCGCTGGAAGAGGCGCGCCTGCTCGCCCAGACCCTGGATCCCGAGCCCTGCTGCGGCTGTCTGCCGGACAAGGTCGAACCCCTGCGTCGCTTCCTGGTGCCGGCCTGATCACCGCGCCAGACGACGGGTGAGGTTGGCGTAGAGCTTGGACACGGTCAGCATTTCAGGCGAATGCGGTCCGTATTGCGCGCTCAGGCTGGCGTGAAGATTCTCGAGATCAAAGAGCAGTTCGCGATCCCCGGCGTCCGGGATTTCGCTTTCCACCCAGCCCACGCAGACCCGGCGAACGCCCTTCGTCACTGGCGTGACGGCGTGCAGATAGGTGGACGGGTAGACGAAAATGTCGCCCGCCTGACCTTTCACCGCCTGCGTGGCTCCGGCCTGGTCGATGACCAGCTCGCCGCCCTCATAGCTCTCCGGATCGGACAGGAACAGGGTGAAGGAGACATCGGTCCGCATGCGGTCCTCACCACGGCCCATAAAGGGATTGTCGACATGCGCGCCGTATTCGCCGCCATCCGAGGTCTCGCTCACCAGCAATCGTGAGAACCGCCGGGGCCGGGCCGCGGCGGTGAAGACCGGATGGGTCTGCAGCGTCGTCTCCAGCAGGGTGCGCAATTTCTTGCCGGCGACGGAGCTGAGATCAGCTTGCCGATTGCGTTTGACCTCGCGCGCGACAGGACCGGCGGTCCGGGCGCCATCCTGCCAGCGGAGCTGTTCGAGCAAGGCCTGGGCTTCGGTCAGGCTTTCTGCACTCAGAATGCTACCGATTGTCAGATGCATGTTGACTTCCTGCGAGTGATTTGCAGTTTCTACTGTATCCTTCCAATATCTGGGTGAACAGGGGTTCGCATGAAACAGCAGTTCAAACGCGTCACGGCCATGGGGCTGGGCCTCGTGCTCACCGGGGGGCTCGTCTCCGCCTGCAATCCGGCCTCCGACAGCGAGACCGCAGCATCGGCCCAGCACGCTGCGGCGGACAGTCACGCCGCGCCCGAGACCGATCAGGCGGCGCCGCCGCCCGGCGTGACCGGCGAAGGCGAGGGCGGCATCGTCGTCGAGGATGCGTCTGAAGATCCGGTGGTCTATGGCTCGGCGCTGGCCGTGGCCGAGGCTCATGTGATCGCGGCGCGCGACGCCCACGCTGTCGGCGAGATTGATGCGGCGGGCGAGATGTTCGCCCACCCGGCCAGCGAAGTCCTGTTTGACATGGAAGACACCTTCCGCGAGCTGGGCGTGGAGCCGTTCGAGGATCTGTTCCTGGATGCCTCCGCGGCGGTCTTCAATGACGCCAGCCATGAAGAGATCGTGGAGCGAACGGACGCCATCATCGCCAGGCTGCGCGAAGCCATGACCTCAGCGCCCGACAATGGCGCGTCCGAGGCTCGCATCGCCGCCGGCATCGCCGCGGACCAGATCGACCGCGCCGTGGACATGTACCGGATCGCCCAGGACAATCCGGCTTACGGCCCGTATCTTGATGGCTATGGCTTCTATCATGCCGGCAAGACCGCCTTTGACGAGCATGAGGCGATGATCGAGAGCGAGCTGCCCGAGGCTGCAGCCCGCATCCGCGAGGCGCTGGCGCTGCTGGCGGACGCCTATCCGAGCGCCGAGCCGCAAGACAGCTATCCCGTGAACCGGGCCGAACTGAACACGGCCTCGACCCAGGCGACGCTGGCGGTTCTGCGCTAGACGTCGCACGCGCGTGCTCAACCCCCGGTGCGGCGATCCCGCACCGGGGGTTTTGTTTTGCGTTGAACCTGCATCCTCTCCGCTCCATGCTGGCCGGACAGACCGCCATCAAAGAGCGGCATTCTACGGGGAGACGCAGATGGATGCGCAGGCGAGTCTCGAGGCCTGGCGCGCCGCAGGCGCGTATTTCAACTATCGCGGATACGAGATCTTCTATCGCACCGGTGGAGACTGGGACGATGCGGACAAGCCGGTTCTTGTCCTGATTCATGGCTTCCCGACCGCCAGTTGGGACTGGGTGCGGCTCTGGGACCAGCTGTGTGCAGACTATCGGGTCGCCGCGCTCGACATGATCGGCTTCGGCTATTCGGACAAACCGGCGGACCATGCTTACTCCATCATGGACCAGGCGGATCTGCATGACGCCTTCTTCGCGCAATTGGGCATCAAGCGCTGCCACCTCTTCGTGCATGACTATGGCGATACGGTCGGTCAGGAATTGCTGGCCCGATATCTCGAGCAGGGCGAAGGCGCGGCGGTCGAGCTTTTATCGATCTGCTTTCTCAATGGCGGGCTGTTTCCCGAACAGCATCGCGCCACCCTGACCCAGAGGCTTTTGCATTCTCCCCTCGGTCCGGTCCTGTCGCGCCTGATGAGCCGCGCCCGGTTCGCGAAGGGGCTGGGCGAGGTGTTCGGACCGGACACCCAGCCCTCAGAGGCGGAAATGGACGCGTTCTGGGCGCTGGCGATGGAGAAGGGCGGCATGCCGCGCATCGGGCGCAAATTGCTGGGCTATATCGATGACCGGCGACAGCATCGCGATCGCTGGGTGGGCGCGCTGGTGAACTCGACGGTGCCCATGCGGGTGATTGACGGCGCGCTGGATCCGGTCTCCGGGGCCCATATGGTGGCGCGGTATCGCGAGCTTGTTCCGAACCCGGACACTCTGCTTCTTCCGCATGTCGGGCACTATCCGCATTGGGAGGACCCCAAGGCCGTGCTTGACGGATTTGTGAATTTCCAGTCCGCTACTCTCAAGGCTCGACAACAGAGCCCATAATCGGGAGGAGCACCTGATGACCCGGACATGGGACACGGTGATTGCGGGCGGGCTGGTGTTTGACGGAACCGGCGCGCCGCCTGTGGTGGAAGACATCGCGATCAAGGATGGGCGGATCGCGGCGCGCGGCGCCGATCTGGACCCGGAGCAGGCGGTCAGGGTCATCGAGGCGCAGGGCGCCTGGGTGATGCCGGGGCTCCTGGATATTCACACCCATCTCGATCTCGAAGTGGAGTTCGACCCCGCCCTCAGGGAAGTGGTCCGCCACGGCACGACAACGGTGCTGATGTCGAACTGCTCCCTCGGGCTGGCCTATGGCAATCAGCGCCGCAATGGCGAGGATCCGCTGGTCGATTGCTTCGCCCGGGTCGAGAACATGCCCAAGCCTGTTCTGCGCAAGGTGGCCGAGAAGGCGAGCTGGACCAGTTCGGCGGGGTATTTCTCTCATCTCGATGACCTGCCGCTTGGGGCGAACGTCATCCCGCTCATCCCCCATTCCATGCTGCGCGCCCAGGTGATGGGGCTGAACGGCTCGGTCAGCCGCACGGCCGGCGAAGCCGATCTGCGCGAGATGGAGACCCTGCTCGAACAGGCCATGACGGAGGGGTATGCGGGTTTTTCAACAGATTCCCTGCCCTTCCATTTCCTGTCCGAGGATCCCAACCGGCGGGTGAAGATTCCCTCCCAGTTCGGCCAGTACAATGAACTCAAGCGCCTGACGGCGATCCTGCGCAAGCATGACCGGATCTGGCAGGCGACCCCGCCCAAGGACAAGCCGCTGGCGGTGTTCCGGAACTTCCTTCTGACATCGGGGCGCCTGCATGGACGGCCGTTGAAGGTCACCGCTGTGGCGGCGCTCGATGTGGCGGCGAACAAGTCGCTCAAGCGTCTCGCCATGATCCTGAGCCATCTCTTCAACTCTCCCATCCTGAAGGGGCATTTCCGGTTTCAGGCGCTGGCCGCCCCCTTCAAGGTGTTCTGGGACGGACCGATCAACCCGCTGGCCGAAGAGATTCCGGCCCTGCGCGAACTCAATGAGCTGGATCTGGAGGATGTGGAGGGGCGCAAGGCGCTGCTGGCCGATCCGGGATTCCGGGACCGCTTTTCACGAATGTGGATGACCGGCAAGTCCGGGTTCGGGCTTGCGCGCCTGAAGCGCATGATGCGCATGGAGACGCTCGCCTTTGATCGTGATTTCGAGCAGATGATCTTTCATGCCGGCGGGCCGGATATCTGGACCGGTGAGAGCTTCCAGCAGGTGTTTGATCGCTACCGCGCCTGGCGGTCGGACCCTGCTTTCGCGCGCACCTCACGCGAGCAGGGCGTGTTCGAGCGACTGCCCGAGAGCGCCGAGACCGAGCCCGGCTTCATGCTCGCGCTGTTCTCCGAATTCGACCTCGGTCTGCGCTGGTGGACAGTGTCCGCCAATCGCGACCCGGAAGTAATCCGTGAGCTGATCAATCACCCGCTGACCCTGCCCGGTTTCAATGATTCCGGCGCCCATATCACCAACATGGCCTTCTATGACGGCAATCTGCGCGCTCTGAAACTGGCGCAGGAAGAGGGGCTGGAGCGCGTGACGAGCCAGATCCGTCGCCTGACCCGCGAGCCGGCGGATTTTCTGGGCGTTAAGGCGGGCCGGATCGAGATCGGCGATTGCGCCGATATCACGGTGATCGATCCTGACGCGCTTGAGGCCTATGATTCAGAAGCCAACAGCACCTTCATCTGGCGCGAGGATTACGGCCATGAGCAGATGGTCAACCGGTCTGACGGCGTGGTGAAAACCGTACTGGTGGCGGGCGAGCCGGTTTATGAGGCGGGGGAATTCACGCCTGCCGCTGGCCGCACTCCGCTGGGCCGCGCCCTGCGCCATGAAAGCTGGAGCGGCGGCCGCGCCAAACCCGAAGTCCTGGCGGCGGAGTAATAAACTCCAACGGCTTCAGGATGGAACGCCCACGCGCCCTCAGGGCTCGCAAGGGCGAATGCCCGCCCGCAGCGAAGCGAGGATCGACCGAGCGGAGGCGAGGGAGAACCAGAAAAGCCGAACCGCAGGTTCGCAAGCGCGCCCGCAGCGTCGCAAGGATCAAGGCGCCGGCGTCTTGTCCTTGAACTTGCAGATATCGGCGATGGCGCAGCGCCAGCATTCGGGCTTGCGCGCCTTGCACACATAGCGGCCGTGCAGGATCAGCCAGTGATGGGCGCCCTTGAGGTATTGCGGCGGCGTGATCTGTTCGAGCCGCGCTTCCACCTCGTCGGGCGTCTTGCCGGGCGCGAGCTTCGTGCGGTTGCCGACGCGGAAGATATGGGTGTCCACCGCGATGGTGTGCTGACCGAAGGCCTCGTTCAGAACGACGTTCGCGGTCTTGCGACCGACTCCGGGCAGGCGGACCAGCTCGTCGCGGGTCTGGGGCACCTCGCCGTCAAACTCATCGAGGATCATCTGCGAGAGGGCGATGACATTCTTGGCCTTGTTGCGAAAGAGGCCAATGGTCTTGATGTGCTCGCGCACTCCGTCCTCGCCCAGGGCCAGCATCTTTTCGGGCGTGTCGGCGACCTTGAAGAGCTTGTCCGTGGCCTTGTTCACCCCGACATCGGTGGCTTGCGCGGACAACGCGACCGCCACCACCAGCGTGTAGGGGTTGGAGTAATTGAGTTCGGTCTGGGGCTCGGGGCGGTCCTCGGCGAGGCGCGCATAGAGCTCCTCGGCCTGCTCGCGGTTGAGCCCCGGCGTGCGGCGCTTGGACTTGGGCTTTTTCGGCTTGGGCGTCTGGGTCATGGGCTGGCGATAGCCTCCAACCCGTCTCCGCGCAAGCCTCAGGCCCTGGGCTTGCGATTGCGCCGGGCGAGGATGTTGAGCACTTCCACCAGCAGCGAGAAGGCGATGGCGAAGTAGATGTATCCGCGCGGAATATGGAAGCCGAGCCCGTCCGCCAGAAGCGCCACGCCAATCAGGAGCAGGAAGGACAATGCAAGCATTTTCGTGGTCGGGTGTCGCGCGATGAAGGCCGCGACGCTGTCGGCGGCGAGGATCATCACCCCGATGGCGACCACCACGGCGGCGATCATGATCGGCAACTGGTCGGTCAGGCCCACCGCGGTGATGACGCTGTCGAGCGAGAAGACGATGTCGATGAGGGCGATCTGCACGATCACCATGGGAAGAAGGCCCGAACCTGCGCTCTCATGGTCCTCGTCCTCGCCCTCCACATCATGGTGGATCTCGATGGTGGATTTGGCGAGCAGGAAGCCGCCGCCCGCCAGCATCAGGATGTCCCGCCAGCTGTAGCCATGTTCAAACAGCTCAAACACCGGCTCGGACAGCTGTGCGATCCAGACCAGCCCCGCCAGCATGGCGATGCGGAAGCCGAGCGCCAGCAATAGGCCGAGCCGCCGCGCCAGGGACCGTTGCCCATGCGGCAGGCGCTCGGCCATGACGGCCACAAAGATGATGTTGTCCACGCCCAGCACGATCTCGAGAAAGGCGAGGGTGGCGAAGGAGGCCCAGACGGCCGGGTCGGTGAGGAACTCGATCATGGGCGCACTCTACTCTGAGGACCGCGACCGTTTGAAGACGGCGCGCAATCTGAAGCGTGCGGCTTTTCAAGCCGGCTTCCGAACGGCATAACGCGGTGCAGCAAACGCAGTTCCCGGAAGATCCCATGAAGCCCGAAGCCTATCGCCTGCAGCTTGAGACCTATCCTCTGGTCAACACAATCCCGAGCCGGTTCCAGGATCTCGATCCGCTGGGGCATATCAACAATGTCGCGATTGGCGCCTTCTATGAGGAAGGCCGGGGCAATCTCAATCGCAAGGCGTTTTCGCTGGAAATGCGCAAGACGCACGGCATGCGCATGGTGATCGCGGACGTGCATATCGCCTATCTCGATGAGGCGTTCTACCCCTCCGATCTCGTCGTGGGCTCCGGCATTCTGCGCATTGGCGGGTCGAGCTACACCATTGCTCAGGCCCTGTTTCAGGATGGGCGCTGCATCGGCGCCAGCGAGGCCGTGCTGGTGAACACGGATGGCAAGAAGCCCGCGCCAATCCCCCGGCAAGGTCGCGATGCGCTGGAATCGCTGATGATCAAGACCGCCTAGGCCCGTTTGTCGCGGCTTTTGCACCCTCCTGCCGTTTTGCAGACTTGCTTGCGCCATTTCCTCACGGTCAAACTGCCCTCATGAATGCACTGACCCTTTCGATCAGCGCGGCCGCCCTGCTTCTGGGCGCCGCGTTTCCCGCCTCGGCCCAGAGCCCGTCCCTGCTTGATGCCTCTCGCGCCCTGCGCGAGGAGATGCGCGCGGCCGCACAGATCGAGGACTTTGAAACCGCGCGTCGTCTGAACACTGCGGCGTTGTCGATCCAGCCGGGCCACTCCGCCCTGCTCAATAACGCTGTCCTGCTGGCGGGTTTCGCGGGGGATGTGGACGGGCAGTTCGCGGCTCTTGAAGCGATGGCCGCAGCGGGGCTGAGCTATGATCTCGAGGCCTCCGTGCGCAATCTGGTCGAGCTTGAGACGGCGGATGCAGAGCGCATCGCCGCCTTGCGCACGGCGTTTGCGGAGAATGCGACGCCTGTCGGGTCAGCCCGGCTTGTGGCGTCTCCGCCCCTGGGCGACGCCCTGATCGAGGCTCTGGCTGTCGATAACGAGACCGAGCGGGTGTATCTGGGCGGCGTCGCGGAACGCCGGATTTACCGGGTTGAACCTTTTGCGCCGTCCGAGTTCGAAGTATTCGCGGGTGAGGACGATCCCATTGGTTCGATCTTCGGCCTGGCCGCGGATCGGGTGAATGGTCGGCTCTATGCGGTGGAGGGCGTGGTTCCCCAGACCCCGCTCGGCGAGGGTGAAACCTCCGGAACGGCGCTGCTGGCTCTGGATCTTGAAACCGGCGAGCTGATCGAGCGCTATACGATCGACGGCGCCGTGCGCATGGGAGATCTGACCGTGCGCGATGGCGTGGTCTTCGTCTCAGATGCCGACGGCGGCCGCATCTACCGACTGAATGGTCCGCGCGCCGAGCTGGAGCTTTACGCTGAAGATACGCGGTTCGCGTCGCTCCAGGGTCTGGCGCAAGCGCGCGGCGCGCTCTGGGTGGTCGACTATGCGCTGGGTCTGTGGCGGATCGATCCGGTGACCCGGCACGCGCATCTGCAACCCAGCCCCGAAAGCGCCAGCCTGATCGGCCTGGATGGCCTGGTGGCGGACCGGCTCGGGCGTTTGTTCGTGATCCGCAATGGCGCGGCCCCTGTTGGCGTGTTCGAGCTGGTGTTTGACGCGCAAAGCCGACTTGTCGGGATGGAGCCGGTGCTGACCGGCGATCCACGGATCGGCGAGCCGACCACGGCGCGCGTCTCGGATGGCCGATTGTTCGTGAATGCGGATGCGCCCTGGGACCAGTTTCCTGAAGATGGCGCTGCGCCGGAAGGGCCACGCCGGACGCCGCAAATTCTCGCCGTTCCGATCCCGTAAAGACTGTGGTCGGTTAACGGCGATTAACCCGTCAGGAAGACTCTCTGAGGCAGTCTGGGAGCCATGACCATGGCCGCCGACCCTTCTGCTGATTCTGACGCGCCGGTGCGACGCAAGCCCGGCCTGATCGCCCGTGTGCGCACGGCGCTGATCGGGGCTTTGATGAGTGCTCTTGGCGTCTTCCTGATCCTGTCGACGCTGTCCCATAACCCGCTGGACCCCAGCCTGAATGTCGCCACCGGCCGCGCGCCGAGCAACTGGCTGGGCGCGCCGGGCGCGATCGCGTCCGACCTTCTGTTGCTGTTGATGGGGTGGGCTGGCGCTGCGGCTGCGCTGGCGATCCTCGCCTGGGGGCTGATCCTGCTGGCGCGGGGGCCGCGCGGTCGGTCCAAGACGGTCTCCACCTTCCGTTTTCTGGCGGGGCTGATCGGCATCTGTGGGTTCGCCATGGCGGTATCGGCGCTGCCTCTGCCTGTGAACTGGCCCTTTGGAGCCGGGCTGGGCGGGCTTGTGGGCGATGCGCTGCTGGGCGGCGTGCAGGGGCTGGCTGATGAGGTCAGCGCGCCGGGCGGTCGGGTGATCGCAGGCGCGTTGGGCCTGGTGCTGGCGGTGTTCGGCGTGTTCTTCTGCTTTGGCCTGACCGTGCGTGACCTGACCGCGGCGCGCGATGCGGCCGAGCTGGTCTGGGCGACTGTGCGTGTCTGGATCGATCAGGCGATCGGGGCCATTCCGCGCGCCTGGGGGCGCGGCGAGATTGAAATCGAGACACCGCCAGAGCCTGATGGCCGCGCGGAAACCGCGCCAGCATTTCTCAAACGCAGCCGCGCCCCTGATGGTGCGGCCCGCAAGGCGCCGCGCATCAATCGCGACCCGGTCGAGGTCGAGGCTGATGAGGATGACGACGACATGCCCGACACCGGCGCGCCGGCGCGTCCGAACCCGGTGAAAGTCGCGCGCAAGAAAAGCGTCAAGGAATCCGACCGCGAAGCGCGCGAGATGCAGGGGGCGCTGCCCTTCAGCGACAATAGCTCCGGTTTCGAACTGCCGCGCCTTGACCTTCTTGCGCCCGCCCCGCCGCGCGCGGACACCGTGGACGCCGAGGCGCTGGCCCAGAACGCCGAGTTGCTGACCGGCGTGCTGGCGGACTTCGGCGTCAAGGGCGAAGTGGTCCAGGTACGCCCCGGTCCGGTCGTAACGCTCTACGAGCTGGAGCCCGCGCCGGGCGTGAAGACCAGCCGGGTGATCAATCTGGCGGATGACATCGCCCGCTCCATGGCGGCCGTGGCCTGCCGGGTGTCGGTGGTGCCGGGGCGGAACGCCATCGGCATCGAGCTTCCCAATCAGCATCGTGAAACCGTCTTCCTGCGCGCGCTGCTCGCCTCGCGTCATTTCGAGACGGCGAAAGCCGAGCTGCCCATGGCGCTGGGCGAGACCATTGGCGGCGAACCCTTCACCGCCGATCTCGCCAAAATGCCTCATCTCCTGATCGCGGGGACCACCGGTTCGGGCAAGTCGGTGGGCGTGAACGCCATGATCCTGTCGCTCTTGTACCGGCTGCCGCCGGAAGAGTGCCGACTGATCATGATCGACCCGAAAATGCTGGAATTGTCGGTCTATGATGGCATCCCGCACCTTCTCAGCCCGGTGGTGATCGACCCCAAGAAAGCCGTCGCGGCGCTGAAATGGACCGTGCGCGAAATGGAGTCGCGCTATCTGAAGATGTCCAAGGTCGGCGTCCGCAACATGAAGGGCTTCAACGAGAAGGCCCGCGAGGCGCGAGAGGCGGGCGAGGTGCTGTCGCGCACCGTGCAGACCGGCTTTGATCGCGAGAGCGGCGAACCGGTGTACGAGACCGAGACGATCGAGCCCGATCCCATGCCCTATATCGTCGTGGTGATCGACGAGATGGCCGACCTGATGATGGTCGCCGGCAAGGAGATCGAGGGCGCGATCCAGCGACTGGCGCAGATGGCGCGGGCGGCGGGCATCCATCTGATCATGGCGACCCAGCGGCCGTCCGTGGACGTGATCACCGGCACCATCAAGGCGAACTTCCCGACCCGCATCAGCTATCAGGTCACCTCCAAGATCGACTCGCGCACCATTCTGGGCGAGCAGGGCGCCGAGCAGCTTCTGGGCATGGGCGATCTTCTCTACATGGCCGGCGGCGGCCGCATCCGGCGCCTGCATGGCCCGTTTGTCTCCGACCGCGAGGTCGAGGATGTGGCCAATTTCCTCAAATCCCAGGGCGCGCCGGAATATCTCGACGCCGTCACCGAGGATCTGGATGAAGAGGGCGGCGAGGGCGGTCTGGATCTTGTGGGCGGCGGCTCCGGCGATGACCTGTTTGACCAGGCGGTCGCCGTGGTGGCGCGGGATCGCAAGGCCTCCACGAGCTATATCCAGCGTCGTCTGCAGATCGGCTATAACCGCGCCGCGACCCTGATCGAGCGGATGGAGGATGAGGGCATGATCGGTCCCGCCGACCATGCCGGCAAGCGCGAGATCTTCCTGCCTGAACACGGCGACTAGGCCGGTTATTTCACCGTTAACTCTGTTGGCCGCTTTCGCTGGCGCAGCACGGGTCTTTCCCGCAGTCTGGACCGTCGAGTGGGGTAGGAGCGGGCTTATCCATGTTCAGTCGCCGTCCATATGATCTCAAAAATCTCATGCGCGGCGGCGCCTCGCCGCGGGTGCTTGATCTGTACGGCCTGCACAAGCGCTTCCCCGATCTCGCCCAGACGCCGAATCCGCTCTTCCGCCATCGCGGGCTGAACCGCTGTTTCCTGATCAAGCACAATCTGCGCCGCAATGAGCGCTCCCTGGTGCGGTCGGGCCGCAATATCGTCACCAAGCTGGTGCTGCCGATCGATCCGCGCGATCCGGGCGCGGGCGCGTTCTGGACCTTCATCGAGGCGCCCAATCTGGAAGCCTGGCTTGAAGAGGCGCTGGGCCGGGACCGCAATCTCTATGAGGAAGAATTCTCAGAGGATGTGCGCACGCTGTCGCGGCTGAAATCGGCCCCGGCGTTCGACCCGTTCCTTCTGGAGGCGCTGTTTCCCGAGCGCGAACTTGACCCGCGCTATTTCACCATGGCCAAGGCTGACGAGGCCGAGTTCAAGATGTTCGCCGCCCGCCATATGGCTGATATTTCCGCCAAGGCGCTGGGTGAAACCAGCACCCGCAAGCGACCCGAGCGCTTGGCTGCCGTCCTGTTCAACGCCAAGAGCCACGCCCAGCGTGAAGACCTGCGCAACGCCCTGCGCATGGACCCCGAGGATTTCACCGTCGGCGTCTTCGGCTGGAAGGGGCTCCTCTATTACTTCTGGCGCATGAACGTCATTACCGAGGGATTGGCGGGCTTCCTGCGCGATCTGGCGCGGCTCGAGAAGGAGGACGCCTCCGCGCCCTTCCGTCCGCTGGCGGCGCCCATCAGCCGTATCCGCCGATCGGTGCGCCTGCGCTGGGAAGACCTCAAGGCGGGCCGCGAGAACTATTATCGCGTCGTTTCGGCCTTCCTGGATGATGGCGACCCGATCGCCATGCGCATGCTGTTGCTGAAGGCGCCGAACCTGTTCAGCCGGATCGGCGATGATGTGGGCTCGCTGACCCATCTCACCACCTACTGGAATTACTGGCGGCGCCAGCGCGGCGAGGGGATCATTCGCCACGAAATGGCGACCACGCTCCTGCCTGATCTGGCAGGCGACATCGCCCGCGATCTCGACGACGACATGCCCCTCTATCTCAAGCGCGGCGTGGCCTAGCCCGGTTTTCCTGTCCATCTCAAAATGTCATCCCCCGCTTCATGCCGGGGCTACATGCCCGTTGCCGTGATCACAGGTCACGACATGGGTTCGCCGGATGAACCGGCGAACGCCAGGGTTTCAGGACCGCTTTTTACCTTGAGAGCTGAGACCCGGGCCTTGCGTCGTGCTTGGCCCGCCGCTTGCACAAACCCTTCCGAAACGTGAACGCGTTTATGGAGGTGTGCCAATGCGAGATCGGATCCGGGTTCTGGACGCTTTGCGCGGTTTTGCCGTGCTGGGGCTTCTTATTGCTCACTTCCCCTCGACTGGCGGGACGAACTTTGCGTTCTCCGACCCGCGTCTTCTGGGCGAAGGCCCGATGGCGATGGGCTTGTGGGCGACGCAGGCGGTGTTCATCGATGCGGTGATGCGCGGCGTGTTCGCCAGCCTGTTCGGCGCCTCCATGGCGATCCTGCTCTTTGGCTCAGGCGATCCGCTGACCCGCAGGGCGGGCTTTGTGATCCGCTGTATCGGCCTGTTCGTGCTGGGCGTTGTGCATATGAGCCTGCTGGCCTGGTCGTCTGACATTCTGGCGATCTACGCCGTCGCGGGGATGGGCGTGCTGATCCTGTCCTGGCTGCCGCCGCGCTATCTCTTCGCTTGCGCCGCTGTGGGCTGGGCCGTGGTGGTCTTCTATGCGGGCTATCGCGAGATCGGGACCGAAACCCCCAGCTATGCCGAGATGATGGCGGTGCAGACCTTCCACGCCGAGGGGTATTGGCCGCACGTTCAGGCCTCTGTTCAGACCTGGATCGCGATGATGACCAACGCCTCCGTCCTGGGACGGATCGCGGAAGCGGGCGGCTATATGCTGCTGGGTCTGGGGCTGATGCGCTCGGGCGCGTTGAACCTGTCAGGCGAAACCCTGCGTCGCGTGGTGCTGGTGTCAGGTCTTGTGGGGATTCCGCTGGCGCTCGGCACGGCGATCCATGGCGCGCTGGCGGGCTTTGTCTTTGATGTCAGCCTGCACCCGGTCATGCGCTTTTCCAAACCCTTCATCGTGATCTTCCTGCTGTCCGGTTTCGTGCTCGCCATGCGTGCGCCGATGTTTGCGCAGGTCAGCAAGGTGATCTTCGAGCCGGTCGGGAAGATGGCGCTGACCGGCTATATGGGCAGCTCGTTGATGATGCTTTGGCTGTTCACCGGCTTTGGCCTCAATCTCTACGGCCAGTTCGATCGGGTCGCCCTGTGGGGGCTGATGATCCCGGCCGGCGGTTTTGTGATCCTCGTCTGCAATCTCTGGCTTTCCCGCTTCAGGCAGGGGCCGATGGAGAAATTGCTGCGCGTGTTCATCGATAGCGGGACGGCATTGATCATGCCGGTTATCAAGCCCCGCTCACGGACCCTGCCGGCGGAGTAGATGCCTGGCGGGGCGTTGAGGGGCGCCCCCGCCGCATCGTTTCAATCTCTGTTGGCGCGTGCGTCCCCGGCTACTGGGTGCCGGGGACGCATCGATTCCAGACCTAGTCGTTTTCGCCAAGGCGATGCTTGCGCTGGGCGATCAGCTTGAGGCGCAGGGCGTTCAGGCGAATGAAGCCTTCGGCGTCCTTCTGGTCGTACACATCATCCTCTTCAAAGGTGACGTGCTCGAGCGAGTAGAGCGAGTGCGGGGAAGACCGGCCCACCACCAGCACATTGCCCTTGTAGAGCTTGAGGCGAACCTCGCCGGTCACATGGCGCTGGGAATGGTCGATGGCGGCCTGGAGCATTTCGCGCTCGGGGCTGAACCAGAAGCCGTTGTAGACGAGCTTGGCGTATTTGGGCATCAGCTCGTCCTTGAGGTGCATGGCGCCGCCATCGAGGGTCAGCTGTTCGATGCCGCGATGGGCCGCCATCAGGATCGTGCCGCCGGGCGTCTCATAGATGCCGCGCGATTTCATGCCGACAAAGCGGTTCTCGACCAGATCCAGACGGCCAATGCCATGCTTGGCGCCCAGTTCGTTGAGTTTGGTCAGGATCGTCGCCGGGCTCATCGCCTCGCCATTGATGCTGACCGCATCGCCGCGCTCAAAGCCGATGGTGACGTATTCGGGCTGGTCGGGCGCATCCTCGGGGTGCTGGGTGCGTAGGCAGACCTCGTTGAAGGCCTCTTCGGCCGGATCTTCCAGCATCTTGCCCTCTGAGGAGGTGTGCCACAGGTTCGCATCCACCGAGAACGGCGCTTCACCGCGCTTGTCGGACGGCACTTCAATGCCGTTCTCTTCGGCATAGGCAATGAGTTTGGTGCGGGAATTGAGATCCCATTCGCGCCAGGGCGCGATCACTTTCAGGCTGGGATCCAGAGCCGCCACGCCCAGCTCGAAACGCACCTGGTCATTGCCCTTGCCGGTGGCGCCGTGGGCGACGGCGTCCGCGCCGGTTTCATGGGCGATCTCGACAAGGCGCTTGGAGATCAGCGGCCGGGCGATGGAGGTGCCCAGCAGGTACTGGCCTTCATACACGGCGTTGGCCCGCACCATCGGGTAGACGTAATCGCGCACGAATTCCTCGCGCAGGTCATCGATATAGATGTCCTTGATGCCCGCCTTTTCCGCCTTTCGTCGCGCCGGCTCCAGCTCTTCGCCCTGACCGAGGTCAGCGGTGAAGGTCACCACTTCGGCCTGATAGGCGTCCTGCAGCCATTTGAGAATGACCGAGGTGTCCAGCCCGCCCGAATAGGCGAGCACGATTTTCTTGATGTTCTGGCTCATGGCGCGTCCCGGCATGAAAGGTTTCAAACGGCCGGCAACTTAGACCCTGCCGCACTGCAGCGAAAGCGTCAGGTGCTTTACGGACTCAGAAACCTATGTGTGCAGTCTGGGCTGAGAAAAAGGAGCCCGCTTATGTCTGAGACCCCCACAGGGGCGTGCTGCTCGATCATTGCCGATCCGTCTCGGGTGGATGCCGTCAGGACGATTTCAGACGCAAATCCAGATCCGCGTGAAGATCTGGATACGCTCGCACGTCTGACGGCGTTCGCCTTCAAGGCGCCGATCTGCGTGATCTCGCTGGTCAGCGATACCCGTGTTCGCTTCGTCGGCAAGTTCGGGCTGGACGCCTGCGAGGTGGCGCTGGATGAATCCCTGTGCACGCAAGTGATCTGCCGGGACGGGCCTGTCGAGGTCCTGAACCTGTCGACCGATCCGGAGCTGTGCGACCATCCGGTTGCTGTCGGCCCGCCCTTTGTGCGCGCCTATTGCGGCCAGCCCCTGCTCTCGCCGGAGGGGCTGAATATCGGCGCCGTTGCAGTGGTCGACACCGCACCCTTCTTCCGCTTTACGGACGAGGATCGAGAGGCGCTGAAGGCTGCGACCGAGACCGCGCGTCGTCTGCTGTTCGGGAATCGTTTGCAGTCCGCTCAATCCGAAGCGGCGGAATAGGTGTCCCGGTCCGGATCGTTCTTCCAGACCCAGTAGGACAGGCCCACGCTGACCCCGGCCAGGGTGGTGACCGTGACGCCGAGAACCGTGAACGCGACCGTTGGCGGCGTGAGCAGAAAGCTGACCGCCGAGATCGCGCCGCCGCCCATCATCAAACGCCCGCCCCATCGATGGGTGACGTCCCAGGACTTGTCCGAGGACAGGGTCCAGGGCGTGCGGATGCCGATCAGCCAGTTGGGTCGGGTCTTGGACAGGACATTGCCCAGCACCACCAAAAGCATGGCGCAGGCGAAACCGATGAAGGGGCCGGGCGTCTGAGCGCTCTCTATACGTTCGAGAGCCGTCAGCGTGATCAGGGCCTGTGCGGCCGCCAAGACCCAGATCACCCCTGACCAGACCGTCAGGACCGCAGGCTCGGAACGGCGGATGTTCTCGCCGCGCGGGTCGATCAGCGGCATCAGGCTGAAGAGGGCGCAGATGAAGAGCGTCATCGCGGGCAGGAGGACGAACCCCTCCAGCTTGCCGCCCAAGCGATCGGGCGCGCCGTCGAGACCGAAATGCACGGGGATCGGCGCGTCCGGGGCGGTTCCGAGCCAGCCCCAGATCGACAGGGCCAGCATCAGCGCGAAGGGCGGCAGGGCGTAAACTAGGCCTTTGCGGATCATTTCGGGACCTCCTTGCTGGAGCCGGTGGTCTTGAACAGGTCCATCATCAGCGCCATCAGCTCTTCCGCGACACTGACATTGAGGCGGTAGCGGATCTGGTTTCCGGTTCTTTCCGCCTGGATCAGGCCCGCATCCTTGAGCGCCGCGAAATGGCGCGACATGGTGGGCTTGGCGACATCGAACCGGTCCGCCAGCGCCCCCGCTGTCATCGGCCCGTCGCGCAGCAGGCGCAGGACTTCACGGCGCACGGGGTGGGCCAGGGCGGAAAAGACATCACTCATCGCCAAGTATTTAGCCTAGACGCTAATTAGCGTCAATGCTAAGGCTGGGTCAGCCAGAGATGGAGATCCGCCATGAAAGCCGTCAGCCTCGCCCTTCTCCCCTTCGCCCTGATGCTTGCGGCCTGTGATGCGCAAGCGCCCGCGGCGCCGACGCCTGAAGCGTCTGACGCCGCACAGGACGAGGAGGCCTTGCCCGCCGATCCGGGCTTTGAAGGCGACTGGGCCGGGGTGCTCGACGCCGGGGTGCGCACGCTGAATCTCGAGCTGGATATCGACCTGTCCGGCGCGGCGCCTGCGATCACGATGATCTCGGTGGATCAGGGCGGGGCGCGCGTGCCCATGGACATCGTCCGGTTTGACGGGACGCATGTGCACTTCTCAACACCCGGAATGGCGCTTCAATATGATGGCGTGCTGGAAGACGGGGTGATCACCGGGACCTTCAATCAGGGCGGGCTGAGTGCGCCTCTGGTGTTCGAGCGTCCCGCTGATGGTCAGGACGAAGCCTCGGCGGCTGACGTCCATGGCCAAGGCGAGGTGGTCGAGATCGCCCTGGCGGAGGGTCATCTGGAAGGCGTGATCACCATACCGGAGGCGCCCCGCGCAGGGCTGGTGCTGATCAGCGGATCAGGCCCGCAGGACCGGGATGGCAATATCGCCGGGCATCCGGTCTATGCCGCCATCGCCGATGCGCTGGCTGAAGCGGGCATGGCGAGCCTGCGCTATGATGATCGCGGCGTGGGCGGGTCTGATGCGCCGGCGCCGCTTGCGCCCGCCGAGCTTGCCGATGACGCGGTGCGGGCGCTCGACGTGCTCAAGGCGCAGACCGGGCTGTCCTGCGTGGGGTATCTCGGTCATTCCGAAGGCGGGTATCTGGCGCTGCTGGCGGCGAACGAGTCCGATGCAGACTTCGTGATCTCGCTCGCGGGGCAGCATCAGGATATGGAAACGCTGCTCTATGATCAGTCCGAAGCGCTGATCCGGGCGTCCGGGCAGGGCGATGCGGCGGTCGAGGCCAATCGCGTGCGTCAAAGAGCCGTGTTCGAAGCGATCGCCAATGCCGCGCCGGGCGAGGCGCCGGCGGCGATCGAGGCGGCGCTGATTGAAGGCGGTCTGCCCGAAAGCTTCGCCCGTCAGCAAGCGGCCATGTGGGGCCAGCCCTATGCCGTGGCGATGTTTGACGGCGATCCGGCGGCTGCGGCCGCCGCCTTTGAGGGGCCTGTGCTTGGGCTCTTTGGCGAGCGCGATCTTCAGGTCTTGCCCGAAAACGCCCAGACGGCCCTGATTGAGGCGCGTGGCGACAAACCCACCCGCACCGTGATCGTCCCGGGCGTGGATCATATCTTTGAAGACAGCGAAACCGGCTCGCCTCAGGAATACGGCGCGGCGGGCCATGCCCTGTCGCCCACGGCCCGGGCCATGCTGGCGGAGGAAACCCGCGTCCTGATCGATCAGGCGTGCACGGACTGATCAGACCGGGACAGCGAGCGCACTAGTTCTGGACAGAGCCGGGCGATGCGGTCACCTTTTGCACCTCGTGAGAGATCAAAGGATTGGAGATCACATGGCCCGTCGTCTCGCTCTTGTAACTGGCGCATCCTCCGGCATTGGCGCGGCCTATGCGCGCGAATTCGCGCGCCGGGGCTGGGATCTGGCGCTGGTCGCCCGGCGCGAGGACCGGCTCAAGGACCTGGCCGAGGAGCTGAAGGCTCAGTTCGGCGTGGACAGCCTTGTGATTGCAGCGGACCTGTCAGAGCCTGATGCGCCGGAGACCATCGTCAAGACGATCCATGACCAGGGGCGCATCATTGACGGCCTCGTCAACAATGCCGGCGTGGGGCGTCCGGGCGCCTTCGTAGACCTGAGCTGGGAGGATCAGGCCCAGTTCATGGAATTGATGGTCACCAGCTATCTCAAGCTGATGCATCTGGTCGCCAAACCCATGGCCGAGCGCGGCTATGGCCGCATCATCAATATCGCCTCGGTCTCCGCCCTTCTGCCCGCCGCCAACGCCCATACCCGCTATTCGGGCACGCTCTATCCCGGCGCGAAAAGCCTGCTGATCAAGGTGTCCGAAGCTTTGGGGCTCGAGCTCAAGGATCGTAATGTCCACGTCACCGCCGTGGCCCCGGGCTATACCTGGTCGGAGTTTCATGATGTGAACGGCGCGCGCAACACTGTTTCCAACCTGCCGTCGTTCTGGATGCTGACCGCCGAGGATGTGGCGGTGTCCGGCTATGACGCGGTCGAGCGCGGCGTGCCGCTGCGTGTGCCGGGGGCGTGGTACAAATTCCTCGTCGCCATGTCGCGCGTCCTGCCCGATCCGGTGGGCCAGGCCATCATGCGCATGCAGGAAAAGCGGATGGTCGCGCAGGCCCGGGCCAACGCCGCATCCTGACGCTTGATCGTGCGCGCGCAGCGGTCTAGGCCGCTGCGACCGTCTTTGACCTGGGGGATGACCATGACCGACCGCCGCCTGATCACCGCCCTCGACCTGCCCACCACCAATGACGCCGAAGCGCTGGTGGAGACGCTTGGAGAGGCCTGCGCGCACTACAAGATCGGCCTCCAGCTTCTGCCCATTGGCGGCATGGATCTGGCGCGCTCTCTCAAGGCGCGCGGCCATGACGTCTTCCTCGACTTCAAGCTCCACGACATCCCGGCCACGGTGGAGAAGGCGACCCGCTCGATCACCCAGGCGGGGGCGGATCTTCTGACCGTGCATGCCGAACCGCCGGTAATGCGCGCGGCTGTGGAAGGCCGGCAGGGCTCTGGTCTCAAGATTCTCGGCGTCACCGTGCTGACCGCCTATGACGACGCCATGCTGACCCAGATGGGCTATGCCTATGGCGCGCGCGATCTGGTGATGCGGCGCGTCGACCAGGCGCTCGATTGCGGCGTGGACGGCGTGGTCGCCTCGCCGCAGGAAGCCGAAGCCATCCGGGCGCGCGTTCCCGATGATTTCCTGATCGTGACGCCGGGCGTACGCCCGGCTGGCGCCGAACTGGGCGATCAGAAGCGCGTGGCGACGCCTGAAGCCGCGCTGAAGGCTGGCGCCACGCATCTGGTGGTGGGCCGCCCGATCAGCCAGGCCGATGACCCCTTCGCCGCGGCGCAAGCCATTGCGGACGAGATGGCGAAAGCCTGAGCCAGGTCCTTTTGCAAAAGAAAAACCCCGGAAGCCGCGCTTCCGGGGTTTTCTGATTTTCAGAAAAGATCGGAGCCTAGACGGCTTCGTTGATCCATTCCTCGATCTTGGATTTGGCCATGGCGCCGACCTTGCGGCTGACTTCCTCGCCATTCTTGAAGATCAGAAGGGTCGGGATGCCGCGCACGCCATACTTGCTGGGGGCCATCGGGTTCTCGTCGATATTGACCTTGGCGATGGTCAGCTTGCCGGCCTTTTCGCTGGCGATCTCTTCGAGCGCCGGACCGATCTGCTTGCAGGGGCCGCACCATTCCGCCCAGAAGTCCACCAGCACCGGGCCGTCAGCCTTAAGCACGTCATTTTCAAAAGTATCGTCGGTAACCGCCTGGGTCGCCATGAGCCTTGCTCCTTACCAATAAACAACACGCAACCGCCCGGAATCAGCACGGCTGCGGGTCTTGAGTTGACCGATCACCTAGGAAGCTCCAGCGCATCGGTCAAGCATCCGCTGGGCGCCGGGCGTGATTGAGGACCGCATCCATCCGCTCCGGAGGGAGTTCCATCAGACGCGGCGCATCTGTCCAAAGTAGGGCGCAGCGCACCGGTTTTTCGGGGTGAAGCCCCTGCAGGAGCGCGCGATACGCGGCCATTTGCGCGAGGTAGGCGCGCGGCACGTCCTCGACCTTTTGGGGCGGCGGACGGTTGGTCTTGTAATCCACGATCAGGACTTCGTGATCGGTCACGACCAGCCGGTCGATCTGACCGTTGATGACCATGCCGCTCGGCAGACCCGCTGCCTGGCCCGCCACCGCAGCCTCGGCGCGGGAGCCGGGAAGGAAGAGCGCCGCGAAGGCGGGATCGGAAATCACGCGCAGGGTTTCGGATGCGATCTCGCGGCGCTGGGCGTCGTCAAGATCGGTCTGGTTCTCAAGGTAGCGCAGGGCGGAGGCCTCGCGGCGGCTCTCCTCGATATCGGGCAGGGTCTGCAGCAGCTTGTGGATCAGCTCGCCGCGGCGGAAGCGCGATTGCCCGCCCTTGGCCAGCGGCGACAGGGAGGCCGGTTCAAACCCGCTCTCCTCTTCGCCCAGGAGTTTTGACGGCGCGACCGAGCGCACCGGCGCCGGGTCCGCGGGCGGCGGCTGAATCGCCCAGCCGGGCAGGGTCACAGGGGCTGCTTCGGGCGCGGCGCTCGCCTTGAGCGGCTTGGGGTCCGCGCCATAGCGCAGACCCGGCGCGGCCTCCCAGCCATTTTCAGCGGCAACGCCTTCGAGCGCGGTCTTCACAGGCCGCCAGTCCGCGCCGGTCCAGCTGTGCTGACAACGGTCATGCCAGCTGCCCGCATCCACCTTGCCCGCCACCCCATGGGTGTGCCCGCACACGATCAGGCGATCACGGGCTCGGGTCATCGCCACATAGAGAAGGCGCTGATACTCCCCGTCCGCATCGAGCTCCTTGCGCTCTGCGATCGAGGCCAGAAGCGGCGGCGGCATCTTCATGTCCGGCGACCATAAAAGCCCCGCCTCTTCATGGGCGAACAGACCGCCCGAACGGTCCCTGGGCAATTGGGTGGTGTCGGGCAGGAAGACGATGGGCGCTTCAAGGCCCTTCGCGCCGTGCACGGTCATCACCCGCACCTCGCCGCGCCCCGCTTCCATCTCACGCTTGATCTGCACCGCATCCGCCTGCATCGCCGCCACAAAGCGCGACAAAGACGGCGCGCCTTCCACCTCGTGGGCGAGGGCGCGATTGAGAAATTCTTCCGCCGGGTCGCGGGCCTCTTCGCCAAGGCGCGCATAAAGCCGCGCCAGTCGGCTCTCTCCGGTCGGGCTCGTCTCGGTCAGGAAGCGCGCGAAGAAGGCGTAGGGCGCATCGGTCTCCACACGCGCGCGGGCGGTTTCAAGCGCGGCCCTGGCGTCGCGGAAGCGCGGATCGTCCGAGCGGCGCAGCTTGTCCCACAGGCGCGCGCCTGGCTGCCGGCTGAGGTCAAACAGAGCGTCATCATCAATGGGGGGCGTGACAGCCCTGACCGGATGGAAGAATGGACTTTTGAGCACTTCGGCCAGAGACAGATCGTCTTCGGGCAGTAGCGCGAAGCGCGCCAGGGACAGGAGATCTTCGACCACCAGCTGGTCAGGCAAGGTCATCCGGTCCGCGCCCGCCACCGGCACATTCTTGAGCTTGAGACGGCGGATGATCTCTTCAAACAGGCCGCCGCGACGACGCACCAGCACCAGAATGTCGCCCGCATGGGCGGGACGCAGCCGCCAGGGCTCGCCTTCCTCCCAGACGCCATCGCCGCGCGTGATGATGTCGGCGATCTCGCTGGCGACCGCTTCGGCGAGCTGGTTGCGGGCGGAATCCTTGCGCTCGGCGTCCACCGGACGCAGGTCCAGCTCGTCCTCCTGCCCGCCCTCGGGCTTGGGCACGGCGGGCCAGATCTCCACGCAGCCTGGCGCATTCACCCTTGCGGCCACATGGCCGTCATAGCGGTGGAAGGCCAGCGGATCGCGCGTCTGTTGCGTCTCGGGGTCGCTCATAAGAAGCTTGGTCTCAAGCCCCTCGACCCAATCCTTGCGCTCCGTGTTCAGAACAGCGGCTTCGGCGGCGAAGCAGGCGTCTACAGCCGCCAGCACTTCCGGGCTCGAGCGGAAGGAGACATTGAGGGGCGGGCTCTCAAAGCGCAGGCGTGCGAGTTTCGCCTCGGTCTGAAGTCGTTGACGCTGGGCCAGGAATTCGCGCGGATCGGCGTTCTGGAAGGAATAGATCGACTGCTTCTCGTCCCCGACGCAGAACACGGTGCGCCTCAGCGCGTCAGGATGGCTGGTTTCATAGGCGCCATCGCCTGCGAAGAATTCCTCGGTCAGCGCATTGATGACGGCCCATTGTTCGGGCGCGGTGTCCTGGGCTTCATCGACCAGTACATGATCAAGGCCCTGGTCGAGCTTGTAGAGCGCCCAGCCGCGCGCTTCTGAATCGGTCAGCAGGGCGCGGGCGCGTTCCACAAGGTCGGAGAAATCTACCCGGCGCAGCCGGTTCAGCCGCGCCTGATAGTCGTTGAGCAGGGCGTCCGCAATGCGCAGCGCTGCGCGGGTCATCCGGTTGGCGGTGGCGGCGGCCAGCTTGGGCAGCACCTCATCGCCGACGCGATGGATCTCCGCGCCTTCATCACCAAACAGGGTGACGAGAATGCGATAGCTGTCGCCGGTCTTCTTGGAGAAGATGGATTTGGGCTTCTTCAGCGCGCCAGTCTTGGTCGTGAGAAAGTCGATATAATAGTCAAAGGCTTCCGCGGAATCCTCCTCGGCCACATCGAGGATTTCAAGAAGCGCTTCCGCGCTCGCCTGATCGGTTTTCGTGCCGCCGGTCTGAAGCGCGCTCAGGGCGGCTTCGAGCGCCCCCACATCCGTATCGCCCCACGCCTCGGCCAGCACCTGATCCACGTCGAGATCCGGGTCGACGCCCAGAAGTTCGCTCGCCTGATCCAGCAGCGCATCCAGCGACCCCGCCTGGGTGCGCGCCGCCATCAGCTCATGACGCTTGCTCATCACGAAGGCGGAGAGGCGCGCCAGCGCATCCGCACCCGAGCCGTCTATCAAAGCGGCGATGGCCTGGGCGATCTCGCCTTCCGGGTCGCGATGGGCCTGTCCGGAGAGAGCCTCAAGCGCCTCGGTCTGTAGCGCCAGTCCGGCGGCGTCATCCTGCACCTCAAAGCCTGGCGGCAGGCCCGCTTCAAGCGGGAAGCGACGCAAAAGGCTTTCGCAAAAGGCGTGCAGGGTCTGGATCTTCAGGCCGCCCGGGGTTTCTAGCGCGCGGGCGAATAGCCGGCGCGCTTCATCAAGCGGTGGGCGCTGGCCCTCGGTCACCAGCGCGTCGAGTTCCTTGGTCAGCGCGTCATCGGGCAGGGTCGACCAGTCGCCCAGCTTTCTGAACAGGCGCGCCTGCATTTCACCCGCCGCCGCCTTGGTGAAGGTCACGCACAGAATGCGGTCGGGCCTCGCGCCCGCCAACAGCAGGCGCGCCACCCGATCAACCAGAACGCGGGTCTTGCCCGATCCGGCGTTGGCTTCAACAAACACGCTCGCGGACGGATCGGCGGCGGTCGCCTGCGCTTCGCTGGCGCCGACGACGATGGCGGGATCAAATCCGGGCTGGCTCATGATGCGCCTCCCTCGCCCGCGTCATCGCCGGGCGCGCTCGCCCATTCCTTGCGGCGGGCCAGATGGTCGTAATCGCCCCATTTGTTGGTGAACTTCACGCGCGGCTGGCTGGGATAGGTGCGTTGCGGATCGTCAAAGGCCGCGACCCATTTCACCAGGCGCTCCAGCGCCTGTTCGGCCAGCATGCCGGCGTCATCCCCATCGGGATTGCGCACCATGGATCTGGGCTCTCCCGGCACGCGTCCGCCCGACAGGCGGACATACATCAGATCGCCCGGCTCATGGCTCGGCGCATGTTCGAAGGCGCCGCGCGCGGCCATCGCCGCCTCCAGCGGCAATTGCGGGGCGAATCCGGCGGCCACCTCCTTGGCGGACGGCGGCATGCCGGTCTTGTAATCGAGAATATCGAGGGCGCCCGAGGGGCGCAGATCGATCCGGTCCGCCCGTCCCGTCAGGGTGAACAATCCGCCCGGCGCGTCGAAGCTGATATCGCCCAGGGCTTCAAGGGCGGCCGGCGTGAAGCCGTCCTCGCGACGGGCTTCCTCGAAAGCGACCATGAATTGCGAGACCCGCTCAAAGCGCTTCATCTCGACGCCGAGCGCGTTCTCGCTGAACCCGGCCTCGGACAAGGCTGTCTGACCATGCGCCAGGAGGCGCTGCAACGCATCCCGCGGCAGGATCTCGGTGTCTCCGAGGCTGCGCACCCAGCGTTCCAGCGCCGCGTGATAGGCCGTGCCGCGTTCGGGCGCTCCCGCCGGCCGGTCCAGCGGGTCGAGCTTGTCGAGCTTGAGGATCTTGCGCGCGAAGATCGAATAGGGATCGCGGATCCAGGTCTCGATCTGGGTGACGCTCAGCTTGCGCGGCCGCGCCTCCACCGGCGGGGCGGGTTCAGGCGGACGGATCATTGTCTGCTCCGCCGTCTCATCGAGCGCATTTGCGAAGCCGAGATAATCCTGCGCCGGGGCCAGCGCTGCTTGCGCGCGCTCTCCCAACGCCCCACGCGCCAGAGTCTGCAGGCGCCACAGCCAGCGCGAGGCCACGGTGGGGGCGCCATCCACTTTCGCGGAGCGGGTCAGCGTCACATCTCGGGCGCAGGCAAGCTGGGCGAAGTCATGGGCGGCGAGGCCGAAGCGTTCCTCGGGCGCCGACAGACCCGCCGCGATCCGCATGCCCCGGCTGAGGAAGGGGTCGGATTTGGGGGGCGCCGGCCAGACGCCTTCGTTGAGACCCGCCAGAATCACCCGGTCGGCTTCGGCGAGACGGGCTTCCAGCGGGCCCAGTATCTGAAGCCTGGGGTGCGCGCCATAACGGGGGCGGATCAGCCGGGACCGGGCGGTTTCCAGAACGGCGCGGGTGAAGTCGTGCAGGCTGACTGGCGGCAGGGCGTCGGCCTCTTCCATGAACTCGCGCATCAGCTGGGCGGCGTTCTCGCCGGCGTCCGTCGCCCAGAGCCGGTCCGCGCCCGGCATCTCGTCATTGCGGGCCAGCGCCTCGGCGCTTTCCACCAGGGCGCGGGTCCAGACCGCCAAGGGCTGATCGCCTTCAAGCGCGCTCAGCGGCGAGAGGGCTGTCGCCATGGCCTCGATGATCCCGCCCCAGCGTCGGCGCCGGTCTTCATCATCGCCCGCGGCGTCACGGACGTGCTCGTACAGGGCATCCCAGTCATGGCCGGGGCGACGGCCGCGCAGGGCGCGGCGCTCCATCGTGCCGAGCACGCCGCGCAGGGGCGCGCGTTCCTCTCCCAGTGAAAAGAGCGGCGAGGTCGCAAGCGCCGAGAAGGCCAGCGCCGAACCTGGATCCAGCGCCGCTTGCAAGACGCGGATCAGGAAAGCGCCCGACGGCGTGTCAGACAGGGGCTGACCGGCGGAATCGTCCACCGTGACGCCGAACCGCGCCATTTCGGTGATCACCCGGCGCGACAGGTTCCGGTCGGGCGTGACGAGAATGCCCCGCGCGCCCGGCGTCTCCAATGTCTCGCGCAGCATCAGGGCGATGACGCGGGCTTCCTCGGCGGGGGCGGGCGCATCGATGACGCTGAGGCCTTCAAGGGCCGTTTCGAACACGTCCTCGCCCCAGGCTTCTTTCAGGTCCTCCACCCGGCGCAGCCAGTCGGCGGTGGCTTCGGCGGGGCGCAGGGCTTCGGCGATGACGCGGGCGCGCGGCGCATCCTGGCGGCCCTCTTCGGCGCCTGGCCAGAACCGGACGTCATGGCGCTCGATCCCAAGGCTCTCGATCAGGGTCTTCATGGCGCGTTGGGGGTGGCCGTCATCAATGGCGGCCCAGCCCTCTTCGTCCATGTCGCGGGCAAAACCGGGCAGCACGATGCAGCCCTGGGGCAGGCTCGCCACCGCGCTTAGTAGCTCCGCCGCCGCAGGAATGGAGCCGGTGGAGCCTGCCGCGATCACGGGATCAGACGGCGGATTGTCCCGCCAGCGTTTCGCCAGCGCCTTGAGAAGCAGCGAGCGCCGCCGTGCGGGATCCACCCGCTGCATCTCCTTCAGGCGCTCAGGCCAGGCGACGAGCACGATGTCGAGAAACATCGCCGCTTCCTGCATGTGGGCTGGCAGGTTGGCGCGGATCTCTTCGGTCAGCGCGCCCAGATCGTCCACATCCTCGGTGGCGAGGTCATCGAGCAGTCGCGCCAGATCATCAGCCAATACCAGCGCGCCGCCCGCACCCATGGAGCGGCCCACCGCCTTTTCCTTCTGAAGGATCAGGCTCGCCAGCTCGAACCGGCGGCGCGCCGGCGACACGGCTTCAGGGGCGATCTCCGCCAGCTCGCCCGGTTCGAACGGCGGCTCGTCTGCGTCGACATCGCCGATGGGGCGGATCATCGGCAACAGCGCCGCGCCCGGCGACAGTCGGGTGAAGGCTTCAGCAAGCTCGCGCCCGGCGCGGCGGGTGGGGATCAGCACGGTGACCCGGCTCAGCGCCTCGGGATCGGGAAACGCCTCGGTGAGGCCGCGCGCCAGTTCGGTCAGGAACGGCGCAGCGGGGGGCAGGGTGAAGACCCGGGGCGAGGGAGACGAAAACAGACGATCAGCGCTCATGAAAAGGAGCGTAGCCGATTCTCCGCCGCTTCACGCGCTTCAGGATCGCCCACATGCATCCAGAAGGCGTCCATGACGCAGCCATGAAGGCGTCCCGCTTCCAGCGCCGTGTTCCAGATGAGATTGGTGGAGAAGGGCTCGACCGGCAGCCCTTCCAGGACGCGCGGATTCAGGATCTGGACGCCGGTATAGGCATAGGGCGCAGTGGCGCGTTCGCCACGCCGCTCCAGCCGCCCGTCCTCATGCAAAAAGAAATCACCCGGCCCGTCAAAGCCCAGAGTGTTCGCTGTGGGCGTGATCAGCAGCAGGGCGTCCATGCGATCGGGGTCAAAGGCGCGGGCGAGCTTGCGCAATTCGCTCTCGGTCCCGTCTTCACGCCAGACGGAATCGATATTGGCGACAAAGATCGGGTCATCGCCCAGAAGCGGCGCCGCCTTGGCGAGGCCGCCGCCGGTTTCAAGAAGCTCTGCGCGCTCATCGGAAATGGTGAGGGTTGGCGCCGCACGCTGGCTCAGATGGCTTTCCAGCCGGTCAGCGAAATGGTGGACATTGACCACCGCCTCCTCGACGCCCGCTTCAGCGAGGCGGTCGAGCATCCAGTCGATCAGGCTCTTGCCGCCCAGCTCCACCAGCGCCTTGCAACGATCATTGGTGAGCGGGCGCATGCGGGTGCCAAGACCCGCCGCCATCACCATGGCGCGTTTGGGCGCTTGCATCATGCTCAGGCCTCTTCAAACAGGGACGGGGTCAGCGCCATCACGGCGGCCTTGACCGGGGCGAGCGCGGGATGGGCCAGATCGCGGATGAAATGGCGCTCCACACGCGGCAGAAGATCGAGATATTTCGGCTTGCCGTCGCGCTGGGCGAGGCGGACGAAAATCCCCAGGATCTTGGCGTTGCGCTGGGCGGCCAGCACGGCGGCGGCGGCGTCAAAGGCCTCGCGGTCCGACAATCCCGCCGCATTGAAGAAGCGGTCGGTCAGCGGCTTGGCCAGATCGCTCGCCACATCGCGGCGCGCATCCTCGATCAATGAGATCAGATCATACGCCGGGTGGCCGAAGAGCGCGTCCTGAAAGTCCAGAAGTCCAACCTTGGCCTCGTGTTCGCGCTGGGGCAGCCAGATCAGGTTCTCGGCATGGAAGTCGCGCAGCACGAGGCCCGGTGCGTGGGCCTCGAGATGCGGCAGCACCTGGCTCCAGGCATTGCGCCAGTCGGACTTGTCCGCCTCTGACAGGGTCTTGCCACGCCAGGGCGCGTACCAGTCGGTGAACAGCGCGGTCTCGGCATGCAGCGCCAGCGCGTCATAGTCCTGAACCGTCCAGCTCTTGCCGAAGGCGGTGGGCTGTCGCTCGAACGAGGACCGGTAAATCGCGCCCAGCGTCTCGACAGCGGTGGCGTAGAGCGCGCCTTCATGGGCGACCGCCGGAATCAGCCGCGCGAACAGGGCGTCGGTGAGGTCCTCGATGATCAGAAAACCCTGATCGAGATCGGCTTCAAAAATGCGCGGGGCGGAAAAGCCGCGCGCCGTCAGGGCGCCGGCAAGCGCGGCGAACGCCGTCGTGTTGTTGCCGGCCAGGCGCGCCACGGCGTTATAGCCGAGAGCCGTACGCTCCTCTTCGCTGGCGTCGACCGGGCAGGCGGGCGCTTCGCTGGCGCCCGGCGCGTCCATCAGGATGGCGCTGTCATGGCCGCGGCTCAGACGGAAATAGGACCGGGTCGAGGCGTCGCCGGGGAAGGGCTCGACCTTCGCCTCGGCCCAGCCGGCGGTCTTGATGAATTGGGTGCGCGCAAGGGCGCGCGGATCAGTCTGCAAGTCCGCCAAGACGCGTCTCCCAGCTTCCAAAGGCGTGTAGGCGGGCGGTGCGTCCGCCAGCCTCGGTGTCTTCGAGCGTGATCTCGAGCCGGTCGGCGGGGCGCCAGCCGCCCATGCGGTCGGGCCATTCGATCAGGGCCGCGCCATGATCAAGCGCCTCGTCCACCCCCAGCTCGTCCAGCTCTTCAGGATCTTCCAGACGATAAAGATCCGCATGCAGCAGGACGAGGCCGTCCTTAGTCTCGTAATGCTGCACAAGGGTGTAGGTGGGGCTTGGCGCGTCAGCGATACCGGTCAGCGCTTCTATCACGCCGCGCGCCAGAGTGGTCTTGCCTGCGCCCAGCCCGCCTTCCAGCAGGACCGCATCTCCAACCTTCAGTTCACGCGCCAGTCGTGCGCCGAGAGCGGCGTTGGCGGCAGGGTCGGGCAGGGAGAGAACAAGCTCGGTCATACAAGGCTGATAGGACGGCTCGCGCGGGGCGGCAAGACTTCGCAGCGCTCGCGCTTGCGCAGCCGGGCGCTTGACTTGCATCCACGGGCGCGGCGCCATGCGAACATAAGAACGAGACAACAGGGAGCGCGGATCGCAGTGTCCGGAACGGTCATCATCGGGGGCGGCCAGGCCGCCTTGTCCGCAGCCGCCGAGCTGCGCAAGCGCAAATACGATGCGCCGATCATCATTCTGGCCGGCGAGACGGCGGCGCCCTACCAGCGACCGCCCCTGTCGAAAGCCTATCTGGCGGGAGAGTTGCCGGTGGACCGGCTCTGGCTCAAGCCTGCGGAATGGTATGAGAAGGCGGATGTAGACCTGCGCACCGGCGTGCGGGTGACCGCAATTGACCGCAGCGCCGCCAATGTCATCACCGACACCGGCGAACGCATCGCCTATGACCGTCTGATCCTCGCCACGGGCGGGGAGGCGCGCCGCCTGCCACTGCCCGGCGCGGACCTGCCTGGCGTTCACGTGCTGCGCACCCTGTCAGAGACCGAAGACCTGTCCGCGTCCTTTCATGGCGCGAAATCCATCGCCATCATTGGCGCGGGCTATATCGGCCTTGAAGTCGCGGCGTCCGCGCGCAAGCGCGGCATGACGGTGACGGTGCTCGAAGCCGCCGAGCGCCCCATGTGCCGCACGGCGAGCCCGCTCCTGGGCGGCTGGTTCGGCGCGATTCATCGCGGCTATGGCGTCGATCTGCGGGTCAATGCGCCGGTGAAGGCCATCGTCGGCGAGAGCGGACAGGTGACCGGCGTTGAGCTTGTAGACGGCGAGATCGTCGAGGCGGACACCGTGCTGGTCGCCGCCGGTCTGACCGTGAATGATCATCTGGCGAGCGCCGCGGGGCTTGCGTGCAAGGATGGCGTGCTGGTGGATGAAACCGCGCGCACCGAGGACGAACGCATCTACGCCATTGGCGATGTCGCGCGCTTTCATTCCAAGCGCTATGACCGCTCGATCCGGCTTGAGTCCGTGCAGAACGCCATCGACCAGGGCAAGGCGGCGGCGCAGGCCATTTGCGGCCTTGAGGTCGATTACGATCCGGTGCCCTGGTTCTGGTCGGACCAGTACGAGATGAAATTGCAGATCACCGGCCTGATCGAGGGCGCGGACGAGATGGTCCGCCGCGGCGATCCAGAAGAGGGCAAGTTCGCGCTGTTCCACCTCAAGCAGGGGCGGATCGTGGCGTGCGAGGCGGTCAATTCCGGTCCCGAATACATGGCCGCCCAAAGGATGATCGCCCAGGGCGCGACGCCTGATCCCGACCGTTTGCGGGATCCCGGAGTGGCGATGCGCGACTTCCTGTCCTAAATAGCGCCCGAACGCGGGTTCAGCGCCTGCACCAGAATTTGTGAGAAGACGACTGACATGGCCAAGATCACCTATATCGAGCATGACGGCTCCGCCCATGAAGTGGACGTGCAGGACGGCCTGACCGTGATGGAAGGCGCCGTCCGCAACATGGTGCCGGGCATCGACGCCGATTGCGGCGGCGCATGCGCGTGTGCGACCTGCCATGTCTATGTGGACCCGGCCTGGGCGGACAAGACGGGCGAGCGCTCCTCCATGGAAGAATCCATGCTCGACTTCGCCAGCGACGTTCAGGACACCTCGCGGCTGTCCTGCCAGATCAAGGTCACGGCGGATCTCGACGGCCTGATCGTGCGCCTGCCGGAAGAGCAGGGCTAGGCGCGCTTGACCGGGGGCGCGTCCCCCGATTACACACCGACATACGCGACGGTTCTCCCGCGAGGGAGCGAAGAGGGAACACCGGTGCGACGCGCGAGCGTCTGGTCCGGGGCTGTACCCGCAACTGTGAGCGGCGAGCGAGGCGTCAGCAGCCACTGGATCGTCAGATCTGGGAAGGCGGCGCATCGCATTGACCCGCAAGCCAGGAGACCTGCCGACGCGGTCGCTCGTTCACGGTGCGGGAACACACCATCTGAACGCGGAAGCCTTCCGTTTGCAGCGACGTCCGGCGCGTCGAGACTCGCCCTGATCCTGTCAGGGCGGAGCGCCGTTGCACTCGCTGCCGTCCGGGTCGCTCGCGCCTGGTCGCGAACGGAGGCTTCGGATGAAAGCCCAGATTTCCCTTGCGGCGCTTGCCGCCGCACTCTCGACCGCTCCGGTTCTCGCCGCGGAAACGACAGAAACCACCGACGACACCATAGTGGTCACCGGCGTGCGGGCGCCGAGCCTGCTTGAGCGTCTGCCGGTCACGCTGGATGTGATCGACCGCGCCGAGATTGATCTGAAGAACCAGAACACCCTGGTCGAGGCATTGTCTGAGACGCCGGGGCTTGCTGTCGTGCAGTCCGGTCCCGCGGGTTCCTCCGCCAGCGTGTTCGTGCGCGGCGCGAACTCCAAGCACGTGCTGGCGCTCTATGACGGCATCCGCGTCAATGATCTGGCGGCGTCCAATGGCGCCTTCAATTTCGGGTCTGACCTGGTGGGCGACGCCGGGCGGATCGAGATCGTGCGCGGCCCGCTCTCGTCTCTGTATGGCTCTGACGCTGTGGGCGGGGTGATCAATATCCTGCCGCGCCGTGCGCCAGAATCCGGCTCTGAAATCTATGGCGAAGCCTCGGTGGGTGAGTTCAACACCTATCACGCCCTTATTGGCGGCGGCGTGCGCGAAGGTCGGTTCAATCTGGCTGCGACGGCGGAATACCAGGAAAGCGACGGCTATGACGTCAATCCGTACCGCATCTCGACCCATAATGGCGACGCGGATCCGTCCGAGTTCACCGTGCTGTCCGCCAATGGCGGCTTCGCGCTGACCGAGGCGCTCAGCGTTGAAGCGCTGGTGCGTCACCGCGAATCCCAGGTTGATTTTGACACCTTCTCTGGCGGCCCGTCCGGCTTCCAGCGCGCGGATGATCCCGATCTGCGCAGCGAGGATGAGAGCACGTTGTGGAGTCTGGGGCTGGTTTATGCCCGTCCGGCGAACAATTTTGAGAGCCGTTTGCGCGCAGGCCGCGTGGATATGGCGCTCGACAGCTTTAATGACGGCGCCATCACGGATCGCTATGACGGCGAGCGTGATTTCGTGCAGTGGTCGAATGCCTGGACCCCGGACGGCCTGTCCGCCCTGGTCGACCCTGTCGTGAGCTTCGGCGTCGAATATCAGGACGAGACCGCCGAAACCGACACCGCCTTCAATGCGCCCCTGTCGGTCAGCGAGGATCTGTGGTCGGCCTATGCCGCAGTGCAGGCGGGGCTGACCGCACGGTTTGACGTCACCGGCTCCATTCGTCTGGATGACTACGAAGCCTTCGGCAGCCAGACCACCTGGAATCTGGGCGCGGTCTATCGCCTGGATGCGCTGAACACGCGTCTGCGCGCCAGCTATGGCACGTCCTTCAAGGCGCCGAGCCTGTCCGAACGCTATTCGAGCTCGGCCTTTGTCGCCGCCAATCCGGACCTTGATCCGGAAGAGGGCAAGAGCTTCGAGATCGGCTTTGAAAGTGCGGTTTCGCTGCTGGGCCGTGAGGACGCGTTGCGCTTTGGCGCGGTCTGGTATGACAGCGAGATCGAGGATCTGATCGAGTATGTCTATGACGGCGCGCTGTTCATCGGTCAGAACCGCAATGTGGGCGAAGCCGACCTGCAGGGCGTGGAGGTCTTCGCAGAATGGAGTCCGGTCGATCAGGCCAGCCTGCGGGTGGATTACACCTATACGGACGCGACCAATGCCGCGACGGGCGCGCCATTGCTGCGTCGTCCCGAAGACAGCTGGGCGGTGACCGGGACCTGGCGTCCGATCGAGATCGCGTCGCTCAGCGCCACCTGGCGCTATGTGGGCGAGCGTCTGGACGCCACCTATGACGATGACGGTTTCTACGCCAGCGGCGCAGGCCGCACCCCGTCCTATGACACGGTCGACCTGACCGGAACGCTTGATGTTCACGACCGGCTCCAGCTGGTGCTGGGCGTGCGCAATCTGCTGGATGAAACCTATGAGCCGGTCGCCGGTTTCGCCGGGGCGCCGCGCGCGGTGACCTTCGGCGTGCGGGTGCGTCCGTAATGGTCGGGGCGGCGCTGACCTTCGCCGCCCTGGTTCTGGGCGTCGCCGTCGCTGATCCGACGGCGGCGCTCGAGCCGCGCGTGGTGTCTCTGGACTATTGCGCCGATCAGTATGTGCTGGGTCTGGCGGATCCCGATCATGTGCTGGCGGTCTCTGACCATGCGGATGATCGCCACTCCTATCTCAGGGCGCAGGCGCAGGGCGTGCCGCAAATTCGCGATGACGCCGAGGATGTTCTGGCGCTCAGTCCGGATCTCATTGTGCGCGGCTATGATGCGGGCGGTAGGGCCGGCGCCTATTTCGACCGGCTGGGCCTTGAGACCTTCGAGCTGGGCTTTGCGTCCGACTTTGACGATGTGGAAGCCATGATCCGCCGCACGGCGGCCGCGCTGGGGCGACCTGAAACCGGCGAAGTGCGCATTTCACGCATGCGCACCCAGCTGGCGCGGGCGGCGGACGGGCCGCGTCTGACAGCGCTCTACATGACGCCATCGGGGCTGACGACGGGGGCTGGAACCCTGATGGACGCCTTCATGGCCGCGGCGGGCTTTGACAATATCATGGCTCAGCAAGGCAAGAGCGGATGGGTGAGCCTGCCGCTCGAACAGCTGCACGCCCAGCAGCCCGATATCATCCTCGCCGCCTTCTTTGACGGCGAGACCGCGCCCATCGACAGCTGGTCGGCCAGCCGGCACAGCGTGTTTCGACGGATGATGGAAACGACGCCGGTGATCTATCTCGACGCCGCCGCGCTGTCATGCGGCGCCTGGTTCATCGCTGACGAGGCCCTGCGCGCCCGTGAGGCGGCGAATGCGCTTTTTCACAGCGTGGATGGAGCCATGCCATGAGCCGGGTGATGATCAACCTGATCCTGGGCGCAGGGGTCGGACTCGTCCTGATCCTTTCCGCCTTGCTGGGGAGTTCTGACCTGGCGCTGCCCCATGCCGTTGCGGCTTTGCTGGGCGGCGGTGATGCGACTGCGCACATCATCGTGTGGGAGATCCGCTTGCCACGCGCCCTGGCGGCGGTCGGCGTGGGGGCTGCGCTCGGCGCGTCGGGCGCGCTGATGCAGGGTCTGTTGCGCAATCCGCTGGCTGAACCCGGCGTGCTGGGCGTGTCGGCTTCGGCCTCTCTGGGGGCGATCATCGCGCTCTATTTCGGTTTGGGTCTTCTGGGCGCCTTCACCGTGCCAGTGCTGGCGGTCGCAGGGGCGCTGGCCGCGACGCTCGTGCTGAGCGTTCTGGCCGCTGCGCGGATCAGCGCGGTTCAGCTGATCCTGGTGGGCGTGGGCCTGTCGAGCTTCGCCGGGGCGCTGGGCGCTCTGGCGATGAATCTGGCGCCCAATCGGTTCGCCCTGTCCGACATGGTCACCTGGATGCTGGGCTCGGTCACCAATCGCTCGCTGGATGATCTGATGTTTGTGGCGCCCTTCTGGATTGTCGGCGTCGGTTTGGCGGCCCTGACGGCTCCGGGACTGCGGGCGCTGGCTCTGGGCGAAGAGACCGCGCAGACGCTGGGCGTTCATCTGGGTCGCACCCGTGCGGGCGTGATCGGCGCGGCGGCGCTCCTGACCGGCGGCGCCGTCGCGATTTCCGGCGTGATCGGGTTTGTGGGCATTGTGGCGCCGCATCTGGTGCGCCCCTTTGTCCGGCATGACCCGACGGACCTGATCTGGCCGAGCGCGCTTCTGGGCGGCGGCCTCATCGCTCTGGCGGATCTGGTGCTGCGGCTGGCGCCGCTGGACCAGGAATTACGCCTGGGCGTGATGGTGTCGATGATTGGCGCGCCGATCTTCATTCTGATTGCGGCGCGGACACGGGGGATGGGCCGATGATGCAGACCAGCCGCATGCGCCTGATTGTCGACAGGCTTGGGGTGCTGCGCGGCGCGCGCGAGATCCTCTCTGGCATTTCAATGGACGTGCAGGCTGGCGAACTGGTCGCTCTTGTGGGGCCGAACGGAGCTGGCAAGTCCACGCTCATCAAGGCGATGCTGGGGCTCGTGGAGTGCGAGACCGGAGCGGTGATGCTGGACGGCGCGCCCGTAACCCGCCTTTCGGCCCGGGAACGCGCGCGCCAGATGGCCTATCTGCCTCAGGACCGGGCCGTCGCCTGGTCGATTACAGGTGGGGATCTGGCGGCTCTGGGACGCTATGCGTGGGGAGGAGCCGCGTATGACCGCCTTGCGGCGGCGGACCGGGAGATGGTGGATTCGGCGCTCGAGCAAGCCGGCGCCCTGTCCCTGAAGCACCGCCTGATCCATGAGCTGTCGGGGGGCGAACAGGCGCGCCTTCATCTGGCGCGCCTGCTGGCGTCGAGGGCCCCGGTCCTGTTTGCCGATGAACCCATTGCCGCGCTCGATCCGCGTCATCAGCTTGAAGCCATGAAGGTGCTTCGGTCCCAGGCGGACAAGGGGGGCAGCGTGATCTGCGCCCTGCATGACCTGAACCTGGCGCGCCGTCACGCCGATCGGATCGCGGTGCTTCACCAGGGGCGTCTGCATGCATTTGCTGCCCCGGAAACCGCCCTGACCGAGAGAGTCCTGGCGGAGGTTTTCGGGGTAAAACCCGCCAGGGATGGCGGTCTCGCCCTCCTGTGAGCTCCGGGCGTGCTGCGCGGCAGGCACAGGTCTGGCCGAGATGGCATCTCGCTGATGTGATTGTGGAAACTGTCCTGAGCAGCGCTCTGGGGTGCGAGGGCGCCGCAAGACAGGCTTCGACCAATGTCGGGCTGCCCGCTCTGCGTGAGGCCTGACACCTTCTTGGTCATACGGGGAAAACCCCGATGAAAAGGGAGGAGCACGATGGCTGAGACAGACCATCCCACCGGAGGCGAGCCGCCGAAAGGGCCGCCCGGTGATCACATGATTTCCGAGTCCAAGTTCAAGAAATACTGGCGCGCGAACCTGAACCTCATGGGGGTTCTGCTCGCGATCTGGTTCATCGTGTCCTACGGCTTCGGAATCCTGTTCCGCGACGTTCTGGACAACTTCTCCATCGGCGGCGCGCCGCTGGGGTTCTGGTTCGCGCAACAGGGCGCGATCTACGTCTTTGTCATCCTGATCTTCGTCTATTCCGCGATGATGCACCGCATCGAGCAGAAGTTCGACGTCGATGATGACGAAGGATAGGGGAGGGGATCATGGAAGCGACCGTATTGGGTCTGCCGTCGACCCTGTTCTGGACGGCCTTTTTCGTCATCGGCACTTTCGGGCTCTATATCGGCATCGCCGTCTGGGCTCGCGCTGCATCCACCGATGATTTCTACGTGGCCGGGCACGATGTGCACCCGGTCTTCAACGGCATGGCCACCGCCGCAGACTGGATGAGCGCCGCCTCCTTCCTGTCCATGGCGGGCATTGTGGCGTTCTCGGGCTATGACGGCTCGGTCTATCTCATGGGGTGGACCGGCGGTTATGTGCTGCTCGCGCTCCTCTTGGCGCCCTATCTTCGGAAGTTCGGCAAGTTCACCGTGCCCGACTTTGTCGGCGACCGGTATTACAGCCAGGCCGCCCGCATCGTGGCGGTGATCTGCGCGCTCTTCATCTCCTTCACCTATATCGCCGGCCAGATGCGCGGGGTGGGCATCGCCTTCTCCAACTTCCTGGGCGTGGATATCACCATCGGGGTGATCATCGGGGCGATCATCGTGCTGTTCTACGCCGTGCTCGGCGGGATGAAGGGCATCACCTACACCCAGGTGGCGCAGTATTGCGTGCTGATCTTCGCCTATACGGTCCCGGCGATCTTCCTGAGCCTGTCGATCACCGGCACGCCGCTGCCCCAGCTGGGCTTCATCGGCAACACCGCCGACGGCACGCCCTTGCTGGTTGATCTCGACCGGACCTTGTCCGAGCTCGGCTTCGCGTCCTATCTGGACGGACAGAAATCGATGATCGACGTCTTCGCCATCACGGTGGCGCTGATGGTCGGCACGGCAGGCCTGCCGCACGTGATCATCCGCTTCTTCACCGTGCCCAAGGCGTCCGACGCCCGCAAATCCGCCGGTTGGGCGCTGGTGTTCATCGCCTTGCTCTACACCACGGCTCCGGCGGTTGCGGTTTTCGCCCGTTCGAACTTCATCGAGACGGTCAATGAGAGCGTGTATTCCGAGGAAGTGGCGCGCGGCGACGCCCGGGCCTCCGCCATGGGCGAGGATGCGACCCCGCAATGGTTCTACAACTGGGAGAATACCGGCCTTCTGGAGTTCACCGACAAGAACGGCGACGGCCGGATCCAGTATCGCGCCGATCCCGAAACCAACGAGATGACGCGTCTCGACCGTGACATCTTCGTGCTGGCCAATCCCGAGATCGGCGGCTTGCCGGGCTGGGTGATCGGCCTCGTGGTGGCGGGCGGCCTGGCCGCGGCGCTGTCTACGGCGGCGGGTCTTCTGATGGTGATCAGCTCGGCCGTGTCTCACGATCTGTGCCGCAAGGTGCTGTTCAAGAACATGTCCGACACCCAGGAGCTGCTCGTGGCGCGTCTCGCCGCGGTGGGCGCGGTGCTGGTGGCGATCTATGCCGGCATCAACCCGCCAGGCTTTGTGGCCGCGGTGGTGGCGTTCGCCTTCGGTCTGGCGGCCGCCAGCTTCTTCCCGGTGATCTTCCTCGGGATTTTCTGGAAGCGCATGAACAAGGAAGGCGCCATCGCCGGCATGCTGATCGGTCTGTCGATCACCGCCGCCTATATCGTGCACTTCAAGATCGGCTTCAGCTCGGTCGTGCTGGGCGTCGTGGCGCTGATCATCGGCATCGTCCTTCTGATCATGCACTTCGGCCTCAAGGAGCAGGGCGACACCCGCGCCATGCTGATCGGGTCGATCGTCTTCGGACTGATCTTCCTGGGCGGCGTGTTCGGGGTGCTGCCGGACTTCGCCATCGGCACGGCGAACCAGTGGTTCCTGGGCGTTTCGCCCGAGGGGTTCGGCGCCATCGGCATGGTCATCAGCTTCGCGGTGTCCATCATCGTTTCGCTGGCGACCAAGGCTCCGCCAGAGGATGTGCAGAACATGGTCGAGGAGATCCGACTGCCGTCCAAGGCGGCGCATGTCAGCCATCCGGGAGCGGCCCCGGCTGAATAGCCGACGCTTCACTCCCTGCAATCGGCGCGGCGGCCTTCGGGCCGCCGCGTTCGGTTTGAGAGCCGGCTCTGGTCAGGCGGGCAGCAGTCCGGCTATCGTTCAGAAGAGTCCGAGCATACCAAAAGACACGGACGGACAGGGGAGGAGGCGTCGTGCCGCTCAGTCTCGCGCTTGGGGTGCTTGGCGCCTATGTGGCCCTGCTGTTCGCGATCGCGGCCTGGGGGGATGCGCGCGCGGCCCGGTTCGACCGCTCTTCCCGCCGCCGCGCCGTGCTCTACACCCTGGCGCTGGCGGTCTATTGCACCAGCTGGACCTTCTATGGCGCGGTGGGAGAGGCGGCCCGGGCGGGCTGGGATTATCTGCCGATCTATCTGGGGCCGGCGCTGGTCTTCCTGCTGGGCTTTCCGATCGTTCGCCGGCTCGTGGCGCTTGGACGCGAGCATGACACCAGCTCGATCGCGGACTTCCTGTCGCTGCGCTACGGCAAGTCCGCTGCCGTCGGCGCGCTCGCTACGCTGGCGCTGCTTCTGGCGTTGATTCCCTATATCGCGCTGCAGCTCAAAAGCGCCGCCGCCTCGCTGGACTTGCTGACCGGTGGGCCCCTGGGGCGGGGCTGGGGGCTGCCGGTGGCTGTCAGCCTGGCGGCCTTCGCCATGGTGTTCGGCCAGCGTCATACCGACACCGCCGCCAGCCACCGGGGGCTTGTGCTGGCGGTCGGGTTTGAATCCATCATCAAGCTCGTCGCCATGCTGGCGGTGGGCTGGCTGGCGGTCGAGGTCTGGATCCACCTGCCGCAGGAAACGCGCATGCAGACCCTGGCGCAATCCTCGCTCAGCCTTCCGGGGGTGGATTTCCGGTTTCTGGTCCTGACCCTGCTGGGCGCCTTTGCGGCGCTCTGTCTGCCGCGGCAGTTTCACATGATGGTGGTCGAGGTCGCCAAGCCCAGCGACGCCAAGCTCTCGCGCTGGGGCTTTCCGGCCTATCTGGCGCTCGTCGCCATTCTCGTGCCGCCCATCGCCTGGGCCGGCTCCACGCTTCTGGGGGGCTCCAATCCGGACGCCTATGTGCTGGCCCTCCCGCTTGAGCTCGATGCTCGCTGGCTGGCTGTCCTGGTCTTTCTGGGCGGGTTTTCGGCGGCGGCGGGCATGGTGACCATCACTGCGCTGGCCATGTCGACCATGCTGGTGAACAATCTGGTGGGCCCGCTCTTCCTGGCCGAAGCGCGCCGCAGCGATCTCGCCAAACGCTTCCTGATGTGGCGGCGCGCCTCGGTGCTGGGGCTTGTCGGGCTTGCCTATCTCTTCCATCTCGGGCTCGACCGGCAGGCAGCGCTTGCGGGCATTGGCCTGGTCGCCTTCGCTGGGGTCGCCCAGCTCGCGCCGGCCCTGCTGTTCGGCCTGTACTGGCGCAAGGCGAACCGCGCCGGCGCCCTGGCGGGCATGGGCGCAGGGCTAGGGCTATGGGTCGTGCTGATCCTGATCCCCAGCTATGCCGGCGCGCCGCCGCCGGCGCCGGCGGGTGTGGATCCGTTCGCCTTCGCCTCCATGGCGTGTCTTGCTGCGAACATCATCGCCTTCATAGTCGCGGTCGCCTTCTCCTCGACCGGTCTGGTGGATGAGCTGCAGGCGGACGCCTTCACCGGCGCCCGCCCCTTGGAAACCGCGCCCGCCGCGGGCGCCCGGATTTCCGATCTTGAAACCGTCCTCATTCGGGTGCTGGGCGCGCCCCAGGCCGAACGGGCGCTGGATGACCTGTCGCGGGCGGTGGCGCGAACCCTGCGCTCCGGAGACGTGCTGACGGCGGCCGTGGCGGGCCTTGCCGAAGCCCGGCTGGCGCGGGCCGTGGGCGCGGCTTCGGCGCGCATCCTGATGACGCGCGTCCTGCGCGGCGCCCGGGTCAGCCCCGGTGATGTGGTCAAGCTGATCGATGAAACCGCCGAGCAATTGCGCTCCTCCGAGGACCGGCTGAAGGAAAGCGAGCGCTCGATCCGGTTCTACACCGACAATCTGCCGGTGCTGCTGAGCTATGCCGACCGGGATTACCGGCTGCGCTTCGCCAATCGCGGTTATCTGGATTTCTTCGATCTTGATCTCTCCGCCATAGGTCAGCCGCTTGAGTCCTTCATGTCTGCGGAGGAGTACGCCCTGCGGCGTCCGCACATGGAGGCGGCTCTGAACGGCGAGCGGCAGGTCTTTGACATCTCGCGCAGAAAGGGCGGCGGCCGGGCGCGCTCCTGGCAGGTGGTCTATCAGCCGCGCCTGGAGGATGGCGAGGTGGTGGGCTATTTCGGCGTCTACCAGGACAACACCGCCCGCCGCGAAGCCGAACAAGCGCTCAAGCGGGCCTATGACCTTCTGGAGACCCGGGTCGAGGAGCGGACCGCGGCGCTGAAGGCGGAAAGCGAGGCCCGGCTTCAATTGGCGCAGGATCTGGAAGTCGCCCGCCGGGAAGCCGAAGCCGCAACCCAGTCCAAGACGCGGTTTCTCGCCGCGGCTTCACACGACCTCCTTCAGCCGCTCTCCGCCGCCCGGTTATATGCCGGCGCGCTGGAGGGCGCTCTGGGGGAGGGCGGCTCGAGCGAGAACCGCAATCTCGCCCATCAGATCGAACGCGCGATTGATCACGCTGACCGCTTGTTGCGGGCGCTTCTGGATATTTCGAGGCTGGATGCCGGCGGAGTCTCGCCACGACCCAGCGTCTTCGCCATCGATGAACTGATCGAGGAGACCGCCGCCCAGTTCCAGGGGCGCGCCAAGGCCAAGGGGCTCACGCTTCGGGTGGTGAAAAGCCGCCTTGCGGTCTTCTCCGACCGCGGCCTGATGACGAGCGTGGTGCAGAACCTGATCGCCAATGCGGTGCGCTACACCCAGCAAGGCAAGGTGCTGGTCGGGGTCCGGCGTGCGGGCGATCAGGTCCGGTTGCAGGTGATCGATACCGGACCCGGCATTGAGCCGGACCGGCAGGCGGCGATTTTCCGCGAGTTTCATCGCGGCGCGGTCGGGCAGGGCGAGGATCAGGGCCTGGGGCTGGGTCTTGCGGTCGTGGACCGGATCTGTGCGTCTCTGGGGCACAAGATCACGCTCAGGAGCGCCCTGGGAGAGGGCGCGCTCTTCGAGGTCGTGCTGCCGCGAGCGGCGTCCCGGGATACTTCCGCCAGCCCGCCCGCACGGCGCCGGCCGGGCGATCTGCAGGGGCTGACGGTGTTGTGCGTCGATGATGATCCGGACGTGCTTCAGGCGCTGGAAACCCTGCTCGAGCGGTGGGGCTGCGAGGTGCGAGGCGGGCCGGATATCGACACCGCGCGCGCCGCCTTCCCTGTGGTGGGGCCTGACCTGGTCATTCTGGACTTCCAGCTCGAGAACGAAGTGACCGGGCCCGAGGTCTATGACGCCCTGTGCGCGGAATGGGGCCGACGCCCGCCCGGTCTGCTGGTGACAGCGGAACGCAGCGGCGCGGTCGAGGAGGATGCGTTGAAGTCAGGGCTGGAGCTGGTGCGCAAGCCAGCATCGCCAGCGGTGCTGCGCGCCAGCCTCAGTTCACTGAAACGGCGGATGGAGACGCTTCAGCCCTAGACCGATTGCTCGGCGGGCGGCTCCACATTCAGCGCCTGGGCCACCAGAACCGCCTGGGTGCGGTTGATGACGTCGAGCTTTCTGAAGATCGCCGTCACATGCGCTTTCACCGTGGCTTCTGAAATGCCCATGTCGAAGGCGATCTGCTTGTTCAGCCGGCCGGCGGCCAGACCGTGCAGCACGCGCATTTGCGCCGGGGTGAGCTGGGCGATCCGCGCGGCGGCCTCCGCCGCTTCCTGCGCCTGCGGGTCGCCGCTTTCATCGGGCGCCCAGACATCGCCATTGAGCACGGCGGTCAGCGCTTCCACGAGCTGGTTCATGCTGGCGGTCTTGGGGATGAAGCCGGACGCGCCAAACTCGAGCGCGCGCGCCGCCACGCCCGGCGACTGGCTCGCGGAGATGACGACCACTGGCGCGCTGGGATGGTTTTTCCTGAGCTCGGCCAGACCGATGAACCCCGAGCTGTCAGCCATGTGTAGATCTAGGCAAACCAGATCGGCGCGTCCTTCATCGAGCGCCTTGAGGGTCTCCGCCAGCGTGCTGGTCTCCACAAGCGCGCGTCCGGGAGCGGCCTTGCTGACAGCCGTACTCAATGCGCCGCGAAACAGGGGGTGGTCATCGGCCAGGATGACCCGGCCCTGTGCGCTCTGTGTCGTCACACACGCCTCCTCAAATGGTTCGAGACCCTAATGCACGTCGGCATGCGTCGTCGTCTCGGCAAAAAGTAGCACATGCCAAACGCTAACTTTCGACGAACGTCCCATACCGTCCGCCCCTCTGTACAACGATACTTTCATAATAAAGCCGAAAAATCGGCACGGGCCACATGGCTATCCTTGGGAGGGACAACCTTATGACTACGCTTGGTATTCGAAGTGTACTCGCCGCCACAGCGTCTGCGCTGGTGCTGTCGGCGGCCTCGCAGGCGCAGGACGTGACCGCGCTTGAGGAACGACTGGCGGCGCTGGAGGCCATGGTGGCCGATCTGCGCGGCGAACTCGAGGAGGCGCGCGCCCAGGCGGACGCCGCGACCGACCGGGTGATCGAGATCGAACAGCGAACAGCGTCCGCGCCGGCCGCGCCAGCCGCCTCTTCTTCGGCGGACCGTGGCTTCATGATGGGCAACACACAGGTGACCTATGGCGGCTATGTGGATCTCGACGCCCATGTCACCGATCTGAGCGATGGTGATTTCGGGGCGACCTCGATTGCCCGGGACTTCTATATTTCAGGTGCGACCCCGGTAGGCGGTTCGGGCGATGGCGAGACCGATTTCGATTTCACCGCCAAATCCAGCCGTTTCTTCTTCGCCACCTCGACTGAATCCGACATCGGCACGGTGACGGGCCGGATCGAGTTTGACTTCCTGGGCTCCGCCAGCGGCGATGAGCGGGTGTCGAACTCCTACAATCCGCGCCTTCGGGTCGCCTGGATGCAGCTGGGCAACTGGCGCATCGGTCAGGACTGGTCGACCTTCACCAACACGGCGGTGATCCCGGAAAGCGCCAGCTTCCTTGTCGGCTCTGACGGCATGCTGTTCGGTCGTCAGGCCCAGATCCGGTACACCAATGGCGGGTTCCAGTTTGCGCTCGAAAATCCGGATACGACGGTGACGCCCTTTGGCGGCGGCGGTCGGATTGATGGCGGCGACGGCGCCTTCCCGGATGTGGTGGCGCGCTACAACTGGAGCGGGGATTATGGGGCGATGACCGTGTCCGCGCTGGGCCGCAACCTCGCCTATGAGGGCGGCGGCGTGGACGGCAATGCCTTCGGCTGGGGCCTGAACTGGTCGGGCAAGCTCAATCTGGGCGAGGGCTCCGACCTGCGCTTCTCGCTGACCGGCGGGGAAGGCATCGGCCGCTATATCGGCCTGAACGCCGTGAACGGGGCGGTCGTCAACGCGTCCGGCGATCTGGAAGCGATCCCGGTCTATGGCGGGCTGGTGGCCTGGCGTCAGGCGCTGGGCGACGGCCGTCGCCTCTCCATCGGCTATTCCATGCTGGAAGCGGATAACGACATCACCCTGACGGGCACGAGCGTGACCAAGAGCACCTGGTCCGCTTTCGGGGCGTATTTCTTCCCTGTTGGCCCGGTGACCGTCGGCGCCGAACTCCTGTTCGGGGAACGCGAGCTGGAAAACGGTCAGAGCGGCACGATCACCCGCGCCACCCTGTCGACCAAATATCCCTTCTGATGCCTATGAGTCCCGCCGGTTATCGGCGGGACGCTCCCTCGAATCAGAAGGCTCCCCTGCGCTGGCGTCAGACATCAACCAGCGCGTCCTTTTGCGGCCGGCGCCCCTCATGCCGGCCGCATTTTTATACGCTATTGCAGCTCAGCGCGGCTCTGGCAGTCGTGAAACACCAGGTCGAGCCGACGATGCAGCTGCTGGCGGGCCAGCTCGGGGTCCCAGGCGTGGATGACGCAACGGCGCAACACGCCCAGATACAGATCCAGAAGGCTTTCGGTCAGCAGGTCCGGGCAGTCGCGAAGAACGTTCGAGGACGTCTGGGACGCGCCATTGAGCAGGTTGCGCACTGGCGACCAGGCCGCTTCCAGACTGACATGCAGTGTCTTGAAGTCGGATTCATTGGTCAGCCAGTTATGCCCGATCGCCGCGCGGAACAGCTCCAGGTCCTCGATATGCCGGGCCAGATGCAGATCCAGCAGAGCCTTGATGCAGCTTGGCAGATCGCCATCCTGGCAGGCGGCCAGGGAAGCGGTTTCCTCTCCGAGGCGTTCGAAGTCGTCCGCCATCACCTCGCACAGCAACGCGATTTTTGTGGGCGCGGCGTTGAGCACGGTGCCCGGAGACACATCAGCCGCCCGTGCGATGTCGACAATCTTCGCCCGGTCATAGCCTTGCGCGTGAAACTCCTCCCGGGCCGCCCGCAACACGGCGGCGCGGGTCGCGGCCTTGCGTTGCGCACGTTTCGTCATTGGCAGGTCCATTTGATCGCCTGTCTTGTTCTTGTACTTGCATCAGATGTTCGCCACCGGACGGCGGCGCTACATTAAAGCCTGTTAATGTGACTGAGCCAAGCAAGGTGTGCGCAATGCGTTGGCGCGCAAAGATTGCAGAGCCTTGATGACATGCGGATTTCACGAACGCCATGAGTGAACGCTTCGATCTTGTGATACTCGGCGCCGGCTTGTCCGGACTGGCGCTGGGGGCGGCCATGGCCCAGTCCGGGCGGCGATTGCGCACGCTGGTCCTGGAGCCTCGGGAGATCCGCCCCAATCCGCGACAATGGGTGTTTCCGACATATCCGAGCCATGCGCTGCGCCGTTATGAGGCCGGCCGGCTGACGGGATTCGAGGTGGAAAGCCTGAACGGGGCGGTGCTGCATCGCCCACTCGACCGGCTGGTGCTGGCGCGGGTGCCGGCTCAGACAGTCCAGGATGCGGCGCTGGACCTCATGGCGTCTGAACCACGATTGGTGCTGGAGACAGGCGTGCGGATCGATCAGATCCGGCGCTCGCGCTCCCGGGTTCTGGTCGACACCGGCATCGGCGTCATCCGCACAAGCTGGCTGGTCGATACCCGTCCGCCTGAGGATGTGGGACTGCCTGCGGGCCGCGGCGTGCAGCTGTCCACACTGGTTTCCGCGCCGCTTGATGGCGGTCTGGACGAGCGGGTCCGGATCAAGCTCGCCAGTGCGGACGCCCCCCTGCTCGATCAATGGATTCTCAGCCGCGATCATGCGGTGCAGGAGCAGGCGCGGTTCACGCTCGCTCCGCCATCCAGTCCGCCCGCAGCCTTGCAGACGGATCGATTGCAGGAGTGGGGCGTCCCGACCGATTCGCTGCGCCACGCTCAGGGGGTCTGGCCGCTCGCCTATCGCCCGCTCAGACGCGGCGGCGGACGGGTGATCCTCGCGCCCGCCGACGCCTATGGCCTGCGCTTTGCGCCCGGCATGGCGGCGGTGCGGCTGCATCGCTGGGCGCAGATCCAGGCGCGGCGACTGAGTTACGGGCTGAGCCTCTACGCTCCGCCGCCGCCCCCGCATTCGGCGCGGCTGTCGACCCTGCGTATAGAGGCGATGATCGCGCGCAGTCCAAGGCAGGCGGCGTCTGGCCTGCATGCGCTGCTCTACGAGGCGCCGGCGGATGGCGTAATGCGGACACTGTCCGGAACGGCCAGCTGGAGCGATTTGATGCGCGCCTGGCGCTCGGGCTCCTGGTAGGACGCAGTCTGCAGCGCTGTTCTCCCACGCTCACGGCGCTAGGATGACTGAATGACTGATTCCGCACAGACCGCTGATCTTGATGCGCCGCCGGAAACCGGGCCGCGCCTGGTGCTGGTGACAACGCCCATCGGGAATATGGGCGATATCACCCCGCGCGCCTGGGATGTTCTGCGTGATGCGGACGCCATTGCCTGCGAGGATACGCGCGTCACGCGGCGTCTCCTGGATCAGGGCGGGATCACCGACAAGCGACTGATAGCCTGTCATGACCATAACGAACAGGCGAGCGCGGCTGGGATCGTCAAGCTGATCTCCGATGGCGCGACCGTGGCGCTGGTCAGCGATGCGGGCACGCCCGCCATTTCCGATCCCGGCTATCGCGTCGTGCAGGCGGTGATCGAGGCCGGTCTTGAGGTCAGCGCCGCGCCAGGCGTGTCGTCTGTCATCATGGCGTTGTCGATTTCGGGTTTGCCCACCGACCGTTTCACCTTCATCGGCTTTCCGCCACGCAAGTCCGGCAAGCGCAAGGCGCTGTTCGAGACCTATGCCAGCCTGCCCGCCAGCCTGATCCTGATGGAAAGCCCGCAAAGACTGTCCGAAACGCTGGCGGATGCGCGTGAGGTTCTGGGCGATCGCCGGGCCGCTCTGTCGCTGGAACTGACCAAGCGGTTCGAGCGGGTCTGGCGCGGAACGCTGTCCGAGCTGGAAGCGCGCCTGTCCGATCCGCCCAAGGGTGAGGCGGTGGTTGTGATCGAGGGCGCCGAGGACGTGCGCGAAAAAAAGAACAAGTACGCCGAGTTCTCCAAGGCGCCGACCCGCGATTAAGACTTCATTAGGAATTGCAGCATGCTGGCGCTTTCAGGCGCAGCATGCGTGACCGCTGTCCCTGCCGACTTCGCCTCGACGGAGCGGTGAGCGCGTCTATAGTCTGCTGCGAGTTCACCAAGGAGTATCGTCATGAACCGTCCACTGTTCACAGGCGCTCTGGGGGTTGCTGCAGCGGTCGCGCTTGGCGCGCCGTCTTTCGCGCAAGAGCCTCTGACGCTGGAAGACCTCTTCGAAATCCGACAGGTGTCCGGCGTTGACATTTCGCCCGATGGCGAGCGGGTCGCCTTCACGCTGTCCGTGCCGCGCAATGTGGTGGCGGGTGAAGAGGATGGCGCGCCCAGGGCCGAGCTCTATGTGGCCTCCGGCCCCGATGCGGCGCGTCTGTATGTCAGCGATGAGAGCTATATCAGCGGCGCGCACTGGTCGCCGCGGGGCGACGGGCTGACCTATCTGACCCGCCGCGATGGCGATACAGGCTCGGCGCTCTATGAAATCCCGGTGGATGGTGGTCAGGCGCGGCGCATCTTCGCCCATGACGCCTCGATCCAGTCCTATGTGATCGCGCCCGATGGGGAGACCCTCTTCTTCATCGCCCGCGACAAGGCGGATCCGGTTCAGTCCGAGCTGCGCGATCGCGGCTTCATGGCCAATGTGTATGAGGAGAATGACGTGTTCTCCCATGTCTGGCGCGCGGATCTGTCCGACACGGACGCCGAGCCGGTGCGTTTTGATCTGCCTGGTCATGCCTCATCGCTGGTGCTGAGCGAGGATGGCTCGCGTCTGGCCGTGGCGCTGGCGCCGACCACGCTGGTCGATGACTCCCTGATGGAGCGCCAGTGGCATGTGGTGAACGCTGCGAATGGCTCGGTCGTCTCCACGATCGAGACCGAGGGCAAGATCGGCATGGCGGCGTTCTCGCCAGACAGTGCGCGCCTGGCCTTCATCGCGGCGGCGGATCGCGCCGACCCGACCGCCGGGACCCTGCATGTGGCGGATGCGGCGAGTGGCGAGTTCCGCGCCCTTGCGCGCGACGCCGAGCAGCATGTGAGCCAGCTTGCCTGGATCGACCGCGATTCCATTCTGACCGTCGCCAGCGTGGGCACGGGCACGGCGCTGGTCGAATACAACATCAATGGCCGCGAAGAGCGTCGCACCCCGACCGAGGCGGGCGTGATCTCGGCCATGGATTATGATCGCGATGATCGCGTGCTGGCGACGACCATTCATGCCGCCACCCATCCGCGCGAACTGTTCGTGGGCGACCGCCGTCGTTTGAGCCAGTGGACCGATCACAATCCGCAACTCGCCAATATCGCCTGGGGTGATCAGCGCGTGTTCGAATTTGAAGCCCGTGACGGCGAGCGGATCGAGGGCGTTCTGGTGACCCCGCAGGGCGACGCGCCCCAGGGCGGGTGGCCGATGATCATGACCGTGCATGGCGGCCCCGAAGCCCATGACAGCAATGGCTGGGTGAACGGCTATTCCAATCTCGGCCATATCGGCGCGGGTCAGGGCTTTGCGGTGTTCTATCCCAACTATCGCGGTTCGACCGGCCGCGGTGAGCGCTTCGCCAAGCTTGATCATCTGGATGCGCCGGGCGAGGAGTTCTGGGATCTGGTGGACGCGATCGGCGCGCTGTCAGAGGCCGGAATCGTGGACGCGGACCGCGTCGGCATCACCGGCGGCTCCTATGGCGGCTTTGCGTCGGCCTGGGCTGCGACCGTGGCCAGCGAGCATTTCGCCGCCGCCGCCCCCTTCGTGGCGCTGACCGATCTGATCAGCTTTTACGGCACGACGGAAATTCCGATCGAGATGGTGGATGTGCACTTCATGCAGCCGCCCTGGGCGGACTGGATGAACTATCTCGAGCACAGCCCGACCTATCATGCGCCGGGGTCGACCACGCCGACGCTGATCCTGCATGGCGAAGCGGATACGCGGGTGGACACCAGCCAGTCCTTCATCCTCTATCGCATCATGAAGCAGACCTCGGACGCGCCGGTTCGGCTCGTCACCTATCCGGGCGAAGGCCACGGCAATCGCCGCGCCGCCGCCCAGTATGACTATGGTCTGCGCGTGCAGCGCTGGATGACCCACTACCTGATGGGCGAAGGCGGCGAACCGCCGGCGCCGGAGCTGGACTTGGCCGAACGGCTGGGTCTGAACGACGCCGAGTAAGCGTTCAAGGAGGGAGGCGGAAACGCCTCCCTTTTTCGTTGCAGGCGCCCCCTCGCCATCGCCATCGTCCAACGCTAACGTGCCGCTTAACGCATTAAGTGACGTGAACGGGAGGAAATCATGTCCGAGAAAGACCTGTCGCTGGAAGGCCGTGTGGTTCTCGTCGCCGGGGCCAGCCGCGGTATTGGCGAAGCCGCCGCCAAGCGCATGGCGCGCAATGGCGCGATGGTGATCTGCTCGAGCCGCAAGATCGCCGATTGCGAGCGCGTGGCCGAAGAGATCAAGGCCGAGGGCGGCAAGGCGCGCGCCATGGTGCTGCATCTGGGCGAGGCCGAGCATCGCGAAGCGGCGATGGCCAGCATCAAGCAGCATGAAGGCCAGCTCGACGTGCTGGTGAACAATGGCGCGACCAGCCCCTATTTCGGCGAAGCCAAGGACACGCCCGAGGACGCCTGGGACAAGACGTTCGACGTGAATGTCAAAGGCCCGTTCTTCCTGTCCAATCTGGCGATCAACACCTTTATGAAGGATCAGGGCAAGGGCTCGATCATCAATGTCGCCTCGATCAACGGCATGCGGCCGGGCTATTTCCAGGGCGCGTATTCCATCTCCAAGGCTGCGGTGATCTCCCTCACCCAGGTGCTGGCGCAGGAATGCGGACATCTGGGCGTGCGCGTGAACGCGCTCTGTCCGGGCCTGACCGAGACCAAGCTCGCCTCGGCGCTGACCTCCGATCCGAACCTTGCCGACATGATGAACCGCAATTTCTCCATCAAGCGCGTCGGCCAGCCTGAAGACATGGCCGCTGCGATCCACTTCCTCGCCAGCGACGCATCAAGCTATATGACGGGCCAGAAATTCGTCGTGGATGGCGGCATCACCGAGCGTGGTCCGCTGTAAGGGGGACTTTTATGCTGACGCGCGAGGCCTGCGAGGCGCTGGACCGGACCGATCCGCTCAAGGACAAACGCGATCTGTTCGCACTGCCCGAAGGCGAGATCTATCTTGATGGCAATTCGCTGGGCGTGCCGCCCAGGGCGGCGCTCGCGCGTTTGCGGGAAGCCTCTGAAACCGAATGGGCGAAGGGGCTGATCCGCTCGTGGAACGATGCGGGCTGGATGGACTTGCCGCTGACCCTGGGCGCCAAGCTCGCCCGGCTTGTCGGTGTTGATCCCGAAGAGGTGATCGCGGTCGATACGGTCACGATCAACCTCTTCAAGCTGGCGACCGCATTGTTGGCGCGCGATGTCGGCGCGATTGCGGCGGAAGCGGGTGAGTTCCCCACCGACAACCATGTGATGGAGGGAATCGCCAAAATCACGGGCGCCCCCATGCATCGCGTGGCGGCGAATACGCGCCCCAAAGACCTGCCCGAGGGCGTGACGGTCTTCATCAAGTCCGCCGTGCACTACAAGTCCGCCGAGATCGCGGATTTCGAAGGCTATGAGCGCGAAGCCAGGGCGCGCGGTCTCAATATCATCTGGGATCTCAGCCACGCCACGGGGCTGGTTGACCTCAAGCTCAAGGCCTGGGGCGCACGCTATGCCGTGGGATGCGGCTATAAATTCCTGTCGGGCGGGCCGGGCGCGCCGGCGTTTCTGTATTGCGCTGAAAATCAGATCAAAACGCTCGAACATCCGGTGTCGGGCTGGCTGGGGCACAAGCGCCCCTTCGGCTTTGAAGACGCCTACGAACCCGACGACACGATTGTGCGCTGGCGCACCAGCTCGCCCTCCATTCTCGACCTGTCCGCCCTTGATGGCGCGGTGAGCGCCTATGACGGCGTGGACATGGCGCTGGTGGAAGCCAAGGCTATCGCGCTGGGCGATATCCTGCTGGAGAAGGCCGAAGCGCTGGGCCTCGAGCATGCCTGTCCGGGCAAGGGGCAGCGTCGCGGCGGCCATGTGGTGCTGCGCCATGAACAGGGCTACGCCATTGTTCAGGCGCTGATTGCGCGCGGAATTACCGGCGATTTCCGCGCGCCGGATCTGATGCGGTTTGGCTTCAACCCGCTCTACAATTCCTATGTCGAGGTGTTTGACGCCGCCGAGGCGCTGGCCGATGTGATCGGGACGCGCGCCTGGGACAAGCCTGAATTCCTCGCCCGCAAGGCGGTGACCTGAAGCCGCTTGCCCGTTCCGCGCGTCTCCCCCAAGGTGAAAGAAAAACACATCAGGGGAGGGCGCGATGCTGCGCTGGATACTGGGCGGTCTGGCCGCCCTTCTGATCATTCTGGGCCTTGCCGCCTATGGGCCGGGCGCGCTGGACGCACAACCGTTCAATCCCACGCCGCCTGATCCTGACCTCATGGCGCTCTATGAGGAGGTGGCCCAGCCTGTGCGTCGGGAAATCCCCGATCTGCATGGGGCTGAGGATCTGGAGCCAGGCCCCGATGGTCGCCTGTACGCCAGCCTCGCCGATGGCCGCATAATGGTGCGAGAGGCCGAAGGCGGCTGGTCCGAATTCGCCAACACCAGCGGCCGCCCGCTGGGGCTGTCCTTCGGTCCGGATGGCGCGCTGTTCGTCGCGGACGCCCTCAAGGGATTGCTGCGCCTGAATGATGAAGGCGCGTTCGAGACCTGGCTGGCTGATGAGAGCGAGGGCGGGCCGCTGGTGTTCACCGATGATCTGACGGTTCTGGAAGATGGCGGCGTCATCCTGACCGACGCCTCGCGCCGCTATGGCTATGGCGAATACATGACCTCGCTACTGGAAGGTGAGCAGACGGGCGTGATCTACAAGGTCACCGGCCCCGGTGAGTTCACGGTGCTCGCTGAAGGGTTCGGCTTCATCAATGGCGTTGATCATGACCCGGAGACGGGTCGGGTCTATGTCAATGAGACCTGGGCGGGGCGCGTGATTGCGCTTGATCCGGAAACGGGCGCCTATGAGGTGCTGATCGACGGCTTGCCGGGCTATCCGGACAATCTCGCCTTCGACGAGGAGACGGGGCTCATCTGGATTGCGCTTCCGTCGCAACGCTCGCCCCAGATCGAGGGGCTCCACCCCAATCCCTTCCTCAAGCGTCTCGCCTGGCGCTGGATCCAGCTCGCCGGTCTGCCGCCCCTCCCGCCGCGTCCGGTGATGGGGATGGCGGTGGATGCCGCGGGCGAGCCTCAGCGCGTGCTCTATGGGCCGGATGACGCGCCCTTCGGCGTCACCACCGTGACGCCCTGGCAGGGGATGCTCTGGGTGGCCGGGCTCGAACGGGACGGCGTTGACGCCTACGCCATGCCCGAGGCCGTGCAATGAGCAGGCGCGCCCTGATTTCAGGCGGGTCGAGCGGGATTGGCCTTGCCCTGTCCGAGCGCCTGCTCGAACGCGGCTATCGCCTGTTCTGGGTGTCGCTGGATGAGGGTGAAATCATTCGCTCCCGAGAGGGTTTGCTCAAGCGCTTTCCTGATGCCGAGATTGAAGGGCGCGCCCTGGATCTGGCCGAGACGCACTCTGTCGCGCGGATCGTGCAATGGGTGCAGGGCGAAGGCGGTATTGATCTTCTGGTCAACAATGCCGGTTTCGGCGTTTACGGCTCGTCCCGGGACCTGACCGTTGAGGCCGAACAGGCCATGATCGACGTCAATGCGCGCGCCCTTCACGCCATGGCGCGCGCTTTCCTGCCGCTTATGGAGGATGCCGGTGGCGGGCTGATCGTCAATGTGGCGTCCAATTCCGCCTTCGTGCCCACGCCCGGGCTTGCCGTCTATGCCGCGACCAAGGCCTTTGTCCGCCATTACTCACTGGCCCTGAACCAGGAGCTCAGGGCGGCCGACAGCCCTGTGCGGGTGATGACGGTCTGTCCGTCTGCCGTGTCAGACACGCCCTTCAAGGATCGCGCCGCCATGGACGGGGTGCGAACCTTTTCCAGCTTTACGGCGACCACGGCGGCTGAAGTCGCGTCCGATATCCTCAAGGGGATCGATCGGGGCGCTGAGGAGGTCATCACCGGCGCCGCCATGCGCCGGGCGATCTGGCTGATGCGGTTTTCGCCGGCGCCTCTGGTGCGCTGGCTGACGCGTCGAGAGACGGAGCGCGCCTAGGTCGTCTGTTGCAGCGGAAGGGCGGGTCTGAAAAACAACTAAAAGTCAGGTATTTGGCCGCATTCCATCTCGGCGCGAAGACAACATCTGTAAGAGACTCTTAATGCGAGAGCGCGAACGTCAACGCTTGAAGCCGGTTCGGGTTTGAGGGGTTGCAGATGCGCATGTTTGGCAAGCAGGAGTCGTATTTCGAGTCGGCCGTGCTGGCGAATTTCGCCGTGATCGAATTCACGCCTGATGGTCGAATTCTCTCGGCGAATGATGCGTTCTGCAAAGTCATGGGATACGCGCAGAGCGAGATCCTTGGCGCGCATCACCGCATGTTCATGTGTGAGGGTGAGGCGGATAGTCCCGATTAAGCCTTGTTCTGGCAGGCGCTGGCCCAGGGCGAGGGCTGGACCGGTGAGGCGGTGCGGCAGACCCGCTCTGGCGACTGCGTCTGGCTGGCGGCCGGGTATATCCCGATCAAGGACTCCAGCGGAAAGGTGACGCGGGTCGTCAAGCTCGCGCTCGACATGACCGCCATTCGTCAGGAGCGCTATCATTTTGAAAGCCAGATGCTGGCTGTTAATCGCTCACAGGCCGTGATCGAGTTTCAGCTGGACGGCACGATCAAGTCTGTGAACGACAATTTCTGCAAGGTGACGGGGTATGACGCCTCCGAGCTCGTCGGGGCGCACCATCGCAAGTTCTGTGACCCTGATTATGTGTCGAGCCCGGAATACAAGGCGTTCTGGGACGCCCTGGGTCAGGGTGAGTTCAAGAGCGGTGAATTCGAGAGATTCAAGAAATCCGGTGATCCGCTCTGGCTGCAGGCGACCTATAATCCGGTTCTGGATATCAATGGGAAGCCGGTCGGCGTGATCAAGCTGGCGGCTGACATCACTGACCGCGCCCTGGCGCGCGAGGCGCGCCGGCAGGCGCAGCGTGATATCGGGGCCCAGCTGAACGAGATTGCTTCGGCGGTCGAGCAGACCAAGGCCGAGGCGGAACGCGCCGCGCACTCCTCCAACGGCGCATCCGGCAATGTTCAGACTGTAGCGGCTGGTGCGGAGGAGCTTGCGGCGTCATTCAGCGAGATCGGGCGCAATGTTGAACAGGCTGTCAGCGTGACTCGCTCGGCGGTCGATCAGGCCCGGTCTACCGCCAACCTTGTCAATCAGCTCGCCGAGACCACGGACGCCATCACCAAGGTCACAGAGTTGATCGCCAGTATTGCGGACCAGACCAATCTGCTGGCGCTGAACGCCACCATCGAAGCGGCTCGCGCCGGCGAGGCGGGCAAGGGATTCGCGGTTGTCGCCAGCGAGGTGAAAACCCTGGCGGGTCAAACCGCAAAGGCCACTGAAGAGATTTCCGCGCAGATCCAGTCTGTTCAGAGCCAGACCTCCGGCGCGGTCAGCGCCATGGAGCAGATCGCAGGCACGGTGGAGCGTGTGGATCAGATCTCCTCGACCATCTCCGCCGCCGTCGAGGAACAGTCTGCCGTGACGGCGGACATTTCCCGAAACATGCACACGGCCGCCGAGAGCGTCGCTCAGGTCAACGCGGCGGTGCAAGGCATTGCTGACGCCACCCGGGCGATCAGCTCATCAACGGAAGAGGCGCGCGTCGCCGCCAATCAGGTCGCCTGATCCAGCCTGTAAGTGCACCGGACCGCCTAGGCCTCGCCGCCCCGGCGCTTGGCGAGGCGGGCCTTAGAGCCTTCATGGATCACGCGCAATTCATTGAGCGTGGTCTCGATCTCGGCCTTCTTCTCTTCCAGACGTTCGATTTCCTGCGCGGTCATGTTGATGACGAATTCGAGCTGCCGCACGCGGCCTTCGCCTTCCTGGCCATAGAGCTCGAGAAAGGTCTTGATGTCGCTGAGCTTGGTGCCGATCGTCTTGGCGCGCAGGATCAGCTTCAGGCGCTTTCTGTCCGCCTCGGTGTAGACCCGCTGTCCGCCGACGCGCTGGGGCTTCAGAAGCCCCTTGTCTTCATAAAAGCGAATGGTCCGCGTGGTGATGCCGAAGGCGTCCGCCAGCTCGGCGATCCCATAAAGGGCGTTCGGGGTCTTTGTATCGGGCGCTTGGGTCATCTGCCTGTCCTTGTTCCCTCCTTCATACGCCGATGCGTTTCCGCAAACAAGATGCGCTTGACGTATACGTTAAGCCCTGCGAAGCTTCCTTCATACCGGCGATGACAGACCGGACCAGTCAGGGAGGAGACGGGCGCACGATGAGCGATAACGCCACACACGCCCGCTATGACAGCGTGTTTCGCGATGACCTGTTCAAGGGACAGGTCATCATCGTCACAGGCGGCGGCTCGGGAATCGGTCGCTGCATCGCTCATGAGCTGACGGCTCTGGGCGCCCACGCCATTCTGGTGGGGCGCAAGCGCGAGAAGCTCGATGCGGTGGCGGAGGAAATCGCCGGGGATGGCGGTTCGTGCGAAACCGCGTCTTTCGATATTCGCGATGAGGACGCGGTCACGGAGGCCATCGCCGACATGGCCAGCCGCCATGGCCGCATCCATGGCCTTGTGAATAATGCGGGCGGGCAGTTTCCCGCCAATGCCGAGGATATCTCCAAGAAGGGTTGGGACGCGGTGATCGCCACCAATCTGACCGGCGGTTTCCTGATGAGCCGGGAAGTGTTCAAGACGTCCATGGCCGAACATGGCGGCGCCATCGTCAACATCACCGCAGACATGCATCACGGCATGCCGGGCATGGCCCATTCGGGCGCGGCGCGGGCGGGGATGGAGAACCTGACCAAGACCCTCGCCTTTGAATGGGCGCCCAAGGGCGTGCGTGTGAACGCCGTCGCGCCGGGCTGGATCGCGAGCTCCGGCATGGACACCTATGGCGGCGCCTTCCGCGCCATCATCCCCATGCTCAAGCAGAACCTGCCCGCCCAGCGTATGGGCTCCGAAGCCGAAGTGTCGGCGGCGGTGGCCTTCCTGCTCTCGCCGGGGGCGGCCTTCATTACCGGCGTCCAGCTTCAGGTGGATGGCGGCGCGCCTCTGGGCGAGCGCCATTTCCCGCTTACCCCGCATGAGAATTCGGAGGTTTTCAACGGCTTCCATCGTGCGGTCGATCCGGCCGTTCTGCGTGGCGAGGGGGCGGAGACATGAGCGTCCTGCCCAATCGCCTCAATCCGGGTTCTGACGAGTTCAAGGCCGCCCACGCCTCTATGAGCGAGAAGCTCGCCGCCGTGCGTGCGGCCGAAGAGCAGGTGCGCAACAATTCCGCCGCCAAGAAGGCTCGCTTTGAAGAGCGCGGCCAGCTTCTGCCGCGCGAACGCGTGGCGCGCTTGGTGGACCGTGGAGCGCCCTTCCTCGAGATCGCGCCTCTGGCGGGTCTGAAAATGCATGATGATGACGGCGGTCGCGGCGCGTCGGGCGGCGGCGCCGTCGTCGGGATCGGCGTTGTTGCGGGCAAGCGCTGCGTGATCGCGGCCTCTGACAGCGCCATCAAGGGCGGCACAGTCGCGCCCATGGGCCTCAGGAAATCCCTGCGGGCGCAGGAAATCGCGCTCGAGAACAAGCTGCCCATGATCCACCTTGTGGAATCAGGCGGCGCGAACCTTCTGTATCAGGCCGAGATCTTCGTGGATGGTGGGCGCAGCTTCGCCAATCAGGCGCGCCTGAGCGCGGCGGGCATTCCCCAGATCGCGGTGGTGCATGGCAGCTCGACCGCAGGCGGCGCCTATCTGCCGGGGATGAGCGATTATGTCGTTCTGGTGCGCGAGAAGTCGAAAATCTTCCTCGCGGGCCCACCGCTCGTCAAAGCCGCCATTGGTGAAGACGCCGATGATGAAAGCCTGGGCGGCGCGGATCTGCATGGCGAGGTGACGGGGCTGGGCGAATATGTCGCCGAGGATGACGCCCAGGCGCTCGCCTATGCGCGCGAGATCATGGACAAGCTCAACTGGTCGCCGGCCCGTGCGCCGGGGGCAGGCGACGCGCCGCTCTATGACGCCGAAGAGCTGATGGGCGTCGTGCCCGCCGATGATCGCACGCCGTATGACGTCAAGGATGTGATCGCCCGGGTCGTGGACGGTTCGGACTTTCTCGAGTTCAAGGCGCGCTATGGCTCTGAAACCGTGTGCGGGCACGCGCGTATCGGTGGCCAGATCGTTGGCATCATCGGCAATAACGGGCCGATCCAGCCTGAAGGCTCGACCAAGGCGGGCCAGTTCATCCAGCTGTGCGACCAGTCCGGCACGCCGATCATCTTCATGCAGAACACCACCGGTTACATGGTGGGCTCGGCGGCCGAGCGCGCGGGCGCGGTCAAGCATGGTTCTAAAATGATCCAGGCGGTGGCCAATGCCCGCGTGCCCAAGATCACCATCGTTCTGGGCGGCAGCTTCGGCGCAGGCAATTACGGCATGTGCGGGCGCGGTTTTGATCCGCGCTTCATCTTCGCCTGGCCCACCGCCCGCACCGCCGTGATGGGCGGCGCGCAAGCCGCCAAGGTGATGGAGATCGTCACCCGGGGCAAGAATGCGCGCGCCGGGGTCGAGACCGATGAAGAGGCGCTCGCCCAGATGACCGCCATGATCACCCAGAGTCTCGATGAGCAGAGCCAGGCGCTCTTCGCGACCGCTCGGCTCTGGGATGACGGGATTATCGACCCGCGGGACACCCGCGCCGTCCTGATTGAATGCCTGAACACCTGTGCTGAAGCGGATGACCGCCAGCTCAACCCCAACACTTTCGGAGTCGCGCGCTTCTAGGCCGTGACCCGATCCGGGAGGAGACGAGAATGCAGTTCACCGAGACCCACGAACAGCTTCGCGATACGGTCGCCAAGTTCGTCGCCAACGATATCAATCCGTATGTGGATGAATGGGAGGCGGCCGATCAGTTCCCCTCACATGAGGTCTTCAAGAAGATGGGCGATCTGGGCCTGCTGGGCCTGCGCTATCCCGAGGAGTATGGCGGCGCAGGGCTCGACATGACCTATTCGCTCGTCCTCGCCGAAGAGCTGGGGATGATCGATTGCGGCGGCGTGCCGATGGCGATCGGCGTGCAGACCGATATGTGCACCCCGGCGCTTGCGCGCTTTGGATCCGATGAGCTGCGCAAGCAATTCCTCGCCCCGGCGATCGCAGGCGACATGGTGGGCTGCCTAGGGGTGTCAGAGCCGGGAGGCGGGTCGGATGTGGCGGCGGTGAAGACCACCGCCAAATCCGATGGCGATGATTACATCATCAACGGCACCAAGATGTGGATCACCAATGGTCTGAAGGCGGACTGGTGCTGCCTTCTGGCGAACACGTCTGACGGCAAACCCCATGAAAGCAAGTCGCTGATCATGGTGCCAATGGACCTGCCGGGCATCGAGAAGCAGAAGATCCACAAGATCGGCATGCATTCGTCCGACACCGCCCAGCTCTTCTTTGATGATGTGCGGGTGCCCAAGCGCTATCGCATCGGCGATGAGGGCGCGGGCTTCATCTATCAGATGCTCCAGTTCCAGGAAGAGCGCATTTATGGCGCGGCGTCCTCTCTGAAGAATCTCGACAAGCAGATCGACCTGACCATCGAGTATACGCGCGACCGTCACGCCTTCGGTCAGCCGCTGCTGGACAATCAGGCGATCCATTTCCGCCTCGCCGAGCTTCGCACCGAAGTCGAGCTGCTGCGCTCGCTCGTCTATCGCTGTGTGGATGATTTCGTCGAGGGCAAGGACATCACCAAGCTCGCTTCGATGGCCAAGCTCAAATGCGGCCGTCTGGCGCGCGAAGTGTCTGATAGCTGCCTGCAGTTCTGGGGCGGCATGGGCTATACGGCGGACAATCTCGTCAGCCGTTCCTTCCGCGATGGCCGTCTGATTTCCATTGGCGGCGGCGCGGACGAGATCATGCTCGGCATCATCGCCAAGCTTGAAGGCACGCTGCCCAGGCGCCGCAAGCCCGAAGGCAACAACTAGCATGTCTGCGCCTCGCACCCTTCTGGTCGAGCGCCGCGCGCGGGTTCTGCATGTCACCTTGAACCGGCCCGAACTGCGCAACGCCATGTCGCTTGAAATGGTGGACGAGCTGATCGCGGCGCTGGCCGATGCCGAACAGGCAGGCGATCGCGCCATCGTCTTGCGCGGGGCAGGGGGGCATTTCTGCTCGGGCGGCGATATCAAGGATATGGGTGCGGCCCAGGGCCAGCCCGTCACGGACGGACATGACCCGATTGCGGCGGTCAATGCGCGCTTTGGCGAGCTTTGCGTCGCCTATGCCAATACCGGCTTGCCCGTGATGGCGGTGGTCGAGGGCGCGGTGATGGGCGGCGGGTTCGGCCTCGCCTGCGTGGCCGATGTGGTGCTGGCGTCCGAAACGGCGCTGTTCCGTCTGCCCGAAACCGGGCTCGGGATCGTCCCGGCCCAGATTGCGCCCTTCCTGGTGGAGCGGTTGGGCTACTCCGAAGCGCGTCGCCTGGCGGTCACGGGCGGCAAGCTTGACGCCGCTGCAGCGCTCAAGGTCGGGCTGGTGCATGCGGTGCATGAGACTGGCGCGCTCGATTCTGCGCTGGAAGCCGAGCTCGCCCAGATCCGCAAGGGCGCGCCCAATGCGATCGCGGCGACCAAGGCGCTGATGCGCCGGGCGCGGCTGGAAGCGCCGGCGAGCCTTGTGAAGGACGCCGCCATGGCCTTCGCCAAGGCAGCGCGGTCCCAGGAAGGCGCGGAAGGCATGACGGCTTTCCTTGAAAAACGTCCCGCCCGCTGGGCCGAGGAGGGGTGAGCATGACCGCGAAGTCTTTCTCCAGCGTGCTGGTCGCCAACCGCGGCGAGATCGCTGTCCGTGTGCTGAACGAAGCGCGTGATTCCGGGCGTACGGCGATCGCCGTCTATTCCGAAGCGGACGCCAACGCCCTGCATGTGCGTCAGGCGGATATGGCGGTCTGCATCGGCCCGGCGCTGGCGAGCGAGAGCTATCTCGATATCGATGCTGTGCTGGACGCAGCGAAGAAAACCGGCGCCGAGGCGATCCATCCCGGCTATGGCTTCCTGTCGGAAAACGCCGGTTTTGCGCGCGCCGTGATCGAGGCGGGTCTGGTCTGGATTGGTCCGCCGCCTGACGCCATTGACGCCATGGGCGACAAGGCGCGCGCCAAGGAATTGATGATCAAGGCGGGCGTGCCCACCTTGCCGGGCTGGCAGGGGGATGACCAGTCAGACGCCAACCTCAAGGCCGAAGCCGACAAGGTGGGTTATCCGCTCCTGATCAAGGCGGTGGCGGGCGGTGGCGGTCGCGGCATGCGGATTGTCCGCAGCGCAGGCGAGTTTGACGAGGCGCTGACCGCGGCCCGTCGCGAAGCGAAATCGGCCTTTGGCGATGACGCCGTGCTGATCGAGAAATTCGTCGAGCGCGGTCGCCATGTGGAGATCCAGGTCTTCGCGGATGTCGAGGGCAATACAATTCATCTGGGTGAGCGCGATTGCTCGGCCCAGCGTCGTCGCCAGAAGGTGATCGAGGAAGCACCGTCTCCGGCAGTGAACCCCGAGCTGCGCGAGACCATGGGCGCGGACGCCGTCGCAGCGGCGAAGGCTGTCGGCTATGTGGGCGCGGGGACGGTGGAATTCCTGCTCGATGAGAGTGGCGATTACTACTTCCTCGAAATGAATACCCGGCTTCAGGTCGAGCATCCGGTGACCGAAGAAGTGACCGGAACCAATCTTGTGCAATGGCAGTTCGAGATCGCGTCCGGCGCGCCGCTGCCGCTGAGCCAGTCGGATGTGACCATTGAGGGTTGGGCCATCGAGGCGCGGCTATACGCCGAAGACCCCTTCAACGGTTTTGCGCCGCAATCAGGCCTGATCCTCGCCTATGACGGCGAGGTCTCAAGCGCGGGCGGGCGCGTGGATTCAGGGGTTGAGACCGGCGACCGGATCGGGACCGATTACGATGCGATGGTGTCCAAGGTAATCGGCACGGGCGCCAACCGGGATGAGGCCATCGCCTCCCTGCGCGCCGCCCTGAAAAACGATCCGCTGCTGGGCGTGACGACCAATCGCGACTTCCTGTTGGCGCTGGTGGATGGCGAGGCTTTCCGCACCGGCGTGATTTGCACCGCCGATCTCGATCAGTGGGCGGAAGAGGCGTCGGGCCCGTTTGCGAAGCCGGGTCTGGGTCATGATGCCGTCGCGCTGGCCGCCGCGCTCCTGGCTGCGGCTCCGGCAGGGGTGATCCGGTCGGGTTCTGTCAGCCGGTTTGATCTGTCGCTGATCGTCAATGGCGATGCGGTGACGGTGCGTGTTGAACAGACGGGTCCTGATGCGGTCTCGGTCTCTGTCGCGGGTGAAGAGACGCCCTGTCAGGTTCAACTCCTTGAGGAGGATGCGCCCGGCGAGATCGCGTTCCGACTGAATGGCGTGGATCAACGCGCCCATGTGGCGCGTGCTGCAGACGGCAGCCTTCATATCGCGCTGGGCGATCAGATCCGCGTCATAGCCGAGGCCTCGCCCTGGGGCGCGGACGCGGCGTCTGATCCCTCCAAGATCACCGCGCCCGTGTCCGGCGCCGTGGTGGCGGTGAATGTCAAACCCGGCGACCGGGTGAAGGCGGGCGATGTGCTGGTCGTCATGGAAGCGATGAAAATGGAAATGCGCCTGAGCGCTGCAGCCGATGGCGAAATCGCCCTGGTGAACGCGCAAGCCGGCGCACAGGCCGCGAACGGCGCGGTGCTGATCGAGCTGACGCTCAACTCACAGGAGCAGACTGATGGATAAGGCCGTTCTGACATGCGCGCTCAATGGCGTGCTGACCAATCCCAAGACCCATCCGGTCCCGGTCACCCCTGAACAGATGGCCGCCAGCGCGAAAGAGGCGTTCGACGCCGGCGCCAGCGTCATGCACGTTCACTATCGCATGCAGGACGAGGATCACGGCCATTTCCCAAGCTGGGATCCGGACGTGGCCGCCAGCCTGATCGATGCGATCCGCGACGCCTGTCCGGGCGTGATCATCAATTCCACCACGGGGATTGTCGGCCCGGACGTGTCCGGCCCTGCGGCCTGCGTGAAGCGGGTGAAACCCGAGATCGCCGCCTGCAATGCCGGCTCTCTGAACTATCTCAAGCTCAAGCGGGACGGGTCCTGGGCCTGGCCGCCCATGATGTTCGACAATCCGGTCGAGAAGGTCCAGGCGATGCTCGACGCCATGGCCGAAGTGGGCGCGCACCCCGAGTTCGAGTGTTTTGACGTCGGCATCGTGCGCTGTGTGAACATGTATATCGAGAACGGCATGGCCCCGTCCGCGCATTACAATTTCGTGATGGGCGTGGCCTCGGGCATGCCGGTGGACGCCGAGCTGTTGAAATTGCTGCTCAACTACAAGCGCGCGGGCGATCCCTGGCAGACGACCCTGATCGGGCGTCAGGAAATCTGGCCGGTTCATCAGGCCACCGCCGATTTAGGCGGTATGCTTCGCACCGGACTTGAGGATACCTTCTATCTGCCTGATGGCGAACGCGCCACGGGCAACGGAGCCTTGATCGAGGCTCTGGCGCAATGCGCCCGCAACGCCGGGCGGGAGATCGCGTCGCCGCAAGAGGCGCGCGAGATCATGGGCCTGAACGCGGCGGAGACCGCGCATGCCTGACATGTTTTACAGGGAGGAGACGCATGGAGGCGCGCGCGAGTGATTTGCCCCGCATAGGGGCGGAGAACTGGTATCCGTCCACGCCAGCCCGCTTGCTGGAAAAGGCGGAGACCCGTGGCTCGGATCCCGCCTATGCCGTGCGGCTGGGCGAGGGGTGGGCCTATACGAGCTGGGCGGAGTACGCCGAGCAGGTCCGGACTGCCGCCCGCGCGCTGATCGCGCTGGGGTTCGAGGAAGACGAGACCGTCGCCATTCTGGGCTATAACCGCCCCGAATGGACGATAACGGCGATCGCGGCGATGATGGCGGGCGGTCGCCCAGCCGGCGTGTACTGGACCAGTGCGCCGCCCGAAGTCGCCTATATCCTGCAACACTCCAAGGCGCCCGTGCTTCTGGTGGAGACCGCAGAACATGTGGAGCAGGCGCTGGAGCTGCGCGCTGAATGTCCCGAGCTCGAACACATCATCGTTATGGAAGGCGGGGCGGGCGACCATCCCGACGTGCTGAGCTGGGCGCAATTCATGGCGCTGGGCGTTGAAGAGCATCAGGATACCGTCAGTGAGCGGATGAAGGCGATCAACGAGAACCGCATCGGCTCCCTGATCTATACATCCGGCACCACCGGCCCGCCCAAGGCGGTCATGCTCAGCCATGGCAATATCTCATGGAGCGCGGCCAAGCTCAGCGAGATGTTCAAGGCCCAACCCGGCGACCGCACGCTGTCCTATCTGCCGATCGCCCATGTGGCCGAACAGCAGTCGAGCGTGCACAACCATGTGATGAGCGGGGCGATCATGCATTTCGCCCAGTCCATGGAAACCCTCGCCGATGATCTTCAGGCCTGCCGCCCGAACGTGTTCTTCGGGGTGCCGAGGGTCTGGGAGAAGATGTCCGAAACCATTCGCGGCCGTCTGGCCGAGGCGACCGGGATCAAGGCGAAGCTCGCAAAATGGGCCATGGGCGTGAACCGTCGATGGCATGAAGCCAAGCTTGATGGCCGATCTCCCAACCCGCTCCTGTCCTTGCAGAAACCCCTCGCCAATGCGCTGGTGATCAAGAAGGTGCAGGCGGCTCTGGGGCTGGACGATTCCCGGCTTCTGATCTCGGGCGCCGCCCCGATCAGCCCAGAAGTGCTGTGGTTCTTCACCGGTCTCGATCTTCTGATCTGCGAGGGCTATGGCCAGTCGGAAACCAGCGCCCCGACCGCATTCAGCATGCCTGGCATGATGCGGATCGGTTCCGTCGGCAAGATGATCGACGGCATGGAGGCGCGCGTGTCCGAGGAGGGCGAACTGCAGGTGCGCGGTCCGAACGTCTTTGTCGGCTACATGAACAATAACGAGGCCACCGAGAACACCTTCACCCGCGATGGCTGGATGAAGACCGGCGATGTGGTGCGGATCGATGAGGACGGCTTCGTCTTCATCACGGGGCGGATCAAGGACATCATCATCACCTCGGGCGGCAAGAACATCACGCCGGCCAATCTCGAGACCGACCTGATGAATGCGCCCCTCGTGGAGCATGCGGTGGTGGTGGGCGACGCTCGCCCGTATCTCAGCGCGCTTGTGACCCTGAGCGCAGACGCGCTGGCCGAGTTCGCCCGCAAGCATGGCCAGAGCGTGGAGGAGGCCCGGCAGAGCCAGGCGCTTCACGATGAGCTCCAGGCCGCTGTCGATGCGATGAACCGGCGCTATGCGCGCGTGGAGAACATTCGCAAGTTTCGGGTGCTGGACGCGCCTCTGAGCGTTGAGACCGGCGAGCTGACGCCAACCCTGAAAGTGCGGCGCAATGTGGTGATCTCGCGCAATCAGGCGCTGGTGGATGCGATGTATGCCGAAGGCCATGACGACATCTGACCTGCCTGCCCGGACAGATGTTCTCATTATCGGGGCCGGCATGTCCGGCCTCGCCATGGGCCGCCAGCTCAAGCGAGCAGGTGTTGAGGACTTCATCATTGCCGAGCGCGCCGAGGGGGCGGGCGGGGTGTGGCGGGCCAACGCCTATCCCGGCGCTGCCTGTGACGTGCCGAGCCATCTGTATTCCTACTCCTTCTTTCCCAATCCGGAATGGAGCCGGAAATTCGCGCCCCAGTCCGAGATCAAGGCCTATTTCGAACGCGCCAGCAAAAAATTCGGACTGGATCCGCATATCCATTACGGCCGTTCGGTCCGTGAACTGATCTATGATGAGAGCGGCGGCGTCTGGCGCGTTGGTCTTGAAGATGGCGCCCGACTCCAAGCGCGCATCGTGATCAGCGCGGTGGGGCAGCTTTCCGAGCCCTTCTCTCCGGCCCTTGAGGGCCAGGAAGGCTATCAGGGCCGTATTGTTCATACCGCTGAATGGACGCCGGACATCGACATGGCGGACAAACGGGTCGCGATGATCGGGAGCGCGGCGAGTGCGATCCAGGTCCTGCCCCATGCGGCGAAGGCGGCGTCTGAGCTGACCGTGTTCCAGCGCACGCCGAACTGGATCATTCCCAAGCCGGACCGCGCCTTCACAGGCGTGGAGAAATGGCTGTTCCGGCACATGCCGGGCTATCACTGGCTTTATCGCATGGGGAGTTTTCTCCTCCATGAGACCCGCTGGCCGGCCTTCCGGTCGGGGGGGCTCGCCACGGCCTATACCCGCCATCGCCTCACCCGGCGCATCAAGGCCGAAGTGAAGGACGAGGCGCTTCTGGACCATGTGCTGCCCGATTATGCGCCGGGCTGCAAACGCATCCTGCTGTCCAATGATTTCTTTGCAACCCTGAACCAGCCTCATGTGCGACTGATTACGGACGGCGTGCAGCGCCTGACGTCTGACGGGGTCGAAACCGGCGCGGGAGAGCGCATCAGCGCGGATCTCATCATCCTCGCGACCGGCTTCAAGGCGAGCGAGTTCCTGCCCAGCCTGGAGGTCAGAGGGCGTGGCGGCAAGAGCCTCAAGGAGGTCTGGGGCGACAGCCCGGCCGCCTATAAGGGGGTGGCGATGACCGGATTTCCGAACCTGTTCACCCTGTATGGGCCGAACACCAATCTGGGTCACAACTCGATCATCTTCATGATCGAACGCCAGACAGAGTATGTCCGCAGGCAGGTCGTGCGCCTGCTGGAAGAGGGCGGGAAAAGTCTTGAAGTCCGACCCGAGGCGCAGGCGATGTTCAACGCCCGTCTCCAGAAACGCCTTGAAGGCACGGTCTGGGCGGGCGAATGCCCGTCCTGGTACAAGAGTGCGGACGGGATCATCGTCAATAACTGGGCCGGTCCGGCCAGCCGGTATGCACTGGCCGTATCCGGGCAGGATCGGGACGCCTTCGCGCTCGAGCCGCGCTAGTCCGCTGACAGGATGGGCTCGGCCCAGGTTTTCAGGCGCTCCAGCGCCAGGTCCGCTTCTGGCAGAAGTGGAGCGAAGAGCGGGAAATCGTGCCAGAGCGCTTTCCAGATTTCGCAATGAACCGGCACGCCCGCCTGCTCCAGCTTCTCGGCGAAGCGGATGGAATCGTCACGCAGGATCTCATCGTCCCCGGTCTGGATGAACATGGGAGGCAGGCCTGTGAGATCGGCAAACAGCGGCGAGGCTTCCGGCGTGCTCGCCGGAGTGTCTTCCAGATAGAGCTGGGCCCCGGCCGCCAGCCAGTCCGGCTTCAGCATGGGATCGGCGTTCGCGCGTGTCCGGGCGCTGTCCCCGCTGGCTGTGAGGTCGGTCCAGGGCGAGATCAGATAGACGCCCTGGGGCAGGGAGCGTCCCTGTTCACGCTGGCGCAACAGGCTGGCCAGCGCCAGACCGCCGCCCGCACTGTCGCCTGCGATCAGAACCGGACCATCGCTGTGAGCCATCGCCCAGTTAAGCGCTGCGGCCCCGTCATCGACGGCGCAGGGAAAGACATGCTCGGGGGCCAGGCGATAATCGACAGAGACCGCCTTGATGCGCAGGCCCTTTGCGAGACGCGTGACGAGGGGTTTGTGGCTCTTGGCGGAGCCCAGGCAATACCCGCCGCCATGCAGGAACAGAAGCAGTCCCGGACGATGCTCGTCCGGCGTGAAGGTCAGCGCTGAAAGCCCTGAAATCTCCGTCTTCTCGACGCGCACATCAGCAGGGGTGGGCAACCGGTCCGCACCCGCATCCATACGCTTGCGGGCGATCTGGCGCGGATTTTCGGGAGACATCACCGTCTTCCCCGCCGTGCGCGCCATGTGCCGCGCCAGAAGGCGGCGGAGGCTCAGAGCGCTTTGCTTGCCGACCGTTTCGATCACGCGGCTCTCCTTCTTTCTCAGGACGTTCAGCCTTTCCGGTTTTCACCACACTGACAAGCGCTTCCTGTGAATGAGCGCATAACCGCGCAGATGAAACACTGATCCTTAAGCTCAAATCCGCACTCTGTTTGCAGCTTTAGGGAGAGACGGGCATGCCAATTGACCAGGCGGTCATCGCGGCTCACGAGGCATTCATCGCGGGCCGCAATGGCGGTTGTCGCGCCTTTTTCCGTTTCCAGGATCTCACAGGCGTCAATCTGATGAAGCGCAAACTCGATGGGATCGAGTTCATCGGATGTGATCTCAAGGATTCCAGTTTCGCCCTGGCTTCCATGGTGACGGCGTCCTTCTATTGTTCAAGCCTGAAAGGCGCGGATCTGCGTGGTTCGGATCTGTCGCGTGCGGACTTGCGCGGGGCGATCCTGCGAGGGGCGGATCTGTATCGCGCCAATCTGGATGGCGCGGACTTTCGCAAGGCGGTCCTTTACAAGGATGAGCGCGACAAGGAATTCAAGCAGAACGACTGGGTCCAGGACCTGGAGGATGGTCGTGACGGCGCCGTGGATTTCCGCGACTGCTCCCTGCGCGGCGCGCGACTGAGTTCGGCGAAACTCAAGGGCGCGGACTTTTCCGGCGCCATGATGGAAGGCGCTGATCTGCACCAGGCTGATCTTCGAGACGCCAATTTCAAAGGCGCGGTTCTAACGGGTGCGGACATGAAGGGCGCGCGTCTGGACGGCGCCAATCTGGACAATGTGGTGCGCGATCCGGCTCAGGCGGCGCTGGCGCGGGCGTCAGACCTGATGAAACTGCTCGAACAAAGTGATCTCTATACACAGTCTCGCGGCGAACAGGGGCGGCGGGCCGTCTTTGAGGGCGAGGATTTGCGTGTCCTGGGACGCGCCTGTCAGGGCAAGGGACTGATCGGCGCGAATATGCGCGGCGTCTGCGCCGTGGGCATGGATTTCTCGGGCGCGTCTTTCATTGGCGCGAACTTCACCGGAGCGGATTTGCGCGGAGCGAACTTCACGGGCGCGAATCTCAAGGGCGTCACTTTCCGCGACTGCAATCTCAATCACGCCATTATGCAGGGCGCGGACCTTCGATCCTTTACGGGCAGCACCGGACGGGTTTTCCATCCGTCCTTCGAAGGCGCATCCCTTCACGCGGCCCGGTTCGAGGGCGCGCGCATGGATCACGAGCTGCTGGCGGCCGCGATCGGCCCTGTCCAGGCGTATGAGAATCTGGCGCCGGCGCAAGGCGAGGAGCCGGCGAAGGCGTCCTAGCCCTGTTGGCGCGCCACGCGCTCGGCCCAGTCTGCGAAATCTGACTGGGCGGTTTCAAAGCCGATATCATTGAGCGTTTCATGACGGCCCTGCGGGTCACGCCGCATGGTCACATCCGAAAAACGCGCATTATAAAGTCGCGAGGCCAAGACCTTGGCCGCCTGGCCCTTGTCTGTCGCGGGATCCTCGCCGCCGGCCGCCAGATGAATGGCGAGATCGGTGCGCATGCCCCGCAGGCGATTTTCACTCTCCCCGAGCTCGGTCCCGTCAATCAGATCGCGCCACATGGAGATCGAGGCCGGCCAGCCGCAATCGGGATCGTTCACATAGGCGTCCACTTCCTCGGGGATGCGCGACAGCCAGTCAAAATCGGTGCGACGGCCCTTGATGGCCTTGCCCCAGGCCTTGAAGGTCAGGGCTTCGATCCAGGTCGAGCCTTGCTGGGACTTCTTGAACAGGCTCTCGATATTGAGAACCGCGCGCATCAGCCCGGCTCGACCGCCGAGCGCCAGGTTCGAGTTCCAGACCGCAAGGCCGGAAAGCTCGCCCTTGCGCTCCATGGCGTGGTTCATCGCCACGACGCCGCCCATGGAATGACCGAATACAATATGGGGCAGGCCCGGAAAACGCGCCTTGAGATGGTCTTCCACCGCCAGCGCGTCCTCCACGACCTTGCTCCAGCCTTTCGGCGCGCCGAACACGCCGCGCGGCGCATCTTCAGCGGTTGTCTCGCCATGTCCGCGATGGTCATGGGCGGCGACGTGGAAACCACGACCCGCCAGATAGGCCGCGAAGCGCGCATAGCGGGCCGAATGTTCGGCGAGGCCGTGATGGATCTGGACCACGCCCAGCGGCTGGCCGTCGGCCTCTTGCACATGCAGGCGCAGGCTTGCGCCCGTGGGGCTTTGAAAAGTTTCCGCAACAAACGCCATCGGGGCATTCTCCATCCGGTCAGAACCGCTTAGCTTGGCGACACCATAAGACTGCCCGGAGCGTTTCACCATGTCCCGTCCTGCACTGCTTGCGCTTGATCAAGGCACCACCTCGTCCCGCGCGCTGGTGTTTGACGAGACAGGACGCGTCATCGCGTCCGCGCAGGAGGAATTCGCACAGGGCTATCCCAAGCCGGGCTGGGTTGAGCATGACCCGGAAGTGATCTGGGCGACGGTGCTCTCCACGGCCCGCAAGGCGATGAGCGCGGCCGAGGAACAGGGCTGGACGGTCGAGGCCCTTGGCGTCACCAATCAGCGCGAGACGACCTTGGTGTGGGATCGCGCCACCGGCCAGCCCATCCACAACGCCATAGTCTGGCAGGACCGGCGGACCGCAAAAACCTGTGCGGCTTTGAAAGCCGACGGCGCCGAAGCGCTGGTGCGCGACAAGGCCGGGCTGGTTCTGGACCCGTATTTTTCCGCTTCAAAGCTCGCTTACATTCTCGACGCCGTGCCCGGCGCGCGAGCGAAGGCCGAGGCCGGCAAGCTCGCCTTCGGCACGGTGGACAGCTTCCTGATCTGGCGGCTCACCGGCGGGCGGGTCCATGTGACTGACGCCACGAATGCCAGCCGCACCAGTCTTTATGCGCTCAAGACCGCAGACTGGGATGAGGAGCTTCTGAAGCTCTTCAATGTGCCGCGTGCGGTCCTGCCTGACATCGTCGACAGCGCCGGTCGTTATGGCGACACCGACCCGTCTGTTCTGGGGCGCGCCATCCCCATTTGTGGCGCAGCGGGGGACCAGCAGGCGGCGGCGCTCGGGCAGGCCTGCCTTCATCCGGGCGAAGTGAAATCGACCTATGGCACGGGCGCGTTCCTGCTGGTGAACACGGGCGACCAGCCGGTGAAATCAGAAAACCGGCTGCTGGCGACGACAGCCTGGCGTCTGAACGGGCGGTCCGCGTTTGCGCTGGAAGGCTCGATCCTGTCCGCCGGCGCGACGGTGCAATGGCTGCGCGATGGTCTGGGGATGATTGCGCGCTCGTCTGAAATCGAGGCGCTGGCGCAAAGCGCCGATCCTGAGTGCGGCGTCTATCTGGTGCCGGCCTTTTCAGGCCTCGGCGCACCGCATTGGGATCCGGATGCGCGGGGCCTGATCTGCGGGCTGAGCCGGGGCTGCGGTCGGGCGGAGATCGCGCGCGCGGCGCTCGATTCCACCGTCTACCAGACCCAGGATCTTCTGACCGCCGTGGCCAATGACGGGGTTGAAGTGCGCACTCTGAAGGTGGATGGCGGCATGGCGGTCAATGACGCCCTGATGCAGCGGCTCGCGGATATCTGCGCGGTGGAGACCGTGCGACCGGTCAACGCCGAAGCCACCGCCTGGGGCGCGGCCTTCCTTGCAGGGCTTGGCATCGGCATGTTCTCGGACCTCTCCGAATCCGCGACCCTGTGGCAGGCTGAACGCGCCTTCGCGCCCAAGCTGGATGAGGCCGCGCGCCAGCGCCAGATGGCGGGTTGGCATGATGCGGTGCGACGCACGCTGAGCTGACCCTGCGACCGGTCGCCGCTGCGGCGAGTGGTCAGCTGATGCGCATATCAAAGTCGGGCTAAGCGGGGTGTCCTTGCAGAGGAATGGAGCCCGTCATGGCGTCCCGGATCACCAACTTGCTGAGCTACGGCCAGCAACGCAGCCCGCGCTACACCAGCTATCCCACCGCCCCGCATTTTCATGAGGGCGTGACCGGAGCGGTCTATGGCGATTGGCTCGAAACGCTGGATCGCGGCAAGCCGGTCTCGCTCTATCTTCATGTGCCCTATTGCAAATCCCTGTGCTGGTATTGCGGCTGCAACACCCGCGCGACCACGCAGGACGGCCCGATCGAGGCCTATCTGAAGGTGTTGTTGAAAGAGCTCGCGCTGGTGGCGGACCGCCTGCCGGGTCGCATGAGAGTATCCCATCTGGCGCTGGGCGGCGGCACGCCGGCGATCCTGAACCCGGATCAGATGGACCGGCTGATGGCCGCGATCTATGACCGGTTTGAATTCGAGGAGGGCGCCGAGCGCGCCATTGAGATCGATCCGCGCCATTTCAGCAAAGACGACGCTCAGGCGCTGGCGCGTAATGGCTTCACCCGCGCCTCGACGGGCGTGCAGAGCTTTGATCCGGCGGTGCAGCGCGCCATCAACCGCATCCAGCCCTATGAAGTGGTGGAAGCGTCCTTCAATCGCCTGCGCGAAGCGGGCGTGATGAAGATCAATGCCGACCTTCTCTATGGCTTGCCGCTTCAGACCGCCGACAGCGCCCGCGCCAGCGCGGAAGCGGCGGCGGCGCTCAATCCGGACCGGCTCGCTGTCTTCGGCTACGCTCATGTGCCGCACATGAAATCGCATCAGCGTTTGATCAAGGACGAGGCTCTGCCCGGCGCGAAGGCGCGTCTGGCGCAGGCGGATGCGATGGAGCATGCGCTGATCGAGTGCGGATACGCTCTGATTGGCATCGACCATTATGCCCGCCCGGATGACCCCATGGCGCAGGCGCTGGAAAACGGCACGCTGCGGCGGAACTTTCAGGGCTACACCACCGACAAGGCGGACACCCTGATCGCACTGGGCGCGTCGGCGATAGGCCGCACACCGCACGGCTATGTGCAGAACCGCTCGGACGTCAGAAGCTGGATGCAGGATGTGGAGGCGGGCCGCCTGCCTGTCGGCAAAGGCGTTGAGGTGACCCGCGAGGACGCGATGCGCGCCGCGATTATCGAACAGGTGATGACCTATCTGCGCGTGGACCCTGAAGCGGTCGCCGCCCTGTATGACAGGCCGGCGCCGCAGGCGGATCTGGACGATCTGGTGCGCTCGGGCGTCGTCAGTGTTGAAGGCGGGCTCATCACCGTCAATCCGGCCTATCGCCCGCTGGCGCGGCTCGTTGCGGCGGCGTTTGACGGCTATCTCGCCACCGGCGCGGCGCGGCACTCGGTGTCGGTCTAAGGGTTTGATGCGCTGCGGCGCAGCGGGCTTTGTGGACAGGCGCGAAGCGAGGATTTAAACGTCGAAGAGCGTAATGTTCTTACGTGCAATCCAACCTCTCTTTTTTGTCAAAGAAGCCTAAACACCATGTCGCAGGACAACTTCCCGGTAGAGACGCGCCGTCACTCCGCCGCCCACCTGATGGCGGCGGCGATCAAGGACCTCTGGCCGAACGCCAAATTCGGCGTGGGTCCGGCGACAGCCACAGGCTTTTACTATGACATCCAGCTCGAAGAGCCGCTGACGGTCGAGGATCTTCCGAAGATCGAGAAGCGCATGAAAGAGCTGCGCAAGAAAAAGAAGAAGTTCTATTGCGAAGCCCACGGCATCGATGAAGCCATCGAATACATGGCCAAGGAAGGCCAGGACTTCAAAGTCGAGCTTCTCAAACTGCTGCGCGACAAGGGCTCGACCGCCATCGCCAAGGAAACGGGTGACGAATCCGTCGCGGGCGAAGGTCTTGATGAGATCACCTTCTATCGCACCGGCGATTTCGTCGATCTGTGCCGCGGTCCCCATGTGGACCATTCGGGCCAGGTGGGCGAGTTCAAGCTGCGCTCCATCGCAGGGGCCTATTGGCGCGGCGATGCGAACAACGCCCAGCTTCAGCGCATCCATGCGCTGGCGTTCGAGACCAAGGAAGAGCTCGAAGCCGAAGTCACTCGTCTGGAAGAGCAGGCCAAGCGCGATCACCGCAAGATCGGCAAGGAGCTGGGCCTGTTCACGCTGGTCGAGGAAGTGGGCGCGGGCCTGCCCATGTGGCTGCCTGCGGGCAATGTGATCCGCGACGAGCTTGAAAAGCTCGCCCGCATCACCGAGCACCGCGCGGGCTACAAGCGGGTCTCCACCCCGCACATCACCAAGGGCGATCTGTATCACCGCTCCGGTCACCTGCCGTACTATGCCGAAGACATGTACGCGCCGATCATGATCGACGAGCAGGAATACTATCTGCGGCCGATGAACTGCCCGCACCACCACATGATCTACGCGCATGACCAATGGTCCTATCGCGATCTGCCGGTGCGTCTGTCCGAATACGGTCAGGTCTATCGCTATGAGGCCTCGGGCGGCCTGTCGGGCCTGATGCGGGTGCGCGGCTTCTGCCAGAACGACGCGCATATCTATTGCCGTCCAGACCAGGCGAAGGACGAGTTCCTGGCCGTCATGCACATGCACGCCGATTATTACCGCCTCTTCGGCATTCAGGATTTCTGGATGCGTCTGTCCCTGCCGGACATGGAGAATCTCGACAAGTATGTCGATGATGCCGAAGGCTGGAAGACGGCTCTGTCGATCCTGAAGCAGGCGATGGACGAGTCCGGTTATCCGTACAAGGAAGTCGAGGGTGAAGCCGCCTTCTACGGCCCTAAAGTGGACTTCATGGTGAAATCGGTCGTGGGCACCGAATACGCCATCTCCACCAACCAGCTCGACTTCATGGCGACCAAGCGCTTCAACCTCGTCTACACGGCAGAGGATGGCTCCAAGCAGCCGGTCTATGTGATCCACCGTGCGCCCATGGGCAGCCATGAGCGTTTCGCCGCCTTCCTGATCGAGCACTATGCCGGCAAGTTCCCGACCTGGCTGAGCCCGACCCAGGCGGTGGTGATCCCGATCGCCGACCGTCACGAGGAGTACGCCCAGAAGGTCCGCGACCAGCTGTTCTTCTCCGAGGTGGATTCGGTGAATACCGGCATCCGCACCGAGACGGATTTCGCCTCCGAGCGGATGCAGAAGAAGATCCGCAACGCCCAGCACCGCCAGATCCCCTATATGCTGGTGGTGGGCGATGCAGAGGCGGAGAACGGGGAAGTGGCCGTGCGTCACCGCGACCATGGCGATATGGGCACGATGAAGGTCGAAGACCTGATCGCCCGCATCGCCAAGGAGCAATCAGGGCGCACTGACCTGCCCAAGCCTGAATAGGCGAGGGGGCAGTCGAACATGGAAACGCCGGCCCTCGGGCCGGCGTTTTTGTGTGGGCATGTCAGAGTATGATCAGGCTTTGGCCAAACGGCGCTTGCGCCAGACGCGCCAGCCGATCAATCCGCCGACCGCCAGCAGGACCAGCAATCCGATCAGGCCCGCGACACTGAGCAGGATCAGGGCGACGACAAGTCCGGCCATCACGGCAAGGCTGGTCAGGGGGGAAGCGCGCACATCGTCCACGATCATCACCAGAGCCGGCAATAGCATCAGGATGGTGATGGAGGCGAAGACGAGGCCCGCTCCAAGCGACACCGCCATGGGCACCAGGAACTGGGCCTGGGGGCTCTGCTCGGCGATGATCGGCAACAGGCCGAGCGCGGTCGTCAGCGTGGTCACAAGGATCGGGCGGAAGCGCCGCCCCGCCGCCTCGGCGATGGCGTCCTCGGCTTTCATGTCCCGCTCGTTGACGTTCAGATTGTAGCGGTCGATCAGCACGATGGAGGCGTTCACCACCACGCCCGACAGCGCCACCATGCCGAAGATGGACGGGAAGGAGAGCGGATAGCCCAGTATGAAATGGCCCAGGATCGCGCCGCCAATGCCGAAGGGAATGGCGATCAGGATGATCAGCGGCTGGATATAGCTTCTAAGCTGGGTCGCCAGCAGCGCATACATGATCACGATCGCGATCAGCAGGCCGCGCCCGAGGCTGGCGAAGTCCTCGGCCTGTTCACGCCCGGCGCCCGCGAGGGTCCAGCGCAGTTCAGGATACGCGTCGACGAGTTGCGGCAGCATCTCGCTTTCAACCCGCGCCCGGGCTTCGCCGGGCGTCAGGCGCGCCTCGTTCACATCAGCGGTCACCTCCACGATGCGGCGGCCATCTATGCGCTCGATCCGGGTGTAGCTGCGGCTCTCGGTGATGGTCGCGGCGACGCTGAGCGGCAGGCTCTCGCCATCGCGCGTGCGTATGCGCAGATCACCGAGTTCGGACAGGCCGACCCGTTCTTCGTCCGGATAGCGCACGAAGACGCGCAGCTCGTCCGAACCGCGCTGGATGCGTTGGACTTCCTCGCCAAAGAAGGCCTGCCGCACCTGGCGGGCCACATCGCGCGGCGTCAGCCCGGCTGCTTCGCCAGCGGGGGTCAGCGTGAAGTTGAGCTGGCGTTTGCCGATATCGAGTCCATCCTCGATCTCGGACACGCCGTCGATCTCCGCCAGCCAGTCCGCCAGCTGACGCACTGCGGCTTCCAGCGCCTCGTTCTCTGGGTGGGACAATTCATAGGCGATGTCCGCATCCTGTGGTCCCGCCGAGGAGATGATGGACAATTGCTCCACCCCGGCCAGCTGTCCGGTGCGTTCCCGCCACAGGGATTCCAGCTCGGAGGAGCTGGTGGTGCGATCGGCGGACGGGGTCAGCTGGATCTGGATCTGGGCGGCGTTGGACGCGATCGTGGTGGTCGAGCTCGAGCCCGGACCTCCGAACAGGCTCGTGCGCCCGCCAATGGTCGCCTCGATGGACTTGAACACCGGCTCGCCAGTCTCGGCGTATTCGCGCTGGATGGATTCGGCGGCGGCGATCATCTGCTCGGCGGCGTTGCGGGTGGCCGTGAAAGGCGCGCCGTCCGGCAAGCTGATATCGGCTGTGATCTGTTCGGATTCAATCGCCGGGAAGAAGACGAAGCGGACAATGCCGGAGGTGGCGAGCGTCATCACCAGAATGAGGATGGCGATGCCGGCCGCAGCCACCAGCCAGCGCATGCGGGCGGCGAAATGCGCCCAGCGGCTGACGGTTCCCTCCGCAAAGGCGGTCAGGATCTGAGCCACCTTGTCCTGAATGCGCGCCAGCGGGCCGCGCGACCAGTGACCGCCATGCGCGAGGTGAGAGGGCAGGATGAAGAAGGCCTCGATCAGCGACACGGCCAGGATCGAGATCACCACGATCGGGATGGGGCGCGTGATCTCGCCAAAGGTGCCGCCCGAGAAGATCAGCGGTCCGAAGGCGGCCATGGTGGTCAGAACGCCCACCAGAACCGGCGCGGCCACGCCGGTCACCCCGGCGATGGCGGCTTCTTCTTCAGAGCGGCCTTTCTGACGTTCACGGTCGGTGTTCTCGCCCACCACGATGGCGTCATCGACCACGATGCCCAGCACCACGATCAGACCGAACGTGGTGATGAAGTTCAGCGTCACGCCCGCCATGCCGAACAGCGCGAAGCCGCCGAGGAAGGAGATCGGCACGCCCATGGACACCCAGAACGCCAGACGCAGGTCGAGCACCAGCACGAGCAGCAGAAAGACGAGCGTGAAGCCGATGATGGCGTTACGGGCGAGCAGAGAAATGCGGTCGCGGAAGACCTGAGACTGGTCGACGACCATTTCGAGCGCCACGCCCGGCGGCAGGCTTGCGGTCTCGGCGAAGGCGATGGCGGCGTTCCTGACGCCCAGCAGGTCCTCGGAGCCCTGGGTCTGCACATCGATGAAGACGGCGGGCTGGCCGTTGAAGCGCGAGATCAGCGGGTCTTCCTCAAACCCGTCATTGATCACCGCCACATCGCCGAGACGAACCCGCGCGCCGGTTTCAGACGAGCGCAGGATGATGTTCGCGAACTCGTCCCCGGTCTCCCGGCGTGCATTGGTGCGCAACAGGATATCGCCCGACCGGGTGCGGATTTCGCCGCCTGACAGGTCCACCGAGGCGGCGCGCACAGCGTCCGCCACTTCGGTGAAGGTCAGCCCGTACTCGCGCAGGGCGTCTTCGGACACGGAGATGGAAATCTCCAGCGCCCGAACGCCGCGAAGCCGGACGGTGGAAATGCCGTCTTCCGCCAGCATGTCGCGTTCCAGCCGGGAGCCGGCCTCGCGCAGGGCGGCTTCGTCCACAGGGCCGGTAAGCGCGAAGGTGAGGATCGTGGTGACCGGCTGGGGCACCCGGATCTGGGGTTGTTCGGCGTCGGCGGGGGGGAAGTCGGCGATGGCGGAGACGGCGGTCTCCACATCGTCCTTGACCACTTGGGCGTCGGCGAAGTCCTGCAACTCGACGGTCACCGTGCCGCGGCCTTCAGACGCCACGGAGCGGACCCGGTCCACGCCTTCAAGCCCGATCACCGCTTCCTCGATGCGGCGGGTGATGGAGTCCTCCACATCGCCCGGCGTGGCGCCGGGATAGATCACCGCCACCTGCACCGTTCGCGGCTGCAGGGTGGGGAAGACCTCGGTCTGCATGGTGAAGGCGGTGATGGCGCCGCCCAGTAGGAACAGGATCATCAGAAGATTCGCGGCGACCGGATTGCTCACGAACCAGGCGATCAGCCCCTTGCCGGGCCAACCGGCATGGGCGGACGGGGGCAGGACAGGATCGCTCACGGGCGCGCCTCGTCCGCATTGAGAATATTGGCCCGGCGACCGAGCGCGTTTTCCGGAACCGGGGTCAGGATCACGCCTTCGGCATAGTCAAAAGGCGCCACGAAGACATCGCCGTCCCAGCGGTCCAGCACCTCGATGGTCACTTCCTCGATGCGGCCGTCCCGCACGATGCGCACCTGATCGAGTCCGACGAGCGCGGAGCCCGGCATCATCAGACCGCGTTCGAGGTCCGGCCCGGTCACCGTTACGGACACGAACTGGCCTGGGCGCAGCTGATCAGGGGTGTCGGGGGCGATATAGAGGTCGACGAACCGGGTGCGGGGGTTCAGGTCAGCGCCTTCGCGCACGATCTCACCGTTCAGGCTCAGGCCCGTCTCGGTGATGCTCAGCATTGCCTGTCGTCCCACAGCCTCATCCAGACGCGCCAGCTCGGCCGGGGCGATCGGGGCGACCACTTCCAGGCTCTCGATGTCATAGACCGCGCCATAGCTCTGCCCCGCAGAGACCAGAAGTCCGGGCGCGATGCGGCTGTCGATCACGCGGCCGCGAAACGGAAAGCGGATATTGGTGCGCTCGAGATTGAGCCGCGCCTGGGCCAGATCCGCCTGGGCGGCTTCGACCGCGGCGCGGGCGGCGGCCAGTTGCGGCTCACGCGCGGCCAGCGGCGTGATTTCGCGGCCGGGGTATTCGCGGCGCCATTCGGCCTGATTGATCTCCGCCTCTGCGGTCAACTGATCCAGGGCGCTGCGGGCGTCGGCGAGGCCGGCCTGCGCACGGGACACCGCAACTTCATAATCGCGCGGGTCGATCCGGAAGAGCACGTCATTGGCTTCAAAGAAGGCGCCGGCGCGCACGGCGTCCGACACCTCTATGACCCGTCCGCCCACTTGAGGAGACAGGCTGATATCGGCCGGCGTGGAGACGGCGCCGGTCAGGGCGATCTCGATCTGATGGTGTTCGGCGACAGGGCGGGCGATTTCGACGGGCGTGGCGGGACGCTCCGGTGCGGTCTGTCTGGTCGCTTCGCCGCCTGTGGAGAGGACGGTGGTGAGAATCATGGCCAGCACGATCACGGCGATGATGGCGCCGATCTGCAGCCAGCCGACCCAACCGCTCTTTTCCGCTTCGTGTGTGTCTTTCTGGGTAGAGGTCTGCATGCCTCGCCCTTCCCCTGATCAATTGCCTGCCCATTCGCGATTTAGCACGGCACGCTCTAGGGGCCATCACACAATGGCGAAATTTTCAGTTTTCACGGGAACCGACATGAAAAACCCCGCCGGAAAGCGGGGTTGATCCAGGGGTCTTGATTGTCGGGCTGCTAGCGCACGCTGTCATCAGCGCCGGGCAAATGGACCAGTTCGGTCTGCTCGGCGACCGGTTGCTCGGCCCGGGCGAAGCCGAGCGCCTCGCCGATATTGGGCAGGTGGCCTGTGGCCAGGAAGGGCAGGCCCAGAGCCATGACGACCGAGATGACGAGGCCGATGAAGGCGCGGATGATGTCGGTCAGCACGTCAAACGCCGCATCCTTGATGCCGCGCAGCTTCGCGACCACGGAGATGGCGAGCTCGCGACCGGCCAGCAGCCCCAGGAACACCCAGGTGGTGCTCATCGGGATGTCGTTGATCTCCTTGAAGTACATCAGGATCACGCCGAAGGCGAAGTCGACGACGGTGGCCGCGCGCACGTCCACGGTGTTGGTCTTGGACAGGACGATCTTCTGGATCTCGCCGCCGCGCGCCGCAAAGATCAGCGCATGCAGGCCCAGCATCAGAAGGGTGGAGAAGATCAGCAGGCCGATCGAGAAGGTGACCGTGACGTCGCCGGTGACCGGATCAACCACGGTCTCGCGCGGCAGATAGACGAAGATGTTCGCCAGATCCTGCATCAGCCATTGCGACCAGAGGAAACCCGTCGACAGCCATTGCAGCACATACCAGGTGTTGAACCGGTGCGTGGCGAACGCAACGACGGCGCTGGCGACAATGACGATGCCCGTCGCGACCCAGTTGGCCTGGGACAGGTCGGGCAGGACCGGGCCGTTGACCAGCAGGTAGACCAGCAGCGCCGTCAGGCCGCCCACCATCGGGATGTGCCAGTTGGGCGTGCCATGGTCTTCCACATCGGTGTTGAAGACCCAGGTTTCGAACATGCGCGAGATCAGGATGAACAGCACCATGCCCGCGCCGAAGGCGACCAGATAGCCGATCACCGACTTGATCATCATGCTGCCCAGAACGCCGGCCGTGGCCGAGCCGCCGGTCAGGGTGAAGATGGTGAGCACGAGGAAGGTGGTGGAGACCGGAATGCCGAAGCGGGTCAGGATCAGGAGAACCAGAGGCGGCAGCACATGCCACCAATGAATGCCGGTTTCGGGATAGGGAATGCGGTTCAGGCGACCAAAGGCGATATCGCCGTGATTGCCGAAATATCCGTAGAGCATGACGGCGACGATGATGCTGGCTGCGAACGCCCACAAGACCAGCCAGTGCCGTTTGGAGTTGGACGCCAGGAACGTCCCGAGGGTCTGGATCACGTCGTTCGCCACAATGGCGTACGCAGCGAACATGAAGCCTATCAGCCCGAAGAGCGGGACGCCGAAAATGCCCAGCTGCCCAAGATCCGCCATGAGATCATATCCTAATTGTTCGGCCTCTGACGGAGCGTAAGCCCGTCGCGCGCCTCCCGATAGCAAGGGCGAGGCGAGCCGGGAAGTCAAAGGATCGGTTGGAGCCGCCTTTTTCAAGATTCTGTCACATCAAGACACCTCCAGACAGGTCGGGAGCACGCGCAGAAGGTGTTTGGCGCTCGTGTGTAACATTATGTGTACCGTCTGGACGGTTTGGCTCTTGTAAAACCGTCCAGACGGTATAAATGCAGTGCAGCAAAATGTCTTGTCCTGCCCATGGAGCACCGGTTGAAGCCTGAAATTCCCAACCCGGAAGCGACCGAAAAGGTCAGCACGTCCGACCTGATTCTGGACGCGGCCGAGCGCGTGGTCGCGCGTGACGGCGCGCATCTGACGATTGACGCGGTGGTCAAGGAAAGCGGGTTTTCAAAGGGCGGGGTGCTCTACAACTTCCCGTCAAAGGTCGCGCTGATCGAAGGCATGATCAAACGCATGACCGGGCGTTTCCTCGCCCGTCATGAAGAGGCGAAGGCGCGCGCCCTTTCGGACAATGCGCCTGTACTGCCCGCCATGCTGTGCGCCTTCTTCGACGACAAGCATGTGGACCGGCAGGTCTATATGGGCCTGCTGGCCGCGCTGGCCGAGAATCCCGAGCTGATCGAGCCTGTGCGTCAGGTGCATGTTCAGATGCGTGACGACATGCTGGCGCACGCGACCGATCCGGTTCTGGGCCGGATCGCGCTTCTGGCCTCTGACGGCTTGCACTTTGCCGAAATTCTCGGACTTGAAACCTGTTCGCCTGATGAGCGCAGGGCCATAGAAGCCCGCCTCGTCGCCCTTGTGACGGAGTCTCCCCAATGATTGCCCGTTCCGTACTCCTCACCGCCTGCGCCATCGGCGTTCTGGCGGCCTGTTCTCCGGCCGAGCCAGAAGAGCAGGCGCCGCCGCGGGCGGCGCGCATCGAGGCGGTCGAAGCTGCAGCGACCTCGAACCAGAGAGAATTCGTGGGGCGCGTCGAAGCGCGCCTTACGGTCGATCTGTCCTTCCAGGTGGGCGGGCGGCTCGCCGAATTTCCAGTGTCCGAAGGCGAGCTGATCCAGCAGGGCGCGATGGTGGCTCGTCTGGAGACGCAGGACTTCGAACGCGCTCGTCGCGAAGCGCAGGTGCAGCTTCAGCAGGCGCGGCAGAATCTGGACCGCCAGAGCACGCTCAACGAACGCGGCATTGCGTCTGACGCGGCTCTGGAAGACGCCCAGACCGCCTATGATCTGCGGGCCGTGGCGCTCGACAATGCGCGCCAGAATCTGGAGTACGCGACGATCTCGGCGCCGTTTGACGGTCTGATCAGTCGCCGTCTGGTGGACAATTACACCACGGTCTCCCCGGGGCAGCCGGTGGTGCGGATCCAGGACATCAGCGAGTTGCGGGTCGCCATCCAGGTGCCCGAAAGCCTGATCGCCCAGGTCGATCGTGAAGACAAGCCCGACATGATTGCGCGCTTCCCCTTCCTGCCCGATCAGAGCTTCACGCTGGAATATCGCGAGCTGGTGGCCGAACCGGATCAGGCGTCTCAGACCTATACGGCGCTGTTCGCCCTGCCGGACAATCTGCCCGCCAACATCCTGCCGGGCATGACGGCGTCGGTGACCGTGAACCTGCCCCAGACCGTGTCCGCCAACCAGCAGGGCGTTGTCGCCCCGCTGTCTGCGCTCAGCTCCAATCCGGACGGCTCTTTCTCGGTCTGGATCTATGACGGGACGACGGGCGCCGTCAGCCGTCGCGATGTCCTGGCCGGCCCCATCGAGGGCGGGCAGGTGGTGATCCATTCAGGGCTCGAGCCCGGAGAGGAAATTGTCACCGCCGGCGTGACCGCCCTGCATGAGGGCATGCTCGTTCGCCCCATCAATTCCAGCAATCGCTGACTGATCGGGTCCGGGAGCGACAGTCATGAGCAAGAGCGCACAGTCGGAAACGGGCGGCCGGTTCAACCTGGCCCGCCTGTCCATCGAACGCCCGGTCCTGACCTGGCTGGTGATCCTGTTCTGCCTGTTTGGCGGAATACAGGGCTTCACATCGGTGGGACGTCTGGAAGACCCCGCCTTCACCATCAAGGAAGCCATTGTGGTCACGCCGTATCCCGGCGCCACGGCGGAAGAGGTGGAGGACGAGGTCACCGAACGGCTCGAGACGGCCATCCAGCAGATGAGCCAGCTGGACGAGGTGTTCTCCGAAAGCTCGCCCGGCGTCAGTGAAATTCACGTGCGCATGCGCGACGAATTTGATGGCACGGAGCTGCCGCAGGTCTGGGACGAGTTGCGCAAGCGGATCCGCGACGCCGCCAGCTCGCTGCCGCCGGGTGTCGGGGAGTCCGTGGTGCTCGATGATTTCGGTGATGTCTACGGCATTCTGTATGCCGTGGTGGCGCCGGGATATACGGACCGCGAGATCCGCGACATCGCCGATGATCTGCGTCGCGAGCTTCTGGTCGTGGACGGGGTGTCCAAGGTCCAGGTCTCCGGCGTCCCCGAAGAGCGCATCTATATCGAGATTTCCCAAGAGGATCTGGCGCGTCTGGGCCTGCCGGTGGAAGCGGTGCTGTCCACACTGTCCAACGAGAACGCCGTGGTGTCCGCGGGCGAGGCGCCGTCGGGCGACCGCTTGCTGCGGATCGAGATGCCCCAGTCCATCGGCGGGGTGCAGTCGATCGAGAACCTTCTGATCTCGCCGCGCGATTCAGGTCAGACCCTGCGCCTGTCCGATATCGCCAATGTCACCCGGGCGCCGGTCGAACGCGCAGACGTCTACATCTACCATAATGGCGAACCCGCCTTCACGCTGGGCGTGTCCGGGTTGGCGGACGCCAATATCGTCGATGTGGGCGAAGCGGTCGAAGCCCGTCTGGCCGAGCTCGAGCAGGACCTGCCGGTCGGGGTCGAGCTCAAACCGATCTATGAGCAGCACACTGTCGTCGCCGAGGCCACCAACGGCTTCCTCGTCAATCTCGCCCTGTCGGTCGGCATCGTGATCGGCGTGCTGTGCCTGTTCATGGGCTGGCGGGCCGGCGTGACCGTCGGTGTCGTGCTGCTCCTGACGGTGCTCGGCACGCTGTTCTTCATGAACGCCTTTGACATCACCATGCAGCGCATCTCGCTGGGCGCGCTGATCATCGCCATGGGGATGCTGGTGGATAACGCCATCGTTGTGACCGAAGGCATTCAGGTCTCCGTCCAGCGCGGCGAGGACCGGATGAAGGCCGCCGAGGATGCGGTCTCCTCCACCGAATGGCCGCTTCTGGGCGCGACGATCATCGGCATCATGGCGTTCTCTGGGATCGGGCTGTCCCCGGACTCCACGGGCGAGTTCCTGTTCTCGCTCTTCGCCGTGATCGGCATATCATTGATGCTGAGCTGGATCCTCGCCATCACGGTCGCCCCGATGATCGCCTATCACCTGTTCAAGGGCGAGAAGGCCGACCCGGACGCCGACCCCCATGATCGCGGCATGTATGGCGTCTACCGGAACATGCTGGTCCTGGCGCTCCGGCACCGCATCGCCACGGTCGCGGCGCTGGTGGTGATCTTCATCGGCTCAATCTATGGCTTTGGCTTTGTGCGCCAGGCGTTCTTCCCCAACTCCAACACGCCCATGTTCTATGTGAACATGACCATGCCCCAGGGCGCGGACATCCTGGACACCGATGAGGTGATCCGCGATGTGGCCCGGTTCGCCGGCGAGCAGGAGCATGCCCGGTCTGTTGACGCCTTTGTGGGCCGCGGCGCTACGCGCTTCATGCTCACCTATGCCAGCGAACAGCCCAATCCGGCCTATGGTCAGCTGATTGTCCAGACCCGGACGCTGGATGAGATTCCGCCTCTGGCGGACGCCATCCTGGCCTATGTCAGCGACACCTATCCCCAGCTCGAGGCGCGGTCCGAAAGAATCGTCTTCGGCCCGCCGTCGGGCGCCCAGCTGGAAGCGCGCTTCATGGGGCCGGACGCCGAAGTGCTGCGCACGCTGGCCGAAGAGGCCATGCGCCGTCTCAACGAGGCTGGCGAGTTCCGCGATCTGCGCACCGACTGGCGAAATCGCGAGCTGGTGCTTGTGCCCCAGATCCTGCCCGAGCGCGCCCGCACCATCGGCGTGACTCGCGGCGATGTCGCCGAGGCCCTGAGCTACGCCACATCCGGGTCGCGCGTGGGCGTGTTCCGGGAGGGTGATCTTCTGATCCCCATTATCGCCCGGGCGCCGGAGGCTGAACGCGCCACGCCGGACAGCCTGACGGACCGTCTGATCTGGAGCCCGTCGCAGAACGCCTATGTGCCGATCAGCCAGGTGGTGAGCGGGTTCGAGCTTGAAGCGCATGAAAGCCTGATCCAGCGCCGCAACCGGGTGCGCACCCTGACCGTGCAGGGCAATCCGGGATCGGACGAGACCACCGCGGCCTCCGCCTTCCCGCGCTTCGCCGAGATCGTCAGCCAGATCGATCTGCCCCATGGCTACACTCTGGAATGGGGCGGCGAGCACGAAGCCTCGAGCGAAGCCAATGAATCCCTGGGCGGCGTGCTGCCCCTGAGCTTCCTGGTGATGCTGGTGACGAGCTTCCTCTTGTTCCAGAGCGTGCGTCAGCCGCTGATCATCTGGCTGATCGTGCCGATGTCGATCTGCGGCGTCTCGATGGGGCTTCTGGCGACCGGTGTGGCCTTCTCCTTCACCGCGCTTCTGGGGCTGTTGTCGCTCTCGGGCATGCTGATCAAGAACGCCATCGTTCTTGTGGACGAGGTGGATCAGCGCATCAACAAGGGCCAGGCCCGGTTTGACGCCATGGTGAAGGGCTCGGTCAGTCGCTTGCGGCCGGTGCTGCTGGCGGCGGGGACGACGATCCTCGGCATGACGCCGCTGATCTTTGACGCCTTCTTCCAGGGCATGGCGGTGACCATCATTTGCGGACTCGCCTTCGCCACCGTGCTGACCATGATCGCAACGCCGGTCTTTTACGCCCTGTTCTTCCGCATCAAACCGGACGAGGTCGAGGGCAAGGCTGCGGCCTAGCTGGCGAAGGGCGGTTTCTGACGGGGCTTGGGCGCGTCAAAGGCGCGCTCAGCCGCCCTGTCGGGATAGATCAGAGAAAGCGTCGAGCCGAGCGTGTAGTACGAGCGCAGGAAGCGGAATCCCATATAGAGCGGCAGGATCGGAATGAGATCGAGCCGTCGCCACAGGATCAGCACGAACAGCGCCAGCACGAACGGCATGCCCATGATCACCGCGATCACCGTGGCGAAGCCGGGATGGCCGTAGACGCCGCCGAACAGGAAGAAGACCACGAGGCCGTAGATCAGAAGCGGCGTCATCATCGCCCGCCGCGCGCCGTTCAGGAGGGTGAAGGGCAGGGAGACATTGCCGATCACCGAGCCCTGACGGAACAGCACGTCCCGGTTATGCGCCGTCACATGATAAAGCGAACGGAACCAGCGCGTGCGCTGTTCACGCAGGAAGGCCAGGGAATCGGGAGTCTCGGTGTAGAATTTCGCCTTGGGGTCCGCGACCATCCGATAGCCCAGAGACGCCATGCGCAGCGTGATGTCGGTGTCCTCGCCATTCATGCCTTCGGTGAAACCACCCGCCTCGTCCAGGGCGGACTTGCGGTAGATCACGAACATGCCGGGCAGGCCGAAGACGCCGCCAAACGCGCCAAAGCCGACCTGGACAAATCCATGGCGCAGCAGCACCTCGATGGCGCGCACCTTTGAGAGCAGGCCTTCGCCTTCATGGGGCAGGGGCAAGCCGCCCACGCCGCCAACCTTGTTGCTGGCGAAATGGCGCATGGCGACTTTCAGGGCGTCGCGTCCAATGACGGTGTCGGCGTCGATCCGGACCACAAAGCCTTCCTCGATCAGGTCGAGACCGCGGTTCAGCGCCCGGGCCTTGCCGGGCACGGTGCTGGCGTCTACCCGCCAGCCGGCCAGATGCTCACATTTCGCCAGCGTGTTCTCGGCCAGTTGCGCGGTGTCGTCGCTGGAGCAGTTCTCCATCACGATCACCCGCACATCGCCTTTATAGCGCGCAGCGGCGGCGTCCACGGCCAGCAGCGTTTCGCGGATCTGGTGCGCTTCATTATGGGCGGGGATCATCACGGCGACAGGCGGCGCGAAGGCGCGCCTGCGCGAAACCTGATTGCGGAACCAGCCGATCAGCGCAAGCTGAACCCCCATTACTTGCTGGGCGAGGAACACCCCCGGGCCCATCCCGCCCAGAAGGGCGATGGAGCGTAGATACTCCGCTTCGGGGGCGTACACGGTGGAGACCAGTACGGCCGTTAGTGCGGCGATGGCGCCTGTCACGAACAGGATGGCGTATTCGTGCAGTTTGCCGCCACGCAGGACGGGCGTGCCCGAGGCGATGGGCAGACGGGCCTGGCTGATCAGCGTGTGCGGGAAGATCACAAGTCCGGCCATGCCGACAAGAAATTGCTGGAAATGCACCGGCCAGACTGCGCTCGCGCCTCTCCAGCTCGCCCAGGCGGCCAGGTCCACCAGCACGCAGGCCAGGGCGAATTTCACCACGAAGCTGAACAGCAGGACCGTGCGCTTGCCCGCCGAGCCGTGGGCGAACAGCGCATAGGTGAGAAAGAAGCTCAGAAGGAAGGTGCGGACCGGCAGAACCGCATTCATCCGGTCAGCCGTAAAGCCGACAAAATCTCGCGGTACCTCTAGGTCGAGCGTGGCGCGCGCCAGTTCCGGCAACGCCAGCAGGATGATCGCGAAAAAGGTGAAGGTCACGAGCGCGACGTCCTGCACCCATCTCGGTCGGGCGATCGATACGCCCGCCGGGGCTGAATCCACGGATCTGAAGAAATCGGCGGTGCGCCCCTGATCATCGAGGTGGGATGTCCCCGTGTCCCGTTTCCGGACGGAATCCGCAGGCGCATCAGCGGCATAGGGCTTGCCTGAGCGGGTGCGAAGCGCCGGGTCTGTGTCCTTGAGCATGGGCGCGACGCCTTACCGCTTCATGACGCGTTCAGGTTCGCCCGCGTACTGGTTTAACTGTCAGACTTAACGAAGCATTAAAGTCTGGTTTTCGGAAGGGCAATTCATCTGCCTTCGCAGATGGGTCAAGGGTGGGACGATGAACGACTCCATGCGCACCTGCATTTTTGCTGTGGGACTGGCTGCGACCGCAGGCGTGGGCGCGGCCCAGGCGGACGGCCAGTTCGAGCTGCAATCCACCAACATGTTGACCCGGTCCGATCCGTTTTCTGCGGATGAAGAACTGACCGCACTGGGCGCTGGGGTGTTCGATCTTGAGACAGGCTGGGATTCCAACACCTGGGTCCGCCGCGTCCAGCCTCTGTCCGGGCGTCAGGTCTTGCGCTTTGAGGGCCAGCTGCGCCTGCGGGGTTACCCGGACCGGGACGAACTCAACTCGGTGCTGGTGACGCCGCGCCTGCAATACTGGAACACGACCGCCGACAACCGGCTGCAACTGCGCCTGTCGGCGGGTTACAGCGCCCTGAGCCGGGATGGCGACGCACACTGGACCCGTCCGGAAGCGGAGGCCCAGCTGCGCTATCGCCCCGAAGGCGGGCGCGCGCTTGAAACCGTTTTCCGGGTGCGCGCCAATGCCTATGACTTTGAACGGGCGAACCTGCAGGGGCTCGACTCAGAGCGGGTCCGCATCGGGGTCGAACAGTTCTTCCGTCCCATGGATGAAGCGCTTGTCGTGCGGCTGTCGGCCTATTTCGAACAGGCCGATGCGGACGAGGATCGCTTCTCCTTTGATGAGACCCGCCTGCGCGGCGAAATCATCTGGAATATCGATGACGCCAGCTCTGCGGCTCTGCTCGCTGATTATCGCGACCGGGACTATGAGGCGGCCTTCTCGACCCAGGAACCCTTCGCGCGTGCGGATGAACGCTTCGAGGTCGAGGCGCGCTATGAGCGCAAGCTGACCGAGCGCGTGAACGCCTTTGTGGCGGCGGGCTATCTGGACAATCGCTCCAATATTCAGGCCCGCGATTATGACGGCGCGACCTTCCGCGCCGGCTTCTCGCTCAGTCTGTGAGGGGCCGACACTCATGCTGATGGCCGAAACAAGATCGACCGGACTGGCGAGAACGCCAGCCGGAACCGGAAGATATTCACCCTCAAACGCGACTGGCGCTGATGGATCAGCCTTCCTGCACGCGATCGAGAGAAGGGCGGGTCCGAGATGAAGACCAACCGCGAATACAAGCGCCGCTTTCCCTGGTTCTCCGCCTCGCTGGGCGTGATCGCGCTCGCCAGCGTGGCGACCCTGTTCGTCTCTGGCCAGCTCAATGCGGGGCAGGGCGAGTTCGGTCTGTTCGTGCGCCAGGTCTTTGATCGGCTCACAACCGCGCAGGCGGCCCTGGGGCGTGACGGCCAGTATGAGGTCAGCTTTGCCGACGCCGGCCATGAGGACGGTCTCGTCGTGTCCGGTTATCCCTCCTACGCCTCCGCCACCCTGCCGCTGGTTCGGGACCAGAAGTCGCGTGCCGTGCGGCTGGTGCTGAACGGCCGGCAGGATGTCAGCGTGGAGGCGGTCACCGCCCTGCGGGTCACGGTGAACGGGCGCCGGGTCATGGAGCGCGTGCTGGCGCCGGGCCAGCGGGACTTCAACTGGGTGTTTGATCTCAGCGACATCGTGGATGGCTCGACAGAAGCGCGCATCGGCGTGCAGCTCGCGGGCGATGTGTCCGCAGAGGTCTGTCATTCGGACCGTTCCATGGGCGCGGTTCTGAGCCTCGCCCCAGAGTCCGGGCTCGAGATCGAGCTGCAGGGGCCCCTGACCTCGGTGCGTGACGTGCTGGCGCTGACCCCGCGTCATGTGGTGATCGCCATGGATGAGGGGGATGACTGGTTTGAAATCTCCACGCGTCTGGGGGCGCGCCTCAACCGCAACGGATTTGTCGTGAGCATGATGGATCTCGCTGACGCCACGGCTGCAGTTGAATCGGGGCTTGAGGGCGTGATCCTGGCGGCCTCGCGTGAAAACCTTCAGCGGGCTGGTTTCCAGCCCGTGGGCGACAGTGCTGCGGCGGGCGCCAGCCTGTGGCGGCGCGCCGGCGCCACCATGGTCGCCGTCACCGATGCCGAGCGCATCGATACGATCCGCTTCCTCACCAGCGAGCTGTCCACCATCGCCCGCGGCGTCTCGGTCGACCCGGTCCAGTTCCTGAACGCGCAGGGCCCGGCGGTGCTGTCGCTCGAGGCTCTGGGCGTGGACACCAGCGTGCAGCAGGTCTCCGATCGTCGCGAATGGCGGTTCGATTATGAGCTGGCGAATGCGCCCCGTGGTCGCGCGGCTGACGGCGTGGGTCTTGATTTCCGTCTCCCCGACGGGCCGGTCGGCGTGACCACGGTCGCCCATGTGGCGCTCAACGGTCAGCTGATCGATTCCCGCCGTCTGGCCGGGGCGGGCCAGGTGCGGTACCGCGTCGACCTGCCGGAGAACGGACAGGGACTGACGAACGAAATCGCCGTGGCGCTTCAGCGCCAGCGCGAGGATGGCGGCTGCGAGATCTCCCAGCAGCGCTACCCCGTGCAGCTGTCCAGCGAGAGCGCGCTTCTGTTTGACGGCTCCGGGCGAGAGCGGGGCTTCACCGCCCTGCCCGAGCAGTTCGCAGGCGGTCTGGATGTGCGCCTGCCTGATATGATGAGCGCTCGACAGCGTCTGGTGATGGCGCGGGTGACGGCGGAGGCGCTCGCCCTGTTCGCCCCGGCGGATGCGGCTCTGAGCTATCGCTTCGTGCCGACAGACAATGGCCGCTCCGAGCCTGTGGATCGGCCGTTCCTGGCGATCAACAACGCGCCGGCCAATGTCCAGTCGCCGCTCCGGGTCTATGCGGACCGGCTTGTCATGCAGGCAGGCGAGGGCATGGATGTGGATGTTCGCGCCCTCTCCAACCTGACCCTGCTGCAGGTGTCCAGCGCGGAGCTTGCGCCGACCGAGGCGAATTCAAGACCTCGTTACGCGCCCGGCCTTGTGGTGCATGCCATTGATGATGCGCCCTCCATGCTGGGCGCCTATCTGGGCCCGGATTCGCTGGCGATCATTCACGCCGATGGCGTGGCGATGGCGCCGGGCGGACAGGGGCTGCCGAACGTGGTGGGCTTCGAATAACCCATTTCACTCTATGTTAAGACCTTCGCAAGGTCGGTGCGCTCTGGTGTGTGTCTAAATGACTTAGGGACCGGGGTGATTCGCTCCGGCTGGGACGTATGGAGCTGGCCACCGCTGATGCTGTTCAACCCCGGGACGGGGAGGCGGCGTTCATCCTGCAATTGCGTCCGCCGGCGACGGCGCATGCCGAGGCGCTGGCCGCGGAGCTCGAGCGCTTCACCTCTCTGTATCTGGAACGCGCAGCAACAGATCATGTGCGCTTCACGCCGCTGGGCGCGCTGACCTGGGCGCTTTGCGCGCCTTCAGCGAGCGTCGAGGACGTGGACGCGGCCTGTGATGCGCTGGCGCAGACCCTGTTCGGTGATCCCGCCAGTAAAGCGGTGCATCTGGCCCGCCAGCCCGATCACCCCCGGGATGAGGATTATCACATCAGCAACCAGTCGCTCTCCGACGAGGAGGGCGAGGCTGTCATGGATGATCTGGCGGAACACGAATGGGATTTCGGAACCGGTCAGAACGACGAAGAGACGGAATGCGCCGGTTCTAACTCTGCGCCTTCGGCTCTGTCTGCGTCGCTGGATGAGGATGCGGATTCCATCGATCTTGATGATTTCGTGCCGTCTCCCGAAGCGCAGGACGACTGGGAGCTGGAACGTCCGCTGGAAGCGGACACCCTGGCTCTGGACGAGGATGAGCTGGAAGCGGCCTTGTCCGACGCGGATGATGCGGCTTCCGACGATGAGTCGCAGGATCTGAGTGCGCCGGACACGACTGAAACGTCCTTGGACGTGGATGAGGGCGGCGAATTCGATTCGATGGACATGGCCGAGCATGCGGCCGATCCGATGACAGAGACTGCGCCGACGATTGATGAGCCGGCGTTCGAGAGCGGCCCCGCGCCGGCATCCGATGATGAGCCGGACCTGTCCTTTGATCTGGAGCAGGATGCGCAAGCGCAGGACTCCCTCGATATTGAGGACGAGCTTGAAGAGTTCGTGCTTGAAGGCGAGGAATCCCGTCCGCCCCATCCGGGAATCTGGGACGAGGATGTGGATACGGTCGATATCGATGATATCGCCGCGTCCGCCCTGCACGAGACCCGCCTGGGGTCCAATCTTGATGTGGCCGCGGAGCTGAATGCGTTCCGTGAGGAAATGCGCGCCATCGCCCGCTCCATTCCGGCGGGCGGGCTGGATGACACCCTGTCGGATTTCCGCGCCAGCCTTGAATCACTGTCTGGCGAGTTGGGGCAGCGTGTGGATGGCGCCGCTCAGCGTATCGAGGCGGCGGTCGGCCAGCTGGATGTGGATCGTTATGATGCGGCCAGCCAGCGCGTGGAAAGCGCGGCGAGCCTGATGGAGACCAGCATTCATGAAGCGCTTGAAGCGCTCAAGCGCGCCGGAGCGGCCATGTCCGCGCCCACAGCGTCTGACATGCTGGACGCGCAGGACCGGGATTCGGTCTAGTCCGTACCTTTCTGCTTGTTAATGAACATCGTGTAATGTTACGCTTCTGTCGTATTCGCCGGGGAGGGCGCTATGCGACTGATTATCGTAATGGCCGGTGTGGGCCTGTTGAGCCTGGGCGTCGCCGGATTGGCGATGACGGGTCTGAAGACCGGTCTCTGCAAGCAACAGACGGAAGAAGCGATTCGCTTTGTCGAGCGCTTTCTGGACAGCGCGCCGGACGGTTTCGACTTTGCGCCGGTGCGTCGCAGCTAGCACTTAGCCCTTGAAGCGGAACAGCCGCGGGATGATCGCCGGGGTGCGCGCCTTGTAGGCGGCGTATTCGGGGCGTCGGGCCTCCAGTCCGGCTTCCTGCATGGGGACCCCGGATAATCTGAACAGGGTAAAGGTGACGAAGAGCGGTCCGGGCAGCGCCAGGACGCCCCATCCGGTTTCCGCTGCAATCAGCCACAGCCCCCACCAGACACAGATTTCCCCGAAATAGTTGGGATGACGGCTCCGGGCCCACAGGCCGGTGTCGAGCACCTGGCCGTGCCGACCCGGATCCTGGCGGAACCGATGCAGCTGATGGTCCGCCAGCGCTTCGTATGCGATTCCGAACAGGGCCAGCGCGCCGCCCAGCATGGCCACGGGGCCGAGCGGCGTCAGGGTGGCGAAAGCCTGGCCCATCTGAACCGGCAGGCTGGTCAGCCACAGGAGCACGGCCTGGGGCAGGAAGATGAAGACCAGCGTCGTGCGGGCATAGCTCCAGCCGCGCTTCTCGCGCACATCACTGAGCAGCTTCGTGTAGCGCCGGTCCGCGCCCTCCCGACGCCACCGCAACAGCAGATGTGCGGCAAGGCGCAGCCCCCACGCCAGAACAAGGCCGAGCACCAGCATGTGTCGCCATGTCGCGCCGGGGGAGGCGGCATGGCCGACCAGGGCGATGAGCACGATCCCGAGCGCCCAGAAGGCATCAATGAAGCTGGGATCGCGATGAAACTGGGCGATCGCCCAAAGGATTGAAAACAAACTCAGAACTGCAGCCAGATTCAAGGCGAGCAAAGGCAGGACGCTCATGGTGCGGGACAGGCTCCTCTCGCCGAACGGGTGGACCGTCCGATCAGGCTGATGGTCTGACGTCATAAGATCAGACGTCCTGACTGAGTGGAAGACTTGTCAGCGCGCGCGAAGATTTCAATTATCAAAATTGGAAACTTGAAAGCCGACAAAGGGTCGCCCCATGGTCGCCGAGACTGACATGGCCGAACTTGAACTGACCGAGCTGCGCGAACGCGCGGACGAGGTGGCCAGCCTGATGAAGATCCTGGCCCATCCCGGGCGTCTGCTTGTGGCGTGTGAACTGATGGAAGGCGAATGCTCGGTTTCTGAAATCGAGATGCGCACCGGCGTGCGTCAGCCCAATCTGTCCCGCGATCTGGCGCGCATGCGCGACGCCGGTCTGGTCTCGCCGCGACGCGACGCCAAGCATGTCTATTACAGTCTCGCGGACGCCCGCATCCAGAAACTGGTGGCGGCGCTGTGTCTGGCGTTTGGTCCCAAAGCCGGCAAGGGAGGCGCTCAATGACCACGCCATCTGCGACCCCGATCCCGACCGTCAAGGCGTTCTTTGATCCGGACACCTTCACTGTCAGTTATGTGGTGTCGGACCCGGCGACGCAAAAAGCGGCCATCATCGACTCCGTACTCGATTACGATGCGAAGTCCGGCCGGACCAGCCACACGAGCGCGGACGCCATCATCGCCTATGTGAAAGAGCAGGGGCTGGATGTCGACTGGGTGCTGGAAACCCATGTCCATGCCGACCATTTGTCCGCCGCGCCCTATCTGAAGGAGAAGCTGGGCGGTCAATTGGCGATCGGCGCCAATATCCGCACCGTGCAGGATGTCTTCGGCAAGGTCTTCAATGCGGGGAGTGAATTCCAGCGCGACGGCTCCCAGTTCGATCACCTGTTCGATGATGACGAGCGGTTCAGCATTGGCGAGCTTGAGGCCCGCACCCTGCATACGCCCGGCCATACGCCAGCCTGCATGACCTATGTGATCGGCGACGCCGCCTTTGTCGGCGACACGCTGTTCATGCCTGATTTCGGCACGGCGCGGTGTGACTTTCCCGGCGGCGATGCGCGTACGCTTTATCGCTCGATCCAGAAAATCTTCGCCCTGCCGGACGAGACGCGCCTGTTCATGTGTCATGACTACAAGGCTCCGGGTCGGGACGAATTCGCCTGGGAAACCACAGTGGCCGAAGAGCGCGCCAGCAACATTCATGTGGGCGGCGGCATTGATGAGGACAGCTTCGTCGCCATGCGCGAACGCCGGGACGCGACGCTGGACATGCCCACTCTGATTCTGCCCAGCGTTCAGGTGAACATGCGCGCCGGGGAATTGCCGCCCGCCGAGGATAATGGCGTGCGCTATCTGAAAATCCCCTTCGACGCGCTGTAGGAGAGAGCCATGACGCCGGTTCAGGTCAGCCCGAGCTTCTTCATATCCGCGCAGATTGCGCCTGAAGACGTGACGGCGCTTGCAGAACAGGGCTTTGTCGCGCTCATCAACAACCGTCCGGATGGCGAAGCGCCTGATCAGCCTGATTCCATGGACATCGAGGCGGCGGCGCGGGCTGCGGGGCTTGCGTATCTGCATGCGCCCATGTGCGGCGCCGAGATATCCCTTGCCGATGTCGAACGCATTCATGACCTGACCGAGCAGGCCACGGGCAAGGTGCTGGGCTTCTGCCGATCCGGCGCCCGGTCCATGCTGGGCTGGGCTCTGGCCCGGTCCGAGGACCTGCCGGCTGACGAGCTGATCGCGCTGGCGCGCGGAGCAGGCCACGACCTGTCACGATGGCGGAGCGTGTTCGACGCGCGTTACGCCGCGCACGGGTGAACGCAGTACGCGGTTCGCCCCTGGCGGCGCCTGTCACTCAAATTTCATAAAACCGAAAATGGATCGTGCATGGGCGCCACACCTGGCGCGAAGGCCTGCCATGGCACGGGATTCAGCCTGCGCATGGGGCGATGACACGCCGTGCAATGCGAGCCTGAACCCGTGCAACGGGCTGTGTCATGGCTTCGTCACGGTTCTGAAAACCCGGCGTTACAATCTTGCTGTCTTTTCACGCCCCGAGCGACCGCCTGCGCCATTGGCCAGTGCGGCGTGCCTGAAGTGTTGCGCCACTCAAAGTCCCTCGGGGGGTTCTCTGATGAAAGTCCAAATGTCCAAGATCAAGCTGCTGTTGGCGGGCGTGTCTATCGCCGTAATCGCCGCGTGCTCGGATTCGTCCATCTCTTCGCCGGGCGAAGGCCAGCTGCCGACGCCGCCGGCTCCGACCAATCCGAACCCGCCGACCCCGCCGTCTGCGGCGGTTGACGCCCGTCCGGCGGGCGGCTGCCCCACGGGCTTCTCGTCCCTGACCCAGACCCTGGGCAGCGTTGAACTCACCGCCTGCCAGACCTCGGGCACCCTTCTGGCTGACACCACCCTGCCGGGCGCGTCCGCGACCGCAGGCCAGGGCGCCATCTACTTCCTGAACGGCCAGGTCGCCGTGGGCACCGACGCGGGCGGCGACGCGGCCAACCCGCTGACCGGTTCGACCTCCGCCACCCTGACCATTGGCGCTGGCGCCTACATCGTCGGCGGCACGACCGCTGACTACCTCACCGTTTCGCGCGGCTCCCAGCTGGTCGTGGACGGCGAGCAGTTCAACCCGGTGATCTTCACCTCGTCCGACGATCTCGAAGCGACCCTGTCTGACAATCCGCGCGGCTTCAATGACGGCGCGAACGCGGAATGGGGCGGCATCATCCTGAACGGCCGCGCGCCGATCAACGCCTGTGACGATCCGGCCGCCATCGGCGCCACGGCCGATTGCGAAAAATCCGGCGAAGGCAATTCGGGCCTCTTCGGCGGCAACGACGCGTCTGACAATTCCGGTCGTCTGAACTACATGCAGGTTCGCTTTGCGGGCGCGGAAGTGACCGCGGACAACGAGCTGAACGGCATCGCCTTCCAGGGCGTCGGCAACGGCACCGAAGTCGACTACGTCCAGGTCCACAACAATTTTGACGATGGCGTCGAGTTCTTCGGCGGCACCGTGAACGTCAAGCACATGGTTCTGACCCAGATCGGCGACGACTCCATGGATTACACCGATGGCTGGACGGGCAACGCCCAGTTCGTGCTGGTTCAGCAAGGCGCGCTCGACGGTTCGCGTTCGGGCGACAACGGTTTTGAATTCGACAACTTCGAAGACAATGACGACCGTGAACCGCGCTCCAACCCGACCATCTCCAACTTCACCCTGATCGGCACCCAAGACACCGGCATGCTGATCCGTGAAGGCACCGCGGGCGACTTCCTGAACGGCGTCGTCACGGGCTTCCAGGACGAGTGCCTGCACATCGACGACAGCTCGACCCAGTCCCAGGCCGCCGCCGGCGCCCTGACGCTGAACTCGACCCTGTTCTCCTGCGACGTCCCGTTTGCGGATGAAGAACTGCCGGCCTTCGTGCATGCTGACTTCTTCAACGGCGTTGCGCCCTCTTACACCGCCAACCAGAACAATGTTCAGGCGTCGTCCACCCTGGTGGGCACCTTCTTCCCGGGCGCCAACGAGCTGGCTGTCCCGGCGCTGAACCCGACCGCCGCTTCCGTGGTGGACGCTGACCGTCGCGCCTTCTTTGACAGCGTGAACTATATCGGCGCGTTCTCGCCGAGCGAATCCGCAGGGAACTCCTGGGCCACCGGCTGGACCTTCGGCCTGTTCCCGGAAGTCACCGAATGCCCGACGGGCACCGTGGCTTCGGGCGAAACCATCGGCAACCAGTTCGTCTGCCGCATCACCGGCACCGTCGACCGTGACGTCCGTCTGGTCGCCGGCCCGCTCTATGAACTCGTGGGCGCCGTGTTCGTCGGCATCGACGCTGGTCCGGACGCCGCCAACCCGAGCACGAACGCTCTGGAAGCGACGCTGACCATCGATCCGGGCGTGACGATCTTTGGCCGTTCGACCGCTGACTACCTCGTGGTCTCCCGCGGCTCGCAGCTGCAGTCCAACGGTTCGCGCGGCGCGCCGGTCATCATGACCTCGCGTGCGGACATCCTGGCGACGGCCGCTGGCAATGACCGCGGCTACAACACTGGCAACAACGCCGAGTGGGGCGGCCTGATCATCAATGGTCGCGCACCGATCAACGCCTGTGACGATCCGGCGGCCATCGGCGGCACCATCGATTGCGAAAAGTCCGGCGAAGGCTCTTCGGGCCTGTTCGGCGGCGCGGACGCGTCTGACAATTCCGGCTCCATCCGCTATACCCGCGTCCAGTACGCCGGCGCGGAAGTGACCGCGGACAACGAGCTGAACGGCATTGCCTTCCAGGGCGTCGGCAACGGCACCACGGTCGAGTTCGTCCAGGTCCACAACAACTTTGACGATGGCGTCGAATTCTTCGGCGGCGCGGTCAACGTCAAGAACCTGCTGCTGACCCAGATCGGCGACGACTCCATGGATTACACCGATGGCTGGACGGGCAACGCCCAGTTCGTGCTGGTGATCCAGGGTGATCTCGACGGTTCGCGTTCGGGCGACAACGGTTTTGAATTCGACAACTTCGAAGACAATGACGACCGTGAGCCGCGCTCCAACCCGACCATCGCCAACTTCACCCTGATCGGCACCCAGGACACCGGCATGCTGATCCGCGAAGGCACCGCAGGCGATTTCCTGAACGGCGTCGTCACCGGCTTTGGCGACGAATGCCTGCACATCGACGACAGCTCGACCCAGACCCAGGCCGCCAATGGCGACCTGACCCTGCGCTCGACCTTCTTCTCCTGCGCCACCTCGTTCGCGGATGAAGAGCTGCCGTCCTTCGTGCACGCCGACTTCTTCAACGGCGTCACGCCCTACACCACGAACGTGAACAACGTTCTGGGCACGTCCTCGCTGACCCAGGTCTTCGTGCCGGGCGCCAACGAGAACGCCGTCATCGCGATCGACCCGCGCACCGACACGGTGATCGACGCGAGCCGCCGCAGCTTCTTCACCAGCGTCGACTATGTGGGCGCCGTTGAGAACGCGGCTGACGATCGCTTCACCGGCTGGACGCTGCTGCCGGCCGGCGCACCGAACTAAGGCCAGAGCCCTTGGATGGTCGCCTCACCCCTCAGGTGAGGCGGCCGCTCCTGTGAAACCAATGAATTGGGGACTATGATGCTTAAATCTCGCATCGCGTTCACCGCGGCTCTGCTGTCTGGCGTCTGTGTGACGCCTCTGACGGTGGCTTCAGCGCAAGAGGCGGTCGACGCCTCCCAGGCGGAAGACGTCGTGGTGGTTCGCTACCAGTATGTTCCGGACGACAAGCGCGTCACCTCCGAGGTGTCGAGCTTCCTGTCCGCTGACGATTTCGTGCTCACCGGCGACTCCAGCGTGGCTGATGCGCTGGGTCGTGTTTCCGGCATCACCATCTCGGACGGCCGCTTCCCGGTCGTGCGCGGTCTGAACGAGCGCTATTCCAACACCCTGCTGAACGGCTCGCCGCTGGCCTCGCCGGAACCCCTTCTGCGCGCCGCGCCGCTGGACCTGTTCCCGACGAGCGTCGTGTCGAACGTTCTGGTGCAGAAGACCTTCTCGCCGCAATTCCCCGGCGAGTTCGGCGGCGGCCTGATCTCCATCGAGACCTCTGCCCTGCCGGCGGAAGGCTTCTTCGAGATCGGCACGAGCCTGTCGGCTGACACCGAGACCAACTTCAACACCGGCCTGCTCCATGATGGCGGCAGCAATGACCGCTGGGGCTTCGGCGACAACACGCGCGAGATCTCCGACGAGTTCAAGCCGCTGTTCGAAACCAGCCGCGTGGGCGCCGACAACCGGATCTGGGATGACGAGACGCTGGCCCGGTTCGGCCGCTCGCTCGAAAACTCCAAGCTCTGGGTCATCCAGGAAGGCGATATCGAGCCGAACTGGGGCGTGGACGCCTCGGGCGGCCAGCGCTTCGAGTTCGACAATTTCGCACTCGGCGTTCTGGGCTCGGTCGGTTTTGACAATGACTGGCAGTCCAAGGACGGCCGCCGCGGCGACATCACCGCCGGCAGCTCGGTCGTGTCGGGCGAGACCATCACCCAGAACACCGATTATCGCTTCATGGAGACGACCAACGACATCTCCCTGAACGCGCTGGGCTCCATCGGCGTCGAGTTCGGTGAGCACGAGATCCAGTTCCTGACCCTGGTCCTGCGCTCCACCGAAAAGGAAACCCGCTCTGAGTTCGGCAATCTGCTGCCGACCGAAGAAGACGATTTCCGCGACGATTCGACCGCGTTCTACGAGCGTCAGGTCTACACCTACCAGCTGTCTGGCGATCACATGTTTGAATCGCTGGGCGAGCTGGAAGCCAGCTGGCGCGCCGCCTTCTCCGACGCGTCCCGCAATGCGCCGAACCAGCGTCGCGCCCGCTACGAGTTCGAGACCGTGAACGGCGTCGAACAGCTGGTGCTGCGTCCGGACACCCGCGGCAACAACATCTCGTTCAGCCGCGTGGATGAGGAAGTCACCGATTACGGCATCGACTTCACCCTGCCGGTCGAAGCCCTGGGCCTGTCCTGGGAATGGAAAGCCGGTTACGCCTCCAACACCCGCGAACGCTCCGCGTTCAGCCGGGACATGGCGTTCTCGGGTTCGTCCTCGAACCTGTTCCGCTCGGCGCGCGTGGATTACATCTTCGCCGATCCGAATATCGGCGTTCCCGCGGAAGGCGGCACCTGGCAGATCCGCGAACGCGGCGCGTCGGGCGCAGCTGACGCCTATGCCGGCGAGCTGGACGTTCAAGGCGCCTATATCGCCACTGACGTCGAGATCACGCCGTTCCTGCGCGCCGCGCTGGGCGTGCGCTGGGAAGATGGCGAGCTGTCTACCCGCACCTTCAACTTCGACAATGCGGGCCAGTCCACACAGGTGACCACCCAGGAAGACTACCTCCTGCCGGCGGCCACGCTGACCTGGACCTTCGCGGACAATCTGCAGGCGCGTTTCGGGTACTCTGAAACCATCACCCGCCCGCAATTCCGTGAACTGGGCTTTGCGCTCTTCACCGACACCGAGCTTGACCAGCGCTTCGTGGGCAACCCGTATCTCGTGGACACCGAGATCACCAACTATGACGCACGTCTGGAATGGTATTTCGGCCGCGATCAGTTCCTGACCGCGGGCGTCTTCTACAAAGAGCTGGAAAACCCGATCGTTGAATATCTCTTCAACGCCGCGGAAGAGCCGGTGAACTCCTATCTGAACGCGCCCGAAGCCACCCTCTACGGCTTCGAGATCGAGTTCGAGAAGACCTTCGACATGGCCGACACGTTCGGCGATGACGGCTTCTGGAGCGACGCCGAGGTGTTCGTGAACACGAACTACACCTACAGCCAGTCGGAAATCTCGGTGAACCAGACCGATACCGTGATCGCCGCCGGCGTGCCGGCGGGCGGCTCCACCGACGTGGTGGTGCCGAACGAAGTGGCCGCTTTCTCGCGCATCCTGGATGGTCAGCGTCTGAACGGTCAGTCCGATCACATCGTCAACCTGCAGATCGGCTGGGAAGCCAAGAGCACCGGCACGCGCACCGCGCTGCTGCTCAACTGGAACAGCGACCGCGTTCGCACCATCCAGTTCAACGTCTCCGTGGACAATCCGACCACGCCGAACGTTGAAAGCTCGGCCTTCTTCCCGGAAGTGATCGAAGAGCCGCCGCTCACGCTGGACCTGGTGCACAACCGCACCCTCAGCGTGCCGCGCGCCGGTGATGTCGACCTGCGTTTCGCCATTCGCAACATCCTGGGCGAGGACTATTCCGCCTACCAGGAAGCCTTTGGCGAAGAGCGCAACTTTGAATCCTATGATCTGGGAACCACGTTCTCGATCAGCCTGAAGAAATCCTTCTAGGCCAGGGTTCGATCCGAGACAGGGAGGCGGGCTTTCTTTCGGGAAAGTCCGCCTTGCTGCTTCTCATTGCGTGATAATTCCCGTTACAGTCCGCCCGCTCCGGACCGAGGCGAACATCAAGAGCCATGACCCGCACCCAGTCTCCAGCCACAGCCACCCCCCTGATGCGCGTGAACCGCGCACTGGCCACGGCCTGCGCTGTCCTGGCGGCGCTCATGCTGGGCTGGCTTGTCGCACGGGCGATCTGGTTCGGCCTGTTCGGCGCTGCGGCTCTGGATGTGCGCATCGAGCCGCCGCGCGCCTTGTCCGTCGCCTCCGCCTCTGACCCCGCTTTGGCGCAAGCGCCCGCCACTGGCTTGTTCGCCGCGCGCGGCGGGCCGGCGGATCAGACCCTCGAGGCGGCGCCTGAAAGCCGTTTGAACATCTCCCTGCGCGGGGTGCGCGTGGGCGCCAGCGAGCAGGACGGATCCGCCATCATCGACGCCGAGAACGGGCGCCAGCAGATTGTCCGCGTCGGCGACGAGATCGCCCCGGGCATTACGGTCGAGGCCATTCATCCCGACCGGATCGAGATCAATCGCCGCGGCGCGCGGGAGTCCCTATATCTGCGCGACCGCGAACGCCGACAGGCGCGCCAGGCCGCCAGCGGGACGCCCGTGACGCCTGCTGCAACCCAGACCCCGTCTTCCTCTCCGCGTACGCCTGAACTCGACCAGCTGATCGAGGAGCTCGATCTGGGCCCGCATCTGCGCGACGGCCAGCTGATCGGCTTTGACATCGGCTCGGACGCCAATCGCGACTGGCTCGCCCGCTTCGGGCTCGAGCCGGGCGATGTGATCCTCGCCCTCAATGATACGCCGGTCAGCGCGCCTGATGCGCTGGCCCGGGCCCTCTCGGCGTCAGGCGATGTCCGCCTGAGCCTCGAACGGGACGGCCGACGCCTGACCCTCACACCGTCCGCGGCCGACGCCGCCCGACAGGAGTAAGCACCGTGACCCTGCTGTCTCGCATCCTCGTTCTCGTCCTGGCTCCGGCTCTCCTGATCGGCGCGGCCTTCGCCCAGTCCAATGGCGGGCAGACACTGAACTATCGCAATGCCGAGATCGGTGCGGTGATCGACGATATCGCCCTGATGACGGGCTTCACCTTCGTGCTTGATCCTGATGTGCGCGGGCTTGTCACCATCGTCTCCGAAGCGCCGCTGACCGATGAGGAAGTGTTCCAGGTCTTTCTCTCCACGCTGCGGGTGAACGGCTATACGGCGGTGCAGACGGCGCCGGGCGTGTTCCAGATCGTGCCGCAGGCCGAAGGCGCCCGCGCCGGCGCGCCCATGCAATCGGCGACACGGGATGGCGATGTCTTCCTGACGCGGGTCTATCGCCTGAACAACACCTCCGCCCGCTCGGCGGTGTGCGCCGTGACGCCCATGCTCAGCCCGTCGGGCGCGGTGAACCCGGTGGAGTCCGGCAATCTTGTGGTGATCGTCGATTTCGCCTCGAATATCCGCGCCATCGAAGCGGCGCTGCGGGAAGCGGACCGCGACACCTCCACCGTGGAGATGCTGACGCTCGAGAACCTGCCGGCGGAAGAGATGGCGTCAGTCATCGCCCGGCTGCGCGAGCGCAATCAGGGCGGCGAGGATCAGGCGCCGTCCAATGTCACCGTCGCCGCCGTTCCGGCCTCCAACGCGCTCCTGCTGCGCGGCGAGCCGTCGGCTGTGGGCGAAATGATCTCGCTGGTGCGCCGCATTGATGCGGTCAGCGCGTCCACCCAGACCTTCCGTGTGGTGGCGCTCAACCACGCCCAGGGCGATGACCTGCTGCCGATCCTGCAGCAATTCGCCGAGGCGATGAGCGGTCCTGAAAGCGCGGGCCGACCGGTCTCCATCGCCCATCACCCGGCGACCAACTCGATCATAATGAACGCCGATCCCGATGTGCTGCGCGAGCTGGAGCAGGTGATCAGCCGTCTCGATGTGCGCCGCCCGCAAGTGCAGGTGGAAGCCATCGTGGTGGAGATCTCCGACCAGACCGCACGCGATCTGGGCGTTCAGTTCCTCCTGGCGGGTGACGGGGATGACGCAACGCCCTTCGCCTATACCCGGTATGGCTCGACCCGCCAGCCTGACCTCCTCGCGCTGACAGGCGCGCTTCTGACGGGCGGGCTCAGCTCTGGCGATGGCGAGACCACCTCCAGCACCGATGTGAATCTGCGCAATCTCGCTTTGTCCTCGCTGGTCAATTCACGCGGCGGCTCGTTCGGCTTTGGCGGCGAGCTCAATGACGGCTCGCTCTTCGGCGTCATCGTCAATGCGCTCGACAGCGATACCGATTCCAACGTGCTGTCCAAACCCCAGCTGATGGTGCTCGATAACGAGGAAGCCAATCTGATGGTGGGTCAGGAAATCCCGATCACTACGGGAGAAACCCTGGGCTCGAACAATTCCAACCCCTTCCGCCAGATCGAGCGCGAAAGCGTGGGCGTGCAGCTCTATGTGCGTCCGCAGATCAATGATGGCGACGCCATCCGCCTGCAGATCCGCCAGGAAGTCTCATCCGTGGCCGGGCCGGTCAGCGCCGATTTCGTCGAGCTGATCACCAATCAGCGCAAGATCGAGACGACTGTGCTCGCTGATGATGGCGAGATCATCGTGCTGGGCGGCCTGATCGAGACCGATGAGCAGGAAGCGGAAAGCGGCGTGCCGGGGCTCAGCCGGATTCCGGGCGCAGGGCGTCTGTTCCGCAATGACAGCCGCTCCACCACGCGCCGCAATCTGATGGTGTTCATCCGGCCCACCATCGTGCGCGATGCGGCCAGCATGCGCGACGTCACCCGGATGAGCTATGATTACGCCGTGGGCCAGCAGCGCGAAGCGACGGGCGGCACGTCCAGCCTTGAATCCATTGTCGACATGATGATGCGCGGCCAGCAGCCGTTTGCGGGCCCGCTCCCCGGTGACGATGCGGGGCAGGAGTAAGTCTTGAAGCCGCTGAACTACGCCTTTGCCCGCGAACGCGGCGTCGCCCTTCAGACCGGGGAGGTTCCGGTCTTCCTCCTGCGCGAGGATGCGGATGCGCTGGCTCTGGTGGAGGCGCGCCGGGCGGCTGGGACGGCGTTTGAAGTACGCACGCTCGATGCGCGCAGCTTTGATCGCGCCCTGTCGGAGATCTACGCCTTTGACGGCCTCGCCCATTCCATGTCGGACCGGGCCGAGGATGAGGCGGGCGAAAGCCTGTCGGACATCATCAACGACATTCCCAAGACCGCGGATCTTCTCGACAGCGCGTCGGACGCCCCGATCATTCGCCTGATCAATGGTCTGATCGCCGAGGCCGTGCGCTCGGGCGCGTCGGACATCCATGTCGAACCGTTCGAGGACCGGGTCTCGGTGCGTCTGCGCGTGGATGGCGTGCTGCGCGAAATGGTGTCGCTGAGCGGGCGGCTCGCCCCGCCGCTGACCAGCCGCATCAAGGTGATGGCCCGGCTCGATATCGCTGAAAAGCGCATCCCCCAGGATGGGCGTCTGACCCTGACGCTGGCGGGCAAGGGCGTGGATGTGCGGGTCTCGACCCTACCGTCGCGCTATGGCGAACGCGTCGTGCTGCGCCTTCTCGACAAGGAGAGCGCGCGCTTCACGCTGGACCAGCTGGGCATGTCGCCGCGCCAGCTTGAAGACTTCCGCAAGGTGCTCAGCCAGCCCAATGGCGTGGTGCTGGTGACCGGTCCCACGGGCGCGGGCAAGACGACGACGCTTTATGCCGGGCTCAACCTGCTCAATGACCAGACGCGCAACATCCTGACCGTGGAGGACCCGGTGGAATACGCGGTCGAGGGTGTGGGCCAGACCCAGGTGAACACCAAGGTCGGCATGACCTTTGCGGCGGGCCTGCGCGCCATTCTGCGTCAGGACCCTGATGTGGTGATGGTGGGCGAGATCCGCGATGTGGAGACCGCCGAGATTGCGGTGCAGGCCTCGCTGACCGGTCACCTCGTGCTCTCCACAGTGCACACCAATTCCGCGGCCGCAGCCGTGACGCGTCTTCGGGATATGGGCGTTGAAAGCTATCTGCTGGCGACCACGATCAAGGCGGTGGTGGCCCAGCGTCTGGTGCGGCGCCTGTGCCCGTCCTGCAAGGCGGCCTATGAGCCCGATGCGGGCGAGCAGCGCATGCTTGAGCTGGAGCTGGGTGAAACCGCGCTTTTGTACAAGCCCAAAGGCTGCGACAGCTGCGGCGGGTCGGGCTATCAGGGCCGCCGGGGCGTCTATGAGCTTCTGGTCGTTGATGACGCGGTCGCCTCGATGATCCACGAGGATGCGCGCGAGAGCGAGATCGCCCGTCACGCCTTCGCCCATCGCAATACGCTGTGGCGCTCGGGCGTGGAGCTGGCCAAGGCCGGTGAGACGTCACTGGCCGAAGTGATGCGGGTGTGTCGCGAGGATGGCGAGCGCGATGGCGGCGTTTGAGTACGAAGCGCTCGACGCGGCGGGCAAGCGAACCAGGGGTCTGTTGTCCGCCGATAGCGAAGCCGCCGCGCGCAAGGAGTTGCGCCGCCGCCGGCTGGCGCCCCTGTCTGTGTCGCGCGCCAGTGAGAAAGGCGCCGGCGCGAACCCGGTCGCGAACCTCTTCAAGCCCGGGGGCCTCTCCGAAGATGATCTAACCGGCGTCACGCGCCAGCTCGCCACGCTGATTGATGCGGGCATGCCGGTTGAGGAAGCAGTGGGTCTCGTGGGCGGCCAGGCGGACAAGGCCCAGGTCGGCCGCGTGCTGATGGGCGTGCGCGAAAAGGTCACCGAGGGCGAACGTCTGTCGGACGCCATGGCGATCTATCCTGACAGCTTTCCCGGCGTCTACCGCGCCATGGTCGCGGCGGGGGAAAGCGCGGGTGGGCTCGGGCAGGTGCTCGAGCGTCTGGCGGACTATCTTGAAAAGGCGGGGGCGCTGAAGCGTCGGGTCGGCGCGGCGCTGATCTATCCCAGCGTGTTGGGCGTCGTTGCGCTCCTCGTGGTCTGCGTGCTGCTGGTGGCCATCGTGCCGAAGATCGCCGAGCAGTTTGACACCATGAACATGACCCTGCCGCTGATCACGCGGGTGATGATCGCGCTGTCAGACGGGCTTCAGGCCAGCTGGCCGATCCTCCTTGTCGCGATCGTGGGCGCGGTCCTGCTGTATTCGGTGCTGATCCGGCGAGAGCCGGTCAAACGCGCGGTCCAGACCAGCCAGCTCGGCCTGCCGGGTTTGGGCGGGTTCGCGCGCAAGGTCGAGGCGGCGCGCTTTGCGCGCACCATGGCGATCCTGATCAATGCGGGTGCGGTGCTGCCCGAAGCCCTGCGCGCCGCGCGGCGGGCGTCTGACAATCTGCCCTTCCAGGCGATGCTGGGCGAGGTGATCGAACAGGTCGAGACTGGCAAGGGTTTGGCGGATGCGCTTCGTCAGGCGCGCTGGTTCCCGCCCCTGATGGTCTACATGGTGGCCGCGGGCGAACGCTCGGGCCGTCTGGTGGAGATGTTCCAGCGCTCCGCCGAGCATATGGAGGCCGAGGTCGATGGCGCCATCACGGTGGGTCTGAGCCTGCTGGAGCCTGGCATCATCATCGCCATGGCCGTGATCGTGGTCGGGATCGTCCTGTCGATCCTGCTGCCGATCCTGCAACTGAACACTGCTGCGCTGGGATAGCGCGGCCAGCAAGGAGACTGAGACATGCTGCTCACCAAACATGACGCGCGCCGTCTGGAGGATGAGGAAGCCGGGCTCTCGCTCGTGGAGGTCATGGTGGTCGTGGTGATCATCGGGCTCCTGGCCACCATCATCACCATCAATGTCCTGCCCATGCTGGGCCAGGCCAACTCCTCCACCGCCCAGACCCAGATCAGCCAGCTTGAACAGGCGCTGGAGACCTATCGCCTGCGCATGGGTCGCTATCCCAGCACCGATGAAGGGCTGGACGCGCTGGTCACCCCGCCCGCCGACGCCCGCCTCGCGACGCGCTTCCCCGAGGGCGGCTTCATCAACAATCTGCCCACCGATCCCTGGGGCAATGACTTCCTCTACCTCTATCCGGGCGAGCATGGCCGCTTTGACGTCTGGACGCTGGGTGCGGACGGTCGCGAAGGCGGCGAGGGCGAAGACGCCGACATTGGCAACTGGACCGCCGAACAGGACTGATGTCGCCTCTGCCCCGATCCTCTCAGGCTGGCGTCTCCCTGATCGAGACGCTGGCGGCGCTGGCGATCATCGCGCTGGTGACGGGCGTGGCCGTAGTCATGCTCCAGCCCGAGGATTCGCCCGCACAGCTGGAGGGCGAGGCGCTGGTGCGCGCGCTCAACGAGGCGCGCCAGGAGGCGCTGGTTTCGGGTCAGCATGTCGGGTTTGCCGCCCGCTTTGACGGGCGCGGGTATCAGTTCTATCGCTTCGAGGACGGGGTCTGGCGCGTGCGCGCGGACCATCCCGCCTTTGAGGCGCACCGGTTTGAAGACCCGGACCTGATCCTGAGCGTGCAGTCCGGCGCGATCAGCCGCCGGAGCGAGGGCGCGCGTGATGACGCGGCCGAGGCGCTGAACGGTCCCGAAGTCTGGTTCGACCCCACCGGTTTTGACCAGCCCTTCGCCTTTGAATTGCGCGGTCCGGATGCCGTGCGGATCATCCAGCGCGATGGCGAGGGGCGGCTCAGCCTTTTCGATCCGAACGCGGCGGAGACGCCGTCATGAGAGCGCAGCGTCAGGACGGGTTCTCGCTGATCGAGATGCTGGCCGCACTCGCCATTCTGGCGCTTGCCGGGATCGCGTTGATGAATGCGCTGAGCACGTCCGCGCGTTCGGCCACGCTGGCGCGCGAAATGACTTTGGCGCAGATCGCGGCGCAGAACCTTCTCAGCGAGGCCTTGCTGAACGCTGGTCCCGGCGCAATGCGCGATCAACGCGGCGAGTATGCGCTGGGCGGGCAGAGTTTTGACTGGGCGCTGGAAGTCGATGATGCCGGCCAACCGGATCTCTTGCGCTTGCGCCTCGTGATTTCCGAGGCGGACGCGGACACGGTCCTCTACACGCTGGAAACCCTGCGGAGGACGTCATGAAACGGCGTCACGAAGCAGGCTTCACCCTTGTGGAGGTGATGGCGGCGGTCATGGTCTTCGCCCTGATCAGCGCGATCAGCGTCGGGCTTCTGACGACCGCCCTGCGCTCGAAGGAAACCTCTGAAGCCGTGATGGCGGACCTTGCCGCCGTCCAGCGCATTCAGGCCCTGCTCAGCGAAGACATCGGCCAGATGGTGATGCGCCCGGTGCGCGATGAGGATGGCCTGACCGATCCGCGCGTGTTCGCCCTCGATGTTCAGGGCGCCGATCCCCTGAACCCCGACCGCGAAGGCGAGCCGCGCGAGATCCTGGTGCTGACGCGTTCGGGTTGGGCCAATCCCGGCGGGGTGCAGCCGCGCTCGGGCCTGCAGCGGGTCGCCTGGATCTATGACGGCGATCATTTGTGGCGCGAAACGAGTCTCTATCCCGATCTGGCGCAGGGCGCCGCGCCTGTCCGCCAGATGATTGCGGAAGGGATCTCGGATCTTCAGATCGAGGCGATGATGACCGGGGTCTGGACCGGGGTGGTCGAATTACGGCCCGGCCGCAATGGCGAAGCGGCGGCTCAGGCCCCGCGCGCGGTGCGCCTGTCCTATGTGCAGTCCACGCTGGGCGAGATGGAGCATGTGGCGCTCTCACCAACCGCAGAGGTGGGGCGATGAGGGCGCGGACGTCAGAACGCGGCACGGCGCTGATCGCGGCGCTCCTGCTGGTCGCCCTGATGGCGGCGGTGGCGGTGCAATTGATGGATGTGACGCGCTTTGCCGCCTTCCGCACCGCCCAGATCGACCAGCGTGCGCAGGCGGTCTGGATGGCGCGGGGCGCGCGTGATCTGGCCGAATCCGCCTTCCTGAATGCCGGCGCTCCAGGCCGCTCTGTGATGCGATCCGATGAGCTGTGGCTGGCCGGACCGGTCGTGTTTCCGCTGGAGAACGGGCAGGTGGTGGGCGAGATCCATGACCGGAACAACTGTCTGAACATCAACGCGCTGGTCGCGCCGGATACAGACGGCGATGACCCGCTGGAGCGCGAGGCGCGCAGCTCTGACATCCAATGGCTGCGACAGGCGTTCCTGTCCCTGTCCCTGGAGCTCGGGGTTCCCGCGGGCGAAGCCGAGACTCTGCTGGCCCAGATCACCGACTGGATTGATGCGGATCAGTCCGCGGAACCGGGAGGAGCCGAGGATCGCACCTATGGCGCCTATGCTCAGCCCTATCGCGCCGCCAACCAGCCTTTCGTGGAGTTGGAGGAATTGCGCGCCCTGCCGGTGATGACGCCCTCGCTCTACGCCGTGTACCAGCCTGTCTTGTGTGTGCTGCCTCTGGCCGAGCAGCCGCCCTTGAACATCAACACGCTGTCGCTGGACCAGAGCCTATTGCTGTCCGCGCTTGTGCATGAGGATCTGGACCCTGCGGATGCGGAGACCGTGCTTTTCCGCAGGCCGCCTGCCGGTTATGACAGCGCTGAGGATGTCTGGGCGGACCCGCTGATGGCGCAGCTTGATCTCAGCGATGCAGAGAAGACGCGGCTGACCTTGCGCAGCCGGTGGTTCGAAATGGCGGTGCGCGTGCAGCTGGCGGAGACCCGCTTTCACATGACAGAGCTGGCTGAACTCAATGAAGGCGGCGATCTGCGCCGTCACAGCCAGCGCTTTGGAGCCTTCTGATGACTGACGTGCTGATCCTTCAGCCGCCCTCCTCGGCAATGGCGGAGCAGACCGCCCGCTGGAGCGTGATCCGCGCCGGGGCGGTCATCGCCGAGGGCGTGACGGGGCCGGGCGCAACGGTCGAGCCCCCTGCCGGAACGGTGATCGAGCGGGCTGTGGTGGTCCTGCCGTCCGAAGATGTGTTCATCCGGCGCCTTCCGGTGCCGGGCCAGTCCGAACGCGATGCGCGACGGGCCGCCCCCTTCCTGATCGAGGACCAGATCGCCCAGCCTCTGGACGATGTCGAAGTGAGCCTCGGTCCGGTTGGCGCAGATGGCGCGCGCTGGCTCGCGGCGGTGGATCGTGACCAGCTCAAGACCTGGCGGGAGATGCTGGCCAGTCTGGATGCCCCCCAGCACCATACTGTTCCTGACGGCATGGTGCTGACGGGGCATGGCGGCGATCTGACCGTGATGGGCTATGGCGACAGGGTAGTGTTCCAGACCCGGTCCGGCGACTTGGGTGCGCTCTCAGACAGCCAGGATGGAGCGCGTGATCTCGACGCCGCGTTGTCCGACCCGGTCTGCGGTGCGATCGAGCCCCATCTCCTGACCCCGGTGCTGGCGGGGCTGGGCCGTCGCCTGTCTCCCAAGCGGGTCCTGATCAGCACCGCGCTCGACCCCTCAGCGCTCGCGCCCGAGGGCAAGCCGATCGCCGTCAAACGCATTGATGCGCCGGATCTGCGGATCGCGGCGGCTTCTCTGCCGCCGGAAGCGCTGGACGCCCTGCCGGCGATCTTTGGTGACGCCTTCGCAACGAAGCTGGACTGGGCGGCGCTCCTGAAGCCCTGGCGCGCCGCGGCGGTTCTGGGGCTGACGGCGGTGCTGGCGGCTTCCGGGCTCATGGTGGGGCAGGCCGCCTATCTCCAGGATCGCGCCAGTCGGTATCAGGCGGCGCAGGAGGCGGAATTCCGCATGCTGTTCCCCGAGGCGCGGATCGTGAATGTCAGCGCCCAGATGCGCCAGGCGCTCAACAGCGTCAGCGGCGGGGCTGTGAGCGGGGCGGGCTTCCTGCCGCTGGCGACGGTGCTGTCGGAGACGCTGAGCGATGTGGACGGCGTCCGGGTGGACTCCCTGCGCTATGACGCCAGCCGGGGCGAACTCTCTGTGACGGCGCTCTATTCCGGGTTCGGCGACTTTGAACGCCTGCGCATGGCGGCTGAAGCGCGGGGCGCGGTGCTTGAGGATGGCGGCGCGCGGCAGAGCGCGGCGGGAGTTGCAGGCGAATTCATTGTGAGGCTGCCATGAGCCAGACCACGCTCTTCACTCCGCTCATCAAGGCCTTTCAGGCGAGAACGGCTCGCGAGCAGGCGCTTCTGGCCGGACTGGCCGTGCTGGTGGTCCTGACGATCGCCTGGTTCGGCGTTCTGGCGCCGGCGATGAGCTGGCGCGCCGATGCGGCCCGCCGATACGCCAACGCTGCGGAAGGCTATGAGAGCATTCTGGTTCAGGCGTCCGAGTATCGCGCCCTGTCCGCACAGGCGGTCAATGCCGATGATCGTGAGCCCTTGCGCACGCTGGCCGATCGTACCGCGCGCGAGCGTGGGCTGGCGATCAGCCGCGTCCAGCCGCTTGAGGACGGACGACTGGGCGTCTGGATGGAGCAGGCGGACGCGGACTCCCTGATGGGTTGGCTGAGCCTTCTGTCGCGCGAGCATGGCGTCAACGCCGAGCGTGTGAGTCTGGATCGCGAGGGCGAGACCCGGGTTCGCGCCCAGCTCACCCTGGTGCGCGCCGGAGGAGCGGGCTGATGCGTCTTATTCTGATCCTCGGCTTTGTGCTGGCGCTTGTCGCGGGACTGGCGGTCACCGCTCCGACCCGGCTTGTCTATGATGCGCTGGCCCCGTCAGGGGTGGAAGCAGGACTGGTGCAGGGCAGCGTCTGGCGCGGGCAGGCGCTGCGTGTGCGTCTGGGCGGACGGGTTGTCCAACAGGTTGAAACCGGGCTGGAGCCGGCGTCCCTGCTGGCGCTGAGCCCGGCAATGTCCATGCGGGTGACCGATCCCGAGATCCAGATTGACGCCCGGTTGCGCGCGGCCGGAGACGCAATCCGGATCGAGGAAGCGCAAGGCCTTGTCTCGGTCCGGGCATTGCCCCTGCTGGCGGGGCTGCCAACGCCGGCGGACAGCTTTGCGCGGCTCGATGGGGTGAGCGTTTCGCTCGATCAGGCGGGGCGCTGCATCAGTGCGGAGGGCGCCGTGATGAGCCCGGCCCTGGCCGATGCGGGCGCACGCTATGATGTGGCCCTGCCGATCCTGGACATGAGTGTCTTCTGCGCAGGCGATGTGCTGGCGCTCAATCTTTCGGGCCAGAGCCCGGCGGTGGATCTGGAAGGCGTCATTCGCCTTGATGCGCAAGCGCCGTCCTACCGGATCGTCGCGACGCCTCATGACCCCGAGGGCGGGCGGGTGCTATCCTTGATGGGCTTCCGCGCGGACGGGGCGCGCTGGATCGCGGACAGTGAAGAGATGGGAGAGGGCTGATGATGCGCTGGTTTCTGGCTGGCTTGTGTGCGGTGGGCGTCACCGCCTGCTCCGCCACGTCGTCTCCCGAACGGGCTCAGCTGATCGATCAGGCGCGCAATGCGCCCGATCGCGCCGACAGCCTGCCGCCGCAGAACCTGCCGGACGGTCAGTGCGGCATCTTCCTGTTCGGCATGGGCGACCGGCATCCCTTTGTGGTGTTCGAGAATGACCGCGCCGGACGCGCGCTGATCCTGCATCAGGGCGTCATCCATGAGCTGGGCGTCACGCCGCAACCGGGCGCCTTCGTGCAGGGGGAACGCTTCCGCCGGGTCTATCTCGATCAGGCGAGCAATCTCGTCTTCACCTTGACCGGCGAAGTGGGCGAGGAGACGGGGTCCGGGCCGCGCCTTGAGAATGTTCTGTTGCGCACGCGGGCGATTGACGGATCAGAGACCGTCAGGCCGCTGGGCGGGGTTTATTCCTGCCGCGACGGTTCGAACCGCACCGCTCCGGGCCGGCTCTAGAATCCGGCGGGACCGGACAGGCCCGTCTGCTGCAGCACCCAGACCAGTCCGATTCCGAACGCCAGGAACGGTCCGAAGGCGATCATGCTGTCTCCGGTCACATCCTTGCGGAAAACGTATTTCAGCGTCAGCGCAAAGACGAGCGCTGCAAGGCTCGAAAACAGAAGGATGGCGGGCAGGGCCAGCGCCCCGCACCACGTCCCCCCGGCCGCGAACAGCTTGGCGTCCCCGCGGCCGAGCCCGGGACGCCCGCGCGCCCGCTCATAGCTCTTCTCGATCAGGACGAGCGCGGAATAGCCCACAATGCCGCCCAGTGCGTGCAGCCAGACCGTCCCGCCCAGCACGGCGGCTGCAACCACGCCGCCAGCAATCAATGGCAAGGTGATCCGGTCGGGCAGGATGAAACGCCGGGCGTCAATCACCGACAGGGTGATCAATGCGCCGAGAAGCACGAGGGTCAGGAGGGGGCTGAAGACGGCGACCATACCGCCCTTATCCCCTCCCTGCCCGCATTCGCCAAGTCAGCCGGACAGATCAATCCCGGTCAGAGGCGGGCAGAACCGCAAAGGCCTGGGCTATGGCGTCAAGATAGGCCGGGTTCGCGCTGCGCTGATAGGCGCTGCAAAGCGCCTCGGTCAGCTTGATGATGTGATCATCCCCATGCCGGGCGGCGCGATGGGCCGGGTGGCTGGGCGGGAGCGCCCTGATCGGTTCGGGGCTTTGCAAGGCCAGCGGCGAGAAGGCCGCCAGAAGCGCGGCGCCATGTTCGAACGCCCTGAAGAGCAAGCGGCGGCCCAGAGCGTCGGGAACCTGCTCTGACAGGGTGCGCGCCGCTGCTGTCGCCGTTACCGCATGGGTGAAGACGATCACGGTGAACGGGGTGCGCGCATGATGCAGGAACAGGCGTGTCATCTCCAGCATCAGCGCGTCAAACCGCATCGCCAGATCGCCTGACAGGTCCACCAGGCTCGTCACCTCGGCGAAGTCGGCGGCGTGCGCGAGCCGTGCATAGCCCGCCGTGATTGCGCCTTCGCCAGGCGCATGCGCATCGGGCAGGGGCGTGATCCAGCTCAGGGTCGCGCGAAAGTCCAGCACGCCCTGGTTGGCGTGCGTTCCGACGGGCAGGGGCGTGTAGCGGTCCGCCCAAGCGGCGAGCGCATTGGCGAGGGCGTTAAGGCGCACTGAACTCACTTCCGATTGCAGGGCGCGGCTCATATGGGCGGTCTGGAGAACCGCGTGGCAGGCCGAGGTGGAAAAGCCGTCCACAAGCCGGTGAACCCAGAGGCTCAGAACTTCACGCCAGGGTTTGTCCTCGAGCTCGGCGCGGAAATAGGCGCGCCACTCAGCGTCGTGATCCTGTGTTCCGATCTGCGACCGCCAGTCATCAGGATCGAGCCGCCCCGGAGCCGGACCGGACGGGGTGAAGCCGGGGATTTCCTGTTCGAGCCAGCCCAGGGCCTGCTCGCCCTGTCCCATGGCGCACAGGGCCTCCATCACCATGGGGGCATGGTTGTAGTAACCGTTCGCGAGCGCGGGCGAGACGGTGTCCAGCCGTGTCAGCGCGGCGTCCAGCCGGGAATAGTCGGGACGGGATTTCAGAAGGCTGCCGGCGGCCTGGGAAAGGGCGCGGTCGGCATGCCAGTTCCGGGGCGCAGGCAGGGCGAAGTCGAGGGGGGCGGTCATGGGCAGGCTCCAGTGATCAAGGTCTGATATTGGCAAGCCTACTTTCTCAAGCTAACTTGAGATCAAGGAAATAAAATCCAGGAATATCAATGTGGTGATGCGGCGACAGAAACTTCTGAAAATCGGGGAGCTGTCGGCGCGCACGGGGGTGCCGGTGTCGGCCCTGCGTTATTACGCTGATGCCGGTCTGATCCAGCCCTATCGCACCAATGCCGGACAGCGCCGCTTCGCGCGCGCGGACATCCGGCGCGTTTCCTTCATCCTGATCGCCCAGCAATTGGGGCTCAGCCTGGAAGAGATCGGGGCCATTCTTCAGCGTCTGCCTGACGGGCGCACGCCGACAAAAGCCGATTGGTCTCAGATTTCCGGCGGCATCCGGAGGCGGGTCGAGGCGCGGATCGCCGAGCTGGAACGCATCCGCGAACGTCTGGACGGCTGTATCGGCTGTGGCTGCCTCTCGCTGGAAACCTGCAAGCTCTACAACCCGCAGGACCGGCTGGGCGTGCAGGGGCCGGGGCCGCGCCGCCTTCTGGGCGACTGACCGGACCCGGCCCGTCCGTGTCGGGCTAGAGCGGGTAGTCGCGCTCCGGATTCACGCCCGCCGTTTCAAGGAAGCTGCGCAGCTGGCGCACTTCATCCTTGGGCAGGGAGTGAGAGGCGTGATGGAAATTGGCGGTATGTCCGTTCAGGCTCACGGCGAATTTCGCGCCCGACCGCTCGCTGATCTCGGCGCCCAGATCGGTCAGCACATGCTCGACCTCGGCGGGCGACAGATTGGCCGGCTCGGGATGTGCGAACAGGGCATGCAGGGTTTTCCGGTGTTTGTGGTTCATCGCGTTCTCCTCCCCTTGCTGGGTCTGAAACCAGACTGTCAGGCGGATGGAGCGGGGGGAATGCGACCCTGTGTCCTTGTTCAGCTGAGCCTCAACTCACTGTCAAAGCGTGTGGTTTCCAGGATACTCACTCTAAAGTCGTAGATCGGCTTGGACAGAGTCTGTCTTTTCGTTAACATTTGCGGAAAGTGGAAACTGAGCTGTGAGTCTTGCATGCATCAGCCTCTGAGCGGCCTTCGGGTTCTCACCATCGAGCAGGACGGCGCGGGGCCTTATGGCACGCAACTGCTCGCCTCGCTCGGCGCGGACGTCATCAAGATCGAGAACCCGTCCACGGGCGGCGATAGCGGGCGCTGCGCCGGTCCTTACTTCCTCGGCGAGTATGACAGCGAGTTCTTCCAGACCTTCAACCGCGGCAAGCGCTCCATGGCGCTCGATCTCAAGGATCGTGGCGACCGCCGTATTTTCGAGCGGCTCCTGGCCACAGCGGACGCCTGTGCGAACAATCTCAGGGGCGACCTGCCGGCGGAGCTGCAGGTCGATTACGCCCATCTGCGTAAGATAAAGCCCGACATCGTCTGCGCGCACCTCTCCGCCTATGGCCGGGACAGCGAGCGGGCGCACTGGCCCGGCTATGACTATCTGATGCAGGCCGAAGCCGGGCTGATGGCGATGACCGGGGAGCCCGATGCGCCGCCCACCCGCTTCGGCATGTCCATGATCGACTATATGGGCGGCGCCATGATGGCGCTCGGCCTGGTCTCGGCGGTGCTGGGCGCCAAACGCACCGGGCGGGGCTGCGATGTGGATGTGTCGCTCTACGATGTCGCGCTGAACCAGCTCTCCTATCCGGCTACCTGGTATCTCAATGAAGGCAAGTGCGCGGAGCGTCAGGAGCGCTCGGCCCATCCGTCCGTCGCGCCCAGCCAGCTCTTCCGCACGGCGGATGGCTGGATCTTCGTGATGTGCCAGGCGCCCAAATTCTGGGGCGCGTTCTGCAAGGCGATCGGACGCGAGGACCTGCTGGCGAATCCGGCCTATGCCGACATGGCGGCGCGCCGGATGAATCGCGAGAAGTTGCAGAACGAGCTCGACGCCTTCCTCTCGACCCGCACCACGGCGGCGTGGATGGCGCGTCTGGGCGGGGTGGCTCCGGCGGCCCCGGTCAACTCGATGTCCTGCGCGCTGGGGGCGCCGGAGGCCCGGTCAAGGATCGAAACGGTCTCCCATCCCGACAAGCCCGAAGGCCTGAAACTGGTCCGCGATCCGGTCCGGATCAACGGACAGAACGCGCCCTCCTGCCGGGCGCCCAAGCTGGGCGAGGATACCCGGGACATTCTCGACGAGATGCTCAGCGACAAGCCCGGGGACCGGGCGGCGGAGTGATCAGTCCGCTTCGCGCTGCATGGTCATTTCATAGGTGAAGCGATCGGCCGGGTGCACGGTGTCGGACAGGGCGATGATGCGCCCGCCCTTGTCGTAATAGCGCCGCATGGTCCGCAGCACGGCGGATCCCGGCTCGGCGTCCAGCACGTCCGCTTCGCTGTCGGTCAGAAGTCCGCCCGCAATGGTCTGCTCGATCCGGGCGGTCGGGGCGCCGCGCTCGGTGGCCATCCATTCGGTGACGCCGCCATTGAGCTCGACGAACACATCCACCGGCGGGGCGAGATCAGCGCGGATATACATGTCCGTCAGGGCGACAGGCGCGCGATCGGGCTGACCGCGCAGGCCGTGGACGTGCAGATAGTCTCCCCCCGGGGCGACGCCGAAGGCGCGGGCGACGGCGGGATCGAGCGGGCCCACATGCTGGCGCAGCGGCTTCAGGCGCGCCGTGCGGGTATACTGCATCAGATCATCCACCCCGCCCAGGCGCTGGGCGAACCCCGCGCGGGCTTCGGACGCCACCACGACCGTCCCGGCGCCGCGGCGACGGGCGATCAGGCCGGCTTCCGCCAGCATGCGCAGCGCTTCGCGCACGGTGTGGCGGGACACGCCATACTGTTCTGTCAGGGCATGTTCGGTGGGCAGCAATTCACCCACGGCCGGATTGCCGGCGGCGATGCCCGCTCGCAGGGTTTCGGCCAGCGTCATGTAGCGCGGCGCGCTGGAGACCGGTTCTACGCCTGAATGATCGGACACAGGATCCTCCCGCCTTCAAAAGACGGGGCTAACATAGTCGTTGCCACTAGGAATGCGAGTTGCGCCTGCATGGTGCAGAGCAACAAAGAACCAGAGGCTCAGGGCTTGGGGAAATTCGGACGGCGTTTCTCAAGGAAGGCCTGATAGCCTTCCTGGAAATGCTCGCCGGAAAAGGCTTCGAGGAAGAGCTGCCGGGTCTGCTCGCAATCCTCGTCCTGACCCGCTTCGATCAGGGCGATCATCTGTTTGGTGATCTTCGCGGTATGGCTGGAGGTCTGGGTGATATGGCTGACATATTCCTCCACCGCCTCGGCGAGAATGCCCTGCGGCATCAGCCGGTTGATCAGGCCCATCTGGAGCGCCGTCTCTGCATCGACAAGCCGGGCGGTGAACAGAAGGTCCTTGGCGGCGGACGCGCCCACCGTGCTGACGAGACGGCGCATGTCGTTGAAGGGATAGACCAGGCCCAGCTTGGCCGGAGTGACGCCGAACCGCGCGCCCTGGGCCGCGAACCGCAGATCGCACGCCAGCGCCAGCGCGCAGCCCCCGCCCACGCAGGCCCCTTCAATGGCGGCGATCGTGGGCTTGGAAAAACGCGCCAGACCGTCTAGCGCCTCTCCGATGGCGCGCGAATAGGCGGCGGCGCGTTCGGCGGTGGCGTAGACCTCCTCGAACTCGGAAATATCCGCGCCCGCCGCAAAGGCGCCGCCCTTGCCGCGGACGATCAGCACCTGGATGTCGCGATCGGCTTCCGCTTCAGCCAGCAGGTCGGGGATTTCCCGCCACATTGCCTCGGTCAGGGCGTTGTGCTTGGACGGGCGATTGAGCACCAGCGATGCAATTTCGCCGTGACGGGAAAGATAGATCTGTTCTGCATGCATGGCTTTGCCCCGGAACTGCATCCTGCCTGGGGCGTTGTTTGCGCCTGAATGTGGTGAATCGTCAAGAAATTAGGGGTGAGGCGGATTGTCTTCGCGGGAAAAAATTTATCCGTACCCTGCCAAAAAACTTGACGCCGACCGCGAAAGGTGACACTTTTATAACGGTGAGCAATACAGGAGGTCCACATGTCTCATCTTGTTGGTGTGGGTCTGATTGCCGCCTGGTTGGCCTTCGCACTGCTGGCGCCGCGTCTGGCGTCCGCTGAAGTGACCAGCATCCTGGCCCTGGTCGGCATGGCGCTGACCCTGGTCGTGCTCTTCGCAACGGGACGGCTGACACGGCCTGACCCGCTGGCGTTGAACCTGACGGCACGGCGTCCGTACTGGGAAACGCGCTAACGCGCTTTTCCACGGCGACAGACCCGAAACAAAAAAGCCCCGGCGCCTTGGCGCCGGGGTTTTTTGTTGTGCGAGCGCGAAGGAGATCAGGCTTAAGAGAAAGCCTGAATCCCGGTCATGGCGCGGCCCAGAATGAGGGCGTGCACGTCATGGGTGCCCTCATAGGTGTTCACGGTCTCAAGATTAATGGCGTGGCGCAGGATGTGGTATTCCTCGGCGATGCCGTTGCCGCCATGGATGTCGCGCGCCTCGCGGGCGATGGCCAGGGCCTTGCCGCAATTGTTGCGCTTCATCATGGAGATCGCTTCAGGGATCCAGGCGCCCTGATCGAGCATGCGGCCGAGCGCCAGCGCGCCCTGATAGCCGAGCGCGATCTCGGTCTGCATGTCGGCGAGTTTCTTCTGCACCAGCTGGGTTCCGGCGATCGGCTTTCCGAAGACGACGCGCTCCATGGCGTAGTCGCGGGCGGCGTGCAGGCAGAACTCGGCCGCGCCCATGGCGCCCCAGGCGATGCCGTAGCGCGCCTTGTTCAAGCAGGAGAACGGACCGCGCAGGCCCTTCACATGCGGCAGCAGGTTCTCTTCGGGCACGAAGGCGTCATTGAGCGAGATCGAGCCGGTGATCGAGGCGCGCAGCGACAGCTTGCCTTCGATCTTGGGGCAATCGAAGCCTTCGGTTCCCTTGTCGACGATGAAGCCGCGGATCTCGCCGTCCAGCTTGGCCCAGACCACCGCCAGATCGGAGATCGGCGAGTTGGTGATCCACATCTTTGCGCCGTTCAGCACATAGCCGCCCTCGGCCTTCCTGGCGGTGGTGCGCATGGCGCCCGGATCCGAACCGCCATCGGGCTCGGTCAGGCCGAAACAGCCCACATATTCGCCGGTGGCGAGCTTGGGCAGGTATTTCTTTTTCTGCTCTTCCGTGCCGAAGGCCTCGATCGGATACATGACGAGCGAGGATTGCACGCTCATCGCCGAGCGGTAACCGGAATCAATCGCTTCCACCTCGCGCGCGATCAGGCCGTAGGCCACATGGGACAGGCCCGCGCCGCCATATTCCTCGGCCACGGTGGCGCCCAGCAGCCCCATCTCGCCCATCTCGGTCATGATGTTGCGATCAAAGCTTTCCTCACGATAGGCGTCGACCACGCGCGGCTGCAGCTTCTCGCGGCAATAGCTGCGGGCGCTGTCGGCGATCATGCGCTCCTCTTCGCTCAGCTGCTGCTGAAGGTGAAGCGGGTCTTCCCAGGAGAAGCTCAGGCCGGTCTCTTTCGCCGCCATGCGTGGATATCCTTCTTCGTCTCTTACGGCCCTATATGGCCCGGCGCCGGTGCGATGACCAGCGGCGAGCGGGCGATGCGTCGTCTCTGCCCGAGGTGGTAGCGGACCGAGCGCGTGAGGGGCAAGCAGGCGCTTGGCGCCGAGCTGAAGTTTTCCGGCCCTGACACAGGCGTGAAGACCGGTCGCACCCGATCAATCTGGACCTTTGAGCCGGAAGAGCGCAGTTTCCCGGTCCAGTGACAAGAGTGAATCCGGAGCGCCGCATGACCCGCCCCTTTCTGCCCGATGACATCGCGATCGCCGATCTGCAAACGCCCTATGCGTCCGCCCCAGAACCGAAAGGCGCACTCGGGAATGCGGAATACGCGGCCCGCAACGGCAAGCGGGTGCTGGCGGTGTTCGGCGCGGACTGGTGCCCGGACGCGCGGCGCTTCGCGAGCGTGCTGGCGTTGCCGCAGCTGCAGGACTTCCTGTCCGAGCGCTACGAGATCGTGCTGATTGATGTGGGTCGCTATGACAGGAATATCGATCTGGCGGCGGGCTATGGACTGGAGAAGATCGAGGGGGCGCCCGCGATCGTGGTGGCCGATGCGGATGGCCGCGTGGTGAATGCGGGCGGCGCCTATGACTGGCGCACCGCCCGCTCGCGCCGACCGCAGGAATTCGCCGACTTTCTCGCCGTGTACGCCGAGGTTCCCGCCCCGTGACCCGTCAAGTCGTTCTGATCGGGGCGGGTCATGCCCATATGGAGGCGCTGCGCCAGTCAAAGCGCTTCGCCAATGCGGGCCTGACGCTGACGCTGATTGACCCGGGCGCCTTCTGGTATTCCGGCGCCGCCACGGGCGTGCTCTCCGGAGCGCTTGATCCCGCTGCGGCGCGACTGAATCCGGCGGACATGGCTGGTCCGTTCCTGCATGTGCGCCAACGGGTCGCCTCGGTGAATCCTGTGACCCGGACGGTCCGGCTCGAGGACGGCCTGGAACTCAGTTATGATGTGCTGTCGCTGAATACCGGCAGCCATATCGCCCACACGCCGCTTCTGGAGGCGGGCGCCATTCCCGCCAAACCGGTCAGTGCGCTCGCCGCGCTTCGGGCGACGGTCGAAACCGCCGGAGGGCGCCTGCGTCTTGCGGTCGCCGGCGCCGGTGCGACAGGGCTGGAGATCGCGCTGTCGCTCGCCAGCCTGCAGCGCCGGCTGGGCGCGCACCCGCAAATGGTGCTTGCCGGCCCGGATCTGTTGCCGGGCTGGCCGGACAAGGCGCGCGACCTGGCGCGCGACGCGATGGCGCGCTGTGGTGTCGAGTATGTGCCCCGCAGAGTGCAGGATCTGTCGATGGGTCTCATCCATTTCGGGGAACGCAGGGTCGCGCCCGTGGACATTCTGGTGGCCGCGACCGGGCTGAGCGCCAATCTTCCCGACGGATTTGACGCGTCCGGTGACGGCTTGCCGGTGAATGAAGACCTGTCCTGGACGGGCGATGGCTCGGTGTTCGCTGTGGGTGATTGCGCGCGCATGGTGGATCACCCTCGGCCCAGGCTGGGCGTGTTCGGCGTGCGCGCGGCGCCCATCCTGATCCAGAATCTGATCAATGCGGCGGGCGGTCGTACGACGCGTCGGCGGTATACGCCGCAATCGCGCTGGCTCTCGATCCTGGATGTGGGCGACGGCACGGGCCTGGCCCGCTATGGCGATCTCGCCTTTCAGGGCAAACCGGCCCTCACGCTCAAGCGCTGGCTCGACGGCCGCTTCCTGCAACGCTACCGGGAGGAGCATTGATGGAATTTTCCTACGCAGAGATTCACGCCTTTCCCGACGGACCCAAGCCGCATTCGGGCAATCCGGCCGGGGTTGTCCTGCTGCATCGTGATCTGTCGGATGCCGACCTTCTGGGGATCGCGCAATCGAACAACCTGTCCGAGACAGCCTATCTCAAGCCCATGGGAGAGAAGGATCAGTGGTCTCTGCGCTGGTTCACGCCGGGGCTGGAGGTCGAGCTGTGCGGACACGCCACGCTGGCCTCGGCCGCCTGGCTGTTTGAAACCGGCCGCGTGGTGGGACCGGAGGCGCGCTTTCACACCCTGTCAGGATTGCTGAAGGTCTCGCGTCTGGAGGATGGCCGGTACCAGATGGATTTCCCGGTGATCGGATATGAGCCGGGCAAGGCCGATCCCGCCGTGGTTGACGCGCTGGGCGGCGGCGAGCCGGAAGCCGTTTACGAGATCGAACGCGTGCACGGCAATCGCTATCAGATGCTGGTGTTCGCCGATGAAGCCGCCGTGGTGGGGCTCAATCCCGACATAAAGGCGCTCGAGGCCGCCCGCACCAATGTGATCGCCACGGCGCCGGGACGGGCGTCGGACTTCGTGTCCCGCTTCTTCGGCCCCGCCAGCGGGGTGGACGAGGATCCGGTGACGGGCTCCGCGCACTGCACGCTGGCGCCGTACTGGTTCCAGCGTCTTGAGAAGACCGCGCTGAAGGCGCGGCAGGTCGGCCCGCGCTCCGGCGCGCTCGAGGTGCGCGCCGGGGCATCGGGCCGTGTTCTGCTCGTCGGGTCCGCCCTGCGTTATCTGGACGGGGTGATCCGGCTCTAGGTCCTAGTGACGGCCATGGCCGTAATGGTCGCGACCGCGTCCGCGGCCATGACCGCGACCATAATGGTCGTATCCGCGACGGCCGTGGACGACCTGCACGGGCACCGCGCCCCAGCGAGTCTCGGCGTAATAGCCGCCCGTGCGACGATCAAGATAGGCGCGATCCGGGCGCAGGCGATCGCCGGTCCGGCCGTCCCGGGCTTCCCGGCGGCTGGGCACGTAATCCCAGGCGCGGTCCGGGCAATCGATGATCCGGCTGTCCCGGCGGTCCTCGCGGCGATCCCGCCAGCCGGTATCGCGTCGGCGGTCGCGGCGGTCCTCACGCAGATCCGGGCAGGCATTGGCGTAGACCACGAAATGGCCCTCCGGGCCGTTCCAGCGATACCCGCGATGATGGGGCTCATAGCCGCGGCGGTGGCCATGGGCCTGAGCCGTTGCCGCAGTGCTGACCGAGACGGTCAGATCGGCGGCGTTCGCCGCGGCGGGCAGGGCGGTGGCGGCAAGTCCGGCGAAGGCGGCCGCCGCAGCCAGTTTTGCGAACAGTTGCATTGTGTGTCTCCTTCATCCTTGGCCTTCCGGCCTGATGGGGACGACAATGACGCATCGCGCCTGAACGCATGCTGGGCTAGGCTTTCATGTTCTATTCAACCAGATGAACGATACTGAGCTTGACCGGCGCAAGGGGGCGTGCGCCAAAAGTGATTGGGGATCCTATGCTTAAATCTGTTTTGGCTGCAGCCGCCGGACTTGTGATGCTGGCGGGCGGCGCCGTCGCCCAGCAATTGAGCTGGCCGCAGGGCGAGACGTTCACCAGCCGGGACTATCAGGACATCCTGCACCAGGTGACCAAGCCCGGGGCGCGTCCCGCGACCGGAGCCAGCGCCATTGCCGGCGATGACAGCTGCCAATACGCCAATGACAATGAGTGTGACGAGCCGGGTCTGGGCACCGGCGCCTGCGTGGCTGGCACGGATCATTCCGATTGCTGGCGGTTGATGGCGGGCGTCGAGGATGATTCCTGCCAGTGGGCCAATGACGGCGAATGTGATGAGCCCGGCTTCGGCACGGGCGCCTGCACCCAGGCCACGGACCGCACCGATTGCGGCGCGCTGATCGAGCTGCGTTTCCGCAATGACCAGTGCGAGACGGCTTTCAACGGCGTTTGCGAGGAGCCGGGCGTGGGCAATGGCGCCTGCGAGGCGCGGACCGACCGCGCCGACTGCATCGGTCGCGAGCGCCCGATGACCATTCAGGATCATTATTTCGGTCATGATGACCGGGTGCTGATGGATACGGGCGTCTTCCCGTGGAGCGTTGTGGGCTACATCGTCTTTGACGCTGGCGGGACCTGCACCGCCACTCTCATTGACGAGGATGTGCTGATCACGGCGGCCCATTGCGTTTCCGAGAACGGGCGCATCAATGCAGCCGGCGTGTTCCATACCGGCGAGAACCTGCCGGGCGGCGGTCGCTCGGCCCGGGTAATCGACTACCTCATGGATTCCGAATGGGATGAAGAGGTCTTCAATGCCGGCGATGACCGCGACGGCACGGACTGGGCCATGCTGCGCATTGACCAGCCGCTGGGCGCGGAGCTGGGTCATGTGGGTTTCGAGGCGCTGGTGGATGTCGAGGGCCCGCGCGCGGCCCTGCGTGCGCCCATCCGTCAGGCGGGATATTCCTGGGACACCGGCGAGCATCTGTCGGGCAATCTTGATTGCCGCATGGTCGAGGTCTTCGACGACAACACCATGGCGCACAATTGCGACACCACGCGCGGGGATTCCGGATCCCCCTTCATGATCGAACGCAATGGCGAGTGGCGCGTGGTGGCGACCGATTCCAATTTCCGCTCCAATCCGGACGGACCCTTCATCTATATCGCGGCGCGGTCGGATCGCTGGGTTCCGCTGGTGGCGGACTTCGCCGCGGGACGGATCGGAAATGGCGGCCTGCGTCCGCGCGGGCCGGGCAAGCCTGGCAAGCCCGAGCCGATCAAGAAATAGCCGCAGGCGTGATCAGAACTCCCGGACGAGGGCGAGGTCGGTGCGACTGTCACCGGCCTCGAAGCCCGGCTCGGGGTCAAATTCGTAGCGATACCGGTAGCGCAGCTCCAGCGACCACAGATCCCCAAGATCGGTGTTCAGCTTGAAGAGCTGGTCGGCGCGCGCATTGTTGGAAGCCAGGAACCGGGTTTCGGATTCCAGCCGCATGCTGTCGCTGAGCTGAAGCTCGACATCGGACAGCAGGTCGAATGCGCCCTCATAATAGGAACCGTTGTCCGCTTCCTGTATGTATCTCAGGCCGGGTGCGGCGCGGATCGTCCATTCCGCCTTGTCGCGCTGCAGGGCGCGATAGCCGGCGCCGACGCCCATGAAACCCGTCCAGTCAAAGCCCGAGACCTGGTCGCGCTCCCATTCTGTATTGGTGAACAGGGTCCAGCGGTCACCGGCCTCGCGCTCGCCGCGCGCTTTCAGGATCAGCTCGTCCCGTCCCACATTGTCGTCTACTTCGGAATAGGAATAGATGATGCTGGATTCAAAGCCCCAGCCGACCAGTTCGCGCTCCGCATCCAGGCCCAGCGTATAGTCCAGCCGATCGGTGTCTCCGCTGTCAGCGCGCACGCCCAGCCGGACCTTGCCGGTCCACAGCTCGGATTCAGCCTGGGTCAGCAGCAGGACGGCGGAGGTCGGGGCGGCGATCCAGAACGGGTCGACCCTGGAGGTCAGCTCGTTCTCGACCGCCGCCTCTTGCAGCTCGGCGTCCACCGCGATCATGGCGGGGGGCGGAACAGGCGTCACGGGCGCGACCGGCAGGCCCAGCGTTCTGCGGGCTATGATCGCGTGATGATCAGACAGGCGCGCGGCGCCAACTGCGATCCGTTCCGCCGATTGCGTCAGGGACAGCAGATGGATGGCGTTGGTGAAGACCGCCTCGTCATCCTCCGCCGCAGCCGCCGCCAAGAGCTCCTGGAAAGGGGGTTCGAGGCCTTCCGCCGGCGCAGCGGCGAGGGTAAGAGCAGCAAAGGCGGACAGGATCATGCATCAGGCTCCGGGCGGGGATAGGAAAACAAACACATTCGGACGGGGAAACAAACCCTTGAGCCTGTAAAACTGCCGTATGCCTTGACGCTTGCGCAGGAACGCGGCACGCCTTTGACCTCATTGGCGCTCCTTTGTGACGAGATCTGAAATGACCGACCCAGTCGCTGACCGTTATGCCCGCACCGAACCGCTCTTTCCCGACTGGGCGGCCCCGATCTATTTGTGGGTGTCGGTCGCGGCCTCGGTGATCTATCTGGGCCTGGACCTGACGACGGCCTCCATGCCGGGGCTGGCGCTGACCAAGGCGCTGGGGATCATCCTGCTGGGCGTCTATGCGCTGCTCAAACGCGCGCCTGTGCTGGCTGTGGCGCTGCTCTTGTCGGCGGGTGGGGATTACGCCCTCGCCATGCGGCCCCCTCAACTGGAAGCCGGGATCGGCTTCTTTGGCGCCGCACATCTCACCTACATCGCCATTTTCGCGCTGATGGTCCTGAAGGGCGGGATCAAGCGCGAGGGCCTAGTGCTGGCGGGCGGCCTGTTCGTCTATGGCGTGGCGATGTGGCTGTGGCTCAATGGCGGCATGGGCGCGCTGATTGCGCCGGCCAGCATCTATCTGGGCATCATCCTGGTGATGGCCATGGCCGCAGGGATGATCAAAGGCCCCAATCTCATCGTGATCGGGGCCCTGTTGTTCGTGGTGTCGGATTCGGTGCTGGCCATGCGCTGGTTCCGCGGCGTGCTCGTGTTCGAGAACGGGCTCGACTGGGGCGGCGTCATCGTCTGGGCCACCTATTACGGCGCGCAGCTCTGCCTGACCCTGGGCGTGGTTCGCGCGCGGGCGCTGCAGGCGATCACGGGGCGGAAGGCTGAGCCGGCGGCTTAGGCCGGCATCAGGCCGCGTTCCTCGGCCAGCCGCTTCATCTCGTTCTGCAGCTTTTCAAACGCGCGCACCTCGATCTGGCGGATGCGTTCGCGGCTGACGCCATAGACCTGGGCGAGATCCTCGAGCGTTTTCGGCTCCTCGGTGAGGCGGCGTTCCTGGATGATGTTCTGCTCACGCTCGTTCAGCGCGCCCATGGCCTCCTGCAGGAGGGTCATGCGCATGGAGAATTCATCGGATTCCGCGAGCTCGTCCTCGGCGTCATCCGCATCATCATCGGCCAGCCAGTCCTGCCATTCCGCCTCGCCATCCGCGCGCATCGGCGCGTTAAGGGACGCATCGGGGCCGGACAGGCGACGGTTCATGGAGATGACGTCGTCATCGGTGACGCCGAGCTTGGTGGCGATTTCCTCGACCTGATCGGGGCGCAGATCGCCCTCGTCCAGCGCGCGCATCTGGCTCTTCATCCGGCGGAGGTTGAAGAACAGCTTCTTCTGCGCGGCGGTGGTGCCCATTTTCACCAGCGACCAGGAGCGCAGGATGTATTCCTGGATCGAGGCGCGGATCCACCACATGGCGTAGGTCGCCAGGCGGAAGCCCTTGTCCGGATCGAATTTCTTCACCGCCTGCATCAGGCCCACATTGCCCTCGCTGATCACCTCGGCGATCGGCAGGCCATAGCCGCGATAGCCCATGGCGATCTTGGCCACGAGACGCAGGTGCGAGGTGACAAGCTGGTGGGCGGCGTCAGAATCCTCGTGTTCCTGCCAGCGCTTGGCCAGCATGAACTCCTGATCCTTCTCCAGCATGGGGAATTTCCGGATCTCCGCGAGATATCGCGACAGACCGGCTTCGGGCGACATGGTCAGCGCCGTTTTCATGTTTGCCATGGTTGTCACTCCCCAGTGAGCCCTTGGCGCCGACGGAATGACCAGCGCCGCGTTCATTTAGGTAGCCGATTTGCAGATTGGTAGGGGTCACAAGCCAGTGAAGCTGAAACCCGATCTGACACATCCTGCAATAAACCAGAAAACGGCGCCCAGATTAAGGCTCTCAGCGGAAACAATGTATTGCTCTCGCGCGAAAGCCCGCGAAAACTGACCTCATGAGCATTACCGTGAGACAGGCCCGATCGGGCGATCAGGACGCCCTCGCCCTTGTGGGGGCGACGACCTTTCTGGAAAGCTATGCGGGCGTCGTCGACGGCGGCGCGATCATCCGTCATTGCGCCGAGCGTCACACGCCGGAGGTCTACGGACAGGCGCTTGAAACGCGCAGTCATGCGCTCTGGCTGGCCGAGATGGCGCCGGGCGCGGCGCCCGTGGGCTATCTGCACCTGACCCCGCCGGACCTTCCGGTCGAGACACGGCCTGACGATCTCGAGATCAAGCGCATCTATGTACTGGCGAGCCTGCACCGCTCGGGCCTGGGGCGCCGCTTCATCGCCGAGGCGGTCAACCATGCCCGCGCAGAGGGGGCGTCGCGACTTCTGCTGGGGGTGTATCAGGGGAATGAACGGGCGCTCGCCTTCTATGAGCGCATGGGCTTCGACAAGATCGGCACGCGACAGTTCGATGTGGGCGGACGCATCTATGACGATTGGGTGCTGGCGTTGGGCGTCTAGCCTGAAAGGGTGCTCAAGCCCCTAATCCGATTGTCACTTTATGCGCTCTCTTAAGCGCTTTAGGGTTGGCGCATGGATACTCTGTTTGCGCAAGTTCTGCTCCCGCTCGCCCTAGCGTTCATCATGTTCACTCTCGGGGTGGGGCTGACGCCGGCGGACTTCAAACGCATCGCCTTGCAGCCCAGGGCCTTTCTCGTCGGCACGGCGTTGCAATTCATATCCCTGCCGCTGATCGCGATCGCACTCGTGGCCTTCCTGCCCATCCCGCCCATCGTCAAGGTCGGCGTGGTTTTGCTGGCGGCCTGTCCGGGCGGCACGACATCGAACCTGCTCACGCACATGGCGCGCGGCGATGTCGCGCTGTCGGTCTCCCTGACCGCGATCACCTCGCTCGCCTCGGTGGTGACCGTGCCGGTGGTGCTGATGGTCGCGCTCGCCCTGTTCATGGGACCGGACGCGCCGCAGGTGGGGATGGTCTCAACGGGCGTGGTGATCTTCGCACTGACCGTCATACCGGTCGGACTGGGCATGATCCTGCGCAAGCTGGCGCCGAAACCGGCTGTGGCGCTGGAGCGTCATTCGCGTTTCATGTCCGGGCTGGTCTTCACCGCGGTGGTCATCGCCACCGTGCTCAATGAAGGGATTGGCGAGACCCTGCGGCGTCTCACCCAGGCGGGTGCGGTGTCGCTGGCGCTGAATGTCGCCGCCATGGCGGTGGCGTTCGCGGTGTCGAGCTGGATGGCCTTCAAGATGCGCCAGCGCGTGGCCCTGACGCTGGAATGCGGCCTGCAGAACGCCACGCTGGCGATCGTGGTGGCGAGCTCGCTGCTGGGCGATATCGACTACGCCATGCCCGCCGCCATCTATGGCTTGATGATGTTCGCAACGGCCGGGCTGTTCATCCTGTGGGCGCGGCGCTGGTCGAAGGCAGCTCTCCGTGCACGGAATATGGCGCTCTAGAGCCGCTCCAGAAACCCTTGCAGTCTTTGCATGTCCTTGGGCAGCTCGGTCTCGAACCGCACCTGTTCGCCGGTCACCGGGTGGTCAAAGCCCAGCACGGCGGCATGCAGCGCCTGGCGGCGGAAATCCTTGAAGTCCTTGCCGCTGTCCAGCTTTGCGAGCGGCGTGGAGCGGCCCCGGCCATAGACCGGGTCGCCCAGCAGCGGGCAGCCGATATGGGCCATGTGCACCCGGATCTGGTGGGTGCGTCCGGTCTCCAGCCGGCAGCGGACCAGCGCGCACATGGGGTGGCCCACAGACTTGCCGGGCTCCTGACCAAAGGTCGCCAGCGTCTCGTAATTGGTGATGGCGTGCTTGCCGGCTTGAGAGCCGGGCGCATCGATCACCGCCATCTTCTTGCGATCATGGCTTGATCGCGCCAGTCGCGTCTCGATCCGGCCTGTTCGGGGTTGGGGGGCGGAACGGGTGAACGCCAGATAGGCGCGCTCGACCGTGTGGGCGGCGAATTGTGCGGACAGGCCCTGATGCGCCTTGTCGGTCTTGGCGGCGACCATGACGCCGGAGGTGTCCTTGTCGAGGCGATGGACAATGCCGGGGCGCTCCACCCCGCCGATTCCCGACAGGGACCCCGCGCAGTGAAACAGCAGGGCGTGGACCAGCGTGCCCGTCCAGTTGCCCGCGGCCGGATGCACCGCCATGCCGGCGGGCTTGTTGATGACGATCAGATGGTCATCCTCGAACAGGACCTCGAGCGGGATGTCCTCGGGCTTGGGCGTGGCTTCCACCGGAGCCGGCACATCAAGGCGATAGACGCCTTCGCGCACCTTGGCGGAGGGATCCGTAAGCGCCTCTCCATCGACGAACAGGCAGCCTTGCTCGACCAGCGCCTTGCAGCGTGAGCGTGACAGATCCTTCCAGATCGCGGCCATCCAGCGATCAAGCCGCTCACCGGCGTCAGCGGAAGTTGCAATCTGTTCTCGTGAAGTCTTGGCGTTCATTTTCAAATGAATTGACCTATTCGTATATGCATATCCAGTGGCATTTGGGTAACGTCATCTGCATTACGCCGAACCGTAACCATTCTTTGTTCGAGTCGTTAGCGAAGCGTCACACTTGACCCCTACCAGCAGCCGGTCTGCGCACATCTCGTGTGCGCTATGTAACAAGTTCAGGGGTCCTTACAATGACGTTCAAAGCTCGCCTGTCTGCGTGCGCCGCTCTTCTCGCCCTCGCACCGGCCTCGACCGCCTTCGCGCAAACCGAGGTCAATGAGCAGGTCGCCGACGTGATCACCGTGACCACCCAGTTCCGCGAGCAATCCCTCGCTGACGTTCCGATCAACGTGTCGGCGTTCAACGAGGAGCTGATCGAGCGTCTCGACATCCGCAACATGGAAGACATGGCCCTGTTCACGCCGGGCCTCGTCATCCAGGAGCAGAGCCCGAACAATACCGGCTACTCCCTGCGCGGCATCACCACCGACAGCGGCGTTTCGACCGCCGAAGCGCGCGTGGCCATGTTCCAGGACGGCCTGTCCATCTCCCGCTCGCGCGGCTCCTATGTGGAACTGTTCGACATCGAGCGGCTGGAAGTCGCCAAGGGCCCGCAGCCGACCCTGTTCGGTCGCGGCGCGCTGATCGGCGGCATCAACATCATCCAGAACAAGGCGGCGTTCGAGAACTCCGCCAGCGTCTTCGCGGGTCTCGGCAATTACGACGCCTATGAAGTGGGCGGCCATGTGAACTACGCCATCGCCGACACTTACGGCCTGCGCGTCGCCGCAGTGAACCGCGTGCGCGACGGTTACATCCCCAATCTGGGCGATGGCGACGACCTGCAGGGTCGGGACGTTCTGGCGGGCCGGGTGGTGTTCTCCGGCGAGCCGACCAGCTCTTTCAGCTTCGACCTGATCGGCAACTGGCAGCAGGACAGCGGTCCGGGCAGCTCGTTCAAATCGGGCGTCATCGCCCCGCAAGGCGGCAGCACCAATCCGTATTCCGCAGCCGATCTGCGCGTGATCGACGGGTTTGAGAGCAATCAGGGCCTGGGTCTGGACCGGACAGTCTGGGGCATCACCGCCCTGACCAGCTGGGACATCAACCCGTCTTGGAACCTGTCCACCGTGACCGGCTATCGCGAATACGACTCGGTCGAGATCTTCGACCCGCTCGGCATCGGCTTCGAGGCCCTGAACTTCGGCGAAGACGCGACCGGTCGCCAGACCAGCCACGAAATGCGCCTGAGCTTTGACAATGGCGGCCGCTTCACCGCGTTTGGCGGCGTCACCTATTTCTACGAAGCCAACACCCAGCGCATCCCGGCGATCTACAACGAGGCCGTCACCCAGGCCCTGTTCGTGCGTCTGGGCCAGTTCGGCAATGTGAACACGCTCGCCGGCCTGCTCGGTGTTCCGGCTTCGGCGCTGACCGATCTCGCCAACCCGTTCCCGTATTCCATCGCCGCCCTGTCCCAGGGCATGGGCCTGGTGCCGCTGCGCCCCAACTACACCGAGGAATCCGCGAACGCTGGTTCGACCGAGGCGCTCGATTTCTTCGCCGACGCCTCCTTTGACGTCACTGACCGCCTGACCGTGACGGCCGGTCTTCGCTATACCGACGAAAGCAAGAATGCGTCCGGTTATGGCGGCACCAGCATGGGGCCGAACCGCGTCACCTTTGGCCAGGCGCTGATCCTGACCAGCTCGCCGAACGGCGCCGAAATCAGCTCCAGCGCGGACTTTGATGACTGGACCTATCGCGTGAACGCCGCCTACGAGGTGAGCGATCGCATGAACGCCTGGGTCAGCTATGCCCGCGGTCGCAGCCCGGATCTGATCTCGATCGACTCCAATTCGCCGACCCTGTTCAGCACCTCTCCGGCCGAGATCGTGGACTCCCTGGAAGTGGGCGCCTTCTTCACGCTGGATCGCGGCACGCTGACCGCCTCCATCTACGAGTCCAAGTACGACAACTTCCGCACCTCGGTGTTCGACCCGCTCACCAGCACCTTCGTGCCGCAGAACTCCGGTTCCGCGACCCAGCGGGGCCTCGAGCTGCAGGGCGATTTCCGCATCACCGACACGCTCGACCTGATGGCGACCTATTCCTACAACCTCGCCAAGTTCGACAAGACCTCGAACGGCGTGGCTCAGGAGCTGGGCGGCAACCGGTTCCGGTATGCGCCCGAGCACTCCTTCTCGCTGGGCGCGCGCTGGGAAGTCCTGACCCGGCCCTGGGGCACGGTGACCATCCTGCCGAGCTTCTCCTGGCAGTCCCATGTCTTCACCGACAACGACAATGACCGCTTTGTCGGGGTGCGTCAGGACTCCTACGGCCTGCTGCGGGCCCGGGTGCGCTATGACGATCCGTCCGAGCGTTATTTTGCGGAGATCTACGGCAACAACATCGCTGATCAGGAATACCTGATCGACGCCGGCAACACCGGCGCGGGCTTTGGTCTGCCGACCTTCATCGCCGGCGCGCCGCGCACTTACGGCTTCCGCATCGGCGCCAGCTTCTAGGCTGACGCATCAAGACTCGTCCGGGGGGACGGGGCTGTGGCCGGCGCGGGGAGAGGGGCCTTGCGCCGGCCTTCTTGTTTGGTTTCTACTTTGCCCGAGCTCGCTCGATCGAGCCGATCACAGGGGGATGACATGTCACAGCAATTCAAGCTGACGCGTCGCGCCGCGCTGGCGGGCGCCGCAGGGCTCGGCCTGGCCGCCACGGCCTGCAGCCGCGAAGAGCCGAGCTTCGCGCCGCGCCCGCCCGCTGACGGTCCCTTCAAGCATGGCGTGGCCAGCGGGGATCCGGACCAGAGCTCTATCATGCTGTGGACCGCCATCACCGCCGAGGCGCTGGACGCGCCGGTGCGGGTGGAGGTCGCCGAGGATGACGCCTTCAGTTCGATCCTTCTCGAGGCCGAGGCGGCGCCGGCCGCGGCGACCGTGAACGGCATGACCCCGTTCAAGCTGCTCGCAGACGGGCTGCAGCCGGGGCGGGACTACTGGTATCGCTTCCACTTCGGCGATGCGACAAGCGAGACGGGGCGCACGCGCACCCTGCCTGAAGCCGGCGTGGACCGTTTCACCATCGCGGCTTTCTCCTGCTCGAATTATCCGGCGGGCTTCTTCAACGCCTACCGGGCCGCGGCGGATCGCGGCGATATCGATCTTGTCGTGCATCTGGGCGATTACCTCTACGAATATGGCCGCGGCGGTTACGCCATGGAGGATGACGAGCGCCTGGGGCGGGTGGTCGAACCGGCCCACGAGATCGTCACCTATGAGGACTATGTCACCCGCTACGCCCAGTATGGCGCGGACCCGGACCTGAAGGCGCTCAAGGCGGCGGCCCCCTGGCTGACCATCTGGGATGATCACGAGACCGCCAACAACGCCCATCTCACTGGCGCCGAGAACCACGACCCGGAGGAGGGCGAGGGCGCCTGGTCTGACCGTGTGGACGCCGCGCTGCGCGCCTATTACGGCTGGCTGCCGGTGCGTGAGCCGCAGGATCGCCGGGCGCGCTATGGCGCGCTCGAGATCGGGGATCTGGCGACGCTCATCTTCCTGGAAAGCCGTTTGCTGGCGCGCTCTGACGAGATGACGCTGGATGATTTCCCGGTGCCGCTCGATTCCGATCCCGAGGATCCTCTCGTGCAGGAGACCGTGCGCAACTGGCTGCAGGCGCGGGTGGGCGGCGAGGACCGGACCTTGCTGGGCGCCGAGCAGTTCGACTTCGTCATCCGCACGCTCGAGCAGTCGGTCGCAGCCGGCAAGCCCTGGCGGATTTTCGCCAACCAGGTGCTGATGGGCTCGGCCACCGCGCCCGATTACACCAAGGAGCCGCCGCTCTGGCTGCGCTGGGGCATGCGTCTGGCGGGCGGGCAGATCTGGGATTTCGCCCGGCAGACCCAGTTCGGCGTGCCGATGACGCTGGACACCTGGGATGGCTTTCCGGCCGAGCGCGAACGCCTGTTCAGCGCGGCGCGCGAGGCGAACGCCGATTTCATCGTGCTGACCGGTGACAGTCATAATTTCTGGACCGTGGATTTGAAAACCGAAGGCGGTGAACGGGTCGGCGTCGAGTTCGGCGTGACCTCCGTGACCAGCCCGTCCGACTATGAGTTCGTCAACGCGCCGAGCGTCGATTTCGGCCAGATGACGCTGAAGGCCAATCCGCACATCCTGCATCACAGCGTATACGCGAAGGGGTTCGTGCTGCTGACCCTGACGCCGGATGAGGCGGTGGCGGACTTCGTTTCGGTCTCCACCATCAAGGACACCGCCTTCGAGGCCGGGCTCGACAGTCGCTGGCGGGTCACGCCGGCCCTCGGCGGACCTGTGGCCGAAGTCGAGCGTCTGGGCTGATCGCATTCACCGTTGCGGTCTTTTAAGGCGGTCGCGCCTAGACAGGGCTGTGCAGCTGGGCCAATTTGAAGGTCAATTCGGGGGTGAAATAAGGGGTTCCCATGTCGTCTGACGAAAACATCGTGGCGCGCATCTGGCGCTATATCGGCGCATTCCAGCACGGAATTCTGCGCATTTTCGGGATCTTCGTGATCCTTTTCCTGCTGATCGTCTTCATTGGCGGCCTGTTGTCGAACGACGAGTTCGAGCTGGCGGACAGCGGCGTCCTGATCTTCGCGCCCGAAGGTCCGGTCGTGGAGGAACCCACCACCATCTCTCCCAATGACGCCTTCACGGCGTCCCTGCTGGGCGGCGGTCCGGGGTCCGAAGTGCTTCTGAGCGATGTGGTCGAGGGCTTCCGTCGCGCCACCGAGGATGACGACGTCACCACCATCGTGATGAATCTGGAGCGTTTTGGCGGCGGGTATCCGGCCGCCCTGCACCAGATCGCGCACGAGATGGACGCCTTCCGCGATGCGGGCAAGGAAATCATCGTCTATGGCGATAACTATTCCATGACCGGCTATTTCCTGGCGTCTCACGCCAGCCAGATCTATCTGCACGATATGGGCGGCGCCAATGTGAACGGCTATGCGGTCTATCGCACCTTCTTCCGCTCCCTGCTCGAGCGCCTGAACGTCACCGTGAACGTCTACCGCGTGGGCACCTTCAAGTCGGCGCTGGAGCCCTATCTGGGCGACGAGATGTCCGAGCCGGCCGCAGAAGCCAACCGTTATGTGTTCGGCGATCTGTGGAACGCCTATCAGGATAGCGTGGAAGCGGCGCGCGGCCTGTCTGACGGCGCGCTCCAGACCTATGCCGACCAGTTCCCCGAGCTGCTGGTCGCCCAGGGCGGCGATACGGCGGCGGTGTCCCTGAACGAAGGCCTGGTGGATGAAGTGATCGGCCGCGGTCATTACCGTGACCTGCTCGAAGAGCGGTTCGGCCGCGATGAGAGCGAGGATTCCCTGGGCTTCGTCGCCAGCGACTTCTTCGACTATGTCGAGGCCAATCGTGAGTTCAACCTGATCCCGAGCGACAAGATCGTCGTGATCAAGGCTGTCGGCGGCATTGTGGACGGCAATGGCGATGGCGGCGTGATCGGCGGCGATCAGCATGCCGAGCTGATCCGTCGCGCGCGTCTGGACGACGATGTGCGGGCCATCGTGCTGCGCATCGACTCCGGCGGCGGTTCGGCCTTCGCGTCCGAACTGATCCGCGAGGAGCTGGAAATGGCGCGCCTCGAGGGCAAGATCGTCATCGCCTCCATGGGCGGCGTGGCGGCGTCTGGCGGCTACTGGATCGCCACTCCGGCGCATGAGATCTGGGCCGAGCCGACCACCATCACCGGCTCGATCGGCATTTTCGGCTTCATTCCGACCTTTGAGGACAGCCTGGCCGAGATCGGCGTCTACGAGGACGGCATCGCCCTGACCGAGACGGCGCGTCAGCCCTCCCAGTTCGGCGGCGTGACCGAGGAATGGGACACGATCCTGCAATCCTCCATCGAGGCCGGTTATGAGCGCTTCCTGTCCATCGTGGCGGAATCGCGCAACATGACCCGCGACGAGGTGGATGCTGTGGCGCAGGGCCGCATCTGGACTGGCCAGCAGGCGTTCGATCGCGGCCTGGTCGACCAGCTTGGCGGGTATGACGAGGCGATTGCCGCCGCGGCCGCCCGTGCGGGCCTGGAAGAGGGCGATTATCGCGTCATCGAATTCCGTGACGAGGTGGATCCGTTCCATCAGTTCCTGCAGATGTTCGGTCAGAGCGCCGGCGTTGCGGTCTTCGGCGAGGGCCTGCTGGGTTCGGGGCTGCTGGGCGATATGGCCCGCGGCGCCCAGGCCGAGATCGAAACCATCAACATGATGAACGATCCCAACGGCATCTACGCCACCTGCTTTGAGTGCACGGCGTTCCGCACGGCGCACTAGGCGACGCAGACTGCAAACGCAAAGGCCCGGCTGGTTCAGCCGGGCCTTTTTCGTGATCAGGGCTGGAACTGGGGGCGGAGCCAGCTGAGGAACTTGCGCACCTTGCTCGACTGAAGGGCCTCTTCACGCCCCGCAATCCTGTAGGCGGGCCCCTTGAGCCGGGCTGCCGGGCCGACCGGAACCAGCAGGTTCCGCTCGACCAGAAGGCTCAGCAGATAGGGGCTGCCCAGCAGCACGCCCTGCCCCGCCAGCGCACACTGGACGGCGTATTGCTCATCCTCGAAGACGCGGTCCTGCGCGATCTTGAGCGATGCGCCCGTCTGTTGCGACAGGTCCGCCCATGTGGGCGCCGCGCCGATGGGCATGCGCCAGCTCGGGCTGAGCAGGTCCACGCTGCGCCCCGCCAGCGCCTTGTCGCGCAAGGCGGGCGTCGCGAAAGCGCCGAACTCATCCTCGACCAGAACCTCATCGCCCTCCTGCGCAGGTCCATAGCGGATCGCGAGATCGATCTGCGGGGCGCGCTTGAGGTCCACAGGCGCGTAGGAGGGTTCGATCTGCACGTTGAGGTCGGGCAGGTCGGCGGCGAGCCGGGCCAGCCGGGGCGCGAGCCACAGGCTGGCGAAAGCCGGCGTCACCGCCAGGGTGAGGCGGCCGGACCGGGTTTTCAGCTCGGCCACGGCCAGGTCAATCTCGGCAAAGGCGCCGGACAGGCGCTCGGCCAGGTGCTGGCCCTCCGCCGTGGCGCTCACCCCGCGCGGGGACCGGATCAGCAAGGTCAGACCCAGCTGACCCTCCAGCGTCTTGATCGCATGCGAGAGCGCGGTGGGCGTCACCCGCAATTCCCCGGCGGCGCCCGCCAGGCTTCCGTGACGGATCGCTGCTTCAAGGGCTCGCATGGCCCGGTGGGAGATATGGGCTGACATGAGAAAATCTCATTACGGAGTGAAGTCATCTCTATAGCGCATGACGCCAATATGAGGAAATTCAGACGCCTCTTTTGAAACCTGACAATCTGAGAGGTGAGAAACATGCATGTCCTGAGAGTGGATGCGAGCGTGCGCAAGCCAGGCTCGCTCAGCCGCAAGATCGGAGACGCCTTCCTGCAGGCGCTGGGCGAAACCCATCCTGCAATGACAGTGACCGAACGCGATGTGGGCCTGAACCCGCCGCCTCTCATCACCTCAGACTGGGTGGCGGCGGCCTTTACGCCGAAGGCGCAAAGAAGCGCGGCGCAGTCACAGCTTCTGGCGCAGAGTGATCAGGCCATCGCCGAATTGCGTCAGGAGGAGATCATCCTGATCACCGCGCCCATGTACAATTACGGCATGCCGGCGGGTCTGAAGGCCTGGGTGGATAGCGTGGTGCGCAAGGACGAGACCTTCACCTTCGATTTGGCGCGGGGCGACTTCCCGCTCCAGCCCGTCCTGTCCGGCAAGACACTGGTCCTTGCGACGGCCTGTGGCGAGTTCGGCTTTGAGCCGGGCGGCGTCCGGGACGGGCAGGGCCATCTGACAGGCCATGTAAAGGCGGTATCGGGCTATCTGGGCGCGGACCGGTTCGAGCATGTGGGGGTGGAGTATCAGGAGTTCGCCGATGATCGCTTTGAAGCAAGCATGCAGGCGGCGCTGGAGCGCGCCAATGCCCTGGGCGGGCGTCTGTAAAAGAAAAGCCCGGGAGAGGATCTCCCGGGCTTTCGCCTGATTGCGGATCAGCCTGCGCCTAGCGCTTGGACTGCTCACACAGATTCATGAAGCGCTGGCGCAGTTCGGCGTTCGCCTTGAACTCGCCGCGGAACATGGTGGTGATCGTGGAGACGTTCGGGTGGTGCACGCCGCGCGTGGTCATGCACTGGTGCTTGGCGTCCACGAAGATGGCGACGCCCAGCGGGCTCATCGCGTCCTCGATCGCGTCGGCGATCTGGGCGGTCATGGTCTCCTGGGTCTGCAGGCGCTTGGAGAAGGCCTCGACCACCTTGGCGATCTTGGAGATGCCGACAACGGCGCGGTCCGGCAGATAGGCGACGCAGGCCGTGCCCAGGATGGGCGCCATGTGGTGCTCACAGTGAGACTCCACATCGATATTGGTCAGCATGACCATGTCGTCATAACCCTGCACATCCTCGAAACGTTTGCCGAGAATCTTGTGCGGGTCTTCGTCATAGCCGCGGAACCAGTCGTTATAGGCGTTCACGACACGCTTGGGCGTCTCCAGAAGGCCTTCACGGCGGGGGTCGTCGCCGGCCCAGCGCAGCAGGGTGCGCACTGCTTCTTCAGCTTCTTCACGGGTCGGGCGAACGATGGCGTCCTCAGGGAGGTTGGCCAGGGTTTTCTTGTCAGTCATGGCGTCCATGAATGGCGGATCCTTTCGTTGACGGGCGCCGTCCTGCGCAGGACAGAACGACGAAGTACCGGTTTCCGGATCCAGCAGGGCGGGACGGGGAAGCCGTCGGCGCGCGCCGGGTCTAGATGTTATCCTCCGGGAAGCGGGTTTCACCGCGTCCAGCGCTTAGTTAGTTTCGGCATTTCAAAAGTCCAATGCCGTAACAAGTCTTTTTCCCAAGCGGACGACGTTGTAGACCGGCGCCTTGGTGCAACGCAAATCCCTGCGCTGCGCTCAGACTTTGGAAAAGTTCAGATGACCGTCCTCACGCTTTACGACACCGCAGCGCGCAAGAAGCGCGACTTCGTCCCCATCGATGCCGACCGGGTGACGATGTATGTGTGTGGTCCGACGGTCTATTCCGAGGCCCATATTGGCAATTTCCGCCCGCCGGTGGCGTTTGACGTGCTGTTCCGGCTGCTGCGTCACATCTATGGCGCGGAGCATGTGGTCTATGCGCGCAACATCACGGACGTGGATGACAAGATCAACAAGGCGGCCTCTGACGCCGGCGTTGATATTTCCGTGATCACGGACAAGTACGCGGCGATCTATCGCGAGGACAGCGCGGCGCTGAACATCACCCCGCCGACGCTCGAGCCGGCGGCGACCGCGCACATGCCCCAGATGATCGCCATGATCGAAAAGCTGATCGCGGACGGTTTCGCCTACGCCGCCGAAGGGCATGTGCTGTTCTCGGTCGGCAGCTACGACAAGTACGGCAAGTTGTCCGGGCGTTCGCTCGACGACATGATCGCGGGCGCGCGCGTGGAAGTGGCGCCCTACAAGAAGGACCCCGCGGATTTCGTGCTGTGGAAGCCGTCCAAGCCCGGTGAGCCGGTGTGGGAAGCGCCCTTCGGCGATGGCCGTCCGGGCTGGCATCTGGAGTGCTCGGCCATGATCGAGGCCACACTCGGCGAGACCATCGACATTCACGCCGGCGGCGGCGATCTCGTCTTTCCGCACCATGAGAACGAGGTGGCCCAGTCCGTCTGCGCCCATGCGGGCGCGCCTCTGGCGAACTACTGGCTGCACAACGGCTTTCTGTCGATGGCGTCCGAGAAGATGTCCAAATCGCTCGGCAATGTGATCAAGCCCAATGACCTCTTGCAGAACGGGGTGAAGGGCGAGGTGATCCGCTACGCCCTGATGACCGGCCATTATCGCGCGCCGCTCGACTGGAACGCCAAGCTTCTGGAGAACACCCAGCGGTCCATGGACCGGCTCTATGGCGTCCTGCGGCGCCTGAAAGGGGTCAAGGCGGCCGATGTCGCTGCGCCCGAAGCCGTGATGGACGCCCTGCTGGATGATCTGAACACGCCCAAGGCGCTGGCGGCCCTGTTCGAGATCGCCGGGCGCGCCAACAAGGCCGAAAGCGAGGATGCGCAGGCCCGGGCCAAGGGCGAGCTTCTGGCGGCGGGGCGCCTGCTGGGCCTGTTTGACCAGGATCCGGACGCCTGGTTCGGTCTTGATACGGTTGATGAAGCGCTGCGGGCCGAGATCGACCAGCTTCTGGCCGAACGGCTGGCGGCGCGTCAGGCCAAGGATTTCGAGAAGGCGGACGCCATTCGCGAAATCCTGAACGCCAAGAACGTCCAGGTGGATGACGGGCCGGAAGGGGCGACCTGGCGGCTCAAGGACTGACGTCTTGAAATCGCCCGCCGGGGTGCGGACATAATCGCCATGAGCGAGATCTACACCAATGACCTTCTGGAGCTGGCGGCCGATATTCCCCATATCGGCCGCCTGCCGGACCCTGACGGCAGCGCCAGCAGGGTTTCGCGCATCTGCGGGTCCGAGCTGACGCTGGATCTGAAGGTCGCGGATGGCCGCATCGCCGATCTGGGGCTCGAGGTGAAGGCCTGCGCCCTAGGCCAGGCCAGCGCCAGCGTGTTCGCCCGCGCGGCCCTCGGCGCTGACCTTGAAGAAATTCGCGTGACGCGGGAGGCGCTTAGGTTGATGCTGAAAGAGGGCGCCCCGGCGCCGAATGGTCGTTTTTCCGCCCTCAAGGCGCTTCAACCCGCCGCATCCTATCGTCAGCGGCACGGCTCCATAATGCTGGCGTTTGACGCCGCCGAGCAGGCGTTTGAAGCTGCGTTGTCGCAGGACTGAGAGCGGCGTAGCCGGTCCCGGCCAGATTTGGATTGATCGTGTGTGAAACTGGGCCTCTAATGTGCGAACGAGCTGGAATTACACGTTTGCCGACTCGCGTAGGACTGGTACTGCTTCGCGCCTATCAGATCGGATTGTCTCCGGTGCTCTACGCTTTTGGCGTACGATGTCGTCATCAGCCCAGTTGTTCGAATTACGCAGTGGGATGCGTGACCGAACAGGGATTATGGCGCGGCTCCTGGCTGGCGGCGGGCCGCGTTCTGCGGTGTCGGCCCGGCGGGACCTGGGGGTATGATCCGGCTCCTCCGCCCCGCCCCAGTGCGGCGTGGTGGAAAGTCTGGGCGCTACGCGAGGGGCCGGCGCGCGACAAACAAGGCTACATTCTTTCGGCGGATGATGCGCCGGAAGATGAGTGAGCGGGGGAACGGACGTGGATCAGCCAGTCCGATCAGGAATTTCAGCCGTCATCGTGACCTTCCGCACGGGTGACGTTCTGCTTGAATGCGTGGATTCCGTCCTCGCCGCCCCGGACATTGACGAACTGGTCCTCGTCAATCACGACAATCCGCCCGAAATGGTCGAGCAGCTTGAGCAACGCGCCCGCCACGACGCCAAGCTGAGACTGGTGCATACCGGTGAAAATCTCGGCTTTTCCAAAGGCTGCAATATCGGCGCGCAGGCCGCACGCGGGGATGCGCTGCTCTTTCTCAATCCTGATGCCGTGCTCAAGCCCGGGGACGCCAGCCGGCTTCTCAAGACCGTTCAGGGGCGAGCAGAGCCGGCCATAGTAGGGGCCCGGTTGATCGGGCCGGACGGCCGGGAACAGCGCGGCGCGCGTCGCGGCGCCTTGACGCTGGGGTCGGCCCTGACCGGTTTCCTGGGTCTGTCCTGCGCCTTTCACCGCGAGCATGAACCGCTGCCATCCAGGCCGGTCGCCATGCCGACCGTTTCGGGCGCGGCCATGCTGATGACCCGGCGCGGGTTTGAGCGGCTGGAGGGGTTTGACGAAGGCTATTTCCTGCATGTCGAGGATATCGACATCTGCAAGCGCGCCCGTGATGCAGGCGGCGAAGTGATTTTCGAGCCGCGCGTCGAGATCGCCCATGTGGGCTCCACATCCAAGATCAGCCAGATCAAGGTGGAGATCTTCAAGGCGCTCGGTCTGGCGCGCTATTTCACCCTGCATGGCGGAGTGGTCGGACCCTTGCAGGGTTTCGTGCTCGGGCCGGTCTTTCTGGTGGGCGCAGTGATGCGCTCGGTGCTGTTCCAGATCCAGGCCCGGACCGCCGGCAAGCTGCCCGCGTCCGAACTCTAGATCACCGATCGTCTAGGGCACATCCGAGCCGGCAGGCTCTTGCGGATTCAGCTGACCTTCAAATTCAGGCATCGGGCGAGCCTCCGCCTCGGCCTGGCTGGTCGCCGGTCCGTTCTCGGCAATGTCGCGGATCAGCCACTCCATTTCCTTGATCTCGCGGCGCTGGGCCTCAATGATCCCGTCCGCCAGTTCGCGCACGCGCACATCCTCGATGCCGGCGCGTTCACTTGTCATGATGGCGATCGAGTGGTGCGGGATCATGGCCTTCATGTAGGACTGATCACCCACCGTCACCTGGGAGCGCACCAGGAACAACGCCAGCACGAACACAACGGCGCTGCCGGCGTAAATGCCGAGATTGATCCTCGCATTCCTGTACATGCCCAACATGAAGGACAGCATGACCACGGCCATGGCGGCGCCCATGACGAAGGTCATGTAGAAGCGGGTTTCGCTCCAGCGCACATGCTCGAGCGCAAAGGTATTGAAATACATCAGGATGAACATGACCAGGGACGACGTCCCGATCATCGCGGCGAAGCGCCAGTAATTGCTCTTGCTGTCCATGCCTCAGGCCTCGTCAGTTGCGAGTAGAGAAACTGTCTAACGAGGCATCTCGCGTCCGGTTCCACTGGACGGGGAATGTGAGGTTCAACGGGGCGGAAACGGCCCCGCCTTCGAGAGCGCGGACTCGATGGGGTGCTTGAGCGCGACCTGTTCGAGCCAGTGCGCCGTCTCGATCATCTTGTCCAGATCAATGCCCGTGCTGAAGCCGCCCCGTTCGAGCATGTAGACCACATCCTCGGTCGCCACATTGCCGGTGGCTCTGGGGGCGAAGGGACAGCCGCCAATCCCTCCGGCAGAGGCATCGATCACATCAACGCCCGCCTCGACGGCGGCGAAGACATTGGCGATGGCGGTGTTGCGGGTGTTGTGAAAGTGAAGGCGCAGACGCGCCTTCGGCGCGGCGTCCCGGACAATGTCGACCGCCTTCTTCACCTGCCAGGGCGTCGCGACGCCGATCGTGTCCCCGAGCGCGATTTCCTGCGCGCCCGCGGCGGCGGCGCGTCCGGCCAGCTCGCCCAGAATGGCCGGGTCCACCTCGCCATCGAAAGGATCGCCAAAGGCCACCGAGATGGTGGCCGACAACGGGATGGCCGCGTCATGGGCCAGCACCGCGATGCGGTCCAGAAGGTCAGCGGTGTCCTGCGGCGTGGCGTTCTGGTTGCGTTTGCCGAAGCCTTCAGAGGCGACCATCACATAGTTGATCTCGTCACAGCGGGATTCGATGGCCTGACGCATGCCGCGCTCATTGAGCGCCAGTCCGATGAAGGACACGCCGCGATCACGCGGAACCTGCGCCATCACCTCGATGGAATCCGCCATCTTGGGCACGGCCTTGGGATTGACGAAGCTCGCCGCCTCCATGCGCTTCACGCCGGTCTCGATCAGCCGCTCGATGAATTCCAGTTTGACCGAGGTGTCCAGCAGGACCGGGTCGTTCTGAAGTCCGTCGCGCGGACCGACTTCCACAATCTCGATCGGGCGGCTCATGGCGTACTCCCTGAAGGCTCGGTTGCAGCATCGGGGCTGCAGCCGGTCGCGGCGATCAACAGGACCGTGTCGTCGCCGCGTGAATAATTGAACCCGTCCACCAGCCGGACCGCGCAGGCGCGCTGGACAAGTGGACGAAGCGTCTGGGCCGCGGAGTCGCTCCAGCGGCTGAGATCAAAGACGTAAAGGCGCGGAGCGGAGAAATCGAGGTCTCCGCTGGCCAGTTGCGCAGCGATTGCGTCGGCGTCTCGCAATTCCACCTCGCCCCGGGTCAGGAAGACGAAGCTGGGCTCGGTGTAAGTGGAGATCAGCGGGGCGTCGGGGACAAGGGTGCGCAGGTCCGCCACTTCCCGGGCCGCGGGGCCCGAGGGAAAGAGGATCGAGGCGGAGGGCGCGACCACGCCGCGGCCCAGCCCGTGCCAGCTCAGCCCGAGGACGACGAGCGCGATCAGCGCCAGGTCATAGCGCCGCATATAGAGGGCGAAGGTCGCCGCCAGCCCGCAAAACAGCATCAGGGCCGCCGCCAGATAGGCCGCCCAGAGCGCGCCGTGAAAGCGGATGCCGAGGGCGATCAGTACGCCTGAAGCCAAAATGACGCCCAAAGCCAGAAGGCCCAGTCCCAGCAGACGCCAGCGGCGCTCCACCCGTCCCCACCGCACAAATCCGAGCCCGGAGATCACGGCGATCGCCGGATAGATCGGCAGGGAATAGTGCGGCAGCTTGGTGGGCAGAAACTCGATCAAGAGCCAGGCGGGCGCGATGAAGGCGACCAGCAGGCGCGCAGCCCGGGCGTCCGGCGTCTGCTCGCGCCAGTCCTTGACGAGGCTGGCGATCCCGGCGGGCAGGCTGACGATGGCGGGCAGGAAGAGGAGCGGCAGCAACAGGAGATGACTGCCCGGCGGCGCGCCATGGCCCTCATGCCCCGAGGTGACCTTGGGCGCCATGTCCCCGCCGAGCGCTTCGGTCAGAAAACGCCCTTCGGAAACGACCTGAACGCCGATGAGCCAGGGCAGGATGATCAGCGCCGCCAGAACGGGGCCCGGCCAGTAGAAGAAGACTTTCAGCCAGACGAGGCGCCGCTCGAGTGCGCAGAGCGCCAGCACGGCCAAACCCATCATGATCGGAGTGACGGGGCCTTTGATCAGGGCGGCCAGCGCCACGAACACCCACATCAGCACCGCCCATTTGCGGCGTTTGGCGGGCGTTTCCGCCAGCCAGACCTCAACGAGCGCCAGCACGCTCAGCCCGGTCATGGCGGCCAGCATGGCGTCGGTCTTGGCGATACCGCCCTCGCTGGCGAGCAGCAGGCTTACCGAGACGAGCGCGCCGGCGAAAACGCCCGTGCGATGGTCGTACAGCCGCCGCCCGACCCAGAAGGCGCTGAGCGCCGCCAGCATCGCCCCCAGCACCGAAGGCAGGCGATAGGTCCAGATCTCGCGCGCCGCGGGTCCGGTCGTCACGGCGACGGTCAGGCTCTGCATCCAGTAAATGCCGATGGGTTTCTTGTGGCGGGGCTGATCCTGGAAGCGGATATCGATGATATCGCCGGTCTGGGCCATCTGCGCGCTGGCCTGGGCGAAGCGCGCTTCGTCCCGATCCAGAACCGGCAGGGTGAACACCCCCGCAAGGCTCGCAACGAGCGCAAGCAGGGCAATGAACAGGCGGGCCCGTTCGGTGTTTATCAGGCGATCTTGCAACAACATGAACGGCCCGGGCGCAGGAAAACAGAAAAAGGTCGTGCGTCTGTCTCAATAATCGGTATGAAACGCGGCGAGATATTCTTCAAGCAAGTCCGTCCAAGACGAAGCGTTTCATGACCGATTCCCGCCCTGAGCTGAGCATTATCGCCCCCATGCACAATGAGGCGGGCAATGCCGCGCGCCTTGTGGAAGAGATTTATGGCGTTCTCAAGGACCGCTCGCACGAGATCGTCATTATCAATGACGCCAGCACGGACGGGACGCTGTCTGAACTGATCGCCGCCAAGGAGACCGTTCCGACGCTGCGCATTGTCGCCCATCACCGCAATGCGGGACAATCGCGCGCCATTCGCACGGGCGTGCTGGCCGCCAGGGCGCCCTTCATCTGCATGCTGGATGGCGACGGTCAGAACCCGCCGGCGGACATCCCCACGCTCGTGGACGCCCTGATCGGCGAGCCTGATGGCACGGGCATGGTGGCGGGACGCCGGGTCGGGCGTCAGGACAGCGAGTGGAAGAAAACGGCGTCGCGCATCGGCAATGGCGTGCGCAAGGCGCTTCTCAATGATGACGCCGATGATACCGGATGCGGGCTCAAGGCCTTCCGCCGGGACGCCTATCTGCTCCTGCCCTTCTTTGATCACCAGCACCGTTTCCTCCCCGCCCTCATGAAGCGTGAAGGCTATCATGTGGAGTTCCGCGATGTGGGCCACAGGCCACGCATGGCGGGACAATCGAAATATACCAATCTGGGCCGTCTTTTCGCCTCGTTGAGCGATATGTTAGGTATAATGTGGCTCAACAGTCGTGCGCGTCAGCCCGGCGGCTGGGACGAGATCTAGAGGCTCCGGTCCAATCCGGCGCCGGTGGTGGACGGGCGACGGGGATAGGAGGCCGACCATGGCCGATTCAACGGGTTCAGGTGTTGCTGTGGGGCTCGCCAGCTCTGAAGCGCAAGTTCAACAGAGCGGGGGGCTCAACATGTTCACGATTTTTCCGAAGCTTCTGATACCGATGGCGATTTACGCCCTGGTGGCTTATAGCGACGCCTTCTTCGGCGCCGAGGGCGCGTCCATGCTCACCAATGCGCTGTTCACCCTGGGCCTGCCCAGCGGCGACTGGGCGGTGTCGGCGGCCGACCTCATCCTGACGCTGGGCCTTGTGATGCTGTTCATCGAGATGATCGGTTCGGCCAGTTCGGGAACCTCGTCGCTGCTGAACCATGGCCTGTCCATGGCGACGCTGCTGATCGGCATCCTGCTCTTCCTGCTGGTGCCGGTCTTTGCGACCTCGACCTTCTTCCTGCTGATCGTCATGGCCCTGCTCGACGTGGTGGCGGGCTTCACCGTGACGGCAATCTCCGCACGTCGCGACCTCGGCGCCGGCTAGACGGACCGCCAGAGACGCAGAAGTACGGCCGGCTCGATCCTCGAGCCGGCCGTTTTCGTTTTGGCGCGAGAAGCCGGACCTCAGTCCCTGCGCGACCAGGCGAAGGCTTCAAACGGGGCGTCCACCGGGGTGTGCGCCACATGATTGGTGTAATTGGACATGATCTTCTGGCTGTAGCCCAGGATCACCTCAAGCACATTGCGCTGGGAGAAGCCGGCGTCGAAGAAGGCCTGCATGTCTTCATCCGACATCACGCCATGCTGACGGATCAGCTTCAGGGTGAAGGTCCGCAGCGCCTCCAGACGGGCGTCCGGCAGCGGAGTTTCATTGCGCAGGGCCTCGTTGATGGCGTCATCGACCTTCATGCTCCTGGCGATGAAGGAGTGGGCCGGCACGCAGTAATGGCAGTTGTTTTCCACATTGATGGTCTGCCAGACCACGGTCAGCTCTTCGGCATTGAAGCTGGTGTTCTGAAACAGCGCATGCACGCGCTGATAGGCGTCCAGCAGTTCAGGGGATTCCGCCATCACGGCGTGAAGGCCCGGCACCATGCCGAAGGCTTGCTGAGACTTCTCAAGCAAGGGCTGTGAGGCTTCTGGCGCGGTGGCGGCGGTGTGAAGGGTGAACTCGGTCATGGCGTGATCCTTTCGCTGGCCCCGGCGGAGGGGCCAGCGAGAGCTAGGACTCTTTGAGTGATCACTCAATAATAAATTTGAGCAATCACTCAAATGTGAGCTATGCTGTGCGGGCTTTCCCGGAGTAGACTGGGGCGAAAGGGGGCCTGTCATGCAACGCGCCGCGCCATATGATCGAAATGAAGCGCTGAAGGCCGCTCAGGACCTGTTCTGGCGCAAGGGGTATCACGCCACCTCGTTGAAGGATCTCGAGGCGGCGCTGAATATGAAGCCGGGCAGCATCTACGCGGCGTTCAAGAGCAAGCACGCCCTCTACCTGACCTGCCTGGAACGCTATTTCGACGAGACGGTGGCCGCATTGGATGCGCGTCTCGAGGCCTCGCCCACCGTGCTTGACGCGTTGGCGGACTTTGTCCGCGCCTTCGGCAGGGAGCATCTGGCCAGCGAGACGCCCGTGCGGGTCTGCATGCTGGTCAAGACCGCCCTCGAGGCGACGGAGGACGAACCGGAATTGCGCGACCGGGCGCAGGCCTATCTTCTGAAGATGCGCGCAGCGTTCGAGACCTGCTTCCGTCAGGCGCAGCAGGCCGGAGAGGTGTCCGGTGATCATGACCCGGCGCAGCTGGCGGTGAACCTGCAGGCGGACATCACCGCGATCCGGATCGAGGCCCAGCAGACTGGCGGGTCAATCACGACGGCCTGGCTGGCCAATCGCAAGGCGCAGGATGTGCTGGCGCTGCGCGACAGTCCGGCGCACTAGGCCGCGCCTAGATCATCACGAACAGGAATGCCAGAACCCACACCCCGTCCCAGACGGGGCTGAACCGGTGTTCGATATTGTCCAGGGTGAACAACGCGCTCATGCGGACCGCTCCTGACCGCGCTTCGGCGCGGGCGCGCTCAGGCTTTGCGCATTGTCATACGCGCGAGCGTAGCGGGCCCGTTCGCTGGCGTCGGCGCGCAGACCGCGGCGCGGGTGCGGAAAATCGGCCTGAAGCTGAACGCCGGTTGCGCTGGTGATGCGGGCGACCGCCGGTTCGACCGGTGCGTCCGTGCGACGCCGGCCTCGACGCTCCGAGGTCGCAGGGCCGCGACGGTCTTCCTGCCGCTCGTGCGTGCGCTCGGTCGGGTGCACCTGCACCGAACGCGAAGAGGTCGGAGCCGGGAGCGCGGGGCGGCGCGCGGAGTGTGAGCCATAAACAAACATGGCCTGGACCGAGCAAGGTCCAGGCCAGTTTTAACGCTTCGTTTACGTCTCTAAACGCGCCATTAACCGTGATCGCGTTTCAGTTCGGGACGGATCACTCCTTGGAGGCCAGCTGATCGAGCTTCTGACGCATGGCGTCCAGCTCCGCACGCAGCGCCTGCACGTCGTCAGACTTGGCCGAGGACTCCTGAGAGGGCGCGCCGGGCATGTCGCCCATGGAGGCGCCGGTTGAAAAGGGGGTGAACATGGACATGGCCTGCTGGAACATCGCCATGTTGCGCTTGGCCTGTTCCTCCAGCATGGCCATGGAATTGCCGCCCATGGCCTCGCCCATTGCGCCCGCCATCTTGTCGCGCATGGCCTGGTGCTGGCGCGCGAAGGTCTCCATCGACATCTGCAGATAGCTCGGCACCATGGATTGCATGGAGTCGCCATAAAAGGAGATCAGCTGGCGCAGGAATTCGACCGGAAGCAGAGTCTCGCCCTTGGACTCCTCCTCGAAGATGATCTGGGCGAGAACGCCCCGCGTCAGATCGTCACCGGACTTGGCGTCGATGACCTTGAAGTCGCGTCCTTCCCGGACCAGCTCGCGTAAATGGTCGAGCGTCACATAGCGGCTGGCGGACGTGTCATATAACCGCCGGTTCGCATATTTCTTGATGATCACGGCGTCAGACGTCTTGGTCTCGGTCACGCGTTGTCCTCCCTGCGGTCCCTGGTCTCTTGCTTCGAACTCTCCGGAATAACCGGCTCGACTCAGCTGGCATTCAACGTCATTAATCAAGTGCGGCGCGAAGGCTCGAAGGCAGGCGCTCCCATCATGATTGCTGCGAGCGCCATATTGTTATGCTGCGCAGCATAACCCGAGTTTGGCCCGAAGGACAAAGGGGAAATCGAGATGCGGCGAACAGCTTTGGTGACAGGGGGCACGCGGGGAATTGGTCGTGCGATTTCAATTGCCTTGAAAAACGCCGGATACGCCGTTGGCGCGAACTATTGTGGCAATGACTCTGTTGCGGCGCAGTTCACGGAAGAGACCGGCATCCCGGCGTTCAAATGGTCCGTCGCCGATTATGACGCATGCGCGGAAGGCGTCCGTCAGGTCGAGCAGGCTCTGGGGCCGGTCGATGTGCTGGTCAACAATGCCGGAATCACACGTGATGCGCCGTTTCACAAGATGACGCCCGAGCAGTGGCGCGAAGTGATCGACACCAACCTGAATGGCGTTTTCAACATGACCCATCCGGTCTGGTCCGGGATGCGCGATCGCGGCTTTGGCCGGATCATCACCATTTCCTCGATCAACGGTCAGAAAGGCCAGTTCGCCCAGGCCAATTATTCCGCCTCCAAGGCCGGGGATCTGGGCTTCACCAAGGCGCTGGCCCAGGAAGGCGCGCGCAAGGGCGTGACCGTGAACGCCATCTGCCCGGGCTATGTGGCGACCGAGATGGTGATGGCCGTGCCCGAGGAGATCCGCAACCAGATCATCGCGACCATTCCCGCCGGTCGTCTGGGCGAGGCAGACGAGATTGCCCGCTGCGTGGTGTTCCTCGCTTCTGACGATGCGGGCTTCATCACGGGCGCGACGCTGACCGCGAATGGCGGGCAATATATGACCTGAGGGCAACAGGGTCGGGCCGAGCGCAGACAAGCCGCGCTCACGCCTCGAAATCGCCGTGAAGCGGATTACACTGTGCCTTCATGAAACGTGGAATTCTTGTCCTTCTCGTTCTCAGCGCCGGTCTGTGGGCGCTCGGAACCGGAGAAGGCGTCGCACAGAGCAACCCGTTCCGGCGCATGCTGGGGCAGGAAGTCCAGACCGTAGAGCGTTCGTTATGGTTCGAGCGCGCGGACGGACGCGGCGGCTTCACATTTGATCGTTCGGCCTCCATGCCGCTCATCCGCGCGGATGACGATGACGAGATCATGGCTGTTCATCAGGTGCGGGCGGCCGGGGGCGGCGAAGTCTGGATCACCGATACCGGACGCATGCTGCTGCGCCAGTCCAATCTGGGCGGCTGGACCTATTTCCCGTCTGACCGGCCCGACGGCGTGATCGTCGAACCCGTGGGACAGGCCCAGCCGCTCGCCGCCGAACCCATGGATGGCGAAGCGCTTGAGCGCGTGGCCACCGAGATGGCGCATGCTCTGGCCCAGATTTCCCGCAAGGAGGTGCTGGCGGAGCTCACGGCGCTCGACCCGGAAGGCAATGCGTATATGGCCGACGCCATGCGCATGGTGCGCCGGGGCGCTGATCTGGCGCCGCGCCGCACGGTGCGCGAGCTTGAAGTGGTTCGGCTGGGCATCGGCGAGGCGCCCCAGGTCAGCTATGACGGGCAGGTGCTGGATGTCTCCATCACCCCGTCGCTGGGATATGGGGGGCGACCCAGCTCGGCCCTGATCCGTCGCAGTTTTGAAAACCCGGCGCCGCGCTAGACCCTAGCCAGGCGCGCCGTCCGGCCCCGGCCGCCAGTCCTCCGGCGCCAGCTCGAAGCCGTCGAACTCGAACCCGGGCGCCACCAGGCAGCTGACCAGCGTCCAGGCGCCAAGGGATTCCGCCGTTTGCCAGGCATGAGCGGGAATGACCTGTTGCGGGCGTTCGCCCGCGCGCAGATTGGGGCCGAGTCTTTGATGGCGGGCGGTTGTCGCATCCTCGCTCCAGCTTAGCGACAGGGGGGCGCCCGCCTGCCACAGCCAGGTTTCGGCCGCGTCCACCTTGTGCCAGCGGGACACTTCATCCGCCGCCAGCAGGAAATAGATCGCCGTGAAGCGGGCCCGACCATCGGGTCCGGGTGCGTCCCGCCAGGTCTCGACATAGTGTCCTCCTTCGGGATGGGGCTTCATGCCCAGCATCCGGATGATCTCGTTGACTCCCATATCTCCGGATGGCGTCATGGCGCGCTCCTATTGGCCTGATTTTTGCAAGGCATTCCCGGAACAGAACAGGCGCAGGTTCATGACCCAGAATACCTTTGGTAAGCTGAAATTGCTCAAATCGGGTGGCTCGACAAGCCGCGTGATGGATTTGCTGTCTGTTCAGGAAAGCGCCGGCGCTCTGGGTCTGACCAGCAAGACCTCCATGTTCAACACCAAACGCCTGAACACCAGCTTCATTGTGAAACACACCCTGCGCGCCTGGGAGCGCGAGCAGGTCAGCGGCGCCCGCATCTCGGCCACCAAGATCATCATTCCGATGTCCGAGACGAATCTCGATTCAGGCGGACACAGCATTTTTGTCGAGGATCCGGGACTCGCCGAGAAACTCAGCACCCATCTGGGCGTCGCCAAGACCTTGCCGCGTTTCCGGGAGGATATTGCGCGCCTGCGCGAGCTCTGCGCCCTGCCGTCCTTCGATCCCTACCTGCTTTATGATCATTTCCGTCGCTCCAAGCGCAAGGTGTCTGACGCCTATTTCCAGATGAGCGCACAGGAGGTTTCCCAGATCAGCGAGTTCGTTGCGGGCCAGATCAATCTGCTGGTGCGCCGTGCGCTCAACACGGCCCAGGACGGCTCGCTCCTGCAGGCGCGTCGTTTGGCGAACACCCTCTTCGAGGACCATGAATCCGAGAAGCTGGATGTGCTGCGCAGCGCGCTGAACATGACGCCGGATCAGTACCGGCTGAGCATGAATGGCTGGAAGGGCACGCTGTATTATTGCTGGCGCGCCGGGGCCTGCGGCAAGGATCTGTCAGACTTCCTGACCGCGATCAACGCCCTCAATCTGGGCCAGCTGCATGCGACAGACCGGGACGAGTACCGCCAGCTGGTGGCGGGCGTGTCCAGCGAGGCCAAGCAGCGCTGGGCCCGGGTTCAGACCAAGCTTCAGCAGTACCATGATCAGTTCGCACGTTTTCTGAATCACGGTGATGGCGGCGCCCTGTCATCCTTCCTGAATGCGGCTCCGGAACTCTTTGTCGAGATGGGCGACGATATCAGCCGCATCCAGCATGTCTGCGCGTCCTGGCGGTTCTGGCAGGGTGATCGCAAGGCGTCAGAGCTTCCGGTTGCGGAAGGCCGCGCCCTCCTGCTCGATTATGACAGCGTTCTGAGCTTTGAAGAGCAGCGCAAGGCCGCCTGATCAGAAGCTGTCCTTGCGCCGACGCAGTTCGGCGAACACCTCTGCATCGCTGGCCGCTTGCAGACCGAGCCGCGCGCGCAGACCCTCGTCATCCCAACGCAGGAAGGGATTGGCTTCACATTCTGCGGCCAGAACCGTGGGGATTGTCGGCTTGTCCTCGGCCCTGAGCTCATCCACGCGCCGGGCGTAGCTCTGAAGCGCGGCGTTCTCCGGATCTACGCTCAACGCAAACCGGGCGTTCACCTGGGTGTATTCATGGGCGCAATAGATCACGGTTTCCGGCGGCAGACCGCGCAACCGCGCCAGTCCGGCCTGCATCTGCTGGGGCGTGCCCTCGAACATCCGCCCGCAGCCCAGGGCGAACAGGCTGTCCCCGACAAAGGCGACGCCCGCCTCCTCGAACCAGTAGGCCACATGACCGAGCGTATGCCCGCCGACATCCATGACCCGGGCGGTCAGGTTTCCAAGTGCGACCGCGTCACCGGCCGCGACAGGCTGGTCCACATGACCGATGGTGGCCGCTTCGGCCCTGGGCGCGACAATGCGGGCGCCCGTCGCCTGCCGGATCGCTTCATTGCCGCCGGCATGGTCCCAATGGTGATGGGTGTTCCAGATGGCGCGGATCGGCCAGTCCAGGGTCTGGGATTCTTTCAGGATCACATCCGCTTCCGGCGTGTCTATGCAGGCGGTCGCGCCCGTTTCCGAACAGCGGATCAGAAAGCCGTAATTGTCCTGAAGGCAGGGGAACTGCCGGATTTCAAGCGCCATCAGGCCGCCTCCCAAATGTGTAACCCTTGAACGAGAGCTGGGTCTTACCCTTATCAGGTCAAGAGCCTAGCATGGGGCTCGACCCGCTTGCCATGAGCTGACCGATGCGAACCGACGCCCTTGATATCGCCCGCTTCTACCGCACCCCGCCGGGCCGGGCCGCGCGGGATATGGTGCAGCGTCGCATTCTGGCGCTCTGGCCGGATGTGGACGGGCTCGACATGCTGGGATTTGGCTATGCGCCGCCCTATCTGGAGCCCTTCCGCGGGCGGGCGCGGCGCACCATCGCTTTCATGCCCGCCGCCCAGGGCGCGGTGCCCTGGCCCGCCCCCGGTGTGGGCAAGGGCGGGTTGAGCATGCTGGGCGACGAGCAACGGTTCGCCTTCAAGGAAGCGCTCTTTGACCGGGTGATCCTCGTGCATGCTCTGGAAGAGGCGGCTGATCCCGCCCGCCTGCTGCGCGAGGTCTGGCGGGTGATGGCGCCGGAAGGTCGCCTGCTGGTGATCGCGGCGCACCGGACCGGATTGTGGTCGCGCGCAGATTCCACTCCTTTCGGTCATGGCCGACCGTTTACGCGCAGCCAGCTCACCGGCCTGCTCAGCGATTCCCTGTTCGAACCGATCGCCTGGTCGCGCGCCCTGTTCACGCCGCCCTGGCGGTTCACTTGCGGACCCAAGACGGCGCGGGCGTTTGAAAGTGCGGGCGAGCGGCTCTGGCCGGCCTTTGGCGGACTGATCCTGAGTGAAGCGGTCAAGCATGTGGGCGCGGTGCGCGCGGGCGGCGCGACGCAGCGGGTGCGCAGAAAGGCGCTTGAAGGCGTCACAAGGCCCGCGCTATCTCCTCGGTCAGATCGCACACCGCATGAAGATGAGCAGAAAGGCGCACCATGACGCTCCAACCCCGTCCCGGTCTTCTCGACATCAAACCCTATGTGCCGGGCGCAGCCGCGCCGGAAGGGGCGGTGAAACTGTCCTCGAACGAGAACGCGCTGGGCTGCAGCCCCAAGGCGGCGGACGCCTTCAAGGCGGCGGCGAGTTCGCTGCACATCTATCCCGACGGCGGCGCGACCGAATTGCGCGAAGCCATCGCGAAAATGGAAAACCTCAAGGCCGAACAGATCGTCTGCGGCGCAGGCTCGGACGAGCTGCTGCAGCTGATCGGCAAGGCCTATCTCGGCCCCGAGGACAAGGTGGTCCAGAGCCAGTATGGCTTCCTGGTCTATCGTCTGGTGGCGATGCAGTCCGGCGCCCGGATCGTGTCTGCGCCTGAAAAGAACTATACCGCCGATGTGGACGCGCTGATCGAGACGGCGGGTGATGACGCCAAGATCGTCTTCCTGGCCAATCCCAACAATCCGACCGGCACCTGGATCCCGGGCTCGGAAATCCGTCGCCTGCGGGAGGGGCTACCGGATTCCACCCTGCTGGTGATCGACTGCGCCTATGGCGAGTTCGTCGATGCGCCGGAGTACGAAGACCCGCTGGCGCTGGTGGCTGAGTACGACAATGTGGTCGTGACCCGCACCTTCTCGAAAATTCACGGCCTGGCCGGTCTGCGTCTGGGCTGGATGTATGGTCCCAAGGACGTGGTGGATGTGATCCACCGCGTGCGCGGCCCGTTCAACGTCAACCTGCCCGCCATCGAGGCTGGGACCGCCGCTATTCAGGACCGCGACTTCCTGAAGAAGTCCAAAGAGCACAATGACCGCTCGCTGGCCTTCCTGACCCAGCAACTGGGCGGTCTGGGCTATGATGTGACGCCGTCGGTGTGCAATTTCGTGCTGGTGCATTTCCCCGAAACGCCGGGCAAGACCGCCGATGACGCGAACAAATTCCTCGCCGAGCGCGGCCTGATCGTGCGGGGCGTGCAGCCCTATGGCTTGCCGAACGCGCTGCGCATCTCGGTGGGGCTGGAAGAGCACAACCGCGCCGTGGTTGAAGCGCTCGAGGCCTTCGCCAAGGCGTAAGCGCGCCAGCGCTCAACGGTCGAAAAAAGCCCCGGACGCCAGGCGTCCGGGGCTTTTGCGTGTCTGCGGCGGCGCCTAGTCCAGTGCGCCGACTTCGCCGATCCGGGCGGGCCCCAGGAACAGGCCGCCATCCTGCAACAGGAAGGGCAGGGCGATGCCCTCGTCACGGCGCGGCGCCATCATGGCCGCCAGACGCAGCGCAGCGCCCTGTTCGTCATAGACGAGGCGGGCGTCTTCCAGCGCCGAAATCAGACTTTCAGGGTCGGAGACCACCACGCTCAATCGACCCGCAGGGCGGATCTCGCGATCCAGCGTGATCTCGCCCGACCCGGTCAGGGCGGCCGGGCCCCAGTCAAGCCGGGTTTGCCGGATGACAAGACGGCCGCCGGCGCGGGACCAGGCCAGCGGGTCTCCCGCCAGGGACAGGGTGTCGAATTCTGTCAGCACGCTATCAAGCTGAACAAGCGTGACGGTGTCGCCAAAGGCGGACTGAAGCGGATTGTCGAGCTGGCTGTCATGAAACCGCATGCCTTCGACTTCGAACCCGCTGATGAATTCGCCTGTCTCGGCCATGCGCCCGTTCATTGCAAAGCGCTCGACGGCGCCGATCATCGGTTCGGGTCCGGACAGGGCCTCAATGGACAGGGCGTTGATTTCCGCGCCGATCTGGCTCGTGACTCCCTTGCGGGTGATGAGGCTGAGGCGCGCCTTTTCACTGACGAGGGCGTACTGAGAGCGCTCGCCATCAATGCGCGTATCCAGAATGGCGTTCTGGCCCAGCGTGACGATCCAGTGATCAAGATTGTAGAACTGGGCGCTGGCGGCGGCGGCGTCCATGGAAATCCGCCAGCCTCCGTCCGTGGCCGGCGCGCTGACTTCCGCTTCGCTCAGATGGATGGTGAAGCGGAACGGATAGCCGCGCACCTTCATCGTGGAATAGTCAATGGCGTATCCCGCCTCGACCTTGTCCTCGATCCAGGCCTCGGCGGCGGTGTGGATCTGGCCGGACATGATCACCCAGTAGGCCGCGTGGATGACGATCGCCAGCGCGAGCGCGCCAAAGGGAAGATACAGGCCGAGCCGGGAATGGGGGCGAGCCGGGGCGTGTTGGGCGGTCATGCTGCGGCCTCGGCGGAATGGGAGGCCGGCAGAAGCGCGTCCGAAGCGGTCTCGATCCGGGTTTGAAGTTCAGCCATGAAGGCGTCCTTGCTCAGGCCCGGTTCGATCGCGGGCAGGAATTGCACAATGATCACGCCAGGTCTGCGCACGAAGCCATGGGGCGGCCAGTAGAGGCCGGAATTGAGCGCAACAGGGACGCAGGGCGTTTTCATCGCCTTGTATAGCCCCACGACACCGGGTTTGTAGCTGTCGCTTTCACCCGGCTCCAGGCGCGTGCCCTGCGGGAAGATTACGACCTGACGGCCTTCCTCGGCGCGCTGGCTGGCCTGTTTGAGCATGTCGCGCAGGGCTTTGGCGCCCGCGGAGCGGTCTACCTTGATGTTCTTGAGCTTCATGGCGTACCAGCCAAAGAAGGGCAGATAGGCCAGCTCCTTCTTCAGAATGATCGCCGGATCATCCAGAATCGCCCAGAAGGCCAGGGTCTCGAACATGGACTGGTGCTTGGAGGCGACGAGGGCGCCGCCCTTCGGCAGATGCTCGCGTCCACGGACCTCATAGCGAATGCCGCAGATCAGTCTGAGGCCGCCGAAGACCAGGGCCAGATAGACGCGCATGCAGCCTTTCACGCCGCTGCGCGGGCCGAGCAGGAACGGGGCGCAGACAATCCCCATCACCACCATCAGCCCGTACATCCAGACGACGAAAATTGCAGACCTGAGTGCGGCCACGTAGCTCTCCTAGACAGTTCAGATGGGCTTAAAGCGTGCGAACGCGTTCGCGTCCATAGACGGCGGCGTATTTTACATACTCCACCAGCCATCGCCGCGCTTCATGGCCGCCGCTCCAGGGCGCCGGCGCCGGCACGCCATAGGCCACCAGTCGGACATCCGGCATCGCCGCCTGCAGCTCCAGTAGCGCGCGGGGCATGTGATAGTCGCTGGTGACGACGATGATCCGGTCATAGCCGTGCTGGCGGGCCCAGGCGGCGGTCTCGGCGGCGTTGCCGATGGTGTCGGCGGCCTGAAGTCCGAAATCCACGCAGCATTCGAAGAGCGCCTGAGACGCCCCGGCCGCGGCGGCGATATCAGCCGGCGGACTGTCCGGATTGACCCCGGAGATCAGCAGGCGTCGCCCCGAGCCGTCCTGCAACAAGGCGGCGGCGGTGCTCACGCGGTTGGGACCGCCTGTCAGCACCACAATCGCCTGTCCGCGCACGGAGGCGTCGGGGGTGAAGGTGCGGGCCTGGCGTACAAACAGCGCAAAGCCCACCACGAAGGCGGTCAGAAGGATGAAGGCGGTCAGCCTTAGAAACCGCCCGCCGCTCATGACCATCGCGCCTTCAGATCGCTGGAGACGGCCGTGCGCGCGGCGACGGCGGCGATGAGCGCTGCAATCAGGGCGGCGAGGGGCGGGATCATCAGCGCGCTCCAGCCCAGCTCCAGCGTGGGCACAAAGAACAAGCCGCCAGAGGCCGCCCCGGCCTGCGCCAGCCCCAGGGCGGCGAGCGCCGCGGCGATGGATCCGGTCAGACCCGATTTGAGGCCCAGAAAGAAGAACCGTTCCTGAAACAGGCCCGTGACATAGCGGTCGGGCGCCCCGACCAGATGCAGGGCTTCAGCCACGTCCCAGCGAGCGGCGAGCGAGGCGCGCGCGGCGAAGGCCACCACGGCCGCGGCGGCGACGGTCAGCAGGAGCACCAGTCCGAGGGCGAAATAGCGCACGGCGTTCGCGGCGCGCTGCACAGCGTCTTCCCAGCGTTGATGATCGTCGACAAGTATCTCATAGGGCTCGTCCGCCAACAGCGCCTCGATGGCGCCATTGGCCGGTGGGTTGTCGGCATTGATCTGCACCGCCACCAGCCGGGGGACCGGCAGGTCTTCGGGCAGGTCCGCCGATCCCAGCCAGGGGCTGACCAGGCGCTCGGCTTCGGCCCGGTCCATGGCGATCACGCCGGTCACGCCGGGCAGGCGGGCGATGGCTTCGGCGGCGGCGACGGCGTCTGCATCCGCATCACGATCCTCGCCGGGCAGGATCTGGACGGTGATCTCGGCGGTCAGCTGATCGGTCCAGCCATCCGCCGCGCGCCAGGCGCCCGCGGCGCCAAAGGCGGACAGGCAGGCCAGAAAGACCAGGATCGCCGCCACGGCGAAGAGCGGTCGGTCCCGCCCCGAATCAGGCGGCAGAAGCGGCGCGACCCGTTGGGCTTTGGACTTGTCCTGGCTCATGCGGCGCGCACCTTGCCCACCAGTCGGCCCTCGGACAGCTCCAGCACCGGCGCGTTCAGGCTGTTCACGAGGGTCAGGTCGTGGGTCGCCATCAGGATCGTCGCGCCCAGCCGGTTCAGCTCGACGAACAGGCGCAGCAGGCGCCGCGCCATCTCAGGGTCCACATTGCCCGTCGGCTCGTCCGCGATCAGCAGGTCGGGCTTGGAGATCACCGCGCGGGCGATCGCGGCGCGTTGCTGCTCTCCGCCCGACAGGGTCGAGGGAAAGGCGTCCATGCGCTCGCCCAGACCGACCCAGGCCAGAAGTTCGGCCACATCCTCGGCATAGCTTGAGCGCGCCTGGCCTGCGACGCGCAGGGGCAAGGCGACATTGTCGAAGACGGTCAGGTGGTCTAGCAGGCGAAAGTCCTGAAACACCACGCCAATCCGGCGGCGCAGAGCCGGCAGGGCGTCACGCGGCAGAAGCGAGGCGTCGCGTCCGAACAGATTGATCAGGCCACGGGACGGGCGCTCGGCGCGATAAATAAGTCGCAGCAGTGAAGACTTTCCCGCGCCGGACGGTCCGGTGAGGAAATGGAAACTTCCACTTGGTAACTCAAAGCTTAGGTCGCTGAGCACTTCCGGGCCCCGACCATAGCGCATGCCCACGGAATCAAACCGCACCGCCGTTTCAAAGGCGGGCGCGTTTGGAGCCGGATCATTCGGGTGTGAGCTCATGGGTCTGGCGTACCGCAGCTTGGCGTGAATTCGAAGTCGACTATGCAGGACAAGCGAGGCGTCCGTCCATGATCGTGACCTGTCCCAGCTGCGAGGCGAAGTATCGCGTGGATGCCGACGCCCTGGCCGCGCGCGGCAACAAGGTGAAGTGCGCCGCCTGTGCGCACTCCTGGGTCGTGGAGGATGAGGGGCTGACCCTGAACGAGCCGGTCGAGCCCTCTTTCGATCCGTCTCCGGCGCCGTCAGAGGCCGAGCCGCAAGCTGACGCCGAACCCGCGCCATCGATTCGTGAAAAGCCCGCCGCCGCCGTGCGCGCGCGCGCCGAACAGCAACGCCTCAAACAGCGCAAGGCCGTGGAAGGCGCCGGCTGGGCCGGCGTCGCCGCCTGCCTGGCCGTGGCGCTGATCGGCGCGGTGATCTTCCGCGTCAATATCGTGCAGACCTGGCCGCGCACCGCCGGCGCCTATGCCGCTGTGGGCATGGACATCAACCCTTACGGGCTGGAAGTGGGCATGCTGACCGCCAGCTTTGAAGAGGGCGGTCTCCATGTCGAAGGCGTTCTGGAGAACATTACAGGCGGCGATCGCCCGACCGTGCCGCTGAGCGCGCGTGTTCTGGATTCCCAGGGCGCGGTGCTGGAAAGCTGGCCGGTGGCGCTGGAATCCGCCTCTCTGCCGGGCGGCGGCGCCGAACGGTTCTACACGACGCTGGAAACCGTGCCCGAGGGCGCGGTCCGGGTCGAGGTGATCATCGCTGATACGGGCGCCGCAACGCCGGAAGCGGCTCATGGTGATCCCACGGCCGCTCACGATGACGCTGCGATGTCACATGGTGACGCTCATGCGGGGGGCGATCATTCGGGCGGACAAGCCGCGCCTGCGGCGACCGATCACGGCGACGCCGCGTCGCATGATCCTCATGCCCCGGCAGATCATGGCGCCGCACAGGGTGATGACCACGGCGCGGCCGAAGACCACGCGGCGCCCCAGCCTCACGCCAGCGATCATCACTAGCGCCTAGAAGCGTTCCAGCAGCCGGTCGATATAGTCGAGCTCTTCCTGCGGGCGGCCTCGCTCCGCGGCCCGGCGACGCAATTCTTCCAGGATGTCGCGGGCGCGCTGACGTTCGCTTTCGCTGGGCAGTTGGGTGTCCTGCCCTTCCGCGGCGCCGCGGCCAAACGGATCATTGCCCTCGCCCTCTTCACCCTGATTGAGCTCCTGCTCCAGCGCTTCAGCGGCTGATTGCGCCGCACTGCGGAGTCCCGCCAGCGCTTCGTCCTGACGCGCGAGCGCGTCCTCGCCATCCCCTTCACGCAGGGCGCGGGCGGCATCCTCCATGGCGCGGCGGGCATCCTGCAGGGCCTGTCGGGCGTCCTCGCCGGCTTCGCTGCCGGGCATGGCGTCTTCGATGTCGCCAAGGCCGCCGGGCAGGTTTTCCTGCGGCTCCGCCAGCTCCTGCAGACCACGCCCCGAGGCGCCGTCCTGACGTTCAAAGCTTTGCGGGCCCTCAAGGGAATCGTCAGTCGAACCACCGCGCTCAGGCTCGCCGGGCGCGAGCGGGTCTGACAGCGGGTCGCGACCGGACGGGCCCTGCTGGCCCTCTTGTTGCTCTCGCTGGGCGTTGAAGGTGTCCTCCATCAGCCCGCGCTGTTCATTGATGGCGTCGCTCAGCTCCTCGAGCGCCTCGCGCATGGCCTGGGCGGCGGCGCTTTCGCCCTCTCCATCGCCATTGCCCTGCCCCAGGGTGACCTGCATGTTGCGCAGGAGTTCGGCCAGCATGGCGAGCGCCTGACGCGAGCCTTCGGTGTCGCCAAGCTCGGTGGCTTCGCGCAGGGCTTCCAGCAATTGCTCCAGCATGTCCGCAGACATGTTGCCGCCCCCGCCGCCCTCGGCGAAGCGGCCCGCTTCAGCGGCCTCGCGCATCAGAAGCTGCATGTAGCGGTCCATGGCCTGCTCGAAGGCGTCCATCAGGGCGGAGATCTCGATCTGGTCCGCGCCGCGCGCCAGGGCGTCGGCCAGCGCGCGTTCAGCGGCTGCGAGCGCGGCTTCCGCATCGGCCAGACTGCCCAGCTCGGCGCGCAGGGCGATGTCCCACAGATCGCCCTCCATATGATCAAGCTCATCAAGCTCGCGCGCCCGACGCACCTCCATCAGGGCGGTGCGCAAGCCCATCCAGACAATCGCATCGTCGAAATAGGAGGAGGGCGCATCACTGACGGCGTTGAGCGCCATGGCGAGGCGACGTATTTCGTCAGGAGCGCGTTCCAGACGGCGCTGGGGCTGATCATCCAGATAGGGCCGCTCGCGCGGCGGGCCGTCGGGCATGGCGGCGTAGCTGTCATCGACCTGGAGGAAACGACGGCGTTCGCTGGCGACCGACCGGGCCAGAGGATCGAGAAACACCCGTTGGGGCAGGGTGATCGTCATCTCCCCGCTTTGCCCGCGCTGGCCGGCGCCATCGACGCCTGCAAGCCGGATCACCACGCGCTCGCCGGCGAGCGGGCTGCGCGACAGGTCGATTTCGGCGAGATCCAGACCGCCTTCAGACGGGCGGATCTGACCGGGTGTGATCTCCTGGCTCTGAAAGACGGCGGCGGGCTGGCTCTCATCCGCCGGGGCCCGGGCGTATTCCAGCCAGATCGTCTCGAGCCCGTAATCATCCTCGGCGACAAATTCGAGCTTCAACCGGCCCTGCGCATCGCCCTCGGGTTCGGCTGCAAAGGTCAGATGCGGCGGCGTATCCTCAATCAGGGTGAAGTCCACGCTTTCACGCAGGCGGCCCGCCCGCAGGCTGATCACGCCATCTGACTGGGGCGTGATGCGCGCCAGTTGCACGCCCTCGGACAGAGTTTCGGTCTCGAACGGCGCGCCAGAGATGCTGGGCGCGCGATTGAGACCGGCGATGCGGGCGAAAAGCGTCGAGCCCTCCGGGATTTCAGCAGTGCGGCGATCGCGCAGGAACAAAGCGGGGCGACCGGTGTAGTCAGGCGCCTCAACCCAGAGATCAACGCGGGCATCCTGACCGCCGCCCGCCAGAAGCCGTGGTGCGAAGGCGTCTCCCAGACGCGGGCCCGCCAGATCGCCTGCCAGGAAGCCGCCGGTCAGCAGGACGATGATGAGGCTGACGCGCAGGCCATAGGGATCAAGCCGCCCCCAGGCCGCTTTGGGGCGGCGCGCCCTGGCGGTTGCAAGTCGCGCCTTCATGCGCTCGATATGGGCGGACCAGAGCTGCGGATCGCCAGACGCGGGCGCATCGCGCAGCGCCTCGAACGGACGATCTTTCAGACCGCTATCGTCTTCCACACGGCGTTCGATTTCGGTCCGGTCCGGAACCGTGAACAAGGGCAGTTTCCAGCGGATCCAGGCCGCGGCTGCGCCCAGCGTCATCGCCAGCGCGATCAGCCGCCAGGGGTCGCCCAGACGTTCGAATGCGCCAAACAGGGCAAGCGCCAGATAGGCGCCCAGCAGCGCCGCCGGGCCGATCAGCACCGGAGCCGCGCGCTCCCACAGGAGCGCAATGCGTGCGCGAAGGAAGGCGTGCGAGCGTTGCATGACTGGAAGGCTATACGCTCAGGACCGGCTTTGCACGGGGGAAAGCCCTAGCGGGTTTCACCGTTTGCAGTGGCCTCGGCTTGCGCCTCGGCGGGGGCGTCCTCGGTCTCATAGGCGCGCTCCTCATCGGTGCGCTCGTCCGGTCCCCAGAAGGGCGGGGGACGTTCGAGATCACCGCGAATGCCGCAGCCCGACAACACCATCGCCGCCGCGAATCCCAGAAAGGCGAGGGTCAGTTTCTTCATGCCGTCTCTCCATCGGCGTCTGCGTCAAACAGCTCCGCCTCAAACTCGAAATGCTCTTTCCAGGCCTGCACCTGTTCGCGGACGCGCACCGGTGCGGTGCCGCCATAGCTGGTGCGGCTCTCCATGGAGGCACGCGCGGAGAGCACCGTAAAGACCCGGTCGTCGATGCGCGGCTCGATGGCCTGATACTCGGCGAGCGGCAGGTCTTTCAGCGGCACGCCCCTGGCTTCGGCGGCCTTCACGGCGGAGCCTGACACATGGTGGGCGTCACGGAAGGGCATGTTCAGCTCGCGCACCAGCCAGTCCGCGAGGTCGGTGGCGTCGGAATAGGATTCCCCCGCCGCCGCTTCAAGCGTGTCCCGGTTGAAGCTGAGATCGGACGCCATGCCGGTCATCGCCGCGACCGCGAGCGCCAGGTCATCAAAGGCGTCGAAGACCATCTGCTTGTCTTCCTGCATGTCCTTGGAATAGGCGAGCGGCAGGCCCTTGCAGACAATGATCAGCCCCTGCAGCGCGCCGGAAATGCGGCCCGGCTTGGCGCGCACCAGCTCGGCGGCGTCGGGATTGCGCTTTTGCGGCATGATCGAGCTGCCCGTGGAGAAGGCGTCGGTCAGCTGGGCGAAGCGGAAGCGACCCGAAGTCCACAGGACGATCTCTTCGGCGAAACGCGACAGGTTCACCGCCGTAATCGCCGCCGCCGCCAGCGCTTCCAGCGCGAAGTCGCGCGAGGACACCGCGTCGAGCGAGTTCGCCATGGGCACGTCAAAGCCAAGGGCGTCCGCCGTCATTGAACGGTCGATCGGGAAGGCGGTGCCAGCTAGCGCGGCCGCGCCCAGAGGGCATTCATTCAGGCGGTCGCGCGCATCCAGCAGGCGGCCCCGGTCGCGCTCGGCGGCCTCGACCCAGCACAGAAGATGGTGGCCCAGCGAAATGGGCTGGGCGGTCTGAAGATGGGTGAAGCCCGGCATCACCCAGTCGGCATGGGCCTCGGCCTGTTTGACCAGCGCTTCCTGGTAGGCGCGCAGGCCCTTCGCCGCGTCATCCAGAGCGCCGCGCAGCCAGAGGCGGAAGTCCGTCGCGACCTGGTCATTGCGTGAGCGGGCGGTGTGCAGGCGGCCGGCAGGGGCGCCGATCTTGTCCTTCAGCGCCGCCTCGATATTCATGTGCACGTCTTCAAGCTCGGGCTTCCACTCAAACTGGCCCGCGAGAATGTCATCGCGGATCGCGACAAGGCCCGAGGTGATCGCCTGCTCGTCCTCGCTTGAAATCACACCGCAGGCGGCCAACATCCGCGCATGGGCGAGGGAGCCGGCGATATCCTGTTCAAAAAGTCGTTGATCCACGCCCACGGACGCATTGATGGCTTGCATCACGGCGGAAGGTCCGGCGTTAAATCGGCCGCCCCAGATTCCGCTGGCCTGAGCGTTCTGGGGTTTTACATCTTCGGTCATGGGCGATGCGTCCTTGGGCGGGGTTCGCGAACGAACCGGTAGGAAAGAGGTCGAAATGAAAACGCCGACATTGAAAACGGGCATTATCGCGGTCGGCGGCATTGGCGCTTTGGCCATCCTATACGTCATTTTCAGTTCGTTTGTCAGTTCCACCCATGGCCCGCTCGACAGTTACGCCGTGGGGACAATGGCGAAATTCCGAACGGTCCCCGAGGCGCCGGACCAGCCGCAGAACACTCTTGTCACCGAAACGGGCGAGGAGCTGACGCTTGCGGACATGCGCGGCAAGATCGTGCTGGTGAATTTCTGGGCGACCTGGTGCGCGCCCTGCGTTGTGGAGATGCCGTATCTGGACGCGCTCCAGGGCCGTTATGGTTCGGACGCGTTCGAGGTCGTCACCATTTCCATGGATCGCCGGATCGAGGAGCCGCTCGCCTTTTTCGAAGAGTACGAGCTCGAGAACCTGAACTTCTATTTCGACCCCGGAATGAGCATCGCCTTTGGCGTGATGGGCAGCGCCAATCGCGGCCTGCCGCTGACCATCCTCTATGACCGCAATGGTCAGGAGATCGGGCGTCTGGCGGGCGAAGCGGAATGGGACAGCCCGGAAGCCCATGCGCTAATCGAAGCCGCGCTGGAGCGGTATTAACGCGCCTTCACTTGCCTTTAAGACCGGGAGCGGTCCCAATCAGGCTTTCAGTCTGGGGAGGACGCTGTCATGAAACATCTGATGATCTTTGGCGCGGGCTTGGCCGCATTGGGGCTTTCCGCGCCAGCCCTGGCGCAGGAAACGCCGGGCGAAGCCGTCGAGGCGCTCTATGACGTCATCTCGGGCCCGGTCGGCGAGGTGCGCGATTGGGACCGCTTCCGGGCGATGTTCCTTGAAGGCGCGCAGATGACGGTGCTGGCGCCGCAGCCCGATGGCGAGGACCGCGTCGTGACCCTCACTATCGAGGATTATGTCAGCCGCAATGCCGAGCGCCTGTCCGAAATGGGCTTCACCGAAGCCGAGACCCGGCGTCAGACCCATGTCTATGGCGGGCTCGCCACGGTCCTGAGCGCCTATGAAGCGACGCGCGCGGATACCGGCGAGACCTTCGCCACGGGGGTCAACACCATCGTGCTGGCGCGGCAGGAGGGCGTGTGGAAAGTCGCCAGCCTCGCCTGGCGGTCGGAGACCGGGGACTGGCCGGTCGAGCGAGCGTTCGAGACTCAATGATGCACGCCCAAGATGTTGAGGCGGCTGAGGCTTTGTTTGAGCAGACCCAGAAGCAGTTTGGCGTTCTGGCCACACTCGGTTCCGCTTTGAACCTCGGCGCTCTGGCCGGCTTCAATCCCAGAACGCGAAGCCATCGCGTCAAGACGATGAGGCGCTCTGATCGCGCCATAAGGCTTGAGACGGGTCTTGCTGGCATGGGGGCGGCCGGGCTGTCCTATTTCACGGGCCTGGCCGTTGTGAGCAAGGAGCAGGCCGAGGCCGCGTTCCGCTATACCGCAATCGTCAATTTCACCGCTCCCATTACGGTTCTCGTGATCTTCAACCAGATCCTCGAGGGCGGGATCATGGGCGCACTCGGGAGCGGTTCAGACCTCGAGGGCTGGGTGCTCAGCCTTCTGGCCGCCGCCTTTGTGGTGACCATGGTCGGGGTGGTGTCCTACGCCTATATCGGCGCTCAGATGGCGCGTGACGTCCTGCATCTGGCCCAGCTGGAGCAGGCGCGGCGCGGGAGTTTCAGTCCGGCTGGGCCAGAGGCGGAAGACGGAATGGTGGAGCCGCCCGATCTCTAGTCAAAGAGAACCCGGCGAAGAAGCCTGTTCAGCTTCGCTCTCGTCCATCACATCAAGATGGCTAGGATAGCCTTTGCCAGGAACAGGCAACCAGTCTGAAAACTCTTCTCGAACCGCGTCTCGCTCATCCGCCGTCTCCAGAAAAACATCAAAGCCGCCATGATAGGGGATGAAAGTGGCGCCTGTGTCTGGCGCATGCCAGACGATAAAGAACTCGCGCTCGTGCGCCAGATCTTCGAAGATTTTCTGGCGACAACTCTTTGCCGGTCCGGGACCAATATAGGCGCGCATGAGGTATTCGTCGTCGAGGGGGAGGTTGAAAGCCCTCTCTTCGCTCCAGACGAAGCCGGGTTTGAGACCGTCTGCCTCCCATTTGTGCTGGCGACGCTTCCCCTCGATCAGGTCGAGCCGGAAGGGGCGCCAGCGGTCCGTCCAGAACGGAAGGAACGTGATCCAGAGCGGGACAAACCTGATCCAGTCCGGATATCCTCGGACCTCTTCGGAGGTGCTGACGGAGAAACCTGCAGCCATTGCGTCCGGAAACAGCCAAGCGATTAGAGCCTCGGCCCGTTCCAGATAGATGGCCATTTCCGCAGGGGTGTCCAAATACTCCTTACTGTCAGGCAGGGCATGGAAGCGGGTCCATGCTTCGGGTCGGGTAAAGGACAGGCCCCATCCGGCCATCACCCCCTGACCATGCCAGCGCCGCCAACCTGCTTCGAACTCTTCGGGGGTCATGAGCGTCTCCACAAAAAACCCCGGAAGCACGGCTTCCGGGGTTTTCCTTGGGTCTGTCGGAAGCGGCCTAGTAGCCCGCTTTCTCAAGCTCGGCTTCAAACGCCGGGACAGCGTCGAACAGGTCTGCGACCAAGCCGTAATCGGCGACGGAGAAAATCGGGGCTTCCTCGTCCTTGTTGATCGCGACGATGACCTTGGAGTCCTTCATGCCCGCCAGGTGCTGGATCGCGCCGGAAATGCCGACGGCGATGTACAGTTCCGGGGCGACCACCTTGCCGGTCTGGCCGACCTGATAGTCGTTCGGCACGAAGCCCGCATCGACCGCGGCGCGCGAGGCGCCCACAGCGGCGTTGAGCTTGTCGGCGACCTTTTCAAGGATGGCGAAGTTCTCGCCATTGCCCATGCCGCGGCCGCCGGAGATGACGATCTTGGCCTGGGTCAGTTCCGGACGGTCCGATTTCGAGAGCTCTTCGGAGACGAACTCGGAGTTCGCGCTCGGCGCCGGAGCGTCGATCGTGTCCACGGAGGCCGAACCGCCGTCACCCGCCTTCTCGAAGGTGGTCGGACGCACGGTGATGACCTTCTTGGCGTCGTTGGATTTGACAGTCAGCATCGCATTGCCCGCATAGATCGGGCGCACGAAGGTGTCCGCGCTTTCAACAGCCGTGATGTCGGAGATCAGCATGACGTCGAGCTTGGCGGCGACGCGCGGCATGAAGTTCTTACCCACGGTCGTGGCCGGGGAAAGAATGGCGTCGTAATCGCCCGCGATGGAGACCACGAGGGCTTCCATGGCTTCAGCCAGCTTCTTCTCGAGCGTGTCGGAATCGGCGTGCAGGACTTTCGCAACGCCGTCGAGCTTGCCGGCGGCTTCGGCCACCGCGCCCGCGCCCTTGCCGGCGACCAGCACGTGAATGTCGCCGCCGATCTTGGAAGCGGCGGTCACGGCGGCGCGGGTGGCGTCGTTCAGTTCCGCGTTGTCGTGTTCAGCAATAACGAGAACAGTCATCTTAGATCACCCCCGCTTCGTTCTTCAGCTTGTCGACCAGCTCGGCCACGGTCTCGACCTTGACGCCGGCTTCACGCTTGGGCGGCTCGGAGACCTTCACGACTTCAAGACGCGGGCTGATGTCCACGCCGTAATCGTCCGGGGTCTTGGCGTCGATCGGCTTGCGCTTGGCCTTCATGATGTTCGGCAGAGACGCATAGCGCGGCTCGTTCAGGCGCAGGTCGGTGGTGACGATGGCCGGGGACGGGATGGCCAGGGTCTGCAGACCGCCGTCGATCTCGCGGGTCACCTTGAAGCCGGAATCGGTCTTCTCGACTTCGGAGGCGAAGGTGGCTTGCGGCCAGCCCATCAGGGCGGCGAGCATCTGACCGGTCGCGTTGGAATCGTCGTCGATCGCCTGCTTGCCCAGAAGCACAAGCTCGGGGGATTCGGCCTCGACCACGCCCTTGAGGATCTTGGCGACGCCCAGCGGCTCGACCGTTTCATCCGTGGTGACGTGAATGCCGCGATCCGCGCCCATGGCGAGGGCGGTGCGGATGGTTTCCTGAGCTTGGGCCGGGCCGATGGAGACCACGACGATCTCTTCGGCGATGCCTTTTTCCTTCAGGCGGATCGCTTCTTCGACAGCGATTTCGCAGAAGGGGTTCATGCTCATCTTGACGTTGGCCAGGTCGACCCCGCTCTGATCCGGTTTGACGCGGACCTTCACGTTGTAGTCGACCACCCGTTTGACGGGGACGAGGATCTTCATCGACGGCTCCGGTTGCTACTCGTTGGAACTCTTCGGTGCGACGGAGCTGGCGCTCCCGTGAACTCGCACCGACTTTGGTCAGGCTTGAACTTAGGGGCGGAAACTGCCCTTGCCACCCCCATAAGTCAACGCGCCATGCCTGAAGGTCCGGACATGGCGCTGCGGTGCAGCAGTCCGGGCGTGAGAGCCCGCCATATGCAGATGTGCAAACGCACAGACAAACGGCCGGTTCCTGTCGAGCAGGACCGGCCGTCAATCATCGTCAGTGGCGTAGGCGAGCCTGCGCGAGACGCTTACTCGCTGACGAGAGTCAGCTCGGTGTTGATCTCGATGCGCACCTCGTCGGAAACCGCCGGCGCGGCATAGCCCAGACCCCATTGCGAGCGCAGGATCTCGCCCGTGGCGGTGAAGCCGGCGGTCGGCGTGCCCGACATCGGGTTCGGTGCGCGCTGGTTCAGCGTGACGTCGAGGGTCACCGGGTGGGTCTGGCCCAGCAGGGTCAGGTCGCCGGTCATCTGGCCGGTCTCGCCATCCTCGGTTTCAAAACCGGTCGCGACAAAGCGCGCGGTCGGATACTCGGAGATGTTGAACAGGTCCGGCGAGCTGAGATGGCCCACGAAGCGGTCCTGATCGGCGCCGACCCAGAAGCCGTCTTCCAGATTGAAGGTCACATCGACGGTGGAGTTTTCCGGCTCCTCGAAGTCGAGCATCAGAACACCGTCGAAATCGGTGAACTGGATGGCCTGGTGGGAGAAGCCCAGATGGGTCCAGGTGGCGCGAATGGCGGTGTGGGTCTTGTCGAACTGGTACTCGGCCGGATCGGCGAAAGCGGTCGGGGCGAGGGTGGCGGCGCCCAGGAAGGCGGCCAGCGAGGCGGCGGCGTAAGCGGTCTTCATTGTGCTCTGTCCCTTTTATTGAACGGCAGACTGCGGCCACAAGCCGCACGCCGTTACATAGGGAGGGGCGCCCCGATTTCGCTACCCATGCCGCGCGAATTTCGTTGTTTCCGAATTGGAAAAGGCTTCACGCCTGCGTGAGCGAGGGGGGCTAGCGGTTCGCGCCCGGGATCCATTTCACATCGCGCGCGCCGGCCTCATTGGCGATGCGCGCGGCCACGAACAGATAATCGGATACCCGGTTGAGATAGGTGATGACCGGCGCGCCCACCACATCGCCGCGGCTTGCGAGCTCCACGGTGCGGCGTTCCGCGCGCCGGGCGATGGTGCGCGCCAGGTGCAAGCGAGCGGAGAGTTCCGAGCCGCCCGGCAGGATGAAGCTGTCGAGCGGCTCCAGATTCTCATTGTGCGCGTCGATGCGGGTTTCCAGCCAATCGGTCTGCCCCGGCGTCATGCGCAAGGGCTCCCAGTCGAGTTTCTCGCCCTTATCCGGCACGCACAGATCCGCCCCCAGATCGAACAGGTCATTCTGGATGCGGGTCAGCTCGGCCGTGAGCGGATGATCGTCGCCCGCTTCCGAGGCGGCGAGGCCGAGTGCGGCGTTCAGCTCGTCGACAGCGCCATAGGCCTCGACCCGCAGATCGAACTTGTCGGTTTCGCTCATATCGCCGAGCCGGGTGCGTCCCGTGTCGCCGGTGCGGGTGTAGATTTTCGTGAGACGGACCATGTGGCGAGCTCCCTGAACAGGCTGTGCACGCTATCGGGCCGGAGAGGGCGGGGCAATGGCGCGAGATGCGTGGGACAGATCGCTCTTAGGCGATGCTTGACGACGAAAGATGAGGCTGCCATGCCTGAGAGAAGTCACCTTTGCGTAACATCGGGGAGTGCGAAGATGAAAGGTCTGATGAGCATTCTGGCGATCGCCCTCCTGTGCGTGTCGCCTGCACAGGCCCGGCAGGCCGTGCAGACGGAAGCCGAGGCGCTTTTGTCTCGAAGCGGCGCGCCGGCGGCCGGCGTCGCGCGCGTGACCCGATCCGGTGACCGCGCCGTCGCCGTTGCAGGCGTGCGCGCCCTGGGAGAGACCATGCCGGTGCAACCCGGTGATCTGTGGCATCTGGGGTCGAATACCAAGGCGATGACCGCCACGCTGGCGGCCCGTTTGGTGGAAGCCGGGCGGATCGACTGGGACACCTCGCTGGCTGAAGGCCTCTCTGGGGTGGGGATGGACCCCGCCTACGCGTCCGTAACCCTTGCGGACCTCCTGCATCACCGGTCCGGCCTGCCCGCCAATCTGGGCCGTCTGTCCGTGTTTCACTTTCTTGGAACCGATGAAAGCCGGGATGTGGCGGCGGACCGCGTGCGCTTTGCTGAAATCGTGCTCAATCAGCCTCCCGCCACCGAACGGGGGGCGTTTCTGTACTCCAATGCCGGATATGTCATTGCCGCCCTCATGCTCGAACAGGCGGCGGATCGCCCGTATGAAGCGCTGATGGAGGATGAGGTGTTCACGCCGCTGGGCATGGACAGCGCGGGCTGGGGCCCGCCTGGCGAGGTCGGCGCGCTTGATCAGCCCCGAGGGCACGCCGCGGGACTGTTTGGCGGTCTGGCTGCGCGTGAACCGGATGAACGGACCGACAATCCGGCCGTGCTCAACTCGGCGGGCCGGGCGCATATGGCTCTCGATGATGTGCTCGATTTCCTGCAGGCCCATCTGGCGGCCGAGGATGGCCCTTATCTCAGCGCCGAGAGCTGGGCGCGTCTTCACGCCCCTGTGGGCGAAGAGGCCTACGCCATGGGCTGGGGCGTGACGCCAGACGGACGTCTGGGGCATTCAGGCTCGAACACCATGTGGATGATCCGCGCGCAAATCGATCCGGAGCGCGGCATGGCCGCCGCGGCCGTGGTCAATGAGGGTCGGATCAGTCAGCTCGCACCGGTTCTGGGCGAAAGTCTCGATCATCTGCTCGAGACAGGAGCGGACTAGGCCGCCAGATGGCTCTTCAGCCAGAAGCCGGCCACGAGCACCAGTATGGCGACGAATTGCAGCACCACGCGGGCCCGCATCAGCTTGTTGGACCAGGACCGGCCGAAGTCCCCGCCCTTGAACAGGGAGAAGACCCCCAGGCAGAGGACGACGAAGACAACCGCCAGCAGGATGTACAGAAGAATATCGACGAGTGTGATCATGGCGCTGATGTAGGCCGGAACACAAAAACTGGCAATGGCGTCGGGGATGCGGCAAACTTGAAAATGTTTCTACTTCTGCGTTTGCGGCAGGCAAGTTCGCGCAAAACGGGCAAAATCGCCCGGCTGCCTGTTCAAGCGCCCGGAAAGACTCCATAGTGCGCGAATCGCTGAGTACATTCATTTAAGGGCCTGATCTATGCGTGATCTTGCTGGAGGGCGCGTGACCCGTCGCGATATGCGGCGTGAAGCGACAAAAGCCGCTGTTCTTGAGGCGGCCGAAAAGGTTTTTCTGTCTCAGGGCTATGAAGGCGCGACCATCAAGGCCATTGCTGACGAGGCGGGCGTCTCGCCCGGAACCGTTCTGAACGCCGAGCCGTCCAAGGCGGCGCTGCTCATGGCGATCCTCAGCAATGAAGTCGAGATGATCGCGGAATCCGTCGAACAGATGGAAGCCGCCCTGTCCGGAAATCTGGCCGACCGCATCATCGCCTTGCTGCAGATCATGCTGGAAGGTCAGTCGCGCAACAGCGAGCTGTTCGCCGCCGCCGTGGGGCACAGCTGGATGGTGGCGGATCCCACCTATCAGGCGGCCTTTGACCAGATGGAACTGGCCTGGCGTCCCATCCGCCGTGTCGTGGAGACCGGGATCTCCGAAGGCGAGCTGCGGCGGGATGTGGATGTGGACACATTGATCGCGGTGCTGAGCGATCTGTTCCTGGGCGCCATGCGCGCGGCGCGACGCAGCGAATTCGAGGAACGCCCGATCGTGTCGCTGGAAGCGCGGGTGCGCGTGGTCATCGAAGGCATGCTGGCGCGCTAGGCGTCAGGTCCGCCAACGCAAGACAGCGGGTTTGACCGGGTTCTTGAAGGCCCGGCCTTCCGCCTTTGCGCTCATCCATTCACGCTTGAGGCGGCGATACCAGACCATCAGGGTGTCGGCGTCCGGAATCTGCATGAGCGGCGGATTGTAGGACAGGCCCTCGCCCTGCAGCTTCATGATGCGGGCATCCTGCTCAAGGAAGGCGTGGGTGAAGGGACGGGCGATCAGCTTGACGAGATTCAGGATCGGCACGTCCCAGTACATGATCTCACGGATTTCACACAGGTTCTCGTCAATCGGCGTGATCGCGGCAAGGCCGAGAAAGCCGTATTTCTCATTGCGGATGGATTCCGCGCGCAGGCCCGGCAGCAGGAACTGGATCTCCACCCGGATCTCGCCGCCAATGATGTTGTAGATGTAGGAATTGACCGGCTTGTGGGAGAGCATGGTGAAGCCCATCTCGCTGGGCGCGTAATGCTTCTCCTTTTCCTTGAGCGTCTTCGAGCTGCGCCAGAGCGGGCTCTTGTGCACGAACGGCGTGTGGGCCGGGTCCAGCAGCCCGATCACGGCGTGGTCCTGATGGCAGGCGAGTTCTGCGCGCTGGACGAATTTCACTTTCGCTTCGGTCTGGCCCTTGTGCAGCACCATGTTCTCGAACCGGGGCGGCGCGCTGTCGGGTTCGCCCGCAGGGTCGGTGGGCATGTAGATCCAGATCAGCCCGTCCTGTTCGGCCAGCGCGTACTTGCGCACCCGGATCTTCTCGAGATCAAAGGGCTGCCCCTCCACGAGCGATGGAATATGCGCGCATCCGCCGTCGGGGCGGAACCGCCAGCCATGGTAGGGACATTCCACCGTCTTGCCGCCATCGGGTTCGTCCAGCATCTGTCCGGCGGACAGCGGCACGGCCCGGTGCGGGCAGAGGTCCCGCAGGGCAAACGGTTCGCCCTTGCCATCGCGCCCCATCACGATGGGCTCGCCCAGAAACTTCTTCTTGTAGAGCTTGCCCGCTCTGAGCTCGTCCGCCGTCATCGCCACATACCAGATGTCGCGGATCAGCGGGCCGCCCAGGGCGCGAAAGGGATCGTCGCCGGGTTTCGGAGCAGAGGAAGCGGAGGCGGGAGCAGTCGTGTCGGTCATGGGTCGGGTTTAACCGCGCCCGAGCCCGGGGTCGAGACTTGAACGCCTGCGCGTTGTGCGGCGTAAACGCCGATCAGGACGAAGGCGGCCCCGGCCCATTGCAGGGGGGTGAAGGCCTCTCCGAACAGGATCCAGCCGACAAGGGCGGAGACGACCGGCTGGATCAGGATGATCAGGGTGGCGAGTGCGGCTGGAGTATGACCCAGTCCGTAGGCGACGCCGCCCTGTCCGCCCACATGGACAATCAGCGCCAGAGCCAGCAAGGGCCACCAACCCGAAGGCTCTGGCGGCAAGAGCGGTTCGTTGAACCCCAGTGCGATCAGGAGCGCGATCGGCGCGCCGACAAAGGCTGACCAGAACATCACCTCGACCGTGGCGGCGCCGGCCCGTCGGGCGGCGCGGATGCTCAACAGATAGCCGGTGTACCAGACCGCTGTGAGCGCCGAGAGGATGTCGCCGCTGACCCGTTCGGGCGCGAACCGGACATTGCCGGCGGCCAGACAGACCGCGCCCAGGATGGCGAGAGCGCCCGCCAGCACCATGCCGCGCGTGGGCCTTTCCTGAAACAGGAACCAGGCGGCGATCGCCACGAGAATGGGCGTCAGATTGGCCAGGAGCGTGGCGTTGGCGGCGGTTGTGATCTTGATGCCGGCATGCCAGAAGGCGAGATCGCCGGCGAAGAACACGCCCGCCAGCGCCAGCGCTTTCCACCCCGGAGGCCGCAGAATGAAGGGGCGGCCGGCGCGGTGTTGCTTGCGCAGGCCATGGATCAGCGCCAGGGCGAGCAGGGGCAGACCGAGCGAGAGCCGCCAGAAGGCGATCGCCTGAGGACCGAGGTCTGACGCTTTGACCAGGATGGACGCGAATCCCAGAACAACCGCGCTGGCGGCCAGGACCGCAACGCCCGGAATCGGCGTCCGGGAAGAGGAGGATGCGGTCATGGGCCTGCCTGCGCTGCGATCAGAGAGTGAGCCGCATCATTTGCAGATCGGTAACCGGTGCTGTCCACCGTCATTTCTGTGTTGAAGATATTCTGTTGCAGCCGGGTGCGTCCGGACCGGGCGTGTCGGTTTTCTGGAAAAAGACCCTGCCCTTGCTCTCTGATTTTGCTTACGCTCTCACCCAGTCATGGGGAGAGAGAATGGACGATTTGGGCGCCACCGCCGGCATCGTGCTGATTACGCTTATCGCCTACAAGCTGGGCCTGATCCTGATCGGGGTTCTGGCGGCGCGATTCACCCGCGATGAAACCGACTTCTTTCTCGGCGGCCGGAATATGGGGCCGTGGGTGGCGGGGCTGTCCTACGCCGCCTCCACCTCTTCGGCCTGGGTGCTGCTGGGCTATACGGGATTTGTCTATGATCAGGGGGTGTCCGCCCTGTGGATGGTCCCTGGAATTCTGGGCGCCTATGCCGTGATCTGGTTGTTCTTCGGCCCCCGGCTACGCGCGGAATCCGCCGAAGAAGGCCATATCACCTCCTCCGATTTCATTGCGGCGCGTGCGGGTCGCTGGAAGGGGTGGGTTCGGGTCGTCGCCGGGCTGCTCGTCCTCTTTACCTTCATGGTCTACATCGCGGCCCAGTTCGGCGCTGCGGCGGTGGCGTTTGAGAGCCAGTTCCGTCTCACCCATTGGGAAGGCGTGCTGCTGGGCGCCTGGGTGATCCTGATCTACGCCCTCATGGGCGGGTTCTGGGCGGTTTCACTGACCGATACGCTGCAGGCGGGCGTCATGGCATTGATCTCGGTGGCGCTGCCGCTTCTGGCGCTTCTCAGCGCCGGCGGCGTCGGCGGCGTGATGGAGACGCTGTCGACCACCATGCCGGCCGCCTATCTCGATCCGATGGGCGGCCGCGGGCTGTTCGCCTTTCTCGGCTTCGCCTTCGGCATCGCCTCCATTGGGCTGGGCGCGCTGGGGCAACCGCATCTGCTGGCGCGGCTCATGGCGGTCCGGGACGAGAACGCCCGGGTCCGGGGCTTCACCATCGCGATCGGATGGGGCGTCATTGTCCATCTGGGCATGGCGGTTCTGGCGCTGTCCGGGCGTGCGCTGATCATGGATGCGCCGGATGGCGAAGCGCTGATGTATGACATCGCCGACCGCGTCCTGCCGGCGATCCTTGCCGGCATCGTGATCGCCGCCGTCCTGTCGGCGGTGATGAGTACGGTGGACTCGCTGCTGATCGCGGCTTCGGCGGCGGCGGTAAATGATCTCGGTCTCGACAAGCGTTTCGCAGGCCGGGAAATGCTGGTCAGCCGACTGACCATGGCGGCCCTGTGCGTGTTCGCCGTCACCCTGACCCTCAGCCTGCCGGCCTCGATCTTTGACCGGGTTCTGTTTTCCTGGTCCGCGCTGGGCGCGGCGTTCGGCCCCGTGATCGTGGCCCGGGTGTGCGGGGTCGAATCCCGGGGGCTCGCCATTCTGGGCGCGATCCTGACCGGCTTCACGCTGACCGTGGTGTTCTATGTCTTCGGCCAGGTGGATGGCCAGGCGATGGGCGGTCTGGGGGCCATGCTCTCCTCGCTCGCAGGCGTCGCGGGCGATCCGTTCGAGCGGATCTTCCCCTGGCTCGCGCCGCTGGCCCTGCTGTTCGGTTTCCGCCAGCCTGCGCGCCAGTCGGCATGAGCGGTCGTCTTTGTCCCACGCTTCACACCGAGCGCCTGATCCTGAGAGAGACGCGGCTGGAGGATTTCGAGCCGAGCGTGGCGCTGTGGTCGGATGAAGCCGTGGTGCGCCATATCTCCGGCTCCGCCTCCAGCCGGAGCGAGAGCTGGGGGCGTTTGCTGCGGTTTCCCGGTCTCTGGTCGCTGCTGGGCTACGGCTATTGGACTGTGATCGAGCGTGAGAGCGGACGCTTTGTCGGGCAGGCCGGTCTGGCCGATTTCAAGCGCGAGATGACCCCGTCCATCGAAGGCGTGCCGGAAGCCGGTTACGTCTTTTCTCCGGACTGTCACGGCAAGGGATATGCGACCGAAGCCATGCGCGCCGTGATGGCGTGGTCCGATGAAGCGCTGCAGGCGGCGCGGTGCTGCGCCATCATTAATCCGGACAATCGCGCTTCGATCCGGGTGGCTGAAAAGCTGGGCTTTGCACTGTCGGAGCCGGCGGAGTTTGCGGGCCGGCCCGTCACCCTGTTCTGGCGTGATCGCGTTTCAGCTTGAAGGAAAGGGGTGGGACTCGCCTCGCGGTCGCGCAGGCCTCGATCGCCCCCCTCTGACGATACTGTGCCGCGCTGGTACACACAGGGCGAGCCCCGAGCTGGTACACGCAAAGAGCGTGCAGTTCAGCCTTTGCACCTTCGTGGATGTCTGTGGCCGCAACCGAGCGAACTGGCGCCGAAAATGGGACTCACGCAGATGTGAGCGCCTAGCCTAGCTCTCGTAAGGCTGGATCTCGATCAGTTCGAGCGTGTAGGCCGTGTCGCCCAGATCGTTGTCGTGGCGATCGGTATGCATCACGCCTTTGACATAGACCGGGTCCCAAAGGCCCTGGATCTGGATCGGTGTTTCAGCATGTACGTACACGAGCTGGTTCGGCGGGGGCGGCGGCACGTGGATGCATGCGCCGACATAGGGCACCAGCAGGAAGCGACTGATCTCGCGCGAGCCGGTGAAGTCGAACGGCAGCACATAGCCGCCCATGCGCACGACCTGTCCGTCCAGCGCGTCCACCGTATTGAAGGTCTGCACCTGCGGCATCCGCTCGACGCCGAAATGGTCCATGCCGTTCTGGACCGCCTGCATCTGCTGCAGCTGGGCGATCCGTTCGGCCTCGCCCTCGGGCAGCAGGTCGGCCCAGGACAGATCCAGGAATTCAGGGGTGGACTGCGCCTCGGCGCGGTCAGCGGCGAAAGCCTCCGGCGCGCCGGTCAGCGCGCTGAAAGCCAGAAGGGCGGAAAGCAGTGTGGTGCGCATCATGCCGGCAAAATGCGCTTCCGGACGCGGAAGCGCAAGTTACCAGCGTGAAAACTTCCAGTTCCTAGTCCAGCGTCAGCACCGGACGGGCCGGGGTGAGGTCCCGGGCGGCCGCCCGCGCACCGTCGAAATACTGCACTTCCAGCGTTTCAAATTGCGGGAATGCGGCAAAGAGGCCCGAGAGGTCGACCTCTGACAGGCGGGCCGGGCGAGCGCATTCGAACGTCCAGCTCACCACCACATCGGCATGGCCGAGACCGGCGTCCTCGTCATGCGCATGGGTGTGCTCATCCTCGCCATGGTCATGCGTCGCTTCGTGATGGTGGTCCTCATTGTGATGATGGTCCTGGTCATCATGATCCGCATCGTGGTGATCGCCGTGCTCGTGCTCGTGCTCGTGCTCGTGCTCGTGCTCGTGGTCATGGTCAGCCGCCACATCGGGACCGCCGCCGACCTGTGTGCCGGTCAGCGTGCAATTGGCGGCGCCGGACAGGGCGATCATGGACGCGCCGGACAGCGTGCGCGCGGCCTCGCTGACCACGGCGCGATCGGCCGCCGTCTCGGGGGCGTGCTCGAACACATAGAGATTGTAAGCCGGCGTCGTCAGTTCAGCGAGCACCGCGCCGTCGCTATCGGCCGCGACGGCCAGCTGGGCAGCGCCGTGAACATGAGCGCCCAGCTGGCGCATGCCGTCCTGTGCGAGGGCCGGCGAAGACAGCAGGCAGGCGGTGAGGCAGGCGAGGCCAAGACGCATCAGAGATCTCCAGAGGTGTCGGTCAATCGAAAGTCAGGCATGTCGGCGCCGCCATGTCCATGCTGATCATGATCATGGCGTTCGCCATGGGCGAGCGTCATCACGGCGGCGACCGCGGTTCCGGCGAAGACCGCGCCCAGACCACGCAGCCAGCCGGCCTGGACGGTTTCACCCAGAAGGTGAGAGGCGCCCACCTGTAACAGCAGGCCAGCAACCACGGCGAACAGGGCGCCCAGAAGGCTGGGATCCACGCTCAGCGCAAACGGGCCGGAGATAATGGCGGACACCAGGGTGGTCGCGCCTGCAGCGAGGAACGCCAGGAGGGTCGCCGAGCGGTCCGTGAAGCCGCCGCGCTGCAACAGCAGGAAGCAGATCAGCGTCTCGGGCATTTCATGCAGGATCAGGCCGGTCGCCGTGCTGATCGCGGTGAACGGATCAATCGCCGCCGTGACGGCGTAGACCGTGCCGTCGAGCGAGGAGTGCACGGCGATGGCGAGCACCGGCGCCAGGGCGCGAAGCCGACTGGCGCCGCCCCGGGTCTTCATGGTCGTCCCCACCAGCACATGCAGGATCAGCCCAAAGCCGAACCCGACCAGCACCAGCCAGCCTGCATGGGGGTGCAAGGACAGCGCTTCTGGGATCAGCTTCACCAGCGCCAGAGTCACCACCACGCCGCCCGAGAAAGCGGCGAAGAGCGGGGCGTTCTCACGCGTGAAGGTCCGGGCGCGATGCACGAGCACCAGCGCCGCGGCGCAGACCAGCGCAGCCGTCATCCCAAGGCCGAGGGTGAGGAGATAGGCGGCAGACACGGAAGCGGCAAACCTGAGCGAGTGTTATAATGTTTCACTCAGATAGCCGTTCCGCCTGTCGCCCGCAAGGGCGCAACTCTGCGCCGCATGCAAAACGCCGCCCCGGAAGGCGGCGTTCTGGAAGGCCGGAGACGGATTGGCGTCAGCTCATCTCGCCGGGCGAAAGCTGGCTCTGCATGTAGCGTTCCTCGCCGATCTTCTCGATCACGCTCAGCTGGGTCTCGAGATAATCGATGTGCTCTTCCTCAGATTTCAGGATCTCGTCAAAGAGCTGGCGGGAGACGTAATCGCCCACCTGTTCGCAATAGGCGATCGCGTCCTTGTAGACCGGGTGGGCGCGGCGTTCGGCCTCGAGATCGCATTCGAGGCATTCCTTCAGGGTCTCGCCGATCAGCACCTTGCCCAGATCCTGCACGTTCGGCAGGCCTTCCAGGAACAGGATGCGCTCGATCAGCGCATCGGCGTGCTTCATCTCGTCGATGGATTCCTCGTATTCGATCTTGGCGATCTTGGCGAAGCCCCAGTCGCGGAACATGCGTGCATGAAGGAAGTACTGGTTGACCGTGGTCAGCTCCAGCTTGAGCGCCTTGTTCAGGTGCTCGATGACTTTGGGATCGCCCTTCAAGGTCGCCTCCATCTGATTTTCGCCACGTCGCAAGGCTAACGCGTTTTGTCAGTGAGGGAAGGGCTTTAGGCCGTTTTTCTTCGTCACTGAAACTGAGTTGCAGAGGTTTGGCTGACTCAGGAATTCTTCACTTTCAGAGCGCACGCTTCTGCTCTGTGATGGCCTAGCCTGCAGACCGAACTGTCTGGAGCGAAAGGACAGCAATGCCGAGGCCTGCCGAGATCCTCGCCTCAATCCGCGATCAGCTTCGCGGCTCCAAAAGCGTGGCGCTGGGCCAGTTCCAGATCATCAATCTGGATCTGATCAAGACTGTGGCCGGTGATCGCTGGGACGAACTCAAACAGAAGATCTTCGATGTCAGCGAGGCCTTCATCGCCCATCGCCTGCACGCCAGTGATGCTCTGTTCCGCTGTGACGAGGGCTTCCTGGTGGTGTTTGCGACGGACCGGGCGGATGTCGCAGAAGCGCAGGCGACCTGGATCTCCAATGACCTCAACCGCTTCTATGTGGGGGATGAGGTGTTTCGCAAGCTCAAGGTCCGCTCAAGAGCCTTGCGGCTGGATCAGTCCGAGCTGGCGGCCTTCTTCGCAGCCCAGGGCGTCAGCGCCACGGAGCCGTCCCGGGCCGGCGAGGAACGGGTCAAGCCGGAAGAGACCCGGTATCAGCCTGAAACCCTGCGCACCCGGGTGGCCTATGAGCCGGTCTATGACATCACGCGTCAGGCGCTGATCTCGTCTTTCTGCCTGCCGGTGCGCAATGTGGCCGGCGTGCTTCATTTCGGGCACCGCCATGAATACCCGTTCGAAGCGCATGTGACGGCCAAGCGGGATTTCGATGTCCAGATGCTGGTGCTGGATGCGCTGGAAGCCAGCTGGAGCAAGGGGCATGCGGCTGCGGTCTGTCTGACGCCGCACTATCGCACCCTGATCGATCCCCATGACCGGCAGGAGTATTTCGCCCGGCTCAAGGCCCTGCCCGAGCACCTGCACAAGGCGGTGACGATCCGGATAGACGGCACGCCGGATGGAGCGCCCATGGGGCGTTTGCAGGAAATCACGGGCACGCTGCGCACGCTGAAAATCAAATTCCTGGTGCATTGCCACGCGCTCGAGTTTGAAATCGAACGCTATGAAGACTGCGGGGTGCAGGCCTTTGGCGGCGCCTTGAAGGATTTGACCCGGGGCTCGCCAATGGGTGAGGAGCTCCAGACCGAGCTGGCCCGTTTCGTCGGACGGGCGGCGCGAATGGGGGCGGATGTGTATGCCGCGGCAGTTGCTCGGCAGACGAGTTTCGCGGTTCTCAGGGAGCTGGGCGTGCGCTGGTTCAGCGGCCCGTTCGTTGCGCCCCTACTCAGCAGATTGCCGCTTGTGCAGCCCTTGTCCGTAGCAGAGCTGGCCGGGCGGTCCGATAATCTGGATCGGCAGGAAACGCCCTTGCCGGCGGAATAGGGCGAGGCTCAGGCGGCCGCGCCGGCGGCCTCGGAACGGTCATGACCCATGACGCGGGCCGCTTCCTCAAAGCACCGGCCGCAACGCGGTTTCGCGCCACAGGCCTTGAAAGCGCTCGGCACGTCGCCAGCGCCATTCTTGGCGGCGTCCTTGAACTGGGCGCATTTCAGGGCGTTGCACAGGCAAACATACATGGCCGGGTCCGTTGAGCGATGCGACAGGGTGCGAACCAAAGCCTCTGAGTGAGACTGTGTCCGAAAATCATTCGCAATTAATCTACCCGTTCTTGCGAATGAGTGTCAACGGCGATGTGCGATGGTCCGCCGGAAAATGTTTCGCAGGTCTTAACGCCCTTGTTTCACAAGGCTCTGAACTAGTTTTCCCTTGGCTGAACAGGCTCATGCTTGCGCTTTGGGCGCTTCTCATGATGCAATGCAGCAAGAATGTCCGGGTCAAGAGCGTCCCCAAGACGCCGCGGACAAGCATGAGGAGACGGCTGTGCTGAAGTTTACGAGCACGGACCAGCGCTACCCGGACAAGCGGTCCGCGGACGAGCGCCGGGCCGACTTTAACGAGATCTATGCGCCTTTCAGCCTGGAGCAGGGTGAAGCGCAGGCGGAACGCTGTTCGCAATGCGGCGTGCCGTTCTGCCAGTCCGGCTGCCCGCTTCACAATGACATTCCCGACTGGCTCATGCTGGTCGCCGAGGGGCGTCTGGAAGAAGCCTATGAGCGCTCTTCGGCCACCTCCGCCATGCCCGAGATCTGTGGCCGAATCTGTCCGCAGGATCGTCTGTGCGAAGGCGCGTGCGTGATCGAGCAGTCCGGCCATGGCGCCGTGACCATCGGATCTGTCGAGACCTTCATCACTGAAACCGCCTGGAAGAACGGCTGGGTGAAACCCATTCGTCCGGTGCGCAAGACGGGCCTCAGCGTGGGGATTGTCGGTTCGGGCCCGGCAGGCCTGTCCGCTGCCGAGCGCCTGGCCCAGCATGGCCATGACGTGACGATCTATGAGCGTCAGGATCGCGCCGGCGGCCTGCTGATCTACGGCATTCCCAATTTCAAGCTCGACAAATCCGTCGTCGAACGCCGCACCAAGCGGCTCGAAGAAGGCGGCGTGGTCTTCAAGCTCAATTTCGAAGTGGGCAAGGACGCCACGCTCGAGCAGCTGCGCGAGCGCCATGACGCGGTGTTTGTGGGCGCCGGCGCCTATGCGGCCCGGGCGCTGACCTGCCCGGGCGGCGGCGGGCGCGGGCTGGTTGCGGCGCTTGATTATCTCACCGCGTCCAACAAGGCCGGTTTCGGCGAGGATGCGGAAGCGGGCGGACGGCTCGACGCGAAGGGTAAGCGTGTGCTGGTGATCGGCGGCGGGGACACCGCCATGGATTGCGTGCGGACCGCCATTCGTCAGGGCGCGTCCAGCGTGGCGTGCCTTTACCGCCGCGACCGCACCAACATGCCCGGCTCGGCCCGCGAAGTGGTCCATGCCGAGGAAGAGGGCGCCATGTTTGACTGGCTCAGCGCGCCCGCCGCCATTCTGGGGGATGCCGAGACCGCCACCGGCGTGCGCATTCAGAAGATGACGCTGGGCGCGCCCGACGCGTCTGGCCGCCGCCGTCCGGTGGCCATGCCGGGTCAGGAAGAGGACCGCAACGCGGACATGGTGATCGCGGCGCTGGGCTTTGAGCCGGAGAACTTCCCCGAAAGCCTCGGCGCTCAGGGTCTTGAGCTGAACCCGCGCGGCGCGATCCGCGTCACGGGTCGTTCACGCACCTCCATGCCCGGCGTCTATGCGGGCGGCGACGCCGTGCGCGGCGCGTCCCTGGTGGTCTGGGCCGTGAAAGACGGTCTGGACGCTGCTGAAACCATCCATGCCGATCTGATGGCGCGCGCAAAGACCGCGCAGTCCCAACCGATCGCGGAGCCTGCCGAATGAGCCAGTTTGATTACCTGCAAGAACGCCAGCGTCTGATCGATGCGGGCGCCTATGAGCTTGAAAGCGAGCGCTCGGCGTGCGGCGTCGGCCTGATCGCCGACATCAAGGGCGAGCCGCGCCGGGAAACCGTCGAGCTGGGTCTGAAAGCCCTCAAGGCGGTCTGGCACCGGGGCGCGGTGGATGCGGATGGCAAGACCGGCGACGGCGCCGGTCTGCGTCTGGGCATCGCTCAGGACTTCTTCAAGGCGGCGGTGGCGCGCACCGGGCACGAGCCCAGCGATCACGCCATTGGCGTGGGCATGGTCTTCCTGCCGCGGACTGATTTCGGGGCCCAGGAAAAGGGCCGCACCATTGTCGAGACAGAAGTCCTGCGCGCCGGGCTGCGCCTGTTCGGCTGGCGTCAGGTGCCGGTCGATCCGTCCTGTCTGGGCGCCAAGGCCGCCGCAACCCGTCCGGCGATTGAGCAGATCCTGTTCGAGGACACGACGGACCGGGGCGCGGATGAGCTCGAACGTGCGCTTTATCTGGTGCGTCGCCGGATCGAGCAGCGCGCCCGTCTGGAGGCGGTGCCCGAGTTGTATGTCTGTTCGCTGTCGGCGCGCGACGTCGTTTACAAGGGCATGTTCCTGGCCGAGGCCATCGACCAGTTCTATCCTGATCTGAAGGACGAGCGTTTCGTCTCCCCCTTCGCGATCTTCCACCAGCGCTATTCCACGAACACCTTCCCCGAATGGAAGCTGGCCCAGCCCTTCCGCATGCTCGCCCACAACGGCGAGATCAACACGCTCAAGGGCAATCGCAACTGGATGAAGAGCCATGAGATTCTCATGGCCCACTCCGCCTTCAAGGATGCCGAGGAAATCGTGCGTCCGGTGATCAGCCCCGGCGCATCAGACTCCGCCGCGCTTGATGAAGTGTTTGAAATTCTCGTCCGTGCTGGCCGCTCTGCGCCCATGGCGAAGACGCTTTTAATCCCAGAAGCCTGGTCCAAACGCGGCGAGATCATGCCCGGCGCCTGGCGGGGGCTTTATGAGTATTGCAACTCGGTGATGGAGCCCTGGGACGGGCCCGCCGCCGTGATTGCGTGCGATGGCCGTTGGGCGATTGCGGGCCTTGATCGCAATGGCTTGCGTCCGCTGCGCTGGTCGCTGTCCGAAGACGGGCTTCTGACCGTGGGCTCGGAAACCGGCATGGCCGAGCTTGAACCCGAACGCGTCATCGAGCGCGGCGCGGTGGCGCCGGGGCGGATGATTGCGGTGGATCTCGCCGAGGGCGGCTTCCTGCGCGAAAGCGAAATCCTTGATCAGCTCGCAGCCAAGCACCCGTACGAATCCTGGCTGAAGAATGTGCGCGAGATCGAGCGCGAAGTGGGCCCCGGTCCCGAGCCGCTCCTGTTCAGCGATGACGAGCGCGCCCGGCGTCAGGCCGCCGCCGGCATGACCATGGAGGAGATCGAGATCATCCTCTCTCCCATGGCCGAGGACGGCAAGGAAGCCATCGGCTCGATGGGCGATGACAGCCCGCTGGCGGTTTTGTCCAACCGCTATCGCCCGATCAGTCATTACTTCCGGCAGAACTTCTCCCAGGTCACCAACCCGCCCATCGACCCGCTGCGCGAAGGCCGGGTGATGAGTCTGAAGACCCGGTTCAAGAACCTTGGAAACGTGCTGGCCGAGGACGCGGCCCAGACCAATGTGTTCGTCCTGAACTCGCCGGTTCTGACCAATGGCATGTATGACCGCCTGCGCGCGGTGCTGGGCGAGGGCGTCGCCATTATCGACGTCACCTTGCTGGCGAAAGAAGCGACGGGCTCCGGCGCGGGGCTTCAGGCTGCGCTCGACCGGATTCGCACCGAAGCGGAAGAGGCGATCAATGAACGCGGCGCCCAGCATCTGATCCTGACTGACGAGCACCAGAACGAGCGCTTTGCGCCTGTGCCCATGGCGCTGGCCGTCGGCGCGGTTCACACGCACCTGACCCGCAAGGGGCTTCGCACCTATTGCTCGCTCAACGCCCGCACGTCCGAAGTGACCGACCCGCACGCGCTGGCGGTGCTGGTGGGTCTGGGGGCCACCACCGTGAACCCCTATATGGCGTTCGAGACCGTGGCGGCGCGATCCGAGCGCAATCTGGGTTCGCTGACGCCCGAGCAGAAAGCGAAAAACATGAAGGCCGCCTTTGATGCGGGCCTTCTCAAGATCATGTCCAAGATGGGCATTTCGGTGGTCAGCTCCTATCGCGGCGGCTGTAATTTCGAAGTGCTGGGCCTCAGCCGCGCCGTGGCGAGCGAGTATCTGGGCGGCGTCACCAGCCGGATTTCCGGCATTGGTCTGGCGGGGCTGGAATCCAAACTCGCAGAGCTGCACGCCTGGGCCTGGAGCCATGAGGACGCCGTGCGCCTGCCGGTGGGCGGTTTCTATCGCCAGCGCGCCTCGGGCGAGGCCCATGCGCTGGAAGCTAAATCCATCTCCTTGCTTCAAAAGGCTGTCCGCAACGAGGATTACAACGCCTATCGCGCCTATGTTCAGGCGCTCAATCACGAGCACCAGCCGATCCAGTTGCGTGATCTTCTCGAGCCGCGCCCGGTCAGCGCGCCGGTGGATTTGTCGCGCTGTGAGAGCGTGAACGAGATCCGCCAGCGCTTCGTCACGCCGGGCATGAGCCTGGGCGCGCTCAGCAAGGAAGCCCATGGCGCGCTCAATGTGGCCATGAACCGGATCGGCGCGAAGTCCGTCTCAGGCGAGGGCGGGGAAGACCCCGCGCGCTATCACCCGATGCCGAACGGCGACAATATGAACTCGGCGGTCAAGCAGGTGGCGTCCGGCCGCTTTGGCGTGACGGCCGAATATCTCAACCAGTGCCGCGAGATCGAGATCAAGGTGGCTCAGGGCGCCAAGCCCGGCGAGGGCGGGCAATTGCCCGGCTTCAAGGTGACCGGCTTCATCGCGAAAATGCGCCATGCGACGCCGGGCGCGACGCTGATCAGTCCGCCGCCGCACCATGATATCTATTCGATCGAGGATCTGGCGCAGCTCATTTATGACCTCAAGCAGATCAACCCGATTGCGCGCGTCTGCGTGAAGCTTGTCTCTGCGGCGGGTGTGGGCGCGGTTGCGGCGGGGGTGGCCAAGGCTCATGCCGATGTGATCCTGATCTCGGGCAGTGTGGGCGGCACGGGCGCCAGCCCGCAAACCTCGATCAAGTTCGCGGGCGCACCGCTGGAGCTGGGGCTGTCCGAAGCCCATCAGGTGCTGTCGCTCAACGGCTTGCGGGAACGGGTGACCCTGCGCGCGGATGGCGGCATCCGCACCGGGCGCGATGTGGTGATCGCGGCCATGCTGGGCGCGGAAGAGTTCGGCGTCGGCACGACCTCTCTCGTGGCGCTGGGCTGTCTGATGGTGCGCCAGTGCCATTCCAACACCTGCCCGGTGGGCGTGTGCACCCAGGATGAAGAGCTGCGCAAGCGCTTTGCCGGCCTTGCCGACCATGTGGTCAATCTGATGACCTTCATCGCCCGTGACACCCGCGAGATTCTCGCAAGCCTCGGGGCGGAGCGTCTGGAAGACGTGATCGGCCGGGCGGATCTTCTGGATCAGGTCAGCCGCGGCGCGGATCATCTCGATGATCTTGATCTCAACCCGCTCTTGGTGCGCGTGGACCCGCAGGCGCGGCCGCCGCGCTCGACCCGCACGCAACGCAATCCGGTTGCTCCGGCGCTTGATGAACAGATCCTCAAGGACGCCGAGCCGGTCTTCTCACGGCGTGAGAAGATGCAGCTGGTCTATGACGTGAAGAACACCGACCGTGCCGTTGGCGCGCGGGTGTCATCTGAAATCGTGCGTACCTTCGGCCCCGAAGGACTCGAAGACGGCCAGCTCACCCTGCGCCTGCGCGGCTCGGCGGGGCAATCGCTCGGCGCCTTCTCGGCCAAGGGCCTCAGGATCGAGCTGGAAGGCGACGCCAACGATTATGTGGGCAAGGGCCTGTCGGGCGCGACGCTGGCCATCCGCCCGTTTGGCGGATGCAAGGAGCATCGCCCCGGCGATGCCATCATCGGCAATACCGTGCTTTATGGCGCAACGTCAGGTCGGCTGTTCGCCGCAGGCGGGGCGGGCCAGCGTTTTGCCGTGCGGAACTCTGGCGCGACCGTGGTGGTGGAAGGCTGCGGCGCCAATGGTTGTGAATACATGACCGGCGGCGTCGCGGTGATCCTGGGTAAGGTCGGGGACAATTTCGCCGCGGGCATGACCGGCGGGGAAGCCTTTGTGCTCGATGAGCAGGACCGGCTGGAGCCGCGCCTCAACCCTGAAAGCGTTGGTGTTCATGTGCTGGCGGGCGAGGCCGAGGCCCGCTGCCGCGCGCTGATCGAGGATCATTACGCCGCGACCGGCAGCCTGCACGCCGCCGCCATCCTTAATGACTGGGAAACCCGCAAGCTCGCCATCCGCCACATCGTCCCCTTCCCACCCGCTACGGGCATGGAGGCGCAGGAGAAACGCGCTTAGGGTGGGGCTGTCGGTAAGTTAGGCACGGAAGTCGTGCGTCTGTTATCTGGGCAGGTTGCCTCGTAGGTGGACGCAAACACTGTGGCAGCTTTGAGCGCAACAGGTCTGCACGTGTGAGTTCATGCGGCAGGTGATGCCATCTTGTTTTGTACGTGCCCTCCCTGGGTGTTGTTTTGCATGGCACTGAAGAAATACAACACATAGGACCTGTCCCGCCGAAAATTGAGAGTGGACAGCGATGATTGGCTTTAGGGTGTTACTATCGTTATTTCTGTTGAGTGTTTTTATTTCAACTTCAATTGTTTTGGCTTATTTGGCGTTACTCTTTTTAAAGGGTGGGCTTGATAGGGATTCGTTTTCTATTTCGGGGTTAATGTTTGTTTTCGTTTTCATTGTATCGTATTTAGCGTTGTTACTGGCTGTAATGTTTGGCGGGGATAAAAATGGTTAATATGTGGAAGCGTCCTGCGTATTCTCAGCCGGAAACGGTGCAATGAGGTCGTGTTCTGAACTCGCCATCCGCCACATCGTGCCTTTCTCGCCTTTCACGGGCATGTAGGCGCATAGGGTGTCGCTATGACTCGCCTTCTTGATGCCCCTTATTGGCTGGCGGCGGCTTTGCTCGTCGTCGGTCTGGGCTGGACCGCCTCGGCGGGCCTTCTGGTGACGACGCACTGGAGCGCGCTGCTCGGCCCGTTTGTCGGCACGGCGGCGCTTGTGGGGCTGGGCTTCATCAATCGCGAGCGCTGGCGCGCCGCGCCGACGCTGTGGCGAACCCGAACGAGCCTCGCCGCGCTCGCATCTGCGCTGGTCAGCGTCATCATCGCCGCCTGGCTTTTTGGCCCCGCCGTGATCGGCATTGGCCTGCAACTGGGCGGTCTGGTCGGCTTTGCAGGGCCGATGATGTTCGCGGCGCGGATTCCCATGCCGAAACAGGAGTGATCGGAGATGCCGTATTGGGTAAAAGCGGTTGCAAATTACATACTTATTGCCCTAACTCTATGTTCTGCTTTATTGTTATTTTATTTTTCATTTATTGATTGCAATGAGGGTTTAAAAAATACAGTGGAGTGGTGATGTTTATATTTACTATTATCTGTATGTTTGCACCCCAAGTTGATAGCGAAGAGCATTAAGCTGCTACCGCCTACATGCTGACCGCAAGTCATCACCCCCTCCCACCAAAGCCTGATCTGGCGCGGGTGCGCGACGCGGTCTAAGCTCGCCTCATGTTTGCACGGATCAATCATCCCCTGGTCTGGGGCGTTCTGATGATGCTGGCGGGCGCGGGCGGGCTTTTGGCCCAGGGCGCGCTCGAGGGCGTCGGCCTGCCCGCCTATCTGGCGCTGATCGCCAGCCTTGTGGCGCTGCCAGGATTCACCTGGGTGTCGCGGGCGCGCTGGAGCGGCGCGCAAGAGCGTACGCTGGGCCGCATCGTTGTCATTGCGCTCATCGTCTACGGCCTTGTGATGGCGTTCATGACGCTGGCGGCGGGCCGGGTGGAGCTGGCGCCTTTTGCGGGCCTGTTTGTGGGCGGGGCGGTGATGCTGCTGGGGCTGCACGCGGTGGCGCTGAACGCGCCCCGATCGGCCTGAGGCGCTTGCCCGTGAGCCGGGACAGTGCGCAGGTGCGCCAGATCGAGCTGCCCGACCGGGATTTGCTCTATACGCTCAAACGCTCCCATCGCCGCAAGACCATTGGCCTGAAGGTCAGTGAGGACGGTTTGACCGTCACCCTGCCGGCGCGCGTCAGCGTGGCCGAGGCCGACGCCGTGGTGCGCGAGAAGGCGGGCTGGGTCATCGACCGGCTGGAAAAGCGTCAGGCGCGCACCGCGCCCGCCCTGCGCGGGGTGGATGGCGAACGGGTGGGCTGGCTGGGCAAGGATTTGCGCCTGTCGGTGCTCCCCCATGACAAGGCCCGCACTGTAGTGACCCGCACCGAGGCCGAAGTCATCGTGCATGTGGACAGGCATCTTGATCCGTCTGACAGCCGCAAGGCGGTGCTGGCCGCGCTCAAGCGCTGGCGCAAGGCCGAAGCCCTCGCCCTGATGACGCCCAAGCTTGAAGCCTATGCCAAGACGCTGGGCGCGAAGCGACCGAAAGTCAGCGTGCGCGAGCAGAAGGCGCGCTGGGGCTCGTGCTCGTCAGACGGCTCGATCCGCATGAATGCGCGCCTGATCGCCTATACCGAAGCGCTGATTGATTATGTCTGCGCGCATGAGGCCTGCCATCTTCTGGTGATGGATCACTCGCCGCGCTTTCATGCGCTGCTCGACAGACTGATGCCCGACCAGCACCGCCGCCGTCGCGCCCTGCGCGAGACGCGGCCCGCCGGCGGGGCGTTCTAGTCGAGAAACCGCGTTTTGCGCATGAATGTCCGTGCAATTCATCGCTTCGCCACAGCTGCGCCCCATTGACGCCCTCCGGGGCGTGCGGAGTACGCTGCAGACGCATTCAAGCAGGGCGATTTGAACCGATGTCTCAACAGGAAGAGTTTTACCGCGAGCGGCGCCTGCCGCCTTACGTGTTCGCTGAAGTGAACCGGATGAAGCAGGCCTATCGCGCCGAGGGCCGCGACGTCATCGATTTCGGCATGGGCAATCCCGATCTCGCTCCCGCCCCGCACATCATCGCCAAGCTTGCCGAGGTTGCCGCCGATCCGCGCGCGCACCGCTATTCCGCCAGCCAGGGCGTGCCGTCCCTGCGCAAGGCGCTCGCGCGTTATTACGAGCGCCGTTTCAATGTGGGACTCGACCCCAATACCGAGGTCTGCGTCACGCTGGGCTCCAAGGAAGGGCTCGCCAACCTCGCCCAGGCGATCACCGCGCCGGGCGATGTGATCCTCGTGCCCGATCCGTCCTATCCGATCCATATGTTCGGCTTCCTGATCGCCGGCGCCGCCGTGCGGCCGGTCGGCTTCAAGGATCCCGAGGATTTCCTGCGCGAGGCGGTGCATGCCTGCCGCCGCTCGATCCCGGCGCCGTCGGCGCTGGTGCTGAACTTCCCGTCGAACCCGACTGCCCAGGTCGTCGATCTCGACTTCTACAAAGAGGCCGTGCGCATTGCGAAGGAGAACGACCTCGTTCTCATTTCCGACCTTGCGTATTCGGAGATCTATTTTGATGGCAATCCGCCGCCTTCGATCCTCGAGGTCGAGGGCGCCAAGGATGTGGCGGTGGAGTTCACCTCCATGTCCAAGACCTATTCCATGCCCGGCTGGCGCATGGGCTTTGCGGCGGGGTCATCGCGGCTTGTGGACGCGCTCAAGCGGGTGAAATCCTATCTCGACTATGGCGCGTTCACCCCGATCCAGATCGCGGCGGTGGCGGCGCTCGATGGTCCGCAGGACCATGTGGTCGAGGCGCGCGAGATCTACAAGAAGCGCCGCGACGTGCTGGTGGAAAGCTTTGGCCGCGCCGGGTTCGACATTCCCAGCCCGCCCGCGACCATGTTCGCCTGGGCGCCGATCCCCGAACGCTTCGCGCATCTGGGCTCGGTGGAGTTCGCCAAGAAGCTGCTGGAAGAAACCGATGTGGCCGTCGCGCCGGGGCTGGGCTTTGGCGAGCGCGGCGACGGCCATGTGCGCCTGGCGGTCGTGGAGAACGAGCAGCGCATCCGCCAGGCGGCGCGCGCCCTGAAGGGCTTTTTCGCCCAGGGTTAGCGGCCCGACTCGAAACAGGGTAAACGCAACGCTTACCCTGTTTCTTTTCAATGTTTTAATGGGGGTGAGCGAAGTCTTGATCCGTTTTGCGCGTTGTCGCAACGAGGGTCGGGACATGCGGTCGCTTTTGAGACATTTCACACAGGATGTGCGCGGCAATGTGGCGATGATGTTCGCCATGTTGCTGGGTCCGCTCGTCGTCAGCGTGGGCGGGGCGCTCGATTATTCGCGCACCTTCACCATCGGCGCCGAGATCCAGTCCGCCATGGATGCGGGAACGCTCGCCGCCGCCTCGCTGTCCCAGGGCGAAGACCCTGAAACCATTGTGCGCAATTACATCACGGCCGCGCTGTCCGAGCATAATGGCGTGCTCGAGCGGCTGAATGTTCAGGTCAGCTCCGACCTCGCCATCAACTCGCGCGAAGTGACGGCGGACGCCGTGATCAGCGTGCCCACGCTGATGCTGGGCATTATCGGGTATGACGCATTGACGCTGAACCGCGTCTCCGAGGCCAATGAGCGGGTGCGCAACCTGGAAATTTCACTGGTGCTGGACATTTCCGGCTCCATGAGCGGCTCCAAGATCACGGCCTTGCGGGACGCGGCCGAGGAGTTTGTGGGCGTGATGATGGACCCCGATCTGGAGGGCCTCACCAGCCTGTCGGTCATTCCCTATAATGGCGGCGTGCGCCTGCCCCAGACCGTGACCAATGACCTGGTCCCGGGCACGCCCAATGACAGCGGCTGTCTCGAGCTGGGCGTCTCTGATCCGGTCACGATGGATCTCGCTGCGAACGGGTATGACTGGCTCGACTGGCAGGATCGCGACCAGCGGGGCTGGCGCTCTTCCGCCTTCTGTCCGGAGGAGAATGAAGCCACGGTCTTTCTGGAACAGACCCCGTCGGTGCTGGTGAATCTGATCCGTGATCTGGATGCGGGCGGCAATACGGGACTGGATGTGGCGACCGCCTGGGGCGCCCGGGCGCTTGACCCGGCCTGGCGCGGACGGCTGGGGGGCGACTTCGCGTCCCGTCCCGCCGCCTATGACGACCCTTCGACCATGAAGGTGCTGGTGGTGATGACCGATGGGGCGGCGACCGCCCAGATCCGCCGCGCCCAGAACTGGTATGGCGACTGGTACAGCTATGAAATCTACAGCGCTTCGCAGGCGCGCGATAACATGGCGGACGCCTGCGATGCGGCCGAGGCGGAGGGCGTGCACATCTACACCATCGCCTTTCAGGTTTCAGGCTCGACCAACCGCAATCTGATGCGCGACTGCGCCAGTCGGCCCGAGAACTATTACGCGGTTGAAAATCTGGATATTTCCGCCGCCTTCAACTCGATTGCGGCGGATCTCAACAATCTGCGGCTGGCGCGCTAACGCGGTTAACAAGTCGTAAATTATTGTTTTAACTGGATTTTGGTCCGTTTGTTGCAAGCTCTGTCTACGCGTGTTCCGGCTTGGAACGGTGTTTTGCGTAGGACGGCTCATGAGCGTGCTCGGACGGATTTTTTCTCGCTGGTCAGATGACCGCCGCGGCAATGTCGCCATCATCATGGCGCTGTGCTCGGGCGTGCTGGTGACCGCGGTGGGCGGCGCTCTGGATTATTCGCGCAGCACCACCGTCAGCTCCGAGCTTCAGAGCGCGCTGGATTCCGGCGCGCTGGCCGCCGCCTCCCTGACACAGGACCGTAATCCCGAGGACGTCGTGCGCGCCTATGTGGAGGCCGCCCTGGCCGATCATCCCCAATTGCTGGCCAGCCTGCAGCTGGATGTGGTTGCGGACATCTCGCTCAACTCCCGCGTTGTGAACGCGACCGCCTCCGTCGCCATGCCCACGACCATGCTGGGTCTGGTGGGCATCAACACGCTGACGCTGGAACACGCCAGCGAAGCCATCGAGCAGGTGCGCGATGTGGAGATCTCGCTCGTGCTTGACGTGTCAGGCTCGATGGGCGGCTCCAAGATCAATGCCCTGCAGGATGCAGCCATCGAATTTGTCGAGATCGTGCTGGCGGCGGACGCCGCCGAGCGGACCTCGATTTCCGTCATTCCCTACAATGGCGGCGTGCGCACGCCGCGCGAGGTCAATCAGGACATTGTCAGCGGCAACAACAATCATCGCCGTCAGTCCGGCTGTGTGGACATGGGAACGGACTATCCTGTCGAGATGACGCTGCCTTACCGGGGGATGGAATTCACCGAGTATTACGGCAGCGAGCAGACCGGCAACAGCTACTCGGCCTTCTGTCCGCGCAACAATATGGAATCCGAATTCCTGTCCCAGAATGAAGGGCGCCTGCGCGGTCTGATCAATTCGCTGCGCGCGGAAGGCAATACCGGTCTCGATGTGGCCACCATGTGGGGCGCGCGGGCGCTCGACCCGGCCTGGCGCGGGAATCTGGGGGGCAGTTTCTCCGATCGTCCGGCGTCCTATGATGATCGCGACACCATCAAGATTCTGGTGGTGATGACCGATGGTGAGGCGACGGCCCAGATCCGCAGCGAGGAGTACACCTATTATGACTGGTGGGGGCGCGAACGGACCGGCACGCGCAGTTATGAGCTCTACTCCGCCCGTCAGGCGCGCGAGAACATGGCCGAGGCGTGCGACATTGCCGATGGCAACGGGGTGCAGATCTACACCATCGCCTTCCAGCTGAGCGGTCAGACCAATCGCGACCTGATGCGCAACTGCGCCAACAAGCCCCAGAACTATTATCAGGTGGAAAATCTCGATATCGCCGAGGCTTTCTCCTCCATCGCCGCCGACATCAACCGCCTGCGCCTGACGCGCTAGGCAGGACGTCGGACCCACAAAAGAAGCCCGGACGGCTGACCGTCCGGGCTTTCTCGTGTCAGCGTATGAGGTCGCTAGTCCTGCATCATCGCATCGCGGATGGCGCGGAACTCGTTCTCCTCATACCAGTTGGGCCAGTCCTCGGAGTCGGTCAGACGACGCGAGACGCGGTACATCAGCTCGGTGGACTGCACGAAGCCGCTCATGTCCCAGTTCGGGTCAAACTCGTCGGCAGGCTTGTGATAGGCCTGAAGGCGGTAGGCCGCTTCGATCTGCGCGCCGTAATCTTCGCCGCCTTCTTCAGCGACAGACCCGGAATCCGCGTACAGCATCGGCACGCCGCGACGGGCGAGGGTGACGTGGTCGGAGCGATAGAAATAGCCCGCCTCCGGATTGGGATCGGGGCTGAGATACATGCCGTCCGCTTCCGCTTCGAGGCGCAGCAGGTCCTCAAGTTCGGAGGCGCCATAACCGATCACCACGATATCCTCGGTGCGGCCGATCGGCAGAATGCCGTCAAAGTTGAACCCGGCGACGGTCTGATCCAGCGGGATCAGCGGGTTCTGGGCGTAGTATTCCGAGCCCAGAAGGCCCTGTTCCTCGGCGGTCACGGCCACGAAGATCACCGAGCGCTCGGGCGGCGTGTCGGACTTGGCGTAGGCTTCGGCCAGCTCCAGCATGGCGGACACGCCCGTCGCGTTGTCCACGGCTCCGTTATAGATCTGGTCGTCGCCCGCAAAGTTCAGACGGATGCCGATATGGTCCCAATGGGCCATGAACAGCACGAACTCGTCCGGGCGTTCAGACCCTTCAACCATGCCTGCGACATTGTTCGAGGTCAGGGTGCGCAGCGAATTGCTGAGCGAAGCGCTCAGGCTGGCGCGGCCCATGTCCACCGGTTCGAAATCCGGGCTCAACGCCGAGGCGCTCAGCTCTGCGAAGTCGAGATCGAGCGCGTCGAACAGCTCGGCCGCTTTCTCTTCAGTGATCCAGGCCTGGACATCGGCGCGTTCCTGACCGGCGGAGGAGGCGAGGGTGAATTGCGGGCCGGACCAGCTCGACTGCACCGTGCCCCAGGGATAGGCCGCCGGGGCGGTCTGGTGAACGATGATCGCGCCCTCGGCGCCCTGACGGGCGGCTTCTTCGTACTTGTAGGTCCAGCGACCGTAATAGGTCATGGCCGAGCCGTTGAAGAGCCCGGAATCGGGATCGGCGAAGCCCGGATCATTGATCAGGATGACCACCGTCTTGCCGGTGACGTCCACGCCTTCATAGTCATTCCAGCCATATTCAGGCGCAACGACGCCGTAGCCGACGAAGACGAGGTCGGAATCAGACAGGCTGACCTGTTCTTCGGGGTTCTGGGACCAGTAGACCACGTCCACATTGGTCTGAAGGCCCATGGGTTCGCCATCAATGGTGATGTCAAAGCTCGAGGCGGTCTCGTCGAGCGTGGATTCGATGAGCGGCACCGGCTGGTACCAGCCGCGCTCCTCGCCGGCCGGCTCGAGGCCGATCGCGTCCATTTCCTCGGCAATCCAGGTCGCCGCCTGTTCGCCATGCTCGGACGCGGGTCCGCGGCCTTCGAAACGGTCATCGGCAAGGGCGGAAATCCGATAGGCGAAGTCCGCCTCGGTGATCGCGGCATCGCTCGCCTGGTGGGCGGGATAGGCGTTGGAGGCTTCGCTGGTCCCGGACGCCGCGGCGGCGTCCTCGCTCTGCGGCGCGGGCGCCGGGTCGCTGCACGCCGTCAGCGCCAGCGCGGCGACACCAGACGTTATAAAGTAACGTAACATTGTGACTCCCCACATGAATTCCTGATGCGTGCATCGTGCATTGATCCCCTGAACGCGCAAGCCCGGCCCGCTGAGGGTCTCGACACTGGCGGTCAAAGCGGTCACTCTGGGGGTGAACAATGTTCACTCGCCCGAAGAGGCGGGGACGGTCCGACAGGCTCGGACCTCGCAGCGGGAGGAGAGGCGCGCCATGGATATAGCAGCGCTGGATGCGGTGCAGATTGAACTCGCGCCAGGGGCAAGCCTGATCCTGCCAGCCATTCTGGCGATCCTGATGTTCGCCGTGGCGCTGGATGTTCATGTGGGGGATTTCGCCCAGCTCAGAACGCGACCCGGACGCTTTCTCGGCGCGGCGGCCGCTCAGATCATCGGCTTGCCGCTCGTGACCCTCGCCTTGATCCATGTGCTGTCCCCGCCGCCGTCGATCGCGCTGGGGATGATCGTGGTGGCGTGTTGTCCGGGCGGGAATGTGTCGAACTTCCTCACCCATCTGGCGCGCGGGGACACCGCGCTCTCCGTCTCGCTGACCGCGACGTCCAGCCTCGCCGCCGCGCTCTTGACCCCGGTCTCGATCCTGTTCTGGACGTCGCTCTATGGCCCGGCGGACGCCCTGGTGGAGTCCATCGAGGTCTCGCCCATCCCCTTTGTCCTGCAGACAACGCTTCTGCTCGCCGTGCCGCTGGCGATCGGCATGGGGATCGCGCATCGGTTTCCCAGGACCGCGCACCGGCTGCGCCCTGTATTTCTGGTCGCCGGGCTTCTGGGGCTGGCGAGCATGGTGATTGGCGGGGTGAGCACGAACTGGGCGCTTTTCACCGCGACGGCGGGCAGTGTGCTGGTCATCGCCATGATCCACAATGCGGTGGCGTTTGGCGTGGGCGCGGCGTCGGCGCGCCTTCTGGGCTTTGAAACCGCCGGACGGCGCTCGGTGACCTTCGAGGTGGGCATCCAGAACACCGGGCTGGGCCTTGTCATCCTGCTGGGCCAGTTCGAGGGCGTGGGCGGAGCGGCGGCCATCACAGCGCTTTGGGCGGTCTGGCATCTGTTCAGCGGCGGCGCGCTCGCCGGCTTCTATCGCGGGCTCGACTGGGTCCGATCACAAAAGAGCGCCGAAACGGCGCCATAGCTTCATTCGGGAGGAGACGACATGGCGGAGTATGATCTGAAGATCACCGGCGGCATGATCCATGAGGGCGAGGGCGGCTCGCCTTACATGGGCGATGTCGGGATCAAGGATGGCCGCATCATTGCGGTGGGTGATGCGCCGGGCGACGCCGATGAGGTGATCGACGCCCAAGGCTGCATCATCACCCCCGGCTTCATCGATGTGCACACCCATTATGACGGTCAGGCCACCTGGGATGACCGGATGGAGCCGTCCATCAAGCATGGGGTGACCACCGCCATCATGGGCAATTGCGGGGTGGGCTTCGCGCCCGTGCGCAAGTCCGACCATGAGCGCCTCATCAAGCTGATGGAGGGGGTGGAGGACATTCCCGGCACCGCGCTCGCCGAGGGCCTGAGCTGGGACTGGGAGAGCTTCCCCGACTATATGGACGCGCTTGAGAAGACCCCGCGCACCCTCGATGTGGCGGCGATGGTCGGCCACGATCCGCTGCGCGTCTATGTGATGGATGAGCGCGCGAGCTTTGACAAGCAGGCCAATGACAACGAGATCGCGAAGATGCGAGACCTTGTCTCTGAAGCGCTGGATGCGGGCGCCATCGGCTTCGCGACCGGGCGCTCGGACCTGCACCGCACGGCGGACGGGGAATGGACCCCGGCGTCCGAAGCCACCACCAAGGAACTCACCGGCATCGCCAGCGCCTTCAAGGGGCGTGATCACGGCGTCATCCAGGCGGTGTCCGATTTTGACCTGGAACGTGACCAGTCCCGTTTCGATGAAGAATGGAAGGTCGTGGAAGAGTATGTCCGCGCCGCAGGCGGACGTCCCTTCTCCATGTCCCTGATGCAGCGCGATTTCGCGCCCGATCAATGGCGCAAGATCCTCAACGGGCTCGAAGCGCTGGACAAGGAGGGCTATACCGTTCGCGCTCAGGTGGCGCCGCGCGCCATCGGGGTCTTCCTGGGGCTGCAATGCACCTTCCATCCCTTCATGGGCTTCCCGGCCTATAAGGAGATCGCCCATCTGCCGCTCGATGAACGGGTGGGGGTGATGAAGACGGACGCCTTCCGTCAGAAGATCCTCAGCCAGAAATCGGACAAGCTCGCCGGGCCCGGCAGCTCGGTCCCGCCCATCGCCGATCTTCTCATCGAGAACATGGAAATGGTGGCGGGCAAGCTCTTCACCCTGTCCGAGAACCCGGATTACGAGCAGCCGCCCGAGCAATCGATCGGCGCGAAGGCTGAACGGCGCGGCGTGTCAGTGTGGGAAGAACTGTTTGATACGGTGATCGCGCGCGACGGTCGCGAGCTGATCTATCTGCCGATCTACAACTATACCGAGCTCAGCTATGACAATGTGCTGACCATGATGCAGCACCCGCTCGCCATTCCGGGCCTGTCCGATGGCGGCGCCCATGTGGGCACGGTGTGTGACGCCAGCTTCCCCAGCTATCTTCTAAGCTACTGGACCCGTGACCGCACCCGTGGACCCCGCATTGCGCCCGAACGCGCCGTGCAGATGCTGACGGCGGACATCGCCGATTATCTGGGTCTGTCTGATCGCGGCCGGATCAAGCCGGGGCTGAAGGCCGATCTCAACGTCATCGATTACCAGACACTCCGCCTGCACCCGCCGCGTCTGGTCAAGGACCTGCCCGCCGGCGGCCAGCGCCTGTTGCAGGACGCCGAAGGCTATCGCGCAACGATCGTTTCGGGCGAGGTCGTGGTGCGCAATGACGAAGTGACGGACGCGCGCCCGGGTCGGCTGGTGCGCGCGGGGCGACAAGAAGCGCTGGCGGCGGAGTAGGTTCTGAAACCCTGGCCAAGCGCAGCGCTGAGCCAGGGACTCCATCAGAATAGGGCGCTTAAGGAGGAAAGAGGTCCCGGGTCTTCGCTACGCTCGCCCGGGAATTCAGACACTGTTGGGCGTTCAGCCCCTACCTCACATAGCTCGCGCCATTGACGTCAAAGGTCGCGCCGGTGGCGCTTTTGCAGGCGCCTGAGAGCAGAAACGCGGTGAGCTGACCCAGCTCGTCCGGCGTCGCCATGTCGCCATAGGGCACTTCGGCGAGCGCCGCCTTGCGGTCATCAGGGTCCTGCGGCGCCATTTCGGTGTCGATCCAGCCTGGCGCGATGGCGTAGGCGAGCAGGCCTCGTCCTGAATAGGCGCGCGCCAAAGTCTTGATCATCGCGATCAGACCGGCTTTCGAGGCCGCGTAGGCGGGATGGTCTGCGTCATCGCCGCGGTGCCCCGCGCGCGAGCTGATGGCCACGAGTGAGCCGCCGGGGGCGCCATCCACCCAGTCCTGCGCCGCGCAGCGGGCGAGGTCGGCGCAGCTTTGCAGATTGATCTGCAGGGTGCGCGCCCAGTTCTGCCGCCAGATATCGGCCGGGTCGTGCACATTGGAGGCTTCGAAGACGCCATGATTGAGCACAAGGCCGTGGATCGGCCCGTCGGCGATGGTTTTGGCCTGTTCCCAGGCGGGTTCCGCCGCGGCGGGATCTGAGAAATCCGCCTTGACCAGACCGATCGCCTTGTCGCCCAGCTCGCTCGCCATCGACTTGGCGGCCTCGGTGTTGCGGGCATAGCCCAGGATCACCCGGCCGCCGGCCTCGGCGATCTGGCGGGCGATGCCGGCGCCGGCGCCGCGCGAGGCTCCGGTGACGAAGACGGTCTGGTTTTCAAGACTGATCATGGCGGGTCCTATTGCGGCGTCAGGGTCAGGACATGGCTGCCTTCCGGCGCGGATGCAACATCCCAGTCATCGCGGATCTCGAAATACTCGCCCGCCGCCCATCGCGGGGCGAGGTCGCCATGATGGGGCGACAGCGGGTGCCCGGACTGGCCGGGCGCAAACATGTAGAGCGAGTTGTTCAGGTCCGACAGGTCATAGATCGCCCGCAAGGACGCGGCGTGGAAGACGTCATAGCTGCCCGAGGCATAGCTGAAATGGGCCACATTGATCGTGGCGCCGTCGCCGGGCACGGCGACGCGGTTGGCGAACATGGAGCCGATCAGCGGCAGGCTGTCGAACGGATGGTCGAAATCGGCCACATGCATATCGCCCCAGCGCCAGCTGTCCATGTCACGGCCAAAGGCGTCCGCGGTTTCCGCCATGGCGGCGTCGAGGGCCAGACCGGCGGTGATGGCGCAGGTCTCCACCGCATCGGTGCGCACATCATCACACCAGGCCGACGCCTCGCCAATCAGCACCTCTTCCAGAAAGGCGCGGCGGGGCTGGTTGAAGGCGACGGCGAGGGTATCCAGCTCGTCATTCCAGATCGCGCCTGACAGCACGCGCAGCCAGGCGGAATAGATAAGGGCTTCCGGGCCGTCCGCGTCGAGCGATCCATCCCAGGACTCCAGCCGGGCCAGGGCTTCTGCGCCCAGCTGACTTTCCGGTTCCGAGCCGAGCAGCATGGGCAGGATGCGCAGCGCCTGTTCGCTCGTCACATCCATCTGCAGGGTCTTGAAGCTATCAAGGCTATGACGTTCGCGGGCGTTCAACAGCTGCTCGATGCGCGGCGCGCGATAGGTCGCGTAAGAACCCGGCAGCGGATAGGGATAGTCCGGCCCGGCTACGAGATTGTTGCCCGAGGCGATGAAGCCGCCTTGCGGGTTGCGGACCCGCGGCAGCTCTTCAAACGGGATGAACCCCGTCCAGTCGCCGTTCTCGTCGCGGATCGGCAGCAGGCCGGCGGTGGTGTAGCCGATGGTGCCGTCCACACTGGCGAAATGCATGTTCTGCATGGGGGCGGTCCAGCCGCGACCGGCTTCAACGAAGTCGTCAAAGGTCTCGGCCTGCATGATGGCGAGCGTCGCATCCGCGACCCGATTGCCCGGCGCGGTGACGGTGGAGCGGCGCACCACGATGGAATCCTCGTCAAACCCGCGCAGATCGAACCATTGCGGATCGAGCACCGGACCGTCCTCGGTCTCCTCAACCGTGATCGTCACCGGCTCGCTGCGGCCTTTGACGGTGATGGTCTCGGTGCGGGTGGTGATCGTTTCGGCGCTGCGGTCGCGCTCGAGAATATCGATCACGTCAAAGCCGGTATTGGTAAAGCCCCAGGCGGCGTGAGCATTGCGGCCCAGAATGACGAAGGGGGCGCCGGGCACCGTGCCGCCGATCACCGGGCCGTAGGACAGGTTCAGGCGCACATAATACCAGATGGCCGGGGTGCTCAGCCCCAGATGCGGATCATTGGCCAGAAGCGGGCGACCGGTTTCCGACCGTTCGCCGGAAATCACCCAGGCGTTCGAGCCGGGCTGGTTGTCTGATTGCGCGGCGGGGGCTTCAGCGGGGGGAAGGGCTTCGGTCTGAACCTCGCCAAAGCGGGCGCGCATATCCTCGGCCTTCAGCATGGTCGGCGCCCAGTCGGGGAAACTCATGGTGAACTGGGCCAGTTGTTCCGCCGACAGGATGTCGTCCAGAAGCGCCCTGTCGGTATCCGCGCCAGCACCGGCGGCCAGGTCATGGGCCAGCAACACGACGATGGCGGCGCTGTCCTCAAGGCTCCAGCCTTCCGGCGCGGTGCGCAGGACGGCGTATTCGGGCGCCACCGCGCCCTCGGCCACACGCGCGTTCACGCCCGCCACATAGGCCTCCATGAGCGCACGCGTCTCATCAGACAGGTTGGCGACAATGTCCTCGGTCAGGCGCCGAAAGCCATAGGTGCGGGTTTGGGCGTCAGCGCGCAGATAGTCCTCGCCGAACAGCGCCGACAGCTCGCCACGCATATAACGGCGCGCCAGATCCATCTGAAAATAGCGTTCGCTGGCATGCACATAGCCAAGCGCCGCCATCACATCGGCGTCGGTTTCGCCAAAGATGTGGGCGATGCCGTTTTCGTCGCGCACCACCTGGGCTGGACGCTCAAGCGCGGAGAGGGCGACTTCGCCGGTCTCGCGGGGTTTGGAGGCGTTGAAGCGCTCCACCAGCCAGGCGCCGACGCCCAGCACGATGATCAGGGCAAGCGCGATCACGCCCACGACAATCCGAATGATCCAGGTTTTCACGATCAGCCTCCCCAGGGCTTTCAAGTTACGGCGCAACACTCTCGAACGTCATGCGCAGTCGCATGACACTCTTCATTAAGTTGTACATGCGAGAATTGAACAAATAGCATCAAGGTCTCCGACAATGAGCACATCAACCGCAACCCCGCTTTGTGAAGAAGCGATCTGCCGTTGTGCAGAGCCGTTTCCCGAGCGTTTGAGTTTCGCCTTCCAGCCCATTATCGACTTCAAGTCGCGGACGATCTTCGCCCAGGAAGCCCTGGTGCGCGGCCCTGAAGGAGAATCCGCGGGTTCGGTTCTGTCCAAGGTCACGACCGAGAACATGCACGCCTTCGACCGGCATTGCCGCATCCAGGCGCTCAAGTCTGCGAGCCGGACGCTGGCGCGACGGGGCGAGCTTCTGTCGCTGAACACCATGCCGAACGCCGTCTATGATCCGGCGACCTGTCTGCGCACCACGCTGGCTGCCGCGACGGCGAACGGTTTTCCCATTGATCAGATCATGTTCGAGATGACCGAGCATGAAGCGGTCACCGATCCTGACCATTTCGCCATGATCGTTCGGTCCTACAAGGATATGGGCTTCACCACGGCGCTGGATGATTTCGGCTCGGGGGGCGCGGGCCTGACGCTGCTGGCCTCGGTCATGCCCGACATCATCAAGCTCGACATGGCGCTGGTGCGCAATGTTCACATCAGCCCGGTCAAGCGGACCATTCTCTCGGCTCTGGTGGAGATCTGCGACAGGTTCGGCATTCGCATCATCGCCGAAGGCATTGAGGTGAAGGCCGAGGCGCGTGCGCTGCTGGATCTGGGGATCACCCTGTTCCAAGGCTATTATTTCTCCAGACCGCAACTGAACGACGCCCCGACCGCGGATGACATCAACTGGTCCCTTGCCGGCTAGCCGGCCTGCAGTTTCTTGAAGAATTCAAAGACCTTGCCATAGGGCGGACGCACGAGGCGGCTGGGATGCCAGACCGGGGCCTCGAACACGCCGCGCTCATGGGTGAAGGTCAGGAACCCCGCCTCGCCATGATAGGCGCCATAGCCGGACGCGCCGACGCCGCCAAAGGGCAGGTCCTCGACCGACAGGTGCAGAAGCGGCAGGTTCACCGCTGCGCCGCCTGAAATGGTCCTAGCGAGGAAATTTCGCGCCGTCTGCTTGGATTTCGACCAGATGTAGAGCGCCAGCGGACGATCGCGTTCATTGATGAAGCGCGCGGCGTCCTCCAGCCCGTCATGGCTGAGCACCGGCAGGATCGGTCCGAAAATCTCCTCCTGCATGAGCTTGGAGTCGAGCGGCGGATCAACGACCACAGTCGGGGGGAAGATGCGGGTATTGCCGGCCTTCGCCTTGTCGAACGCCAGCTGGTGAACTTCAGCGCCGGCTTCGCGCACTTCCTCGACCATCTGGCTGAGGCGCGCATGATGGCGCTCGGAGATGATGGCGGTGTAGTCCTCATTGGTCGCCACATCAGGCCACATCTGCGCCGTTTCGTGCATCATGGCGTCCACAAAGCCCTTTTCAGAACCGCGTGGGACAAGCGCATAGTCAGGCGCGACGCAGGTCTGGCCCGCATTGAGGAACTTGCCCCAGGCGAGGGTCTTCGCCGCTTCGGCCGGATCAAAATCGGGGGCGATGACTGCGGGGGACTTGCCGCCCAGCTCCAGCGTGACCGGCGTCAGATTCTCCGCCGCCGCCTTGGCGACGATGCGACCCACCTGGGTGGAGCCGGTATAGAACAGATGGTCAAAGGGCAGGGCGGTGAAGGCGCTGGCCTCTTCCGGACCGCCCTCGATCACCGCCACATGATCCTCGCTGAACAGCTCGGCCAGGGTGGATTTGATCAGAGCCGAGGTGCGCGGCGTGAACTCGCTGGGCTTGATCATCACCCGGCAGCCTGCGGCGAGCGCAGCGACCAGCGGCGCGAAGGCGAGCTGCATGGAATAGTTCCAGGGCGAAACGATGCCGACGACGCCCTTGGGTTCACGGCGGATATAGGCGTTGCCCGGCGCCAGCGTCATCGGCACGGATACGCGCTTCGCGCTCATCCACTTGGCCAGGTGCTGGCGCGAGTGCTTGGCGGTGGCGATGGTGAAGCCCAGCTCGGCCAGCGCCGTTTCAGACTTGGAGCGACGCCCGAAATCGGCGTCGATCGCGTCGGCGAACTCATCCCCGCGCTCTTTGACCAGCTTTTCGATCTTCTCAAGATCGGCCTTGCGTTCAGACAGGCTGCGATGGCGTTCGTGCTCAAAGGCCGCCCTCTGGCGCGCAAAGACATCCTGCATGGCGTCAATGGAGGCGGAGGGGCTGGCTTGGGTATCAGGCATGAGAGCTCTCCCTAGCTCGAACGGATCATGTCAGCGGCGCGTGTCGCGATCATGATGGTGGGGGCGTTGGTGTTGCCGCCGACAATACGGGGCATGACAGAGGCGTCGACCACGCGCAGACCCTTCACGCCGCGCACGCGGCATTCGGGATCGGTGACAGCGAGCTCTCCGCGTCCCATCGCACAGGTGGATGTGGGGTGGTAGAGCGTCTCGGCGCGGTTGCGGACTTCATCCGTCAAGGCGGCGCGACCGGCCTGGGGATCCGCAGGCAGGTCCAGCGCCTGGAACTCGCCGTCAAAAGCGTCGCTCAACAGGATGTCGCGCGCGATCTCCAGGCAATCGGTCATTACCTCAACATCCTCTTCATGATCGAGATAGTTGGGATCGATCATGATGGGGGTGCGCGGATCGGCGTCCTTCAATCTCAGCTGGCCGCGGCTTTGCGGGTAGAGATGGCAGGCATGCAGGCTCATCCCGTGACCGGTCATCGTTTCACGGCCATGCGGGCTGGCGAGGGCCGGAATGAAGACCAGCTGGATGTCAGGCAGATCGCGGGCGCGGCTGGAGCGGATGAAGCCGCAGCCTTGCACCGGATTGACGGTGAAATTGCCGGTGCCTGTCAGCGCCCATTGCAGGACGTCGCGTGCGGTGGCGGGAAACTTCCGCGCGGAATAGCCGATTGAGGCGGCGGATTTCGTACGCGCCCGCGCCAGGATGTCGAGATGGTCCTGCAGGTTTTCACCCACGCCGGGCAGGTCATGCTCGACGCTCACGCCCACCTCGCGCAGATGGTCCGCCGGTCCGATGCCGGACAGCATCAGCAGCTGAGGCGAATTGATCGCCCCGCCCGACAGGATCACTTCGCGACGCGCCGTGACGGTCTTCATCTCGCCATCGATCTCGATGAGCACGCCCCTGGCTTCGCCGTTTTCCAGCACGACCCTGTGGGCCATCGCATCGGTGACGACGCTCAGGTTCGGGCGTTGCATGGCGGGTTTGAGAAAGGCGTCGGCCGCGGACCATCTTTTGCCGGCCTTCTGGGTCACCTGATAGGTTCCGAAACCCTCCTGGCGCGCGCCGTTATGGTCGTCATTCTCGGGAATCTGCCGGCGGCGGCAGGCTTCGAAATAGCGATGGGTGAGCGGGTTGAGCGGGCCGATGGTCTTGACGTTCAACGGGCCGCCCTGGCCGTGGAACGGACCGCCATGGTTCTCGTTGTTCTCGACCGCCCTGAAGGCTTCCAGCGCCGCATCGCCATCCCAGCCGGTTGCGCCGTAGGCGCTTTCCCATTCGTCGTAATTCTCCAGCGCGCCTCGCATATAGTGCATGGCGTTGATCGAGGATGACCCGCCGAGAGTCTTGCCGCGCGGCCAGTACAGCGCGCGATCATTCAGATTCTTTTGCGGCTCGGTCCAGTAATCCCAATTGATGGCGGGATTGGTGATGGCGAACTGCAAGAGCATGGGCGTCTTGATGACCGCCTTGTTGTCAGAGCCGCCCGCTTCGAGCACGCAAACAGTAACGTCCCGATCCTGGCTCAGGCGTTCTGCGAGCACGCAACCGGCCGACCCGGCGCCAATGATGACATAGTCAAATTCCAGCCCGTCGCCGCCGCTCATGGTTGCGGCTCCATCTCAACGGGCTCGGTAGAGGGGGCTTCGGGGTCCTTCTCCCCGTCCCGAGATGCGCCGTGAACGTCGAACCGGCTCAGGGGCGCGACCGAGCTGGCGATGGCGCGGAAGACGGCGGTCATCTCGACATTGCGATCGGTCCAGTTCGGATCGCCCGCATTCTGGGCGATGACGAGATCGCGCTTGCGATCCATCCAGATATACTGGCCGAACACGCCGGCGGCGTAGAATTCCCGATCATAATCCTCCGGGATCCAGAAGTGCAGGCCATAGCCCCTATGGGCGTAGCGGCTGGCGCCGGGCTCATGAGACGGGGTCGGCGGTGTCGAGACCATGTCCACCCAACCTTCAGGCAACAGGCGCTCACCGTTCCAGACGCCATCCTGAAGATAGAGCTGGCCCAGGCGCGCATAGTCCTCGCTGCTGGCCTGCAGACAGCAATAGCCGATGGCGACGCCTTCAGGGCCCGGTTTGTGCTGCAGCCAGCTGGCCTCGTTCTTCATGCCCAGCGGCGTCCACAATTCGCGCTCCATGATCTCCGCAAGGCGGCCCTCATAGACATTGCGCACCACGGCCGAGAGCACGTGGGAATTGGGACTGATATAGTGGAAATCCTCGCCCGGCGTCCGGTCGCGCTCGATGCGGGCGATCATCTCGTCCGGATTGCGGCGCAGGATGAAGGCGTTGAAAAACAGCGGGCGGACGTCGGACGGCGCGTCAGCGCTGTACTCTTCATTGAAGTCCATGCCCGAGGACATCATCAGCAGGTGACGCAGGCTTGTCGCGCCATAATCGGTCCCGGCATATTCGGGGGCGTATTGCTCGACCGTGTCATCCAGGCTGGCGATCCGGCCTTCATGCAGGGCCTTGCCAATCAGGGTCGCGACAAAGGACTTGCCCACGGACCAGGAGGTGAAACGCGACTGCGCGCCCGCATCATGACCGTAGATCTGGGCGACGACCTCTCCCCGATGCAGCACGGTCAGGCCGGTCACCTGGGCTTCTTCTAGATACTGGTCCAGGGTCTTGGTCTCGCCCTGCCACTCATACTGAATGTCGAGCGGGCGCAGCGCATGCGGAAACGGGGACGGCGCATCCGCCGCGATGAAGGTGTGCGGCAGGAACTTATCCATGCGCTGATAGGTCTGCGGGTATTGCGCGGGATCATCCAGGGCGCGAATCCGGGCCGGGGCGTAGTCCGACCAGGGACGATAATACCAGCCTGCTCCAACAAGTCCGAGCAGGACAAGCGCCGAGATGATCACGGCCACAAAGCGCATCATGTGTTCTCTCCCCGAAAACGTTCGCCCTATCTCACCGCAATCAACGGGGCGGGCAAATCATCTTTGGCCAGAGTGAACACCTTTCAGAGAGTGAGCGCCAGTCAAAACCGGTCGCTTCACCCTGAGCTTGCCGGGTCAGTCGGCCGGGGTCAGTCGGAGAATTTGCCCCTCGGGCGATTCGGCGAGAAGCCAGATCGCTCCATCCGGTCCGTTGAGAACCTGTCGGATGCGCTGGCCGCGTTCAGACAACAGACGCTCCTCGCTCACAACGACGCCATTCTCGACATCGAGCCGATGGAGCGCCTGTCCAGCCAGTGCGGAAACCAGAAGATCGCCTTGCCACTCATCGAACAGATCGCCGTCATAAAGCGCCATGCCGGACGGCGCGATGGACGGCGTCCAGACCCATTCGGGGGCGTGAAAGCCGTCATGATCGAAGAAGGGCGAAATCCGTGCGCCATTGTAATCCATGCCCATGGTGGCGATGGGCCAGCCATAGTTGTCGCCCGGGACGATGCGGTTGAGCTCATCGCCGCCGCGAGGGCCATGTTCGTGAGTCCAGATGGCGCCGGTCGCGTCATTCAACGCGATGCCCTGCATGTTGCGGTGGCCATAGCTGTAGACGTAGGCGGCCAGCCCGCCTTCCTCGAAGAACGGATTGTCTGCGGGGGCGCCGCCATCGGGGTTCAGTCGCAAGAGCGCGCCCAGATGGTTGGTCCGAATCTGAGCCTGTTCGCGATACGCGAAGCCTTCGCCCGCCGTCATCAGCAAGGTTCCGTCAGGCAGAAAGGCCAGCCGGGCGCCGTAATGGGCGTTGGTGCTGCGCATGGGCTCGGCGCGAAAGAGCGTCTCGCCGTCCATGAGGGCGCCATTGTCAAAGCGGGCGCGGTAGAGCGCGGGCGTATTCGCCTCTGCAGTCCCGGAGGCATAGCTGAGATAGACATGACCGTTCGTGGCGAAGTCCGGGCTCAGCGCCAGGTCAAAGAGGCCGGCCTGTCCTTCGGCGAACACATCCTCGGGCCCGCCTTCGACATCGCTGAGAGAGCCGTTGCGCAGCCACTTCACGCCGCCATTGCGTTCGCTGACCAGGGCGGAGCCGTCCGGCAGGAAGGCCATGTCCCAGGGCGTGGCGAGCCCCTCCGCCACGATCTCCACCTGATAGCGTGCGGGATCGATGTCTGTCGCGGGCGGGGCCGCTTCCGGCGCCTGCGTGCAGGCGCTGAAGACCGGCGCCAGGGCGATCAGGGTGATGACGGATTGGCTCAGTCGGATCATGATGGTTCCCCCGCGCATGGGTTTGCGGCACTCTCTGGCCTTCATGCAGAGCGCACTATGAGCCCAGCGGGACGAGCGCGCAAAGGGGGAATGGGTCATGACGATCATCCGGCTGATCTTGGGCTATCTGGCGGCGGTGCTGATCATGGTGGCGCTGGGCGTTATCGCGCAAAGCCTGTTTGTCTTGTCGGGCCTGAAGGCCGTCGGCGCGGCGATCGGGCTGATGGAGGGCGTCGCGATGATCGTCGACGACCTCATGGGGCTGGGGCCGAACTATGCGATTTTCATCGCCCTGGGATTTGCGATCGCCCTGCCGGTCGCCGCGCTTGCGGGCCGCCTCCTGCCGGCGCCGCGCGCCCTGGTCTTCGCCGCGGCCGGACTGGTCTGCATGCTGGTCATGCTGACCTTGATGAAAGAGGTCTTCTTCGGCGTGCAGATCATTGCAGGCGCGCGGAGCCTGCCCGGCTTCTGGACGCAGGCGATCGCCGGGGCCCTCGCCGGACTGGCGTTCACGGCGCTGACGCCCCCGGCGCGTCGTAGAAAATCCACGTAAACCTGTTAACGCAATCAAGTTGTTAGGGCGGGGCCTTCCTTTGCGCATCCTGTGGATAATGCTGCGCAGCATGACCTCCGCCCCGGCGTGACTTCCTTAATTATATCAACAGCCTGGAGGTGATTTGGGGCAATTTGACCCGACCGGAATTGTGATCTTTGGGCAACGCTGCCGCGCCTAACATAAGAAGATCGCATGACAAACGGCGAAAACCCTGCATAAGCTGAATTCAACTGCGTATAGCGGCCGCATTCAGAACGCCGCGACGCACATCTATCAGGGGAGGAGACCTGGATGACCCGTTTGACCAAAGCCGCCGTACTCGGTGCGACCGCGCTCGCCGCCGGCCTCGTGGCCGCGCCGGCGATGGCGCAGCAACCGGACGTGATCACCGTGACCGCGCAAAAGCGCGAGCAGACCCTTCAGGAGACGCCGGTCTCCGTGGCGGTCGTCACCGACACCGCGATCCAGCAGTCGCAGATTCGCGATGCGGCCGACCTTCAGACCCTGGTGCCGTCGCTGCGCGTGGCCGAGTTCGCCGCCTCCACGAACACCGAGTTCAATCTGCGCGGCATCGGCACGTCGAGCTTCAACCCCGGGCTGGAGCCTTCGGTCGGCGTGTTCGTCGACGGCGTCTATCGTCCGCGCGCGGGCGCAGCGATCAACGATCTGCTGTCCATCGAGCGCGTCGAGGTCATTCGCGGTCCGCAATCCACGCTGTTCGGCCGCAACACGCCGGCCGGCGTGGTCAGCTTCATCACCAAGGAGCCCGAGTTCGAGTTCGGCGGCGACGCCGAGCTGACGGCGGGCAGCTATGGCCAGTTCGTGGCCAAGGCGACCGTGACCGGCCCGATCATCGAGGATGTGCTGGCTTTCCGTCTGGACGCCACCACGCACACCAATGACGGCTATCTGGACAATGTCGCGCCCAACGCTCAGCGCGAGCAGCTCAATGACCGCAACCGCCAGTCCTATCGCGGACAGCTGCTGTGGTATCCGACCGACAACACCGAAGTGCGCGTCATCGCCGATCTGGGCGTGATTGATGAAAACTGCTGCGCGGCGCCCTTCGCCTTCTACGATCCGATCGACCAGGGCGCGCTGATTGCGCTTGGCGGCACGGCGCTTCCGGCCGACCCGCATGACGGCCAGATCGCTGTGGACGGCAATGTGAACACCCAGCTCGACACGGCCGGCCTGTCCGCCCAGATCGATCATGAGTTCGACGGCTTCACCTTCACGTCGATCACGGCGTACCGCACCTATGACGAGAGCCAGAATATCGATGCGGACTTCTCCGATATCGACCTGCTGGGCGCGCGTAACATCGATAACGAATACAACAGCTTCACCCAGGAATTCCGCTTCACGTCCAATGGCGGCCAATTCATCGACTGGATGTTCGGCGGCTTCTATTACAAGAACGAGCTCGAGTTCAATCAGCGCCTCGTCTACGGCGCGGACACCAAGGCCTTCTTCGATCTGGCTTCTGCGGGGCAGGTGGCGGATCTGGTCGCAGCCTTCGGCCTGCCGGCCGGTACGGGCGGCGTGACCCTGACCGAGTTTCTGGTCGGCGCGAACAATCAGCTGGGCGTGAATGGCGTGCCGCTTCTGCCGGCTGGCGGTTATCTGCAGGAAGGCGACGCCCTGCAGCGCGAGAACTATCAGTACGACACCACGTCCTGGTCCGCCTTTGCACAGTTCGACATCAACTTCACTGATCGGCTGACCCTGACGCTGGGCGGCCGGTACACTGAAGAAGACAAGGACATGGAGAGCGTGATCGATATCAACGATCCGATCTCCGCGCTGAGCTTCACCTCGCTGGGCGCCAATCTGCGTCTGCCTGAAGCCTCGCTCTGCCCGGGCTTCCCCGACGGCAATACCTGTCCGTTCCTTCTGACCACGGTTCTGGCGCAGCAGGCTGCGGGCGACGCCCAGCTCGCCGCCCAGCTTGAAGGCGCCCTGCAGGCGTCCGGCATTCCGGGCGCGACCCTTGGCAATCCGCTCATCGTGTATGATCCCACGGTGGCGGCCTTCCTGGCCAACACCCCGTTCAACCTTCTGAACGGCTTCACCGCGTTCCAGAACTTCACCCCTGTGGACGCCAGCCAGTATCCGACCTCGCGCTCGGACGACAATTTCTCCTACAGCGCCATTCTCAGCTATGACGTGACCGATACGTTCAACGTCTATGCGAGCTATTCCACGGGCTTCAAGCCGGGCGGGTTCAACCTGTCCTACGAAGCGGCGGAAACCGGCATCTTCGAGTTCGAGGAAGAGGATGCGAGCTCTTGGGAAATCGGCGCCAAGGGCACCCTGCTCGACGGTTCTCTGGTCTATGCGATCACCTACTTCAACCAGGAGATCGAGAACTTCCAGTCCGAGAACTTCGTGGGCAACGGATTTGCGCTCGACAACGCCGGCTCCATTGAGGTCAGCGGCATCGAGTTTGACTTCAGCTATGCGCCGACCGACCGCCTGTTCTTCACGCTGGGCGGCAGCTATCTGATCGACAACAAGTATGGCGAATACCTGTACGGCCCGTGCCCGGACAGCTCGCCGCTCTTCGGTCCGGTCTATGATCCAGCGGATCCGAAATTCTCCGCCTGTTCCACCCCGCGCACCAATGCGCGCGGCGTCACCGGCACCTTCAATGACCTGTCCGGCGTGGATCGGGGCAGCTCTGAGCTGGTCGCCTCCACCACGGGCACCTATACCCATCCGATCAATGACCGCCTGGACCTGATCCTGCGCGGTGAGGCGCAATACACTTCTGAATTCAACCTTGTGACCAGCCTGGACCCGCGTCCGGTGGCCATTCAGGATGACTTCACCCTGTACAACGCCTCGATCACACTGTCGGCGTCTGACGAAAGCTGGGCGCTGCAGTTCTGGGGCCGCAACATCACCGATGAGGAATACGTCAAGGGCGGTTTCCCCTCGGTCGGTTATCTCGGCGCCAGCTTCAACAACTATCCCGGCGATCCGCGCACCTATGGCGTGACGCTGCGCGCCCGCTTCTAGAGCGGTCGGTTCGGATCTGATCAACGGCGCCGGGGAAACCTGGCGCCGTTTTTCTTGACCGAAACGCCGCAGGGATCAGCTCTTGCTTTTTCGGGGTGAACGGCGTTCAGTTTATCCATGAATGACAGCCTGACATATGTGCTGGCCCTGATCGGGGCGGCTTTCGGCATCGGCCTGATCGTGCTCTTGAACATCGCCATGGGCTGGACGCGCCTCCGTCTGAATACGGAACAGCAGGCCCAGAGCTTTCTGCGGCGCGATATCATGGGCTTTCAGGCTGGCGACGAACAGGCCCTGACGGCGGATCGGTGCGGCTATATCTGCCTGGAGGCGGATCAGGCCCGGGTCGGCCTGGTGCTGGCGCGCGGCGACAACGCCGTCGTGCGGGCGTTGAGGGCCGGCGAACTCCGATCGGTCGAGGCTCAGGGGGCGACCCTTACGCTGACGCTTTATGACTACACCCTGCCGCGCGTGGTTCTGGACCTGGGCCGGGATGGTCAGGCCCAGTCCTGGGCGGACCGACTTCAGACATTTGTGCGCGCGCCGCGGCGCGCGTCCCGCAAAGAGGTCCATCATGCCGAATCTGCCTGATCCGATCCTGTGGGCCATTCCCGGTTTCATCCTGCTGGTGATCGCCGAGATGATCTATGGCCGTCTGACCGGCAAGACCCGGTTCGAGCCGCGCGATACTGCGGCGAGCCTGGTGATGGGGCTGGGCAATACGGTGTCCGGACTGGTTCTGGGCGGGATAGTCGTCGCCTGGTTCGTCTTTGTGGAGCAGTTCGCGCTCCTGGATATCGGCTGGGCCTGGTACTGGTTCGTGATCGCCTTCGTGCTGGACGATTTCGTCTATTACTGGAGCCATCGCTGGGCGCATACGGTGCGCTGGTGGTGGGCAGACCATGTGGTCCATCACTCCAGCCAGCACTACAACCTGTCGACGGCCCTGCGGCAGCCCTGGCTCAACCCGCTGACCCTGAAGTTCATTTTCCTGGGAAGCTGGCTGGTGCTGATCGGGTTTCCGCCGGCGATGATCGCCTTCGTGGCGGCGTTCAATCTGATCTATCAATTCTGGATCCATACCGAAGCGATCAAACGCCTGCCGGCGCCGGTCGAGTGGCTGATGAATACGCCCAGCCACCATCGGGTCCATCACGCCACCAATCCGCGCTATCTCGACCGGAACTATGCTGGCGTCTTCATCATCTGGGATCGTCTGTTCGGCACGTTCGAGCCGGAGACCGACGCGGAAGAAATCCGCTATGGCATCGTTCGCAATCTGGGCACGCATAACCCGCTCACCATCTGCCTGCATGAATGGTGGGGGATCATCAAGGATGTGCGCTCGGCGCGATCCCTGCGGGACGCTCTGGGCTATTGGCTGGGCCCGCCGGGCTGGTCGCCCGATGGCAGCCGGGACACCTCCGCCACGCTCAAGGCGCGCTGGATGGAAGAGCAGGGCCTGACGCCGCCCCGCAAGCCCGATGCGCAACCGCCCGTGGCGGCGGAATAGCGCCCTGCAGTGCAGCATTCCAGAATAGCCTTTTAACTTCAGCGTAAAGTTCTTCGTTGGGGCGCGTCTATGTTGCGCTGCAACTGAAGGCCTTATCAGATTTATTGAATTTCTCCTGTGTTCTGCTGGACAAGGCACCGGCGGCTGATCCAATGTTGAGAAGTGAACGCCGTTCATTGCTTGCGTAAGACGGGCGGGCGGCGGGGAGCGGGCGCGTCCGCTAAAGGCTTTCCTGGGGCGCGCAGGCTCTTCCAGCATCTGGCGGGAGGACCCCCATGACAGCCTTGCGTGACCTTTATCCCATGCCCGGCATCGATCCGCACTGGCATGTGCCCAATGAATTCGACGCTGTCTTTGACTGGCGGTTCGACGAGGGGCGGACCACGCTCATGCATCTGTACCAGAAGGGCAAGGACATGCAGTGGGATGCGGTGAACCGCATTGACTGGGAGCTGGATCTGGACCCCGAGAACCCCATGGAGATGCCCGATGAGGCGGTCTCCATCTATGGCTCGGACGTCTGGAACAAGATGACCAAGAAAGAGCGCATCGAATTGCGTCGCCACACCCAGTCCTGGAACATCTCCCAATTCCTGCAGGGCGAGCAGGCGGCGCTGCTGGCGGCCTCCAAGATCGTGCAGGCGGTCCCTGATCTGGACGCCAAGTTCTACGCGGCCACCCAGGTCATGGACGAGGCGCGCCATGTGGAGGCGTACCGCAAGCTTCTGGGCAAGTTCGGCGTCGCCTATCCGATGACCGACCCGTTGCAGGGGCTGGTCAATGACGCGCTGTCGGATTCGCGCTGGGATGTGACCTATCTGGCCATGCAGGTGGTGATCGAGGGGCTGGCGCTGGCCGCATTTGGCACGATCCGGGATCTGGCGCAGAATCCGCTGGCGCGCATGGTCAACGCCTATGTCATGGAGGATGAGGCGCGCCATGTGGCCTTCGGACGCCTGTCATTGCGCGATTACTACCCCCAGCTGACCCAGAAGGAGCGCGATGAGCGCGAGGAGTTTCTGGTGGAGGCCTGCTACCTCATGCGCGATCGCATGACCCAGTCCAAAGAGATCTACGAGGTATTGGGTTTGCCTGAAAAGGAATGTCAGGAATTCACCGAGAATTCGGAAATCGTGAAACTCTACCGAACGCTGCTCTTCCAGCGGATCGTGCCGATCGTGAAGGATATCGGCCTCTGGGGGCCCAAGATCCAGCGCGCCTATGAGGAAATGGGCGTCCTGCATTTTGCGGAACTCGATCCGCAAGCCCTGCAGGAAGAGGACGAGCGCATCGCCCAGGAAATCGATGGCGAGCAGACGGGACGGGTCGATCCGGGCCGGGCGCGCAAGGACTATATTCACGCCGTCGCACGCGAAGGCGCTGCGGGCGCCGCCGAATAGAGCAAGGGCCGAATAGAGCAAGGTTTGTCAGTTTGCCTCACTCGCCGCCCTGTTGCTTGCACCGGGGCGGCGATTTTTTTTGAGACATCCTTGCTGGAGCCCGGCGTTAACGCCTGTTAAGACTTGAGGATCGGGGGGCGGTAGGAATGATCAGGCTTGTTGTGATCGGCATGGCTTTGTCTCTGGCGCTTCTGGGCGCCGGGCCGGCCGAGGCGGGAGAGCGCAGCTGGACAGCGCGCTGGACCGATGAGGAAATCACAGCCCTGAGCGATGCGCTCTCGGAGGCCTGGACCCACGGGCTCAACCCGTCCGACTATCCCGATCCCTCCATGCTGCGCGAGATGCCCTATGGCGCGCGCAGGGATGAATTGGCGCGCGCGGTCTGGTTCGACTATGCCGAAGATCTGGCCTTTGGCGTGGTGGATCCGCGGGCGCTGGATTCAGACTGGACCGCCCCCATCCATGATGTGGACCTTCTGACCGCCTATGCGCAAGCGCGTGAAGGGCAGGGGATCTATGAAAGCCTTGAGGCGCTGGCGCCCGCTCATCCGGACTATCAGGCCTTGCGGTCCGAGCTGGTCCGTCGCCTGACCCTGGTCGAGGCGCCAATCCTCGTGCCGCCGGGCGAGGCCTTGTCACGCGGGGACCAGGGGCCGCGTGTGGACGCCTTGCGTGCGCGTCTTGCGCAACTTGGATTGCTGGCCGGGCCTGTGGCTGCGGGGGCGCCGTTCGACGGCCGGCTGGAAAGCGCCGTGATGCGCTTCCAGACCCGACACAATCTGGCGGCGGACGGCGAGGCGGGCCCCTCCACCCTGTCCGAGCTCAATGCCGGCGATGCGCGCCGCATCAACCAGATCCGCGCCAATCTCGAGCGCTGGCGCTGGCTGCCGGCCGAGCTCGGGGAACGGCATATCCGGGTGAATATCGCGGACTATCGTCTCGAAGCCTGGGAGAACGGCGTTGTCGCCCGCACGCATGAGACCATGATCGGACAGCGCTATTCCCGAACCCCCGTCTTTTCCGAGGACATGTCGATCATCGAGATCAATCCGTACTGGCTGACGCCGAGCGGCCTGGGTCAACGCTGGCTGCGCACGTTCCGCACCAATCCGGCCTATGCCCTGTCTCAGGGATACAGGCTTGTGGATCTCGATACTGGCGCCCGCGTGGATCCCTATCAGGCGGACTGGGCGAGCCGCCGCTATCGGGTGATCCAGGCGCCAGGGCCGAACAACGCCATGGGGCGGGTGAAATTCCTCTTTCCCAATGTCCACAATGTCTACATCCACGACACGCCGCATCGCGAACTCTTCGCCAATGCGCAGCGGGATGATTCCTCAGGCTGCGTGCGTGTGGAACATCCCGAAGAACTGGCGATCTGGATCCTGTCGGCGGAGGGATGGAGCGCGCAGGCGGTTCGGGAGGCCTTTGATTCCGGAGATACGCGGCGCATCCGCCTGCGTCACGAAGTGCCGGTCCACATTCTCTATTTCACGGCGGTTTCCGACGAGATGGGCCGCGTGCGCTTCATCCATGATGTCTACGACCGGGATGAGCGCCTGATTGCGGCGCTCGATGACCCGCCGCCCTTCCCGCCCGAGCCTGACGCGTCAGCTCTGGTCGAGCCTGTGGACGCGCCCGGTCCTGAGGCGGCTTTGCGCGAATGATGTTATGCCCTGTCTACACAGGGGGTTTGCCAAGATCGTCGTCTCTGACTACACCGCAGACTTTGTTTATTCAGACAAGGGTCCGCAGCCATGCGCCATTTCCTGTCGACTGAAGACTGGTCCCGGAGTGACTTGCAATCGATCATCGATCGGGCGCGAGAGCTGCGATCCAGCCCGATGGGCGATGCGCTGAAGGGCAAGTCCGTCGCGCTGATGTTCTTCAATCCGTCCCTGCGGACGCGGACGAGCTTCCAGATCGGCGTGCAGCAACTGGGCGGCTTCGCCATTGTGCTGGATGCGCAGGGGCAGACCTGGCCGGTGGAGTTCGAGGACGGCGCCATCATGAACGCCGGCCCTGAAGAGCATATCAAGGAAGCCGCTCGCGTGCTGTCGCGCTATGCGGACCTGATCGCCATTCGCTGTTTCCCGAAATTCCAGGACTGGGAGGCCGAGCGCGAGGATCCGTTGATCACCGCCTACGCCAAATACGCCACCGTTCCGGTCATCAACATGGAGACCATCGTCCATCCCTGCCAGGAACTGGCGATGATGATGGCGCTGCAGGATCGTCATGGCGATGTGTCGGGCAAGGACTTCCTGCTGACCTGGGTGCCCCATCCCAAACCGCTCAACACCGCGGTCGCCAACTCCGCCATTCTGATGGCGTCCAAGATGGGCATGAATGTGCGCATGCTGATCCCTGATGACGTCTATCAGCTGGACGAGCGGTACATGGATGCGGCGGAGCGGTTCTGCGGCGAGAACAATGCCCGCTTTACCGTCACCACAAATGTGGAGGAAGCCTATACGGGCGCGCACGCCGTCTACGCCAAGAGCTGGGGCGCCTTGCCGTTCTTCGGCGCCTGGGAGGCTGAGGCGCCCTATCGCGCCAAGGGCGCCGGCTTCATGATCGATGACGCCAAGATGGCGCTCACGGATAATGCCAGCGTCAGCCACTGCCTGCCCATGCGCCGCAATGTGAAAATCGCAGATTCGGTCGTCGACAGCCCGGCCTTCCTGGGCATCGAGGAAGCGGAAAATCGTCTTCATGTCCAGAAGGCTATGATGGAGCGCCTGGTTCAGGACAATCTCGGATGAGCGAGCCCAAATCCTTCCCAGAACGGGGCGGCGCCAACGCGCCGGTCCGGTCCGCGATCGTGCAGCTTCTGTCGAACATGCGCGACGGCAAGGAGATCCGCGAATACCTCAACCGCTTCTCCGAGCTCGATCAGGAACGCTTCGCCGTCGTCAAGGTCGGCGGCGCGATCATCGAGGAAGACCTGGATGCGCTCGCCGCCGCGCTCGCCTTCCTGCAATCGGTCGGCCTTGCGCCCATCGTTGTTCATGGCGGCGGTCCCCAGCTGAATGAAACGCTGGAAGCAGCGGGTTTCCCCGAAGAGCGCAAGAACGGTTTGCGGATCACTCCGCCCGAAGCCATAGGCGTGGTGCGCGACACCCTGACGGCGGTCAATCTCAAACTGGTTCAGGCGGTGCGTGATCATGGCGGCCGGGCGGCGGCGGTGCCCTCGGGCGTGTTCGAGGCCGAGCTGATCGACGAGGCGGGGCTGGGCCGGGTGGGCGAGCCCACCGGCGTGCGACTCGACCTGGTGGCGGCGGCGGCGAAAGCCGGGCAGGCGCCGATCCTCACCTGTCTGGGCGATACCTCTGATGGTCGCCTTGTGAACATCAATGCCGACAGCGCGGTGCGGGCGCTGGTGCACAAGCTGCAGCCTTACAAGGTGGTCTTCCTGACCGGGACAGGCGCGCTTCTGGACGCCGGCAAGCAGCCGATCTCCGCGATCAACCTCGCCACCGATTATGATGATCTGATGGCGTCGGACTGGGTGGCGGGCGGCATGCGGCTGAAGCTGCAGGAGATCAAGCTGCTGCTTGATGACCTGCCGCTGTCGAGCTCGGTATCGATCACCAGGCCTGACCAGCTCGCCAAGGAGCTGTTCACCCATGCGGGCGCCGGCACGCTTGTGCGTCGCGGCGAGCGCATGCTGGAAATCGACCGCTTGGAGGATCTCGATCAGTCCCGCGCGCGCGCGCTTATTCACAAGGCCTTCGGTCGGGCCCCGGTGCCGGGCTATTTTGACGCCATGGCGTTCGATCATGCCTTCGTGACCGAGAACTATCGCGCCGCCGCGATCACGACGCGTCTGGATGACATGGTCTATCTCGACAAGTTCGCCGTGCTCGACGAAGCACGCGGCGAGGGATTGGGCGGGGCGGTCTGGCGGCGCCTCATCGAGTATGCGCCCAAGCTCTATTGGCGCTCGCGCTCCAACAATCCGGTCAACGAGTTCTATTTCTCCACCTGCCAGGGCGCCGTGAAGTCCGGTCCCTGGACCGTGTTCTGGCGGGGTGAGGATGATCTGACGAAAATCCCGGCCCGGGTCGAACGGATCGCGGGGCTTCCCGCGACGCTGGAGGATGGCAAATGAAGACCATCGGACTGGTGGGCGCCCGCGGGCATACGGGACGTGAGCTGATCCGGCTTCTGGCCGAGCGCGATGATCTCAAGCTCGCATTCGCCGTCTCGCGCGCCATGGATGGCCAACCGGTCACCGATCTGGCGCCGGAAGGCCCGGCCGGTCTTCTGTTCGAGGCGCTGAGCCCGGATGAGGTCGCCCAACGCCAGTGCGACGGCGTGATCCTCGCCATGCCCAACGGTCAGGCCGCGCCCTATGTGGCCGCGATCGAAGCGATCAAACCGGACACCGTGATCGTGGACCTGTCGGCGGATTACCGCTTTGACGACAGCTGGGTGTACGGCCTGCCCGAGCTTTATGGCCGTGCGGCGATCACGGGCGCGACCCGGATTTCCAATCCGGGCTGTTATGCCACGGCCGGCCAGCTGGCGGTCGCGCCCATGCGCGAAGCGCTGAGCGGTCCGGCGCATCTGTTTGGCGTGTCGGGTTATTCCGGCGCGGGCACCACGCCCAACCGGCGCAATGACGAAGAGGCGCTCAGGGACAATCTCATGCCCTATGCGCTGATGGGCCATATCCATGAGCGGGAAATGAGCCGTCATCTGGGGCGGGAAGTCCGCTTCAGCCCGCATGTGGCGGCGTTCTTTCGCGGCATTGTTCTGACCGTGCAGATGGAGTTCGCCCGCAGCATCACTGCAGAGGCGTTCCGGTCAGCCTATGAGACGGCCTATGGCGATGAGCCGCTGATCCGCGTGCAGGATGAAGCGCCCGAAGTGATCGAGGGCGCGAACAATCCGGGCGCGGTTGTGGGCGGGTTCGCGCTGAGCGAGGATGGCCGACGGGGCGTCATGGTGTGCGCGCTCGACAATCTGCTGAAGGGCGCCGCGGTCCAGGCGATGCAGAATCTGTGTCTCGGTCTGCGGCTGTCCGAGTTCGAGCCGCGCTCAGCCTGACAGCTTCGTGACTTGGTCTTGAGCGGATTTGCCCCAACTCTATGAGGGTAATCCCTGATGGAGACCGTCATGAAAGCTGTTCTCGTCGCCGCCCTCGCGGCCTTCTCGCTCTCCGGCGCCGCGTTGGCGCAGGATGAGACCTATGTGCACCCCGCTCAGTCTGAGGGCGCGGACCTGCCTGACGGGCTGGCCCATACCGTGTTCGCCTCGGGCTGTTTCTGGTGCACGGAAGCGGACTTTGAAAAGCTCGACGGCGTGGTCGAAGTGGTGTCCGGCTTTACGGGCGGTCGCGAGGAAAGCCCCGACTATTACGATGTGGCGCGGGGGCGGACCGGCCATAACGAGGCGGCGCGGATCATCTATGACCCGTCGGTCATCAGCTATGACGAGCTGCTGCATCATTACTGGCGCAATGTGGACCCGTTTGATGATGGCGGGCAGTTCTGTGACCGGGGTTCAGGCTATGCGCCCGGCATCTTCCCGGTGGACGCCGAACAGCATGCGGCGGCCGAAGCCTCGCTGCAGAGCGTTCAGGCTCTCTTTGACCGCCCTGTCATCGTGCCGGTGCGCGATCTGACAACCTTCTGGCCCGCCGGGATCGAACATCAGGATTATTACCAGACCCATCCGGCTCGCTATCAGCGCTATCGCTTTGGCTGCCGGCGGGACCAACGCCTGCGTCAGATCTGGAATGGCGTCGAAGAGGGTTAGGGCGCGTCAGCCCGAAGCGCAGCGACGCGGGCTTCATAGTCTGCGTCGCGCGTTATCCGCTCGTGTTCTTGTGCGCGAAAGACCTGATAGCGACGATAGCGATCCCCGCCGAGCGGAATTGCAATCTCGTCCACGCGCTCGAATGCGGCGAAATCCCACGCGAGCAGCGGTTCTTCCTCCGGGCGTTCGGAAATGACCAGCACCGGTTCGGCATAGCCGTCGGGCAAGGGCCAGGTCTGTTCGGCGAAGTTCTGTGCGTGCTCGGCGCGCACCCACATGAAGACCTGACCGTCGAAATCCTGCCCATAGCGCTGGAACTGGTGGAAGTCGTTGCGGTTGTCGAAAACCAGCGTGGCGACGTCTTGCTCCCGGGCGATCACTTCGACGGCCTGAACGGTTTCGGGCCAGCCGCGCACGCGCTTGAAGGCGTTGGCGAGCCCGGCTGCATCCGACAACGGCGTAGACGCGGCGAACGCCATCAGGGCCAGTCCCGCAATCGTATGCAGTCCCAGCGAGCCATACAGCGCCCATCGACGCCATTTCGGTCCGGTCAGCAAGAAGGCCGTCACCAGGATGACGCCGCTGACATAGGCGCTGGCGGCCCAGTTGGCGTGCGCGCGGCTGATGAAGGCCTGGGCGCAGACGATCAGGAGCACCGGCACGCAGAAGCCGACCAGCATCAGGCGAGGGCGCGCAGCGTTCCAGTCCAGTGAGACGTCGCGAAAGGCCGTGATCACGGCTGCAATCAGCACGATGAAAAAGACCGGGCCGAAGACGCCGAGCTGGCCGCTCAGAAAGTCTAGCAATTCCTCGGGGTGAAACAGGGAGCCGCCCCAATTGGCGTTGGCGGCGGTGTGAGACACGGTGGCGAACTCATGCTGGGCGTTCCAGATCACATTGCCTGAAATGATGAGTGCGAAGAGCGCCAGGGCGGCCGCGCCCTGGACAGACAGCAACGCCCGACGGGACGGCGCGTCAATGACAAGGCTGATGCCCAGTCCGATCAGCAGATAGATGGCGGCGTACTTGGACAGGAAGGCGTAGCCGGTCGCAGCGCCCAGCAGGAGCGCGAAGCGCCAGTCCGGGGCCTCGCGCAGGCGCACCAGGGCATAAAGCGCCGTACTGAAGCCCGCCATGAGGACGGCGTCCGTCGAAATGATGGTGGAGGACAGCCAGACTGCCGGCATCATGGCCCAGCCCAGCGCCGTGAACGCGCCGACCCGCACATCAAACAGACGCGCCGCCGTCAGGCCCAGCATGACGGCCGTGATCGAATGCAGGAACGGAGCGGCCAGCCGGACCGCCCAGTCCGCATTCCCGAAGATTGCGGTCGTGCTCGCGATGATCCAGGCAATCATGGGCGGTTTCGAGAAATAGCCCCAGTCCAGTGAGCGGGACCAGAGCCAGTACTGGGTTTCATCGGCATACAGGCTGTTGGGATCAGCCAGAAGCGCGAACACTCGCAAGACCAGAAGACCTGCGAGAATCGCTGCTGTCAGACGGATGAGCGGCTGGTCCGAGCCGGGCGAGATGTGATGCGTTTCCATGCCCGCTTCATGCTGTGAGCGAGCAGTCTTGTCAAAGAACAAGTCTGGCGGGCGAGGCGGGTGTGACCCGAAAGGCACGCACGGGACCGGGTGTACAGATATAACCAAATTGGTAAATCACCGCTTATTTTGCTGCGGCGCGTCATGAACCGGAAAATCCCCTTTTTCTAACAATTTAGTACCGCTTAGGTAATGATCCGTAATCAGATCAATTTCGGGATTCTGGCGACGAAACGGATAAAAAACCGAGGAATTACTGTCACTGAAGTGTCACGTATGGCCGTTATCGCCCGCATTCCAAGCGGGGCGCAGGGGGTGTCCCGTCGGTAAAGGTCGAAAGAGAAACATGTCGAAGTTCAATCCCTGGGCCTACGGTGCGGCTGCCGCCGCCCTGCTGGCCGCCGCTCCGACTGCGGTCTACGCTCAAGAGACGTCCTCCCAGCTGCGCGGCTCCATCGTCGACGCCTCCGGCAACCCGATTTCCGGCGCGCGCATCTCCATCATCCACACCCCGTCCGGCACGGTCAGCACCGCGACCACGAACGACACCGGTTCGTTCTTCGCGTCCGGTCTGCGCGTGGGCGGTCCCTACACCATCACCGTCGCCGCTTCCGGCTTTGACGGTCAGGCCCTTGAGGACCTGAACCTGCGTCCGGGTCCGCAAGCGCCGCTGCGCCTGACCCTGAACCCGCAAGCCGCCGACGTAATCGTCGTCACCGGCCAGGCGATCAACGCGACCGACCTGAACAACGGCGTGGGCTCCAACTACACCGCCCGCGACATCTCCAACCAGCCGTCCCTGAACCGCGACGTCATCGCCACCCTGGCGCGTGACCCGCTGGCGATCTCCAACGGCCCGAACAACCTCTCCGTGGCCGGCGTGAACCCGCGCTTCAACGGCGTGACCATCGACGGCGCCCGTCAGCAGGACGCGTTCGGCCTGGGCTCGAACACCTTCGCGACCGCCCGTTCGCCGATCAACATCGACATCCTCGAGTCCGTGTCGCTCGTGGCGTCCGATTACTCCGTCACCACCGGCGGCTTCACCGGCGGCGGCGTGATCGCCACCACCAAGGCCGGCACCAACGAGTTCGACGGTTCCGCGTTCTATTACTATCGCGACCAGGACTATTACGGCGAAGAATCCTTCGGCGGCGAGCGCACCTACAACCCGGGTGAGTTCGACGAGAAGGAATACGGCATCACCCTGCGTGGTCCGATCATCGAAGACGTGCTGTTCTTCTCGCTGTCCTACGACAAGTTCGAAACTGCCTCTGCGATCGACTTCACCGCGTCTGACAACAACTCCGGCGTGAACCCGCAGTTCTTCGACGCCCTGAACTCGCTCGTTCAGAACACCTACGGCATCGACATGCTGAGCCGTCCGGCTCAGGCCGCCGTGCCGTCCGAAACCGAGCGTTACTTCGCTCGCGTTGACTGGAACATCAACGACGACCACCGTCTGCGCGTTTCCTACCAGAAGACCGAAGACGCCGGCATCTCCAACATCGGTTCGCGCAACTTCGAATCGGCCTGGTACGACACGCCGACCTCCCTGGAATCCTGGTCCGGTGAACTGTTCTCCAACTGGAACGAGAACCTTTCCACCACCCTGCGCGCCAGCCACATCGACTTCGTGCGCGGCCAGAACTGCCGTGCGGCTGACGGCGTCGGCACCCTGGAATTCCGCCTGAGCGCGGCTGATGTCGCCGGCACCGCCCTTGACGGCCTGCTGACGAACTCCTCCGAGCAGACCTTCACCGGCGGCTGTGACCGTTTCCGTCACGCCAACGAATACTCTGACGAGCGTCTGACCCTGTTCGGCCAGGCCGACTATGTCTGGAACGACTTCGTGTTCACCGTCGGCGGCGAATACGAGCAGCTGGACGTGTTCAACGTGTTCGTCGAGCGTTCGCGCGGTCGCTTCATCTTCAACGATGTGGACGACATCCTGAACCAGACCGCTCGCGTGGAATACCGCAACGCGACGTCCAACAACTCCGCTGACGGCGCCGCCGCCTGGGGTTATGACCGTTACACCGCGTTCGGTCAGGCGACCTGGCAGGTCCTGGACAATCTCGAGCTGACCGGCGGCGTGCGCTACGAGCGTCTCGAGACCTCCGACCAGCCGACCTTCGACCCGACCTTCGCGAACTCTGTCGGCTTCGACAACACCGCGACCATCGATGGTCTGGATCTCGTGATGCCGCGTCTCGGCTTCCGCTACGAGCCGTTTGACCGCACCACCATCACCGGTGGTCTGGGCATCTTCGCCGGCGGCGATCCCGCCGTGTGGACCTCGAACGCCTATCAGGTTCCGGCCGTGTTCGCCTCTGGCAACTTCACGGGCGTGACCGGCAACTCTGTCCCGCAGCCGCTGCTGGATCAGGTCGCCAACGGCACCGCGCTCGCCATCGACGCCATCGACCCGAACTTCGAAATCCCGAACGATCTGAAAGCCTCGCTGCGGATCGACCAGGAATTCGATCTCGACTTCGGCGGCTTCAACCTGGGCAGCGGTTACCTGTTCTCCGCTCAGGTCCTGTACACCGAAGGCCAGACCACCTTCCTGTGGCGTGAAGCCGCTCAGACCAACGAGCAGCCCTACGCACAGACCGGCGTTGCTCCGGACGGCCGCACCATCTACGCCGACCTGGATGATCTGGGCGTGTCCAACCGCACCATCCTGACCAACGGTTCGGGCGGTGAGAGCCTTGTCTACACCCTGTCGCTGCAAAACGACTTCGACAACGGCTTCGGCTTCTTCGCCTCCTATGCGCACCAGGATGTCGAAATGCTGACCGAGGGCTCCTCCTCGCGCGGCATCTCCTCCTGGCGCGGTCAGCTGGCTGTGGACCGGAACTTCCCGGAAGCCCGCACCTCGATCTATCAGGTCGAGCATGCCTTCAAGCTGGCCTTCAGCTATGAGCGTGAATTCTACCGTGACCTGACCACCCGCGTGGACCTGTTCGGTCAGATCACCTCTGGCGATCCGTACACCTACACCTTTGACGTCAGCTCCTCGAACGCCCTGTTCGGTCGCGCCGGCAATGGTGAAAGCCCGTACGACAACTCGCCGCTGTACATCCCGACCGCCAACGACGCCCGCGTCGTGTACGGCTCCAACTTCGACCTGGCCGGCTTCAACGACCTGATCGACGAGCAAGGTCTGGCCCGCGGTCAGATCACCGAGGTCAACAACCTGTCCTCGCGTTGGAACCAGCGTTGGGACTTCCGCTTCCAGCAGGATCTGCCGGGCATTCCGGGCGCCGATCGCTGGGTTGGCGACAACCGTCTGAAGCTGGTCTTTGACGTCGAGAACGTCATGAACCTGATCAACGACGAGTGGGGCACCTACTCTTCCGGCATCAGCAACGGCCAGGCCGCCATCGTCTCCGCTGACCTCGTCAGCGCCGCCGATGTGGCTGCGAACGGCATCGACGCCGCCGCCGCCCTGACCGGTGACGCGCCGCGCACCACCTGCCTGACCGCGGGTGACTGCGTGTACCGTTACAACCGCTTCAACTCCGGTAACGGCAGCACCGACCGTCCGTCGTCTTCGGCTTCGGTCTGGAAAGCCCGCATCGGTATCCGTTACGAGTTCTAAGACTCACAACGGATCGAGCTGCACAGAGTGGGGCGGCGGTCATATGACCGCCGCCCTTCTTGTTGGTTCAAACGTGTCTGAAAAGTCACATTCGCTGAAAACCCGGCCCGCGGTTCCGCGTGCTCAGGGCGGGGCGAATGGTTAACGAATTTTCTTGCCGCTCCGTTTTTAGGCGTCGTCAAGGTCCTGACTCCCCTGTCAGAATCCAGTCACAAAACGCGTAAAGATCGTATCTGGGCAGACAAATTCATCCTGCCGGATGTCGTAAAAGCTTCACAAAACTGTCGCCCCAAGGTCGTCCGGGACCAATAAGCGGCCAAAAGTAAGTGCAGGCGACGGGCCTGTGCGGGTTTGAGGTCGATCTAGGGGGACCATCAAAAATGGCGCTTTTGAAAAACTTCGCGCGTAGCGCATCCGTAGCGGCGCTGGCCGCGCTCGCTCCGGTGGCCGCCGTTCACGCACAGCAAACCACAGGCTCCATCCGGGCGACGATCACCGATCCGTCCGGCGCGCCGGTTGTCAGCGCGAATGTGACAATCATTCACGAACCGACAGGGTCCGCGACGGTCGTCCAGTCCAGCAGCGACGGCCTTGTCCGCGCGAGCAATCTGCGCGTCGGCGGCCCCTACAGCCTGACCGTGACTGCGCCGGGCTATCGTCCGACCCGTGTTGAAGGCGTCAGCATCAATCTGGGTGAAAGCACCGATCTCGAACTGACCCTGGAATCGGGCGCTGTCGCGGAAGACGTGATCGTCGTGACCGGTTCCGCCATCAATGTGGTGGAAACCGCGATCGGCCCGAACGCGACCTTTGACCTTGGAACCCTGCAGAACGCCCCCGCGATCAACCGCACGCTCAATGATGTCGTGCGGATCGATCCGCGCATCTATGTGGACGAAGCGGATGTGGACGGCATCCAGTGCGCCGGCGCCAATTCGCGCTTCAATTCGCTGACCTTGGACGGCGTGCGTCTGAACGATGCTTTCGGCCTGAACCGCAATGGCTTCCCCACCGAGCGTCAGCCCTTCTCCTATGACGCCATTGAACAGGTGGCGGTCGAACTGGCGCCCTACGATGTCTATTACGGCGGCTTTTCGGCCTGTAACATCAACGCAGTGACCAAGTCCGGGACGAATGAGTTCCATGGCGGTCTGTTCTACGATTTCACCAGCGACGATCTCCGCGGCGACAGCCGGGAAGGCAATCCGGTTGAGCTCGCAGAGTTCGAGGAAGAGCGCTGGGGCTTCAATCTGAGCGGGCCGATTCTCCGCGACAAGCTGTTCTTCTTCGTCGCCTATGAATACCAGGAAGGCGCCAACACCTTTGATCGCGGTCCGGAAGGCTCCGGCGCGCTGAACGAAGTGTCCGGCTTCACCCAGGCGATGTTCGACGAGATCCGCGACATTGCGATCAACCAGTACAATTACGATCCCGGCACGCTGCCGACCTCCTTCCCGAACGAGGACGAGAAGCTGCTGGTCAAGCTGGACTGGGAGATCAACAACAATCACCGGGCGACGTTCACGTACAACTACAATGACGGCTTCAACATCAGTGAATCCGACGGCGACGCGAACGAGTTCGAATTCTCCAATCACCTCTACGAGCGCGGCGCCGAGCTGCACTCCTACACCGGCGCCCTGTTCTCCCAGTGGACCGACAACTTCTCCACCGAGGTGCGCCTGAGCTACACCGATCTGGACAATCGTCAGAATTCGGTGGGTCAGGACGGTTTCGGCGAGTTCCGCATCTTTGAGGGCGGCAACACCATCTATATCGGCGAGGACGATTCCCGTCAGTCCAATGACCTGAACTACACGGTAGAATCCGTCATCCTTCGCGGCAATTACGACTGGAACAACCACGCGCTCTCATTCGGGTTCGAGCGTGAGACCTTCGACGTCTACAACCTGTTCGTCCAGCACTCGATCGGCCAGTTCGACTTCAGCAGCATTGACGATTTCCGCAACGGCACGCCGAGCGGAATCGACTATGAGAATGCGCCGTCGCTGGATCCGATCGACGCCGCGGGCGAGTTCGCCTATTCCACCAATTCCCTCTACGCTCAGGACGAGTGGGATCTTCTCAACGGAATCGTGATCACCGCGGGGCTGCGCTATGACTGGTACACCTCCGACGACCTGCCGGCCGAGAATGCGGACTTCCTGGCCAGCTACGGCTACACGAACGCCAACAATCTGGACGGTGAGGGCCTGCTGCAGCCGCGGGTCGGCGTTCAGTGGGACGTCAACGATCAGCTGACCTTGCGGGGCGGGTTCGGCCTGTTTTCGGGCGGCAACCCGAATGTCTGGCTGACGAACAACTACCAGAATGACTTCGTGCGGAAGTTCGGCGCGGATGAAGACGCGTTCTATGGCGCCGGCTTCACCTCGCTGTTCGACCCGGGCATCGTCTATCCGGATGGCCAGGGACCGGGCTATTCCGTCCCGTCCCAGCTCATTGACGCTGTCGCGGCCGCCGACTCCGTGTCGGGCTTCGAGATGAACAATCTTGATCCGAACTTCGAGATTCCGGGCGAGTGGAAAGCCTCTCTGGGCGCGACCTATCTGCTGGATCTGGCGGCTCCGTTCGTGGGCGGCGAGTACGTGCTGAACGCGGACTTCCTGTACACCCGCGACCATAACGCCGCGACGATCATTCGCGGCGATTTCGAGCCGAGCACGCCGGCGGTCGGCGGGCTGTTCCCGCAATACTCCAGCCCGCGCAGCCCGAACACGCTGACGCTGACCAACACCGATCTGGAAGCGGAATCCATCTCGCTCTCTTTCTCGGTGAGCCGTGAGTACGATTTCGGCCTCGATTGGGTGTTCGGCTATGCCTATAACGATGCGGAAGACGTGAACCCGATGACGTCCTCGGTGGCGTTCTCCAACTACACCTCTCCGGCCTTCGTGGATCCCAACAATCCGGGCATTGCGACCTCGAACTACAATATCGAGAACCGCTTCACCTTCCTGCTGAACTATGAAACCGACTGGCTGGTGCCGGACTATTACACCAGCATCGGCCTGTTCGCGCTGGCCTCTGAAGGCCGCCCGTACAGCTATACCATGACCAGCCGCGGCGGCGGCGACCTGTCGGGCTTCAACCCATTCCTGAGCGATAGCGACAACTATCTGCTGTATGTGCCGACCGGGGTGAGTGATCCGAACGTGGATCTGAGCGGCCTGACCGATGTCCAGGCCTTCTTCGACTATCTCGATGCCGAAGGCCTGAGCGAATACGCAGGCGGTTTCGCGCCCCGCAACGGCTTCAATGGCGGTTGGTGGACCAAGGTCGACCTGCGCTTCGAGCAGGAGCTGCCGGGCCTGATGGAAGGGCATCGCACCAGCGCGTTCCTCGTGATCGACAACTTCACGAACCTGCTGAACGATGAATGGGGCATTCTGCGTGAAGCGAGCTTCCCGCGCCGCGTCAGCGTCGTGGACTCTCGCCTGAGCGGCGATGACAGCCAGTTCGTCTACACCAACTTCAATCCGGAAACGAAGGACCCGGTCGTGGGCGACGCCTCGATCTGGCAGATTCGCGTCGGCGTGCGCTACGAGTTCTAGGTCTCGCCGACCGTTTTGATCCCAGCAAGGAGGGCGGCCCCGGGGCCGCCCTTTTCTTTTTATGACTGACCGGCCGCGGCCTGGCGGCGACCCGTCGCAAAACTGTGATGGCTAGACGCTATGCAGGCCTTCACTGCTGATCGCCTGCCGCATGGGGAAACATCATGGTCCGCACTCTCGCCTCCGCCTGGACGCGCCGTTTCGTCCTGACCTCCGCCGCTTCCGGCGCCGCCGCCGCCCTGACGGCGGGCTGCACCATGCCGGTCACCGAAGCCTCGGCGCCGGTCTTCCGCAATGACCCGTTCAGCCTGGGCGTGGCGTCCGGCGAACCGACCTCGGACGGTTTCGTGCTGTGGACGCGCCTGGCGCCGAACCCGCTTGATCCCGATGGCGGCATGGCCCCCGAAGCGGTCGATGTGGCCTGGGAGCTTTCCGAGGACGAGGCGTTCACCACCATCGTGCGCACGGGCGTCGAGCGGGCGCTGCCCGATTGGGGCCATTCGGTTCATGCCGAGATCTATGGTCTGCCGGCGGGCCGCGAGTATTTCTTCCGCTTTCATGCGGGTGGGGTGACCAGCCCCGTCGGCCGTGCGCTGACCGCCCCGGCCTATGGCTCGGGCGTCGACGCGATGAAGATCGCCTGGTGTTCGTGCGCCCATTACGAGCAGGGCTTCTTCCACGCCTATCGCAACATGGCCGAAGAGCGCCCGGACCTGATCGTTCACACCGGCGATTACATCTATGAATCGAGCTGGGGCCCGCAGGTGCGCCGTCATGTGGTGCCCGAGCCTTACACGCTGACCGATTATCGCATGGTGCATGCGCTTTATCGCCTCGACCCGGACCTTCAGGCCGCCGCCGCCATTGCGCCCTGGCTGGTGACCTGGGACGACCATGAGGTCGACAATGACTATGCGGGCGATATTAGCGAGCAGGCGTTCGTCTCGGCGGAGGATTTCCGGGCCCGTCGTCTCGCGGCCTATCAGGCCTATTGGGAAAACATGCCCTTGCGCCGTCGCTCCATGCTGGAGCGCGCTTCGGGCCGTATGCGCATCTACTGGCAGACTGTCTTTGGCGATCTGGCCGAAGTGAACATGACCGATGGTCGCCAGTTCAAGACGCCCATGGCCTGCCCCACCGAATATGATCGCGGCGGCAATATCGTGCCCGCAAGCTGTGAAGAGCTGATCGATCCCGCCCGCACCTATCTGGGCAACAGCCAGGAGCGCTGGCTGGCGGGCGGAGTCGCCGGATCGGGCGCCATCTGGAGCTTCATTGTCCAGCCGACCCTGTTCTCGCCATTCAATTTCTCCAATGGCCAGACCGGCGAAGCCATGGTCTGGACCGATGGCTGGGATGGCTATCCGCTGGCGCGTCAGCGCCTGATCGATGCGCTGGCCCGCAAGGAGAACGCCAACCCGATCATCCTGGGCGGCGACACGCACTGCTACTGGGTCACCGATGTGAAGCAGGACTATGCCGACATGAACTCGGCCACCGTGGCGTCCGAGTTCGTCACCACAGCGGTCACCAGCCATCGCGGCGGGTATGAAAGCACCGCGGCCTTCCTGCCCGACAACCCGCATATCAAGCATTTCGACACGCGTGAGCAGGGCTATGGCCTGATCCGTCTGAGCCGTGAGCGGGCCGAGGTGGATCTGCGCGTTGTGGGCGATGTGGCGCGACGCGACGGCTATGCCCCGCGCAACCAGAAACAGTATGTCATCGAAGCGGGGCAGCCCGGCGCGGTGGAAGTCTGACCCGTCCGATAAATCCGCTACAATCGGGGTGCGGCGCGTGATATGGGCGTTGCCATGACCACACGCACCGTACCCCACGAAACCGCCCCCCAAACCGTCATCCACACCGCCTGGCCCTATCATGAGGACTGGGCGGAGGCGCTGGATGGCGCGCGCACGGAATTCACCGAGTTTCTGAGCCTCGTCGCCGCGCCGGGCGCGGACGGCAAGCCGCAGAAGCTGGTGATTTATGTCGCCAATGCCGAGGCCGAGGCCAGCGCCCGCCAGGCGCTGGGCGAGAAGGCTGTCTATGTGCGTGCGACCTATGGCGATGTCTGGACCCGCGACACGGGCCCGGTCTTCGTGAAGACCGATCAGGGGCTGAAGGCCGTACGCTTCCGCTTCAATGGCTGGGGCGGCAAGTACGAGTATCCGGGCGATGAGAGCATCGGCGCCGTGATCGCAAGACGCGCGGGCGCCGAGATCGAGACGCTCGACTGGATCTGCGAGGGCGGCGCGCTGGAGTTTGACGGCGAGGGCACGGTGATCACCACCCGTGACGTGGTGCTCAATCCCAACCGCAATCCGCGTCTGACTGAAGCCCGGGTCGAAGCCGACCTCAAGCGCACTTGCGGCGTCGAGAAAGTGATCTGGCTCGATGACGGGCTGGCGGGCGACCATACCGACGGGCATATCGACAATGTGGCGCGCTTTGCGGCGCCTGGCGTTGTGGTGACCCAGCGTCCGTCCGGGCTGGGCGATCCCAATACGGCGCTCTACGCCCGCACGGTGCGGGCGCTCAAACAGGCGAAGGACGCCAGGGGGCGGACACTGAAAGTGATCGAGATTCCGTCGCCTGGCTTTGTGGAAGCCGAGGATGGCGGTCCGGCGGCGGCCTCGCACATGAACTGGATCATCGGGCCGCGCCATGTGGTGATGCCGGCCTATAACCGGCATGCCGATGAGGCTGTGCGCGCACTTTCCCACGCTTTTCCTGAGCACGAGGTTGTCGCGAGCCCCGCAAATCATATCCTGACAGGTGGCGGCGCATTCCATTGCGTCACCAACAACCAACCTGATTAGGCTGATAACACCGTGATCGCACTCGCTCTTCCGCTCAGCGTCCTGTCCCTGGCTCTGGCGGACACATCCGCCTCTGCGCGTTCGCCCGACGCTGATGCGCCCCTGCGCGCCATGGAGGAAGCGCTCGACTATCTCGACGCGTTCCAGCTCGAAGTCGCTGATGTCGCCCAGCATGAGCGGATGGTGGGATTTGCGGCGGCGATCCTGGAAAACGGCGAGCCGGTGGCGATCTACACCTCTGGCGAGACGCGACGCGGTTCAGGCGAGGCGGTGACCGCAGACACGGTGTTCCGTCTTGCGTCCGTGTCCAAGACCTTTGCCGGAACCATGATGGGCCTTCTGGATGAGGCGGGTCTTGTAAGCTTGGATGCGCGTGTGCCCGAGAGCATTCTCGATCTGTCTGGTGAACGCCAGCCCACTTGGCGCGAGCTCGCCAGCCATCAGACCGGCCTGCCGCCGAACGCCTATGACAATCTGATCGAGGCGGGACGGGATGCGCACACCGTGCGCGCACGCCTGACCGAAGTGCCGCTCATGTGTCCGATGGGCGATTGCTATACCTATCAGAATGTGGCGTTCGACGTGGTGCGCGATCTGATCGAAGACGCCACTGGCCAGACCTATCAGGACGCTGTTCAGACCTATCTGTTTGATCCGCTTGGCATGCAGAGCGCTGGCTTCGGGGCTGAAAACCTCGAGCGCGCGGAAAGCTGGGCGGCGCCACATTTCGGACGCCGTCAGCGCTTAGGCGGTGCGGCGACGGATTATGACACCCTGCCGGCTGCGGCAGGCGTCTCGCTAAGCCTCAATGACCTGATCATCTGGGCTCAGGCCCAGATGGATCCCGAAGCGTTCGGTTTGCCGGCGGGCGCGATTGAACGCGCGCACACCCCGCAAACCCGCTCGCTGCGGGAAACCCGCAATCTGCGTCGCCTGGGCCGGGTGGAGGACACCGCCTATGGTTTGGGCTGGCGCATCTATGACTGGCAGGGCGAGCGCACGCTGATCGTTCATGGCGGCGCGCTCGCCGGTTATGGCTCGCAGGTCGTGCTGGAGCCTGAAACCGGTTTCGCCTTCGTTGCGTTGTGGAATGCAGACTTCGGCCTGCCGCGCCTGCTGTGGCCGACCGCTATGGATATGCGCACCGGCGACGGCCCTGGGGCCTTCGTCGACGATGCGATCGCTCGGATGAGATAATGACTGACACCTTCACCATGGGAGTCCTGCAAGCGCCGCTGGGCGGCGATATGGACGCCAACATCAAGACGATTTCAGACCTGGTGCGCGAAGCGGCCGGGCAGGGGGCTCAGGTCATCCTGCCGCCCGAACTGTTCCAGGGCCCGTATTTCTGCAAGACCCAGGTCGAGGACTGGTTCGCGACCGCCTATCCGGCGATGGAGCATCCGTGCGTCATCGCCATGCAGAAACTCGCGCAGGAACTGGATGTGGCCATTCCGGTGTCCATCTATGAACGCGAAGGGCCGCTTTACTACAACTCCATGGTCATGGTGGACGCTGGCGGCAAGGCGCTGGGCGTCTATCGCAAGAGCCATATCCCCGATGGCCCGGGCTATCAGGAGAAGTATTATTTCCGCCCCGGCGATACGGGCTTCCGGGTCTGGGACACGAAGTTCGGCAAGGTGGGCGTGGGCATTTGCTGGGACCAGTGGTTCCCCGAGGCGGCCCGCTCCATGGCGCTTCTGGGCGCGGAAATGTTGCTTTACCCGACCGCTATCGGCGCCGAGCCGCAAGCGCCGGAGATGGATACCGCCGCCGCCTGGCGCCGGGCCATGCAGGGCCACGCCGTCTCCAACTGTATTCCGATTGGCGCCGCCAACCGGATCGGCGATGAGGACGGTCAGGTCTTCTACGGGACCAGCTTCATTTGCGACAATACGGGCGAGGTGAAAGCCGAGCTGGGCCGGACCGAGACCGGGGTGCTGACCGCCACGTTTGACCGCAAGGCGCTCGACACCTTCCGCGCCGCCTGGGGCTTTTTCCGCGATCGTCGTCCGGAGCTGTATCTCTAGATCGCAACGCGGAACCGGGTGCGCGTTCTGCGCGTTAGCGATGAAAGACCGGCGTTTGCCGGTCCTGAAACCTAACAGAGCGCCGCCCGGACATGATGTCCGGCGCGGCGTCGCCTGTGATGCGCAGAAGGACTTCGCATGACCCAGACCCGCCGCTCCGCAAAACTTCTGGTCCGGACCGCCACGCTGGCCGATGTGCCCGCCATTCTGGACCTGCAGGAGCGGGCCTATCCGGGCTGGGATCCCGACACTCCGGCGATGATCCGCGGTCAGATCGCAAACTTCCCCGATGGCCAGTTCGTCGTCGAGTATGAAGGCGATCTGGTGGGCTGGTGCGCCAGCTTCATCATCGATGAGGAGGCGGCCTTCTCCCGCCACACCTGGGCCAGCATTACCGGCGGCGGCTTCGCGGCCCGTCATGATCCCGATGGCGACTGGGTCTATGGCATGGAAGTCGCCGTGGATCCGAGCCGGCGTCGCCTACGCATTGGTCAACGCCTGTATGATGCGCGAAAGGCCCTGTGCGAGGAATGGGGGCTGAAGGGCGTCGTCTTTGGCGGCCGCATGGCGGGCTTCCGTCGCAAGCGCAAGCAATATCCCACGCCGCAGGATTATCTTGACGCCGTGGTCAGCAACGAGCTGCGCGATCCGGTGCTGAACTTCCAGATGCGCATGGGGTATGAACCGGCGGGCGTTCTGAAGGGCTATCTGCCTGATGACAAGGACTCCGGCGGCGCGGCGGCCCGCATGGTCTGGCGCAATCCCATGTATGTGGAGAGCAATGGTCCGGTAAACCGGCCAACGCCGAACACTGTGCGCGTGGCGGCGATCCAGATGGCGATGCGGTCCATGGAGACGCTCAAGGAATTCGAGCGCAACGTCGAATACTTCGTCGAGGTCTGCTCGGATTATCGCGCCGATTTCTGCGTCTTCCCCGAAATGTTCACCGTGGCCCTGCTGGCGCTGGAAAAGCGCAAGCTGACGCCTGAGGAGAGCATCGCGGCGCTGTCGCGGCACACCCCGCGCTTCATCGAGCTGATGAGCACGCTGGCGGTGCGCTACAACATCAACATTGTGGGCGGCTCTCACCCCACGCGCACCGATGACGGCGACATCCAGAACGTCGCCTATGTCTTCCTGCGCGACGGCTCCGTTCATGCCCAGGAGAAGATCCACCCCACGCCGAATGAACGCTATTGGTGGAACATCAAGGGCGGCGACGCGGTCGCCACCATCCCCACCGATTGCGGGCCGGTGGGCGTGCTGATCTGCTATGACACCGAATTCCCCGAACTGGCCCGTCGTCTGGCCGATGAAGGCGCGAAGATCATCTTCGCCCCCTACGCCACCGATGACCGGGGCGGGCATTTGCGGGTGCGCTATTGCGCCCATGCGCGCGCCATCGAGAACCAGCTCTATGTGGTCACAGCGGGCAATGTGGGCAATCTGCCCGGCGTTGAGAACATGGATATCAACTACGCCCAGAGCGCCATCCTGACCCCGTGCGACTTCCCCTTCGCCCGCGACGGCATCGCGGCTGAGACCAGCGAGAATGTGGAGACGATCGCGGTGGCGGACCTGCACCTTGATGATCTCGTACAGGCGCGCCGGTCAGGCACGGTCCGCAATCTGCGTGACCGTCGCTTTGATCTGTACCGGATTGTCTGGAAGGATCGCGGCTAGGGCGGTTTATTTCGCCGGGCGTCCCGGGACCATCAGGGCGAGCGCCACAGCGCCCGCAAGCCCCGGCCAGGTGAAGGCCACGGCCTGATCGATCGCGCCGCCCATAAGGCTAAGCGCGCCGGCCAGCAGGCCGCCCAGGGCGATGAAAGCCGCCATGGCGAGTATGATCAGACGAAACGACACGGTCGGACGCTCCCACACCATTACGGCGTGAGTATGGCTCGATCCGGCTAATATTTGGTAAGGGCCGCGCGTCTAGCTCGCCAGAAGCGCGCCCTGAATGCCGTCAAAGATGAACTGGGCGGCCAGAGCCGCCAGGATGACGCCCAGAATGCGCGTGATCATGGCGGCCAGCGTGTCGCCGATCAGTTTCATGATCGCGCCCACGGCCAGGAACAGCACGAGGCAGAGCAGCAGGTTCGCGCCCATGCCGACGAACACCATCAATTGCCCGCCCAGACCTTCAGCCTCGTTCATGAACAGCATGATCGAGGCGATCGCGCCGGGACCGGCCAGCATCGGGATGGCCATGGGGAAGACGGAAATGTCCTCATGCGTGCCGGGAATTTCCTCATCAGCTTCGTTCAGGGCCTCGGCGCGTTCCTCGCGACGCTTGGAGCGCGTCTCGAAGATCATGTCGAGCGCCAGCATGAACAGCAGCACGCCGCCCGCAGCGCGGAAGGCGTCGAGACTGACATGCAGGGCGTCAAGCAGCCATTCCCCCAGATAGGCGAAGCCGAACAGGACAGCGGTCGCAATCAGCACGGATTTGATGGCCATCACGCGCCGGTGCGCGTTGGTGGAGCCTTCGGTCAGGCTCGCGAAGATCGGCGCCACGCCGATCGGGTCGATCACGACGAAAAACGTGACGAGCGAAGCCGTCATGAGGCTCAGATCCAGCGCGTCCATGTGCAGTCCCCAGATGAAACGATGCGTTGCATTTGCGGCCTAACACGAGCGGACGGGCTTGGCGAGGCCACGCGAACGCATTCCCGCCTTGCCAAAACGCAAGTTCGTCGCGCTCCGGTTGAGGGCGCTTCTGGAGCTAGCCGGGCATCTGCATCGGGGTGAGCGCGCGCGCCTCTTCGGCGGCTTGCTGGCGGCGGGCTTCGGGCAGCGCGATCAGTCCGCGTTCCGCCAGATAGCCGAACGGACCCCACGCATCCTCGCTGGTCAGCTCCTCCACGAAGGCCTGCAGGCCCGGCGCAACGCCGTCATGCTGGTTCTTGACGTACACGAACAAGGAACGCGAGCCGGGATAGACGCCGTTGGAGATGTTCTCATAGGTCGGTTCGATCCCGTCGATGCGCGCGGCCTGGATGCGGTCGCCATTCTGCTCGAGGAAGGAATAGCCGAAAATCCCGAAGGCGGAGGGGGAGTTCGCGAGAGTCTGTACGATCGTGTTGTCGTTCTCGCCTGCGTCCACCCACGCGCCATCCTCGCGAATGCGCGAGGCCAGGCGTTCGAACATGTGCGCATCCGTGTCGCTAAGCTCATCCAGACAGGGCACATGCTGGGCGCCCTCGATCATGTCGAGTTCGACAAAGGCGTCGCGCGTCCCCGAGGTGGGCGGCGGTCCAAACACCTCGATGCGTTGAGACGGCAATTCGGCTGAAATGTCGGACCAGCGCTGGAACGGGTTGGTAATGAAGGAATCACAGGAAAACCCGGCGATCTCGCCATAGCTTCGGCCTTCGCTGATCTCGCCCCGCCCGTCAAACAAGGGACGGCCCTCGGCGTCCACCGGCATCGGGGTTTCAGCGACCAGGGCCAGGAAAAGCTGAACGCGCTCGATGTCCATGGCATCCGAAACCACCGAATTGCCCAGGACGATCCCGTCATATCCGATCGGGATTTCGGTGATGGCCACAACGCCATTGTCCTGGCACAGCTGGTACTCGGTCGCCTTGATGGGGCGCGACGCTCCGGTGAGATCGGGAAAGCCCAGCCCCACGCCGGCGCAGAACAGGTTCATGCCCCCGCCCGTGCCGGTTGATTCCACCACCGGGGTCGGGAAAGCGCTCTTGGCGCCGAAATTCTCTGCGACCGCGGTGGCGAAGGGAAACACGGTAGAGGACCCCACCATGCGCAGGCCCTCGCGCCCGCCAACCCCTGCGCCAAGATTCGCTGAAGTCTGGGCGGCGGGTTCGACCGTCTCGGCGGGTTCGTCGAGCAGGACAATCTCCTCACGCGGTTCGCCGCACGCAGCGAGGGCCAGCATCGCCAGAGCGATGAAACCATGGTCGGCGCGCAGATAGGCCATGCGAGTTCTCCTGGAACTTTCAGATGCGGACAGCGTTGTGTCTTTTAACGCGACGAGCACGTCATTTGTATGACAGGCGCGTGACTTAATTGCCAGATCGCCTTTGGCGCAAAGGCATTCGGGCCGGTTTCCGGGGACGGGACGTCATATGCAAAACTTTTTTTTGAGGCGGATCGATGTTCTGATGAGCCGGTCAAAGAATTCGGAGCCCAAAAAAATGACAGGCGCGCGTATTTTCGGCTTTACATGGAAGGTCACAGGTACTAATTCGCGCCGTCCCGGCGGAGGCGACGCGCTCGATGCCGGATTGGGTTAACAACAAGCAGGGGGTTCCGTGAGTTGTCTCATTACCATACGCCCCTGGACCTGGTCCGCTCTCGGCCTGTCGAAGGCCCGGTCGCCTGCGCGCGGCCCGATCGACTGACGATTGCGGCATCCTGGTTCCAGAACAATTTTCCCGGCGAAGTTCTCTACGCGGTCAAGTCCAACCCGTCCGCGTGGGTGATCGACACCTTGTATGCCGCTGGCATGCGCTGGTTCGATGTGGCGTCGCTGAATGAAGTTGAGCTGATCGCATCCCGGTGTCCGGATGCGACGATGGCGTTCATGCATCCGGTGAAAAGCCGGCGCGCCATCAACAAGGCCTATTTCGATTACGGTGTGCGGATCTTCGTGCTCGACTGTGAAGCCGAGCTCGAGAAGATTCTCGTTGAAACCGGTTACGCCAAGGACCTGACCCTGGTGGTGCGGATCGCGGTCTCCAATGACGGCGCGACCCTGCCGCTGGCGGGCAAGTTCGGCGCGTCCGAAGACGACGCCGTGGAGCTGATCCAGCGCGCCCGCGTCTATGCGGACGAGCTCGGCGTGAGCTTCCATGTGGGCAGCCAGTGCATGGCGCCGAGCGCCTATCGGGGGGCCATGCTGGACGTGTCCCGCCTGATCAAGCGCGCGGCCGTCACCGTCGACATCGTGGACGTGGGCGGCGGCTTCCCCGTGGCCTATCCGGGCATGACCCCGCCGCCGCTGTCTGAGTATGTGGCCGCCATCGAGAATGCGTTCGAGGAGATGATGGTTCTCGAGAACGCCGATCTGTGGTGTGAGCCTGGCCGGGCGCTGTGCGCGGAATCCACCTCGATCCTGACCCGCGTCGAGCTGGTCAAGGGCGATCAGGTTTATCTCAATGACGGCGCTTACGGCACGCTGTTCGATCTGGTCCACATGAAGTGGCCCTATCCGATCCGCGTGCACCGGGCCAAGGGCGAACCCAGCGGTCAGACCGCCGGCTTCCGCCTGTACGGGCCGACATGCGACGCCATTGACGCTGTCTCCGCACCGGTTGAACTGCCGGTGGATCTGTCTGAAGGCGACGTGATCGAGTTCGCAATGCTGGGCGCATACGGCGTGGCCATGGCCACCCGGTTCAACGGCTTCGGCGAAGTGGAGACCGAGACGGTCTCCGACTTTCCCTGGGCGTCCGTCTATGACCGGCCTGTGGCCGATCAGCCGGCGGCGGCTGCTGAAGACGTTTCCGGACGTGTGGTGTCCTTCTCGCGCCTCAACCGGCGCCGTCGTAACCGTATTATGAAAAGGCGTTGAGGATGACTGACACCTCAAACCGCAAGGCCGAGCTGCTCTCCAGCCCGGTCGAACACATCGATATTTCCAGCTTTGACGGTCGTGTGATCATCGATGCCTGGGAGAAGATGAGCTTCACCTCCCGCGACGCGGCCCGCGCCGCGCGCATCCTGCAGGCGTCCCAAGAGGACAAGGACTGCGCCGTCATCCTGACGCTCGCAGGCTCGACCTCGGCCGGCGGCTGCATGCATGTGTGGCGCGACATGATCCGCAACAACATGGTCGACGCCGTGGTAGCCACGGGCGCGTCCATCGTGGACATGGATTTCTTCGAGGCGCTGGGCTTCAAGCACTATCAGGCCAAGGAAGTCCCCGACGACCGGGTGCTGCGCGATCTCTATATCGACCGCATCTACGACACCTATATCGACGAGGAAGACCTGCAGGCGTGCGACCATATCATTGGCGACATCGCTGACAGCCTTCCCGCCGGTCCGATCAGCTCGCGCGCCTTCATCAAGGCGATGGGCAAATGGCTCGCGGACGGCAACGCCAAGAAGGAAGGCTCTCTGATCGAAGAGTGCTATCGCCATGGCGTGCCGATCTTCGTGCCGGCGTTTTCCGATTGCTCGGCGGGCTTCGGTCTCGTCAAGCACCAGGTCAAGCGCATCAAGGCGGGCGAGGGCTATGTGTCCATCGACTCCGTGGCTGATTTCCGCGAACTGACCGACATCAAGATCAAGGCGGGCTCGACCGGCCTGTTCATGGTGGGCGGCGGCGTGCCGAAGAACTTCGCGCAGGACACCGTTGTCTGCGCCGAGATCCTCGGCCACGAAGACGTGGAAATGCACAAATATGCGGTGCAGATCACCGTGGCGGACGTGCGCGACGGCGCCTGCTCGTCCTCGACCCTGAAGGAGGCCTGCTCCTGGGGCAAGGTGGACGTGGCGCTCGAGCAGATGGTCTATGCCGAAGCCACCACGGTGGCGCCGGTGATCGTCTCTGACGTCTTCCATCGCGGCGCGTGGAAAACGCGTCCCCGTCGTCGGTTCGCCGACCTTTTCAACGACGCTTTCTAACAAGAACAAACGGGAGTGAGCGCGGCCGAGCGCCGCGTTCCCACACGGAAGGACCTCTCATGGATGGACTGACCCTGGCGGACAACCCGCAATTCGACACCGCGTTCGAGCCGGTTGACGCCAACGCCAAGGACGATCTCGACCACTTCATCATGGTCGACGGCAAGCAGGTGGCGGGCCGTCACCTGATCATCGACTTGATGGGCGCGCGTCACCTGACCGATGAAGATCGCATCCAGCAGGCGTTCCGCGATTGCGTGAAAGCCTGCGGCGCGACGCTGTTGCACATCCACACGCACGTGTTCGAGCCCAATGGCGGCGTGTCCGGCGTGGCGGTGCTGGCGGAAAGCCATATCTCGACCCACACCTGGCCCGAGCGCGACTATGCGGCGTTCGACGTGTTCATGTGCGGCGACGCCCAGCCGATCAAGGCGGTCGCGATCCTCAAGGAGGCCTTCGAGGCCGCTGAGGTGCGCGTCACCGAAATCCTGCGCGGCGAGGGCGCGTAAGCGCTTTTCGCCCACAGGGCTGACGGACAGGGAGCGGTTCTGCCAAGAACCGCTCCTTTTCACATTTTCCCTTGCCTTCAAGCGACGCGGACGCGAGTAAACCCGCGACCCGCCATCAGCGTTCCTGCACGCGCCTTCAGGAGAGTTTCATGACCGATACGCCCAAGCACACCTATCGCGACGCCAATGGCGATCTGTGGTTCCGGGAATCCCTGAGCGAGGGGATCGGCAATGGCCTGCGCATCGACAATCTGCTCTATGCCGAAGCCTCTGACGTTCAGGACCTGATCGTGTTCGAAAACAACGAGAACGGTCGCGTGCTGGCGATTGACGGTCTGGTGCAGGTCTCCATGGCGGACGAGTTCATCTATCACGAGATGGTCTCCCACGTGCCGCTCCTGTCGCACGGCGCGGTCAAGCGTGTGCTGATCGTGGGCGGCGGCGATGGCGGCGCCATGCGCGAAATGCTCAAGCACAAGGGCGTTGAATCGATCACCCTCGTGGAGATCGACCCGGACGTGATCGAGTTCTCCAAAAAATGGTTCCCGGACGTGCCCCAGGGCTCGTTCGATGATCCGCGCGTTAATGTGGTGATCGCGGATGGCTCGAAATATGTCGAGGAGACCTCGGACAAATTCGATCTCATCCTGATCGACTCCTCTGACCCGGTCGGGCCGAGCGCGGTGCTGTTCACCCGTGAATTCTACACCGCCTGCTCCAAGCTGCTGAATGAGGGCGGCGTCATCGTCACCCAGTCAGGCCTCGCCGCGATCCATCCCGAGCCGGTCAAATCCACCTCAGACAGCTTCAAATCGCTGTTCAAGCATTCGGGCTTTTACCTGATCTGCGTGCCGGCGTTTTCGGGTGGCTTCATGGCGCTGGGTTTCGCGACCAATGACGGAGCGACCTTTGATCGCGACATCGAGAAGATCCGCGAGCGTTTCGCTGCGCTCGATATCAAGACCAAGTATTACAGCCCCGAGATCCACAAGGGCAGCTTCGCCCTGCCGCCCTATATCGCCGAGAAAATCGCGTAAGGGCCGGGGCATTCATATTGAAGGCGGCGCAGGCGACTGCGTCGCCTTTTTTGTTCGGCCTCACCCTTCTCCCTGCGACCGTTCGTCTTTTCCGTGCACAGCCTCTTGTGTGCCGGATATGCAACACCTACTTCGAACTCTGACAGGGCGGTATGGGGATGCTTCCAAGAAGGTCGCCGACCCCGCCTGTCTCGCTGAACCTCAGGAGACATGACTATGGACTTTGAAAAATTCACCGACCGGGCCCGAACCGTGCTGCAAGGCGCGCAGGGTCTGGCGCTCAAGAACAAGAACCAGCACTTTTCGCCCGAGCACCTTCTGAAGGCGCTCCTGGATGACGACCAGAAGCTGACGGTCAATCTGATCAAGGCGGCGGGCGGTCGTCCCGACGTGGCTGCTGACCTGACCGAGCGGGCTCTGACCGCGCTTCCGAAAGTGGAGAGCGCGACGGGCCAGCTGTATCTGGCGCCGAAGACCGCCGAGGTCTTCACCACCGCCGAGGAAGCCGCCAAGAAGGCGGGCGATGAGTACATCACCGCCGAGCGCATCCTGCAGGGCCTGACCCTGGTGAAGGGCCAGAAGGCCGAGGAAATCCTCAAGCAGGCGGGCGTGACGCCTCAGGCGCTCAACACCGCCGTCAATGATCTGCGTCAGGGCCGCACCGCCGACAGCCAGTCGGCCGAAGACAGCTATGAGGCGCTAAAGAAATACGCGCGCGACCTCACCGAAGTGGCGCGGGAAGGCAAGCTTGATCCGGTCATCGGCCGGGACGAGGAGATCCGCCGTGCGGTTCAGGTGCTGTCGCGCCGGACCAAGAACAATCCGGTGCTGATCGGTGAGCCGGGCGTAGGTAAAACCGCGATTGCCGAGGGCTTGGCCCTGCGCATCGTCAATGGCGACGTGCCGGAAAGCCTCAAAGGCAAACGCCTCCTCGCCCTAGATATGGGCTCTCTCATTGCTGGCGCGAAGTATCGCGGCGAGTTCGAGGAGCGCCTGAAATCGGTGCTGAACGAAGTCGAAGCGGCTGGCGGCAACATCATCCTCTTCATCGACGAGATGCACACGCTGGTCGGCGCGGGCAAGACCGATGGCGCAATGGATGCGTCCAACCTCCTCAAGCCGGCTCTGGCGCGCGGTGAGCTGCACTGTGTGGGCGCGACGACGCTCGATGAGTATCGCAAGCATGTGGAGAAGGACGCCGCTCTGGCGCGGCGTTTCCAGCCGGTCTTCGTGGAAGAACCGACGGTGGAAGACACCATCTCCATCCTTCGCGGTCTGAAGGAGAAATACGAAGTGCACCACGGGGTGCGCATCGCGGACGGCGCCATCGTGGCGGCGGCGACCCTGTCGAACCGTTACATCACCGACCGCTTCCTGCCCGACAAGGCGATCGACCTGATGGACGAGGCGTCGGCCCGCTTGCGCATGCAGGTGGATTCCAAGCCCGAAGAGCTTGATGAGCTCGACCGCCGGATCATCCAGCTGAAGATTGAGGCTGAAGCGCTCAAGAAAGAGGGAGACGAGGCGTCCAAGAAGCGTCTGGAAAGCCTGAACAAGGAATTGTCCGAGCTCGAAGGCCGCTCCGCCGAGCTCACCGCGGCCTGGCGCGCTGAGAAGGACAAGCTCGCCTCCTCGACCGAACTCAAGGAGCGGCTGGATCGCCTGCGCGCCGAACTCGCCGATGCGGAACGCCGCGGCGATCTCGGCAAGGCGTCCGAGCTGAAATACGGCCAGATCCCTCAGATCGAAAAGCAGCTGAAAGAGGCTGAAGACGCCGCTGACGGCGCCGCGAATGACTCTTCCGCCCTCGTCAAAGAGGTCGTGGACGAAGAGCAGATCGCGGCTGTGGTCAGCCGCTGGACCGGCGTGCCGGTCGACAAGATGCTTGAAGGCGAGCGCGAGAAGCTTCTGGCCATGGAAGAGGGTCTGCGCAAGCGGGTCGTCGGCCAGGAAGAGGCGCTTGAAGCGGTCTCTGACGCCGTGCGCCGTTCGCGTGCGGGCCTTAAAGATCCCAGCCGTCCCATCGGCTCCTTCCTGTTCCTCGGCCCGACGGGCGTGGGCAAGACCGAGCTGACCAAGGCCTTGGCGGAGTTCCTGTTTGACGACGAAACCGCGGTCACCCGCATGGACATGTCCGAATACATGGAGAAGCACTCCGTCGCCCGCCTCATCGGCGCGCCTCCGGGCTATGTCGGCTATGAAGAGGGCGGGGCGCTGACCGAAAGCGTGCGGCGTCGGCCCTATCAGGTCGTGCTGTTCGACGAGGTCGAGAAAGCGCACCCGGACGTCTTCAACGTGCTCTTGCAGGTGCTCGATGATGGACGTCTGACCGATGGTCAGGGCCGCACGGTCGACTTCCGCAACACCATCCTGATCATGACCTCGAACCTCGGGTCCGAGTTCCTGCTGGCCGGTGATGTGGAGGCGGCGCGCGATCAGGTCATGGATGTGGTGCGGTCTTCGTTCCGGCCCGAATTCCTCAACCGGATCGACGAGATCATTCTGTTCCGTCGTCTCGAGGAGCAGCATATGGGCGCCATTGTCGACATCCAGCTCAAGCGGCTTGAGAAGCTCCTGGCGGATCGCCGGATGACGCTGGAGCTTGATGAGAGCGCGCGTCAGTGGCTCGCGACCAAGGGGTATGACCCCGCCTATGGCGCGCGTCCTCTGAAGCGCGTGATCCAGAAAGAGCTGCAGGACCCGCTGGCGCGCCTGATCCTGGAGGGTAGCCTGCAGGACGGTGAAACGCTGAAGGTCTCGACCGAAGGCGGCGCGCTGACGGTGAACGGCAAGGCCGTGAGCCGCAACGCTCAGCCGCCCAAGGCCGCAGTCATCCAATAAGTCTTCTGCCCGGAGGGCGGGGCTTGTGTGAAACGGGGCGGAGCCAGCGGCTCCGCCCCGTTTTGCGTGTGGACTAGCGCGACAGGACGGCCATGCCGCCCTCGGCATAGCGCGTGCCTTTGACCGCGTCTGGCGGCGTCGCCGCTTCCAGCGCCTGGATGTCGGCCGCGCTCAGATTGAACTCGAGCGCCCTGGCGTTCTCTTCCAGCCGCTCGATCTTGCGCGTGCCCGGAATGGGCAGGACGCCGTCTTTTGACAGGAGCCAGGCGAGCGCCAGCTGGGCTGGAGTGACGCCGCGGTCTGACGCCATCTGCGCGATGAGGTCCGCCAGCGCCACATTGGCGGCGAGATTGTCGCCCTGAAAGCGCGGGAAGTAGGCCATCTTGCGCAGATCACCGTCCTCAAGATCGTCCGGGCTGCGGAAGGCCCCGGCGAGAAGACCACGCCCCAGCGGGGAATAGGCCACAAAGGCCGCCCCGATCTCACGGCAGGTTTCAAGCGTGCCGTCCGATTCAGGGTCGCGGGTGGTCAGTGAGTATTCCGATTGCAGGGCGCTGACCGGAAAGACGGCATGCGCGCGTTTGAGCGTGCTGGCGCTGACTTCACTCAGGCCCGCCGCCCGGATCTTGCCGGCCTTGGCGAGATCGGCGAGGGCGCCCATGGAGTCCTCAATCGGGGTCACGCCATCCAGGCGGTGCAGATAGTACAGGTCGATCACCTCCACGCCGAGACGTTTGAGCGAAGCGTCGCAGGCCGCCTTGATGTAGTCCGGCGAGGTGTCGATGGAGCGGGCGGCAGGCTCGTTGTTGCGAATGATGCCGCATTTGGTGGCGAGGGTGACGGCGTCCCGGCGGGTTTTCAGAAACTGCCCGACGAGTTCTTCATTGCGCCCCTCGCCATACATGTCAGCGGTGTCAAACAGCGTCACGCCCAGCTCCACCGCGCGCGCCATGACTTTCAAGGATTGGGCGTCATCAGACGAGCCGTAGAATTCGCTCATTCCCATACAGCCCAGTCCGAGCCTTGCGACAGGTGTCGACAAGCCGGTGAGAGTCAGAGTTTTCATGGTAGACCTCAATAGAAGAAAAGCATGGTACGGTACCGTACCGTTTACAATGGGTCTTCAGGATGACCGCTTCAAGTCCGGAACCGGAAAAAACCGATCCGTCGTCGAGGGACGAGGTAACGGCGCGCCTTCTGGACGCGGCTGAATCGCTTTTTGTGGCGCAGGGCGTGAACGGCGTAAGCATGGAGGCGGTGGCCAAGGCCGCGCGCGCCTCAAAGCGCACGCTCTACGCCCGCTTTCCCTCCAAGGCGGATCTGGTCGGCGCTGTCGCGGCGCGTCTCTATGAAGGATTAAGGACGCGTCTGTCCGAGCTTCCTGATGATCTCGATCTGACAGCGTTTCTGGAAGGCTTCGCGTCCGGCGTGCTTGATGCGTTGTCTGAGGAGAAGATGAAGGGCTTTCTGCGTCTCGTCATCAGTGAGGCGGTGGTGCAGCCCGAGTTCGCCCGTGCGGTGCTGGAGGCGGGCAAGCTGCCCGCCACCCAGGTGCTGGTCACGCGTCTGGAAGCGGAAAAGGCACGCGGCGTTCTGAGCCCGGACATGGATTCTGCGCTCGCCGCCCGCCAGTTCATGGGGCTCGTGAAAGAGCCCGTCTTCTGGCCGGTCATGCTGGGCGCAGAGCCCTTGCCGCAGGCTGCCGTGATCGACAATGCAATCACGCTTTTTGTGAAGGCGTACGCGCGCTAGACCGCCCGCAATCTTACGTGAGGCTGGCCGTCGGACGTCCGGTCTGGCGACACGCCATCCCGGTCAAGCGTTACGCTGACGCGTTTTCTGAACGCCGAGAAGCTGTCGAACCGCACCACATCCACCGGCTCGTCAAAGTCGAAGCTGACCTGGTAGAGCGCGCCGTTTGCGAGGCGTTTGACCGACACGATTTCGCCGGTGAAGGACTGGCCGAGATAGGCGCCTGAACGCTGGTCGCCCACGCGATAGGGTTCGCTCGGGCGATTGCCGGCGCGGGCGTGGAGCGTGTTCCAGTCCCGAAAGCCGTATTGCTTCGCCAGAAGCTCAAGGGATTCAGAATGGGTGATGAAATCGCCGTCATCCACCAGCGCCGCGCGCAGGCGTTTGGCCTGAGCTTTCAGCTCAGCAATATCGGGCAGGATTTGGGTCGTCATGGTGTGCGCCTTTCATGAAGGCGGCCTGAATACCGGCGGGGCCCGCATTGCCGCCGCGCCGCCTGAAAGCTGCACGACTGACACAAGATCAAAGGGAAGACTTCACCAGGGATCGAAATCCTGCGGACGGCGAGCGCTTCCAGCTCAGGGCGCTGCAGATACGCCTGGCTGACCGCGGGGTCAAGCTGAAGCTCGTCCTTGGCGGAAAATGAGGACTGTCTGACTGACGCAAATGCGGTCATGCTGGTCGCAGCGGGACCCTGACCTTGAGGGACACTGGATGGCGCAGTTTGAATCCGAGAGCCGACAGGCGCTCTACTCCGATATACTGGCGCAGGATGACCGTACGCCCTTCGCCACGGTGTTTGACTGGGAAGCCCAGGGCATGGCGCATCCTGTCCTGGTGAAAGGAGAGGGGCCGGGCATCATCCTGATGCATGAGCTGCCCGGCTTCGTGCCGGAGTTCTGGAGGCTCGCGAACTGGATCGTGGCCGCCGGGTTCAGGGTCTACGCCCCCGCGCTTTATGACGCCGCCGGCACGCCGCATGAAGAGCTGGTGGAGATCCACGGCAAGGTGGGCGGCATGGCGCGCGCCTGCGTCAGCCGGGAAATCCGTCTCTTCGCCAAATCAGGCGGCTCACCCATTTCAGACTGGCTGCGCACCCTGGCGCGTGAGGTGCATGAAGAGTGCGGCGGGCCGGGTGTGGGCGCCGTCGGGCTTTGTCTCACGGGCAATTTCGCCTGGTCGGTGGCGGTGGAGCCGAGCGTCATTGCAGCGGTCGCGTGCGAGCCCGCCCTGCCGTTCAATGCGGCGGGTTCGATCCATCTTGATCCGGACGAGGCGGAGGCTCTGTCACAGCGCGAGAATCTGGAAATGATGGCCTTGCGTTTTGACGGGGACCCGTCATGCAAGGCGGCGCGGTTCGCCGCGCTTGAGGATTTGCTGGGCGACTGCCTCGAGACGCGGGTCCTGCCTGACGCGGCCAAGAACCCTCAGGGCAATCCCTTTCCCCATGCCGTTCTGACCAAGGATCTGATCGCCGAAGACGGCCAGCCCACGCTGGAAGCCGCGCGGGACGTTCTGGCCTTTCTCAGCTATCGCTTGAAACGCAGCGCCTGACGCTTACGCGTCGCCGGCATTGTCCGCGGTCAGGATGGCGCCGCCATCCTCGCGGACGTCCAGCGCCGGCGGAGCATTGTCGCGGATCTGGAGCAATTCATCGCGCGCGCGGGTGAAATCATCCAGCTCATCGGCTTCCAGTCGGCGACCGGTCGGAAGATCCAGGCTCATCGGATTGGTCGGATTGCCGTTCAGATGCACTTCGTAATGAAGGTGCGGGCCGGTGGAGCGACCGGTGGTGCCCACATAGGCGATGATCTGGCCTTGCTGGACCCGCGTGCCGGCGCGCACGCCGCTGGCGAAGCCCTGAAGGTGCGCATAGGCGGTCTGATAACCGTTGGCGTGGCGGATACGGACATAATTGCCGAAGGAGCCAAAGCGGTTGGCGCGCTCGACAATGCCTGCGCCGGCGGCCATCACCGGCGTGCCGCGCGGCGCGGCGAAATCGGTGCCGTTATGAGGCCGGTTGCGATTGAGGACCGGGTGGAAGCGCATGCCGAAGGACGAGGAGATGCGGGCGCCGTTGATCGGCATGCGCATCAGGAGGCGCTGGGCGCTTTCGCCTTCGCCGGTGTAATAGCCGACTTCGCCGTCATCCATTTCATAGCGGAAGTATTCCAGCGGATCGCCGCGACCGTCGAACACCACATAGAGGATGTCGCCCGTGCGCACGGTTTCGCCACGACTGTTCACGAAACGCTCGAACACCACATCGAACGGGTCGCCCGGCTGGACGGTGCGGAAGTCGACGGCGAAGCCCAGGATATTGGCCAGTTCGAAGACGACGCGGTCGGTCGCGCCCAGCTCGATGGCGGACAGATAGAGGCTGGAACTGACCTCGCCGCGCACGCGCACGACTTCGCGGCGCAGGCTGGCGGTGGCTTCACGGGCGTGGAACTGGCCCTGGCCGTCCCGTGACACGGTCAGCGTGCGTTCCTGATCGGGACGAAAGGAGAAGCCCGCAAGCCGCGTGGTGGAGACGGATCCTTCTTCGGTGTTGAAGGCATGCTGGATCTCATAGGGCGCAGGCGTTTCAAAATAGAGCGTCAGATCTTGCCCGGCGCGCAGAAGGCGCGCGGCGTAGAGCGGATCAAGCGCATTGATCGCGCGGGCGGCGTCAACGCGGTCCGCGCCGGCATCCGACAAAACGCTGGCGAAGGTCTGGCCGCGGCGCACGGTCACGTCCACGCTGTGCACGGCCGGGCGCTTGTTCGGATTGGTGAACAGGGCATGCTCGGTCAACACCGAAGACTGGGGCGCCGCGTCAAGCGCTTCGAGCGGGGAGACGGCGGCATCATCAGCATCTGCGGACTCCGCAGACATTTCGGTCGCGTCATCATCCGCCATCTCGGTCTGGGCTTGCGCCATCAGACGCGGATCGCTCTGGTCGCGACTGATCAGGAACCCGACCGTCAGCAACAGGGCGGCCCCGACTGCGATGAAGAAGACTAAAGAGCGTGAACGCCGGGCGTCGGCCAAGTGCACATCAAATCCGGACATGTACGCAGATTATCCCTCATTGCTCCCCACCAGCGGGGGAATGCTAGCGCGCCTGAAACGCATCTGGAAGTGCCGTTTACTGCAATCTTCGTTCCAGTCCGGCAGGGCGCCCGTCGTAAATCCGGGCTAAGGGTTACCCATATATTTCGATTTAGGGCGCATCGCTTAACAGGATGCAAAGATGCTGCGCGGTTTGATGTGGAGCCCGTATCAGGGAAGGGATTGTCCATGAAGGGTATTTTTGTGGCCATCGTGGTGATGGGCGCGCTGCTGGCGGCTTCGGTCTGGGTGTCCGTGTCTGTCTGGACCAGCATGGATGGCGGCGAGATCGCCTTTTCCATGAGCTGGCACGGTTGGCTGGCGCTCTTTCTGGGAGTCGTGTTCACGACGGCGCTGGGCATCGGCCTGATGATGCTGGTGTTTCATTCCAGCCGCAGCGGACATGACGATCTCGATGACGATGTGTGAGTTTCACGCAGGCCGTTAACCCTTTTCCAGTCGAGAATCGCATTAAGCATACTGATCATGAGCACAGAGACCGCCCCCACCGCCGCCGAACTCGCAGCCCTGCTGTCCTCCCGCGTCTGTCACGACATTGCGGGACCGACCAGCGCCATGGGCGCGGCCCTGTCCGTTCTGGACGATGAAAGCGCCCTGGACATGCGCGATGACGCCATCGCCCTGCTGCGGACCGGCGCCAAGCAGATCCGGGCCAAGCTGGAATATGCGCGCGTCTGTTTCGGCGCCGCCGGCTCACGGGGAGGCGAGGTCAGCCTGTCCGAGATCAAGTCCCTGGCCGAGCCGATGTTCGAGGATTCCCGTCCTGATCTGGTCTGGCCTTCGGATGGCGGCGCCATCAGCAAGACGGCGGCCCGTGTGCTCTTGAATCTGATCTGGATCGGCGTGGACAGCCTGCCGCGCGGCGGCGATGTCATCATTGAGGCCAGCGCCAGCTCCGATGGCGGTGCGCGCTTGCGGGTGGCGGCCAAGGGCATGCGTTTGCGTCTGGACGAAGCGTATCAGAAAGCCATTCGCGGCGAGCGTCCCGAGGATGGTTACGATGGCCGTTCCGTGCAGCCCTATTATGCCGGGCTGATTGCACGCGAAAGTGGTGGTCGGGCGGAAGCCCGGCTGGACGGAGACCGGGTCGAACTGGCCGCTCTCATTGGTCCGGAAGGCAGCCAGATCAAGGCTGCTGAATAATCCCTTACATCTTTTGACGGAATGCGCAGGTTCCCAACCTTGCGTTAACTCTGCCCGTGACAGTGTTGGTGACAAAGCCGCTTTGTAACACCGGGGCTGACCATGGATGAATTGATCGGCGAGTTCCTCGCAGAGACGTCGGAGAGCCTCGACGTCATTGACGTTGAGCTTGTAAAGTTTGAGGCGGATCCGACGGATCGTGCGACGCTGGATAATATTTTCCGGCTGCTTCACACCATCAAGGGGACGTGCGGATTCCTCGGCCTGGAACGGCTGGAAGCGATTGCTCACGCAGGTGAGACGCTTCTGGGCAAGTTCCGGGACGGCGACATGGTTGCGGACTCCAACGCCGTGACCGTGGTTCTCAAATCCCTGGATCGGATCAAGGAGATCACCAATGGTCTCGAGCAGACAGGCGTCGAGCCTGAAGGCGAGGACCGCGATCTGATCGATCGTCTGGAATCCCTGTCCATGGGCAAGGGCGATCCTGAAGCCGGCGCGCCTGCCGCTGCAGCGCCCGAACCTGAAATCATTCCCGAACCCGAGCCGGAGCCCGAACCCGAGCCCGAAATTGTCGCCGAAGCCGATGAAGGGCCCTCCGGTTATGATGCGGATCTCGGCCGCGAGCTTCGCCCCGGCGAGGTCTCCCTGGCGGATCTCGAGGCGGCCTTCCTCGCGACCCCGGGGCCAGAGTTCGAGGCCGAGGCCGAAACCGACGCCGGTCATGATCACGATCACGACCTCGAGGCCGATGACGACGCAGAGGAAGACCTGGTTCAGGCGGCTGCGCCTGTGAAATCAGAACCGTCAGCGCCAGCTCCGGCGGCTGCGAGCGCGGCGCCCAAGGCAGCCAAGGCGCCGGCCAATGATGATGGCGGTCAGCAGCAATCCCATCGCTCCCAGGCGACCATCCGCGTGAATGTGGATACGCTCGAAAACCTCATGACGACGGTTTCCGAGCTCGTTCTGGCCCGCAACCAGCTGCACCAGATCGTTCGCGATTCCGACGATTCCGCTCTGAAGACCCCGCTGCAGCGCCTGTCCTCGGTGACCGCCGAGCTGCAGGACGGCGTCATGAAGACCCGCATGCAGCCGGTCGGCGACGCCTGGCGCAAGCTGCCGCGAATCGTGCGCGACGTCAGCCAGGAGCTGGGCAAGAAGATCCGCCTCGTCCAGGAAGGCGAAGACACCGAGCTGGACCGGCAGGTGCTCGAGCTGATCCGTGATCCGCTCACCCACATGATCCGCAACTCCTGCGACCATGGCCTGGAGACGCCCGATGAGCGCGTCGCCGCCGGCAAGAGTGAAATGGGCACGGTGAAGCTGTCCGCCTATCACGAAGGCGGCGCCATCATCATGAAGATCATCGATGATGGTCGCGGGCTGAACGCCGAAAAGATTCGCGCCAAGGTGATCGAGAAGGGTCTCGCGACCGAGGCCGAACTCGAGAACATGAGCGAAGCGCAGATCCAGCGCTACATCTTCGCGCCGGGCTTCTCGACGGCGGCGGCGGTCACCAACCTGTCCGGCCGCGGCGTCGGCATGGACGTGGTGCGCACCAATATCGAACAGATTGGCGGGTCCATCGAACTGTTCTCCGAACAGGGCAAGGGCACCACCTTCACCATCAAGATCCCGCTGACCCTGGCGATCGTCTCCGCCCTCATCGTGAAATCGGGCGAGGAGCGCTTCGCGGCGCCGCAACTGTCGGTGCGAGAGCTGGTCCGGGTGGGCGCGGGCTCCTCGATCGCGGTCGAGACGCTGAATGGCGCGAACATGATCCGCCTGCGCGACCGTCTTCTGCCGGTCATTGCGCTGACCGAAGTGCTGAACACCGCGCCGCCGACCTCTGCAGACGAAATGACCGGTTATGTCATCGTGCTCGAGGCGGCCGGCCGCAAGATCGGCCTTGTGGTGGATGACGTGCTCGACACCGAGGAGATCGTGGTCAAGCCGCTCTCGGGTCCGCTGCGCAGCATCAATGTGTTCTCCGGCGCGACCATTCTGGGCGACGGCTCGGTGATCATGATCCTCGATCCCAACGGTCTGGCGCAGGAAACCTCCTCCGCCGAGGACGAAGAGAAGAGCGATGCGGCCGCCGAGGACGCGTCCGAGGCGCATGGCGCCAATGGCCGCCAGCGCCTGCTGCTGGTCCGCGCCGGCGGGGAGGAGCCCAAGGCGGTTCCGGTCAGCCTCATCACGCGTCTGGAAGACTTCGAAGCGAACACCATCGAACAGACCGACGGACGTTATGTGGTTCAGTATCGCGGACGCCTGCTGCCTCTGGCGCATGCGGGCGGCATGGATCACTTCCCCACCGAGGGGCGTCAGCCGGTTCTGGTCTTCGCCGAGGATGGCCGCTCCGCGGGCGTCGCGGTGGACGAGATCCTCGACGTGGTGGAAGAGCGCCTCGATCTGGAAATGGGATCGGATCGCCCGGGCGTGATCGGTTCGGCCATCATCAAGGGCAAGGCGACCGAAGTGCTCGATATCGCCTGGCACATGCAACGCGCCTGGAATGGCGCGCCGCAGCGCAAGGGCAAGTCCGGCACGGGCCGCAATGCGGTGCTGCTGGTTGAGGCCGACGCCTTCTCCCGGCGCATGCTGGCTCCGCTGCTGGCGGCGGCGGGCTATGACGTCACCGTGGCGGGCGGGCTTCACGAAGCGCGTGACGCGGCGACCATGGGCGCGGAATACGACGTGCTGGTCGGGGATCCGGCTGCACTCGCGCGTCTTCAGGAAGAAGGTGTTTACACCAATGTGCCTAGACTGGGCGTCGGTGAGCACGATTACACCCAGTCGACCGAGGGCTTTGTCGCCATCATGCCGGCCGGGGATCGTGGCGGCCTGATCGCGGCGCTGGACCAAGCCGCGCGCAGCGCGGCCTAGAGGAGAGCAGGCATGTCTGTTGAAGATAGCTTCGAATACGTCACGGTTCGCATTGGCGACCAGCTGTTCGGCGTCGAAGTTAAACAGATCCGGGAAGTCTTCTCGCCGCAGGACGTGACGTCTGTCCCGCGTGCGCCGGGAGAAATCGCGGGCCTGTTGAACCTGCGCGGCCGCATCGTGACGGCGGTTGATGCACGCCACCGTCTGGGGCTGCCGCCCCGCGACCCGGACGCCGCTGTCATGGCCCTGGGACTAGAAGAAGGTACGGAGCTGTTCGGGGTCCTGGTCGACCAGGTGGGCGAAGTCATGCGCCTGAAATCCGATACGCTTGAACCCACCCCGGCCCATCTGGATCCGAAATGGCGCGCTCTGCTCAAGGGCGTTCACCGTCTGGAAAAGGATTTGTTGGCGGTTTTGGACATCCGAGCCCTGATCGCCTGGCAAGGCGGACTTGCGGCTTAATCTTGGAGCATGGCTATGAAGACCTGCCTTGTTGTGGATGACAGCCGGGTTATCCGGAAAGTCGCCCGTAAAATCGTTGAAGATCTGGGCTTTGCCTGTGAAGAGGCCGCCGACGGCCAGCAGGCGCTGGATTACTGCAAGAAGAACATGCCCGAGGCGGTGCTTCTGGACTGGAACATGCCGGACATGAACGGCCTGGATTTCCTGATCAAGCTGCGCGAAGAGCCCGACGGGAAGAAGCCTGTCGTCGTGTTCTGCACGACCGAGAATGACATGGCCCATATCACCCAGGCGCTGCGCGCGGGTGCGGATGAGTATGTCATGAAGCCGTTTGACGGTGACATCATCGAGAGCAAATTCGCCGAAACCGGCCTGGTCTAGATCGGAAGAACCAAGTGAGCGTATCTGCTTCCCCTGCGGGCCGATCCGGGCTGCCCAGCGTCTTGATCATCGACGACAGCGCCGTGGTGCGCGGTCTGGTGTCGCGCTGGATCGAGGCGGATTCCCGCCTGCAGGTTGCAGCGACCTGTTCAGATGGCGAAGTCGGCGTGCGCAAGGCGGCCGAACTGCAGCCTGACATCGTGGTGCTCGACATTGAGATGCCGCGCATGGACGGGCTGACGGCCCTGCCGCAAATCCTCAAGGCCTGCCCCAAGGCCAAGGTGGTGATGGCGTCCACTTTGACCCTGAAGGGCGGCGAGATCACCATGCGCGCCCTGTCGCTGGGCGCGGCCGACTATGCGCCCAAGCCCGAGGCGGGCCGCGTGGCGGGAGCGGAAGCCTATCGCAAGGAATTGCTCGACAAGCTGGTGGCGCTGAGCCCGCGCCCGGCCGGGATGGCGCCGCGTCCAATCTCGGTCAAACCCGCAACGCCGCGCCCCGTGGCGCCGGCGCGCCGGCCCAGCCTGATCGCGATCGGCTCGTCCACGGGCGGACCGCAGGCCTTGCGCGACGTCATCGGCGCGCTGCCGCGCGACACCAATGTGCCCATCGTCATCACCCAGCACATGCCCAAGCTGTTCACCGCCATTCTGGCCGAGCACCTGAGCAAGCTGGGCATGCCGGCTGCGGAAGCCAAGGAAGGCGAACCGCTGCGTCCGGGCCGCATCTATCTGGCGCCGGGTGATTTCCACATGACCCTGCGTTCGAACAACGGGGTGATCACGACCCATCTGGATCAGTCCCCGCCTGTGAATTTCTGCCGTCCGGCCGTGGATCCGCTGTTCAACAGCTGCGCCAAGGTCGCCGGCAATGGCGTGCTCGCCGTCGTGTTGACCGGCATGGGTCATGACGGCCGCGACGGCGCCCGCACTGTTCGTGAGGCCGGCGGCCAGGTCATCGCCCAGGATCAGGCGTCCAGCGTGGTCTGGGGCATGCCGGGCGCGGTTGCCGAAGCCGGACTCGCAGACCAAATCTTGAGCCTAAAAGACATTGGGCCGGAACTGACCCGGCGCCTGAAAGGACCGCTATGAGCGCTCTTCCTTCAAACAAGTTCGACTTTCTCTGTCAGGATGTTCGCAAGCGTTCAGGCCTGGTGCTCGGCCAGGAGAAGGCGTACCTGATCGACAGTCGGCTGGGCCCGCTCGCCCGCAAGGAAGGGTTCGCCTCCGTTGAGGCCCTGATCGACGCCATGATGCGCGGCGACCAGCGCATCTGCGTGGCCGCCAGCGAGGCGCTCGCCACGCATGAAACCTTCTTCTTCCGCGACAAGACGCCGTTTGACCTGTTCGAGAACGTGATTGCGCCGGCGCTCAAGACGGCGCGCATGGGACGCCAGCTGAAAATCTGGTGTGCGGCGGCCTCGTCCGGACAGGAGCCCTATTCCCTGGGCATGTTGCTGGATGAGATCCCCGGCCTGAGCGCGGATATTCTGGCCACGGACATGAGCGCGCCTGTGCTGGAGAAAGCCAAGGCGGGCATCTACACCCAGTTCGAGGTGCAGCGCGGCCTGCCGATCCAGCGCCTGGTGAAGCATTTCGATCAGGTCGGCGATTCCTGGCGGATCAAACCCCAGCTGCGTCAGAAAGTGCGCTTCGAACAGGCCAACCTGCTCGATGACTTTGCGCGCTTCGGCAAGATGGACGTTATCTTCTGCCGCAATGTGCTGATCTATTTCGACATCCAGACCAAGGCCAAGGTGCTCGACCGTCTGGCGGCGCAACTGGCCGATGACGGCTTCCTGCTTCTGGGCGCGGCGGAAACGGTGGTCGGTCTGACCGACAGCCTGCGTCCGATCAGCGGGCATCGGGGTCTGTACGCCAAACCCGCCATGGCGGCGAAACTGGCCTCGGCGGCCTGATCCTCGCTACCAGCGCGCGTGCAGGCCGACGCCGAGGAAGTGTTCGTCTTCCTCCCAGTCCTCGCGTCCAAGATGAAACTCACGCTTTTCCCGCACATAGCCGAAGCTGGCGTGGGCGCGGTCGGAGAGCTTGACGGCGACGCCCACATGGGTGTCGCCGATCACGGTTTCGGACGAGAAGGGGGCGACCGTGAACTCGCGCAGACTGCCCGGCGAAACGGCATAGCTCTCGCGGCCCGCGCCACCCACAATCCACCATTGCGGATCTGAGACGCCGGTCTCCGGATTGACGCGCACCTGCACGCCAAGCGCCGAGGCGGACCAGCCATCGCCGGATTCCGATTGCGCGCGCGGCGAGATGGCGAAGCCTTCCATGGCGATGTGAGGAGAGGCGATCCGCTCGTCCGGCCTGGAGTTATCGAGATCAACCGTGTGGGACATGACTGCGTTGGCCACACGTCGCGAGGCTTCGGAGATTCTCAGGTCGCGATAGAATTCCGGATTGCGCAATTGAGCGGGATTGACCCGGGGTGTGGGCAGGGCGTGACCGGTGAGCGACGGATCAAGGTCATGGACTGGCGCGTCAGAGGCGGCGCCCGGTACGAAGGCTGCAAACAGGCCGCCGCTCGCAATCATCGCGGCCAGCCCCAGCTCCAGTATGCGTCGTCCCCTCATATCCCCCCCAGGATCCGTCACGTCTGAAGGGGATTAATACTGTGTAAAGGATTGGGATCAAGCCAAAACTCTCCTCTCAGGCGTGGTTGCGCCTGACGAGGGTTGAGAGCCGGGGCGGTCCTGTTACTGGGCGCGTCGACGCATCTGGCCGGCGATCTCGTCCATCTGGGCCTGCTCGGCGGCCTTAAGCGCATCCTGGATGCGGGTCAGGCGACGCTCTTCAAGCAGCTCGTATTTCTTGAGATCGGCAAACGCCGTTTCCAGACGGCCGCGCAGCTCGTCGGCCTGCGCATCCACCTCGCCCAGAGACGTGCGCAGCTTGTCCTTGCGCTGGATCACCGAGCGGGCATAGCTGCCATAGGCGAGGTAGCCGTCACGGTTTTCCTCTGCGATCGCCTGCTCTTCAGGAACGCTTTCCTCGAGCCGGTCGATCTGATCGTTGATCGAGGCGCGGGCGCGCTCGATCTCGGCCATCTGCTTTTGCAGTTCCTCAACCTTGAACCGGGCCAGCCGGATCAGCGGTGCGTGTGAACGTGTCGCCATGTCTTATCCCTATCCATCACCCAAAATCCCGGCCAGGTGTGCGAAACTCTCTCCAATGGATGAGGTCTCGTCTTTTCCCTGTCCCAGGAATGCTTCAAGCGGTTCATTGGCCGCGATCGCCCGGTCCACCTCCGGGTTCGACCCGCTGGAATAGGCTCCCAGTCGGATCAGCTCCTCCATGTCCGCATAGGCGGCGAGGAGTTTTCGAGCTTCACGCGCGAGCGGCGCCTCTTCGGGCGCATAGACTTCGGGCGCGGAGCGAGAAATCGATTTGAGAACGTCGATCGCGGGGAACCGCCCGCGCTCGGCGATCGAACGGCTCATCACGATATGGCCGTCCAGAATACCGCGGACGGCGTCCGCAATGGGTTCGTTATGGTCATCACCGTCCACCAGCACGGTGAACAGGCCCGTGATGGTGCCCGTGCCCTGCGGTCCGGGGCCGGCGCGCTCGAGCAAGCCGGGCAGTTCAGCAAAGACCGAAGGCGTATAGCCGCGCGTGGTCGGCGGCTCGCCCGCGGCGAGGCCGATTTCGCGCTGGGCGAGGGCGAAGCGAGTGATGGAATCCATCAGGCACAGGACATTCAGGCCCTGATCGCGGAAGTATTCCGCCGTCGCCATCGTGGTGTAACAGGCCCGGCGCCGCGCCAGGGCGGGAGCGTCCGAGGTTTCGGTGATCACGACAGAGCGGGCGCGACCTTCAGGGCCCAGCACGTCCTCGACGAATTCGCGGGCTTCGCGGCCCCGTTCGCCGATCAGGCCAATGACGATGACATCCGCTTCAGAGCCGCGCGCCAGCATGGACAGCAGTACCGACTTGCCCACGCCCGAGCCGGCGAAGACACCCAGGCGCTGGCCCAGCCGCATCGGGGTGAAGACATTCATGGCGCGCACGCCCAGATCGAGGCGTTCGCCCAGACGCTGGCGGCTATGGGCGCCCGGCGGGCGGCCTTTGAGGGCGTACTCCACATCGCCCTCGGGCAGGAAGCCCAGAGAATCCTGTGGGCGGCAGAAGCTGTCCATCACCCGACCCAGCCAGGCCTTGTGCGGACGGATGGCGTCGCCGCGCGGATCGAGCGTGGCGATCGCGCCGGGGCGGACGCCGGTCAGATCGTCATAGGCCATCATCAGGGCGGTCTCGCCCCGAAAGCCGACGACTTCGAAACTGGCTTTGACAGGACCGTCAAGATGAGCGCGCGCGCCGAGGGTCAGCGCCATCGCCGGCCCCTCCGCCTCGACCAACAGGCCGTTGACCGCTGATACGCGGCCTTTGAACGTTCGGGTCTCCAGATTGGAGATCCGGTCGATCAGGCTATCCACCGCTCTTCTCGCGTTGTTGCACAGGGCTTTTCCCCGCTTGGAACCCTTGTTTAACCCAAACGCGGTTTCAGCCGCGTAAACGTCGCTGCACGAACTTGCTTTGTGACGCGCGCAATAAACTTCCGTAAGCCGGTTTTCTTTTGAGTGCGAATGGCTATGTTCCCCTTCGGCTCGACGGGCTGCAGCCGCCTGACAGCGTGCTCACGCGCCCGTATCCGAGCCTTTGCGCCAGCAAGGGGTGGTCTTCGAACGAAGGTCCAGGGCGCGTCGAGGGACTGAAATCCGGTGCCTCACCTAGTTTCACATCGCTGGCGCAAGCGCCGCCGCCGAGTATTCGACGACGAGGGAGCCTTATGTCGCTCAACGCCAAGACTGTGCGCATCGCAGGATCGCGCCCGAAGAAAAAAGCCATTTCGCGTCAAAACAAAGATAATCTCTACGGCCAGATAGAAGAGAGCAAGTTCAACCGCTATGTCGTTCACGACCTGCCGCGGTATCGCAAATATCTCGATGAGGGCGGGGCGGAGGTTTATTCCGCCGAGGAGCTGGATGAGCTGGAAGCGGCGGGGGTTTCAAACCGTTTGCCGCCGCGGGCGACGGGCTATTACCTTGATCTCGCCAAGCGCTCGACGGCGGTGAAGAACCTGATCAAGGCGCGTCCTGAAGAGATGGAAGACCTCTCGGGCGAGGCCGATCCGTCCAACCAGCTCAAATACAGCCCCATTCCGGGCCTCTTGCACAAATACGAGCTGTGCCTCGTCTATGTGGTGCGCACCTGTTCGAGCTGGTGCCGGTATTGCTACCGGTCGGACTTCCTGACCGGCAAGACGGGCAAGGACACCGCCTCGATCCACGAGGTGAAGGACTATATCGAGACCCATAACGCCAAGGTCGAACGCGGCGAGATCACCCACAAGCCCAAGGTGCGCGAGGTCCTGTTGTCGGGCGGCGACCCGATGGTGCTGTCGAACCGCAATCTGTTTGACTATCTCAATGGCCTTGCGGAAGCGGGCGTCGAGGTGATCCGCATCGGCACCAAGGAGATGGCGTTCTATCCCGAGCGCTTTGACGACAATTTCTTCCGCATGCTCGATCTCTTCCATGAGGTGCATCCCCAGGTGCTGGTGGCCTTCATGGTCCACTTCACCCACCCCGATGAGTTCCTGCGTCTGGATGTGAACGGCGATTATGTGCGTGATGAGCGCGGTCGCCCGCTGCGCAACCCGCTCGTGGAACAGGCGGCGACCCGACTGCGGGCGCGTCCCTTTGTGACGCTGGAGAACCAGACGCCCATCATTGACGGCGTGAATGACGATGCGGACGCCCTGCGCCTGATGCAGCAGGAGCTCAAGCGCATGGGTGTGAACAATCACTATTTCTTCCAGTGTCGCGAGATCGAGGGCTTCCGCGCCTTCGCCGTGCCGGTCGAGAAAGCCTGGAAGCTGCACGCCGAAAGCCAGCATGGGTTGTCAGGGATCGAGCGCTCGCGCTTCGCCCTGTCCACCGAGGCGGGCAAGATGGAGATGGTCTCGGTCATCGACGGGGATGAGCGTTTGCGTTCGCTGGGCGGCGAGCTGGGTGAGGCGCTGGCGGACGGTCTGGTCGTTTTCCGCCTGCACCGCACGCCGCATTCGGACCGGCAGAGCGACATCGTGATCGCGCGCCGCAATCCCGAGGCTTTGTGGATCAGCGGCTATGAGGATCGCATCCTCTATGATGGCCGGGTGCAGAGCCAGGACGACAAATGGGCGCCGGTTCTGGCGGCGTTGGCGCCGGCGCTGATGCAGGCCGCGGAATAGCTCTGTGGCGTTGAAAACGAGGCCCTGAAAACCGCTGAGATTTTCGGAGTTTTCCACGGATTTGAGAAGCCCTCGCCGGTCTGTCGGCGGGGGCTTTTTTACGATTCGTGAATTTTTTCCAGCACAATCAAGTTCATGATTAATATGGCCTTTAATCTGTGATTCGAGCTGCAGGACTCGATTCTGCCACGGGAGTCAAACAGTCGTTAACTTCCCATAAGGGTTTCTCGCCTCTGATAGCGAATAAGGTTAACGGTTGTGACGTCGCGCGGAGGTGGTGATTCGTGCGTCGGCCATGGGAGGGAACCGATGCGGGTTCTGCTGATCGAAGATGATCGCGCGACAGCGCAGGGTATCGAGCTGATGTTGAAGTCAGAGGGCTTCAACACGTATGTGACGGACCTGGGCGAAGAGGGTGTCGATCTCGGCAAACTCTATGACTATGACATCATTCTGCTGGATCTGAACCTTCCGGACATGCCCGGTTTTGACGTGCTCAAAACCCTGCGCGTGGCCAAGGTCGATACGCCGATCCTGATCCTCTCGGGCAATGCCGACATCGACAACAAGGTGCGCGGCCTCGGTTCGGGCGCTGACGACTACATGACCAAGCCCTTCCACAAGGAAGAGCTGATCGCCCGCATTCATGCGGTGGTGCGTCGCTCCAAAGGCCACTCCCAGTCGATCATCAAGACCGGCGACATCGCTGTGAACCTCGACGCCAAGACCGTCGAAGTGAATGGCCAGCGCGTGCATCTGACCGGCAAGGAATACCAGATGCTGGAGCTGCTTTCCCTGCGCAAGGGCACGACCCTGACCAAGGAAATGTTCCTCAACCATCTTTACGGCGGCATGGACGAGCCGGAGCTTAAGATCATCGACGTCTTCATCTGCAAGCTGCGCAAGAAGCTCGCTTCGGCCACCTCCGGCGATCACCACATTGAAACCGTCTGGGGCCGCGGCTATGTGCTGCGTGACCCGTCTGACGAGATCAGCGCCGCCAGCGCCTGATCCTCTCAGGCATCCTGAGATAAAACCCCTCGGAGCCCGGCTCCGAGGGGTTTTTTCATGGCGTCTGTTTTGAGTGCGGCGCAGCAGGTATTCTGACGTCGGACTTGCATGCAGAAGTGCAGATAAAAGCATAATTGCATTACGTTTGAGAAGTGCAGGCTTCGCTTGCGCAGCAAAATTCCCGAGTGGAGTCGCCAAAATTCTGGTGCGCTGCACAATTGGTTATATCCATATCTGTTCAAGTCTTTACTTGCTTGTGCTGCACAAGCTTCTCTAACCTGTCCGGACACGCCTGTACCAAACAGCGGCGACAAAGCTGCGAGGCGTCGGGGGAGGAAAGAATGAAGAAATCCATCAAGTCCGTTGCGCTTGGCGCAACAGCGCTCGCGGCTGGTCTGACGGGACTGGCGCATGCTCAGCAGCCTGATGTCATCACCGTGACCGCCCAGAAGCGGGAGCAGACGCTTCAGGAAGTGCCGATCGCGGTGTCCGTGGTCCAGGCTGAAACCATCCAGAACGCGCAGATCATCGATGCGCTTGATCTGCAGTCCGTCGTGCCGGCCCTGCGCGTCAGTCAGCTGGAGCGCAGCTCCAACACGACCTTCATCATTCGCGGCCAGGGCAATGGCGCGAACAATCCCGGCATCGAGCCGTCGGTCGCCGTCTATATCGATGGCGTGTTCCGGCCTCGGGCGGGCTCGGTCCTGTCTGACCTGATGGGGATCGAGCGGGTGGAGGTGCTGCGCGGTCCGCAATCGACCCTGTTCGGCAAGAACGCCACGGCGGGCGTGGTGAGCATCATCACCGAGAGCCCGTCTTTCGAGTGGGGCGGAACGGGCGAGGTCACGTTCGGCAATTTCGGCGCGACGATCCTCAAGGGCTCGGTCACCGGACCGCTCAACGAGAATGTCGCCTTCTCCCTGTCCGGCAGCATGAACCAGCGTGACGGATATTACGAGAACAGCGGGCCGGGCGGCGATTTCAATGATCGGGACCGCTACGCCATTCGCGGCCAGCTGCTGATGCTGCCGACCGACAATCTCGAACTGCGCCTGATCGCGGACTATGACGAGATCGACGAACAATGCTGCGGCACGGATCGCGTCACCGACGGCGCCGCCGGCCCCGCCATTCGGGGCCTGCTGGGCGGACAGACCTCGCAGGGCGATTTCGCCTACCGGATCGCCACCGATCTGCCCAACCGGAACCAGATCGAGAATTCGGGGATTTCGCTGCAGGCGGACTGGGAGCTGAACGACAATCTGACCCTCAGCTCGATCACCGCATTCCGTCAGTACGACGATTTCGTCGACTATGAGGGCGACTTCACCGATCTGGATATCCTGGGAGAGAATATCCGGGGGCTGGACGTGAGCACCTTCACCCAGGAATTCCGCCTGACCGGCGACTGGAACAACCGGGCCTTCTTCCTGCTGGGCGCGTTCTATTCGGACGAAGACATGACCGTGGAGGACGCCCGTATCTATGGCGCAGATTCCCGCGCCTATGTGGACATCCTGACCGGCGGCGCCCTGGCGATGTTCGAGGCGCCGCTCGGCTTCGCGCCCGGCACCTTCTATGCCGAAGGCGGCGGGACGCGCTTCACGGCGGAACAGACCGACGAGCAGTTCCAGATCTTCGGCCAGATGGACTTCAATCTGACCGATCGCCTGGTCCTGACAGCGGGCCTGGCTTACTTCGAGACCAACAAGAGCGTTGATTTCACCAATGTGATCCGCACCAACCCGTTCTCGGACCTGAACTTTGTCCAGCTGGGTCTGGGCAGCTTCCTGCAGAGCGCCGGCGTTAATCCCAATGACCCGACGCAGGTGGGCGCCTTTGCGGCCTCCCAACCGGCGATCTTCAACGCCTTCGTCAACGCCTCGACCACGTTCAACTCGGTGGCCCTGGGCAATGGCGGCGTGCTGGTGAACGGCGTCGTGGTGGACCCGGCGACGGGTCTGCCCCTGGCCAACCCGCTTCTGGACTTCTTCCAGCTGGGACTCCAGCCGCTGGGCGCGTTGACCCCGTTCCCGAACTCGGTGGAAGACGGCCAGACCAATGATTCAGACTGGCCCTACACCCTGCGTCTGGCCTACGACGCGACGGACCGGACCAATGTCTACGTTTCCTATGCGCGCGGCTTCAAGGCGTCCTCCTGGAACCTGACGCCGGACACCCGTCCGAATACGGCGGATGTCGCCGCCCTGAGGGCGGCCGGCGAACTGGCGGCGGACAACGCTCTGGGCCTGCCCACGGTGGTGAACACCGCGGAAGCGCTCGGGGTCGCCGGCAATCAGCGCTTTGCCCGTCCGGAAATCACGACCACGCTCGAGATCGGCTTCAAGACCCGCTTCTCCTGGGGCTCGCTGGATGTGGCGCTGTTTGACCAGACCATCGAGGACTTCCAGTCCTCCATCTTCCAGGGCGCGGGCTTTGCGGTGGTGAACGCCGGCGAACAGACCAGCCAGGGCCTGGAGTTTGACAGCACGATCAACCCGCCGGCCATTCCGGGCCTGACCTTCACCCTGTCAGGCATCTGGATGAACGCCGAGTATGACAGCTATCCGGGGGCGCCCGTCGTCACGGGCAGTCCGGAAGACCTGGCGGACGGCGTCGCCAATGGCGTGGGCGATCTCAGCGGCGAGGACGTTGCGGGCATTCCCGAATTCGCCGGCTCCTTCGGTGTTCAGTACACTCGCGACTTCAATGGCGGCGAGGCCTTCTTCCGGGCCGACTACCAGTACGAATCCGAGGTCAAGCTGCTCAACAACCTGCCGGATGACATCACCCGGTCGGTGAACACCATCAACGCCTCCTTCGGGGTGAACCTCGATAACGGTCTCGAAGCCCTGCTCTGGGCGCGGAACCTGAACGAGGACGAGTATTACACTTCGGGGTTCCCGACGACGCTGCAAGCGGGCTCCTTCTCCGCTTATCCAAACCAGCCTCGCACCTACGGGATCACGCTGCGCAAGCAGTTCTAGGATCCTCAAAGGAACCCGTACTCTGCCCCGCCGGGAAACCGGCGGGGGTTTTTCTGTCCTGAGGCGCGTCCAGGCGATGCGGACGCTCAGGTCTGACATCTTCCGGATGTCAGCACGCTGGCAAGTCGGCGAGTCCTGACGCATTTTGGTCGACGGACCGAGTGACAGGAATCAGGACGGACCATGATCGAAGAGACCGAGACCATCGACGAGAAGCCGCAAGGCTCGCGGTTTCGACCGCTCATCCTCTGGGCGCTGTTTCTGGGCCTGTGCGCCATTCTGGTCGCCGGTGTGGCGGGCTGGCTGGATCCGGTTGAACGTCTTCTGAGTTCCGAACGACTGAGCTTCTCGACCGGGGATTTCACTATCACCGCCTATATGGTGGCGCGGGTGATCGTGGTGCTCGCGCTGGTCTACTGGATGGCTGCGGTCATCGCCGGGGTCCTCGACACGCGCATCCGCAGCTCCAAGGCGTTCAAGTCCGGCACGCGCTCGCTGATCGCCCAGATCGTCCGCATCGCCATCTACATCATCGCCGGTCTGATCACGCTGGACGTGGTGGGGCTCGACCTGACCGCCCTGACGGTCTTTGGCGGCGCCTTGGGCATTGGCCTGGGGTTCGGGCTTCAGAAGATCGCCTCGAACTTCATTTCCGGTCTGATCCTGATGGCCGAACGCTCTGTGGAGGAAGATGATCTTGTCGAGCTGGCCGACGGCACGACCGGGTTCGTGCGACGCACCAGCGCCCGCTATGTCCTGCTGGAGACCTTTGACGGCAAGGAAATCCTGATCCCCAACGAGGAGCTGATCACCGGCCGGGTGATCAACTGGACGCTCAACAACACGCGCGGCCGGGTGGAGATCAAGGTGGGGGTCGCCTATGGCTCGGACCTGCACCTCGCCCAGTCCCTGATGCTGGAGGCGGCGAGCGCGCACCCGCTGTGCATCGAGGATCCGGCGCCGCTCTGCGTGATGCGAACCTTTGGCGACAGCTCCATCGACTTCACGCTCTGGTTCTGGGTCAGCGACGTCACCAAGGGCCGCATGGTGCCGCAAAGCGAGGTCATGTTCGCCATTGTCGACCGCTTCGAGGCGAACGGGGTCAGGATTCCGTTCCCGCAACGGGACCTGCACATCATCCCGGGACAGACCAGTTCCGGTGCGGATGGAGCTGACGCATGACGCCCACACCCATTTACGCGTTTGATGTCATGGCGGGCGGAGCAACGCGCCCGGTCGAGGATCTTGGCGCGCCCGCGGGCCGGGAGGTCGTGTATCGCTGGGTTCACCTGGATCGCAGCGCGGAGGGCGTAACCGCCTGGATCGAGGCGCAGGCCGATGCGGTCGTCGCCAGCGCCCTGGGCCGGGAAGACACGCGTCCGCGTGTGGCCGAACATGCCGACGGGCTGATCCTGATCATGCGAGGGGTGAACCTCAATCCGAACTCGGACCCCGAGGACATGGTCTCCATCCGGCTCTGGGTCAGTGACCGGCTCGTGATTTCAACCCGGATGCGGCGTCTGATGGCGGTCGCCGAGATTGCGGACGGTTTCAGGGCCGGGCAGGGACCCGCCACCGCCTCGGACTTCATCTGCGCCCTGGCTCAGGGGCTGACCGCGCGCATGGAGCCGGTGCTCGACGAGCTGGTGGACGAGATCGATGATCTGGAGGAGCGGAGCGTGGACCAGGCGTCCGGTCTGCGCGGACAGTTGGCCGAGGTGCGACGCACGACGATTGCGCTGCGGCGTTATCTGGCTCCGCAGCGTGATGTGCTGGCGCGCTTGTCGGTGGAGGATATCGGCCCGCTGCGTGTGCCCGGTGTCCGCGTCAGTCTGCGCGAGACGGCCGATCAGCTGACCCGGCTTGTGGAGGAGCTGGACATGGTTCGCGACCGCAGCTCGATCCTCAACGATCAGATGGTGGATGCGCGGGCCGAGGAGATGAACTCGGCCATGTTGCTGCTCTCGGTGGTGGCCGCGGTGTTCCTGCCGCTGGGCTTCCTGACGGGGCTTCTGGGCATCAATGTGGGCGGACTGCCAGGCGCCAACTGGCCCTATGCCTTCGCCCTCGTATGCGCCCTGTGTCTCGGTGTGGCGGGCGGTCTGATCTGGTGGTTCCGGAAAAAGGGCTGGCTCTAGAGCCAGCCCTTCAGGATCTTATTCCGCCGGGACAAGCCGCAGCACCGAGCCTTCAAAGTCATCGGTCAGGGTGTAGATGGCGCCGTCCGGGCCCGTGCGCACATCGCGGAAGCGCTGACCCAGATCCTCGAGCAGCGGTTCGACGCTGATCACCCGGTCGCCATCAACTTCCAGACGCTCGATCTTGCTGCCGGCCAGGGCGGAGACGAACAGGTCGCCCTGCCAGTGAGGGAAGCGGTCGCCGGTGTAGAACATCATGCCGGACGGGGCGATGGAGGGATTCCAGTACCAGATCGGCTGGGCGAGGCCCTCGCGTTCACGGTCCTCGGTAATGATCGTGCCGTCGTAATTGATGCCGTAGGTGATTTCGGGCCAGCCGTAATTGGTTCCGGCTTCAAGGATGTTGATCTCGTCCCCGCCGCGCGCGCCATGCTCCAGCTCCCAGACCGAGCCGGTAATGGGGTTGCGGGCGATGCCCTGGGAATTGCGGTGGCCATAGGTGTAGACGCCCGGCGCGCCGTTCTCGATCACCGGATTGTCAGCCGGGATCGATCCGTCGAGATTGAGGCGCACGACCGCGCCCAGATGGTTCTCGGGGTTCTGGGATTCCTGCTGGTAATTGCCGCCTTCGCCCAGGGTCAGGAACAGCGTCCCGTCCGGGTTGAACAGGATGCGTCCGCCAAAGTGGAACCCGCCCGCCTTCTCGAAATTGACGTGGAAGATGTCTTCAACATTGTCGAGCGTGGTGAGGTCTTCACTGAGGGTCGCGCGGGCGAGGGCGGTGTTGTTCGCCTGCGCCGTGCCTTCGGCATAGCTGAAATAGATCATGCGGCTGTCGGTGAAATCGGGCGCCAGCGCGACGTCCAGCAGACCGCCCTGACGTTCCACCAGCAGGTCATCCGGCAAGCCCGAAACCGGGGCTTCGCGAAGCCCGTTCGCATCGATGACGCGCAGTCGGCCCTCGCGCTCGGTGACCAGCATCTCGCCAGACGGCAGGAAGGCGATGGACCAGGGGTATTCCAGCCCGCCCGCGACGGTTTCGACGATGAAATCGGCCTGTTCGGTCTCAATGACGTCCTGGGCGAAGGCGGCGGAGGACAGAGCCATGAGGCTCAGGCCGGCGATGGCGGTGGAACGGATCATAGTGGTCTCCCCGTAAATGGTTTGCCGGGAAGATAGGCGATCAGGCGCTGAATGGAACCGTTAAAGGCTAGGCCGTCAGTCGTTGCGGCGCCTTGAGGAAGGCTTCGCCCATATGGTGGACGCGCCGGACCAGGACCGGTTCGGCGGCGGCGGTTTGGGCCCAGCGGCGGCGCAGCTTCAGGGGCGCATTCGCCAGCGGGCCAGGCAGGAGACGGGCGGCCGCCTCCGCGCCATCCCAGGCGAGAAGACTGGCCATGGCCGCGCTCGGCTTCATGGCGCGTCCGCCTGAGAGCGCCACCTCGTAATCGGTGTAGGCGGCCTTGTAGGCGTAATCGCCGCCGCCCAGGTCGATGCGGTTGATGCGCATGTTGGGCGCGGCCTCGATGATGCCCTGAAGCAGCAAATGGCCGGGCGACACGGCGCGGAAGGCCGGATCATAGGCGGGCATCCAGGAATGATACACATCGCCTGCGACAATCCCCATTTCCACCGCCGCCAGACGCTCGCCCAGATACAGGGAGGCGACGAGGCCGCGGAACGGACCGAAGCTGCGCGCGGCGCAATTGCGGATGACGGAGTCCACCCAAGCGACGCCAAACAGATCCAGCAGGCCCGTATCGCGATATTGCTGGCTCTTCCAGGTGCGCAGCGTGTCGAAGTGATCGCCCAGCGGGTCGCCAAACACCACGCGGATCGGTCCGAATTCGCGCTCGGCCTTGCGTTGACGCTGGCGCAGCTTCTTGAAGTGCTTGTGCTGGGTGGCTTCCTTGCGCGCCATCCAGCTGTCGAGGCCCTCGCTTAGATCAATGATGGAGGAGCGGGTTTGCGCGCGGGTCTTGCCCAAAGGCTGACCCATCCAGTTGTCATAGACCAGCACATCCGCGCCCATGGCGGTCAAAAGGTCTTTTTCATCCACCCTGAAGCCGGGAACGGCCGCGAACCCCTGATAGTCTGACAGCGGCGCTCCCACCGGGCGCGCAATGCCGCCCTGGGGGGCGTGATAGGCGAAATAGCCAATCGGGGCGCTGTTTTCCTCGGCGATGATGACGCGCACATCATGGCGCTGGGCATCCACCATCTGGGCGAAATCGGGCAGGAGATAGGGGCTGACAAGACGCCCATCCGGACGCGCCAGTTCCCGCCACCGGTCCAGGTCCCGGATGCCAAGCTCGGACAAAGGCGTATCAAACAGGCGCATATTGATCCCCCGAAAGTCGTCTTTCAGGTGAAAATGCAAGGCGCGCGCCGAACGGGACTCATGTATGGTCCCGTTTCGTTCTGGTCTGATGTGAAGGTGCGCCATGGATCCCGTTTCACTTGCTCTGATCGCGCTCGGCGGCGCCTGTCTCATTCTGGGCGGGGTGAGCGTGGTGCTTCTGCGCAAGGCCTGGGGGGAAGCCGATGGTTTGCGGACTCGTCTCAGTGAGATGCAGGCGGAGCTGTCAGAGGCGCAGCTGGAATTGCGCGAAGCGCAGACCGAGCTTCGCCAGATCGAAAGTCTGAGGGTCGACCTTGAGAAGACCCGGACAGTGCGGGATCAGGCGGAACGCGAACTCGCCAGCGCCCGCACCCAGGCCGACCGCGTTCAGGGGCTTGAAGAGCAGCTCGAAGCCACCCGGCAGGCCGAGCAGCGCGCGTCATCGGAATTGCGGGCCCTGCGCGAACGGCTGGAAGAGCGCGATGCGGCGGTGAAGGCCGAACGCGAGCGCCTGACCGCGCTGAGCCAGGAGATGCAGGACCGCTTCAAGGCTCTGGCGGACGAGGCGCTGGACGTGTCCTCGAAAAAGCTGCTCGAACAGGCTCAGCAGAGCTTCAAGACCCAGCATGAGAAAGCGGAGGGCGGGGTCAAATCCCTCGTCGATCCGATCCGCGAGCGGCTCGATAAATTCCGCGAACAGGTGGAGAAGATGGAGCAGGATCGCGCCCGCAATTCCGGCGCGATCGCCGAGCAGATCACCAAGCTCAGCCAGGGCCTGAATGACCAGCACAAGGAAACCGCAAAGCTGGTCAACGCCCTGCAGCGCAAGTCCACAACGCGCGGTCAGTGGGGCGAGCGCACGGTCGAGAACATCCTCGAGCTCGCGGGCCTCACCAAGAACATCGATTACGACGCCCAGCACCAGACCCGCGACACGGACGGGGCGGCGCTGCGGCCGGATTTCGTGATCAAGCTGCCGGGCGGCGGGCGTTTCGTGGTGGACTCAAAAGTGGCGCTGACCGCCTATCTCGACGCTGTGGAAGCCGAGGATGAGGCGAGCCGCCGTGACGCGCTGCGCCGTCACGCCCAGCAGGTGAAGACCCACGTCAAACAGCTGGCGAAAAAGGAATATGCGGCCAGCGTGGATGGCGCGATCGATTTCGTGGCGCTGTTCATACCCGGCGAGAGCTTCTATTCCGCCGCCATCGAGGAAGATCCGGCCCTGTTTGACGACGCCATCAAGGCCAATGTGATCATCACCACGCCCGCAACCCTGCTCGCGCTCGCCAAGGCCGTCGCCTATGGCTTCCGGCAGGAGAAGCTGGAGCAGAACGCCCAGAAGGTCGCCGCCCTGGGCGATGAGCTGTTCACGCGCCTCAATACCTTCTCCGACCATCTGGGGCGTGTGGGGGCGGGCCTGAAATCGGCGACCGCCAATTACAACAAGGCGGTGGGCTCGTTTGACAGCCGGGTGCTGCCCAAGGCGCGCGACATGGCCCAGCTCAATGGCCAGATGAAGCAGATCGAGTCTCCGGCCCAGGTCGATGAAGCGCCAAGGCTCCTGACCGGCCCGGACGAGGAGAAGGCCTAGCCTTCGCTTTCTTCCTCGGCAGGCGGCTCCCCGCCTTCGATCAGATACCAGGGCGCCTCGCCATACTCATAGGGCGGCAGGGCGAACAGGGTGCGGAAGGCATCGAGCGCCGCCGGGTGGAAGATCGTGGAATGGCTCTCGGTGTCTGACCGGTCCACATGGGTCCAGTCGAGGCCTTCAGGCGCATCCTCACGCAGCGCCGCCAGAAGCCGGTCGAGCCCGGCCTGCATGGTCCCGCCTTCATCGGCCATGGTCAGATAAAGATGGCGTTCGGCGTCATCGTGTTGCGCCAAGAGCGCCGGAGCGGCCTTGCTCGCGGCCTGATCATCCCACCACAGCGACGGGCTGACCGCGATATAGTCGGTGAAGCTCGATGGGGCGTTCAGGAAGGTGTCGGTGACGAAGAGACCCGCCAGGGACTCCCCGATCAGCGCGCGGCGATCCGACACCGGGTAATGCGCCTCCACATAGGGGATCACTTGCCGGGTCAGAAAGGCGAGAAAGGCTTCCGATCCGCCCTGTTCGGGGAACTGGGCCTGATAGCGCGGGTCTTCCGCAGGACGGGTCAGGTCAAAGAGCCGGGTCCTGGTCTGAACGCCCACCAGCATGAAGGGCTCATACTGCCAGCTCAGCGCGCCCAGCTGGGCAAGGCCGGCCATGTGGACGAAGTCCTGATCCTGCCCGCCATCAACGAGATAGACGACGTTGATCGGCTCTTCGAGCTGATCGAGGAAAGGCGGGACCCAGATATTCACTTCGCGCTGATCATTCAGGCTCGGCGCATCGAGAACCACGCTCACGCCGATGGTCACAGGGCTTTCGGAGTCCGGCTCGGGCGTCTGGGCGAAGAGAGGTGTCGCGGCGGTGAACGCCAAAGCGCAGGCGAGCAAGACGGTTTTCATGATATCCCCCCAGACTGGTGTTTGAGGCAGGCTATACGCTTTGCGCGCGGGTTCCAGTCTGATCGCGTCCAGGCGCGCAGCGCGATGCGCTTGAACCAAACCCTTTGCGGGATTACCTATCAGGCATGGCTATTCGAGAGATACTCACCGTTCCCGATCCGCGTCTGAAGCTGGTGTCCAAGCCGGTCGACGCGGTGGACGACGCGCTTCGCGCCCTGATGGATGACATGGTCGAGACCATGTACGCCGCCGACGGCATTGGTCTGGCGGCGATCCAGGTGGGCGTGGACAAGCGCGTCATCGTCATGGACCTGTCGGACGAGCGCAATGATCCGCGCTATTACGTCAATCCGGTGATCACCCCGCTGACCGAAGACCTCAAACCCTATCAGGAAGGCTGCCTGTCGGTCCCGGATGTGTTTGACAGCGTCGAGCGGCCCAAGAAGGTGAAGGTCGAGTATCTCGACTATGACGGCGAGAAACGTGAAGAGATCGCCGAAGACCTGTTCGCGGTCTGCATCCAGCACGAGATGGATCACCTCGAAGGCGTCGTCTTCATCGACTATCTGTCGCGCCTGAAGCGGGATCGCGCGGTCAAGAAGGTCCAGAAGCTGGTCAAGCAGCGCGGCGCCCCGACGGAAGCGGCCGAGTGATCGGGTTTCGCTTCGCGCTTCTGAGCGCGCCGCTGGCTCTGGCAGCCTGTGCGCCTGCCGCCCAGCCCGAACCGGATCTGTTCGAGCGCCTGAGCGCCTATTGCGGGCAGGCCTTTGAAGGCCGGGTCATCTCTGATGATCCGCGTGACGAAGCGTTCGCCACAGAGCGTTTGGTCATGCATGTGCGTACGTGCGGCGAGACGCAGATGCGCATCCCCTTCCATGTGGGCGAGGATCGCTCTCGGACCTGGGTGATCACGCGCCTGCCCGAGGACGGGCTGCGGCTCAAGCATGATCACCGCCATGAGGACGGCTCTGAAGACGTGCTGACCCAGTATGGCGGCGACACCGACGGTCCGGCTGGCCCTGTGCGTGCGGACTTTCCCGCCGATGCGGAGAGCCAGGCCCTGTTCGAGCGCGAGAACATTCCCGCCTCTATGGCGAATGTCTGGTCGATCACGCTCGACGATGACAGCTTCACCTATGCGCTCGATCGCCCGAACCGGCATTTCGCGGTGGAGTTTGACCTGACCGAACCGGTCGAGACTCCGCCCGCGCCCTGGGGCGCGGAGTAGGGGTTAATCCTCAAACCTCTCATCCTGTCATCCCCCGGCTTGTCCGGGGGATCCATTCCGGTTGGTCCGATCACAGGTCACGGCATGGATTCACCGGATAAACCGGTGAATGACATTTTGAGAGAGTGAAACCCCGGCCAAGCGCAGCGCAGAGCCGGGGCCTCCATCAGGATAAGGCGCGATGCGCGGAACAAGGTCCCGGGTCTTCGCTTCGCTCGCCCGGGAATTCACTCGGGAAGCTCGAACCCGTCCGGATACGCCACCAGCGACAGGTAGAGCCCGTCCGGCGGGGCGACAGGGCCGCAGCGGGAGCGGTCGGCGGCGTCAAGCGCCGCCTTGAAATCCTCTGGCGTCCATTTGCCCAGACCCACCTCGACCAGCGAGCCCACAATCGAGCGCACCTGACGGTGCAGGAAGCTGATCGCTTCCACCGTCACATGGATTTCTTCGCCGGAGTGGAACACCGCGATCTTGTCGAGTGATTTGACCGGGCTGTCGGCCTGACACTGGCTGTCGCGGAAGGTCGTGAAATCATGCGTGCCGACCAGATGCTGGGCGGCGGTGTGCATGGCCTCCACATCAAGCGGCTGATAGACGCGCCAGACCTGACCGCGGGTCAGGGTGAGGGGCGCGCGCCTTGCGTGCAGGCGGTAGATATAGCCGCGCCGGTGGGCCTTGAAGCGGGCGTGAAACTCGTCCGTGACGCGCACCGCCTCGACCACCGCAATGGGGTGGGGTTTGAGATGATGATTGATCGCGTCGCGCACCTTGTCGGCGGGGAGATCCTTTTCAAGATCCACATGGGCGACCTGACCGAGCGCATGGACGCCGGAATCGGTCCGCCCCGCGCCATAGACCTCGCGCGGGCCGCCATCGAGCTTGGCGGCGGCCGCTTCCAGCGCGCCCTGCACCGAGGGGCCATTGTCCTGCCGCTGCCAACCCACGAACGGGCCGCCATCATATTCGATGGTGAGCTTGTAGCGCGGCATGGCTAGGCCAGCACCGTGCCCTTGGGCACGTCCACGCCGTTGAGGAAGGCCTTCGCGTCCATCACGCCCTTGCCCTCGCGCTGAAGGCGGACCAGGCGCACAGCGCCGCGCCCGCAAGCGATCAGAAGCGAGTCATCGAGCGCTTCGCCCGGCTCGCCGTCGCCGGCTTCCGGCTGGGCGAAGTGGACCTTCACCCGCACGGGCTTGTCTCCGGGCAGTTCAAAGTATGCGCCGGGGAAGGGGGAGAGGCCGCGGATATGGTCCGCCACCTCGCTGGCGGGTTTGGACCAGTTGATGCGCGCTTCCTCACGGGTGATCTTCTTGGCGTAGGTGACGCCCTCCTCGCTTTGCGGTGCGGCGTTGAGCGAGCCGCGCTCAAGCGCGGCGAGGGTGCGCGGCCATAAAAGCGCGCCTGTGCTCATCAGCCGGTCATGCAGGCTGGCGGCGGTGTCGGTCTCGGAAATCGGGACCACTTCGCTCATCAGCACAGGGCCGGTGTCGAGCCCGGCCTCCATCTGCATGATCTGCACGCCGGTCATCTCGTCGCCCGCCATGATGGCGCGCTGGATGGGCGCGGCCCCCCGCCAGCGCGGCAGCAGCGAGGCGTGCAGGTTCAGACAGCCAAGGCGCGGCGCGTCGAGCGCCTGCTGGGGCAGGATCTGGCCGTAGGCGACAACGCAGGCCGCATCGAGATCGAGGCTTTCAAACTGGGCGATGACGTCAGGATCACGAAAGCTCTCGGGCGTGTGGACGGTCAGCCCGAACTGCTCGGCGAGCTGATGGACCGGGGTCTTCACCAGAGTCTGGCCGCGTCCGCGCGGACGTTCGGGCTGGGTATAGACCGCAACCACCTCATGACCCGCGCCGACAATCTCGGCGAGCGAGGCGGCGGCGAAATCCGGAGTTCCCATGAAGGCGAGGCGTAAGGTCATGGCGGAGCGTCTTGGCTGTTGGAGTCTGGGCTTGGACCTAAACCGAAGCGGGGCTCAGTGAAAGCCTCAGGCGGCCTTCAGCCCTGTAATCTCCTCGCTCAGCGTCCAGAGCGTCCTGGCCGTTTCGGCGTTGCGGATGTGCGGATGCACGCCGTAGAACGCGCCTTCGGGCGGGTTCGGGGCGGCGATGTTGCAATCCTCGCAATAGACGCCGCCGCGCGCATCCAGCACAGGAGAGGTCGCGGCCCAGAGCGTGGTCGATGCGCCTTCCTCCACCGTCTTGAAGACCGGGTTCAACACGCCGTTTTCATCAAACCATCCCAGGGCGCGCATTTCGGCCTCGGGCAGATCGCGCTGCAGTTCGGTCATGATCCCGCCCGGATGGACCGAGAACGCCTTCAGGCCGCGCGGCTCATACCGTCGGTTCAGCTCCAGCGCGAACAGGGCGTTCGCGCTCTTGGACCGGCCATAGGCGGGCCATTTCTCATAGTCCGCATCACGCCAGTTCCAGTCGTCCAGATTCACATCGCTGATGCGGTGGGCGAGAGAGGACAGCGCCACGACCCGCGCGCCCGGGCGCTTGAGCAGGAGATCGCAAATGCGCGCGAACAGGGCGAAATGCCCCAGATGATTGGTGGCGAACTGGCTTTCCCACCCTTTTGAATTGCGCCGCAGGGGCGTCGCCATGATCCCGGCGTTGTTGATGAGGATGTCGATGCCGTCCGGGGTGAGGTCCCTGAGCGCCTGGGCGCCTTCCGCGACGCTGTCAGGCTCCATCAGGTCCAGCTTGACGGTCTCGACCCCGAGCCCGTCCAGGGCGGCTTGCGCCTTGCCTTCAGAGCGTATGGTGACGATCACACGCGCACTAGCGCCGACAAGGGCGCGGGTGGTTTCAAGTCCGATGCCCGAATAGCCTCCTGTGACGATGACGGTCTTGCCCTTCAGATCGGCCGCCGCGGCGACTTCAGCGGCGGTGGAGCGGGCTCCAAACGGGCTGGGTACGGGATGCTGGCGATCATCGGACATTCAGGAACCTCCATGCAGACTGGGCGTTGCAGTGTTGCGCGAACAGGCGCTCGACGCCAGAGTTTGACGGACGCTGATCATGACAGGCGGGCACGGGACGCAAGCCGCAGCTTCAAGGGGACGCAGATGCGAATTTTCTTCATGGTTCTTGGAATGATGGTGCTGGGCGCCTGTAGCGCGACTTCTCCGGGCGATGCGCCGATCAATGGCGGCCCGGACAATGACTGGCGCGTGGTCGGCCTTGGGCAAGCCTGTGGCGGCATGGCCGGGATCATGTGCGAAGGCGAACAGACCGGCGCCGCCTATTGCGCCTACGCCCCGACCGCCCAGTGCGGTGCGGCGGACCAGATGGGAACCTGCACCGCGCGCCCGCAAATGTGCACCCGGGAATACCGTCCGGTCTGCGGCTGTGACGGCCAGACTTACGGCAATGCCTGCACGGCGGCCGCCGCCGGCGTCAGCGTTGTCAGCTCTGGCGCCTGTGTCGCCGGTCGCTAGTCGCGCAGCTGTGTAAAGCCTCTTTCATGACTTCGGGCGCCTCATTCCGATCAGGGAGAGGGGCTGAAGTCATGAAGGTCATACTGGGCCAGCGCATTCCCGACGTGAATGTCGGCCATCTCGACGAGGCGGGCTTGCCCGTTTCGATCAGCTTGCGCGGCATTCTGGATCAGGGGACCCATATCGTTATCGGGGTCCCCGGCGCCTTCACGCCGATTTGCACCAAGCGTCATCTGCCCCGCTTCATCGAGAAGGCGCCTGCGCTGAAGCAGTCAGGATTTGACCAGATCAGCTGCATTGTCTCCAACGACCCCTTCGCGGTGGACCAATGGCGCCGCCAGATCGACCCCGAGGGACGTCTTCAGTTCTATGCAGACGGACCCATGGCGTTCTCGCGTTGGTTCGGCCTCACCGAAACCCTGCCTGACCATCTGCATATGGGCGAGCGCAGCAAGCGGTATCTGCTGATCGTGCGCAATGGCGTGGTCCAGCGGGTGAATATCGAACGGACCGTCATCGAGTTCACCTGCACCGGCCCGGAGGATCTCGATGCCGACTCGCTGGCGTTCTGAACCCGGTCTGCGCGAAGGCGGGGATTGAGCCCTTCCTGACCTTTTCGGGCCCGCCCGGGGCGCTTATAGCAGCGTCCCAAAGGGAGGCGCACATGGCACGACTTTCAGGCAAGCAGGCATTGGTCACCGGCGCCGCGCGCGGCATAGGCGCAGCGATTGCGGAGCTTTTTGTCCGCGAGGGCGCCGAGGTGCTGCTCACCGATATTGATGGCGCAGGCGTCGAGGCGCTGGCCGCGCGGCTGGGCGAGCGGGCCCATGCGCGCACGCTGGACGTCAGCCATGAGACGCACTGGAGCCAGGCCGCCGAATGGGTCGAGCAGAGCTGGGGTGGTCTGGATGTGCTGGTCAACAATGCCGGCATCACCGGCTTCGCCCAGGCGCCCGGTCTCCATGATCCCGAACATGTCTCGCTTGAAGCCTGGCGCACCGTGCACCGGGTCAATACCGATGGCGTCATGCTGGGCTGTCAGTGGGCGATCCGTTTGATGAAGGCGCGCCAGGGCGGCTCGATCATCAATCTGTCGTCACGCTCGGGCGTGGTGGGCATTCCCGCCGCGGCGGCCTATGCCGCGTCCAAGGCGGCGGTGCTGAACCATACCCGCACCGTGGCGCTTTATTGCGCGCAACAAGGCTACGCCATTCGCTGCAACGCCATCCTGCCCGCCGCGGTCCTGACCCCGATGTGGGAGGACATGCTGGGCGAAGGCGAAGCGCGCGACCGCGCCGTCGCAGACGTGGAGGCGGGCATTCCCATGGGCCGGTTCGGACGGCCCGGGGAAGTGGCCGAGACGGCGCTGTTCCTCGCTTCGGAGGCGTCGAGCTACATGACCGGTACGGATTTGCATCTGGATGGCGGCATCCTCGCCGGCGCCGCGTCCTCGCCTAGACGGGCGGAGGAGTAGAGGCTTTTCAGCACCCTTGTCCCCGCCGCGATGCGGCGAGGGCATGAGCAGGGCGCGCGGGAGCAGTCCGGGCGATTATAGGTCTGTTTTATTGTTGTTATGGAGCCCGATAAGGCTCCCGCGCGCGGTGGTGTTTTCTACGGCCTCGACCGGCTTGCTGACGCCATTTCTACGCAGCCTGTCCAAGCTGGACGTTTGTCAGACGTCCGCCCCAGGGATTCCTGCCCCAGGGGCGCGGCTCCAACAGGATCGCCGGAATGTACGAAGTCCCGCCTTTTCGCTGCAGCGCGGTGCGTTAAACCGCGCCCGCTCGGGACACCACCAC